>WBZS01002642.1_pt1 | contig 10656 bp, 12 predicted proteins | sample 5204201 | NCBI WGS metagenome assembly WBZS01 (sample SAMN12344357, study PRJNA552823) | activated sludge metagenome | biome: Activated sludge suspended growth; feature: Nitrification reactor; material: Wastewater; isolation source: activated sludge from nitrification reactor of wastewater... | reverse complement strand
TTCACGATTGGATTGTGATTAAATCAGGGAGCCCAGGTAACAAGGTTGCCTGGGCTTTTCCGTTCACGTTGGGCGTTCGCCAAGTCTCCTGAGAACATCAGAGTACGACTCGCATGCCTGAATTCTCATTGCCTGGAATGAAAGGCGAGATCCTTGAGGCTTTGCCGGCCGTTTGCATGATTTGCGGCCACGGAGCCGACCGGGAGAGGTTGACAACCTTTTCGTACACAACTCCCATGGTCGCCGGTGTTGTGTTCCATATTCGTTTCCTCAGTACACTTCTTTTCCCCTGCTTTACAAAAAAAATGAACGTGCCAATCCCGGTTTGCTGCAAGCATGCCAATCCGTGGTTATGGTCGCAAGTATTCGGTTGGTTGGCACTGGTAGTTTTCCTATTCGGTTGGGGAGGGCTATCGGTCGTGTTAAAGTACTTCCCGCAGAACTGGGATTTACAGGACATCTATGTGGTGAGCTGGCCGGCCTTGTCCCTCGGCTTGGCCATTTTGGCAAGCATTCTTGACCGACTCAGTCTGCGCGTGATGGAGATCGAAAAGTTCCGCATTCGCCTTACGAATGTTCACGCCGACTTCATTGAGGCGTTTGAAAGGACCCAGGCCATAGGGCCATTCATTTTGTCCGCGTTAGAAATGAACGACGATTCAGGCAAGGAAGGTATTGAGCGTCCCCCGCAGGGGCATAAACGTTACGAGGGCGGTGAGAGTGCGGACTTCATAAGAAACAGGGCCCGGAACGAATCCTGAAAAGTATTACTCCAACGTTCTTCGTCTAGAGCGTTTAACGAACGGATCGCATACGGACAAGTGACTAGTCGTAGGGTGGGTGAAACGTACTCGTGGAACCCACCGTAGCTTCGGATAGGATGCCTCGCGTCGTTTCTGCTCGAATCCCCAGGCAGAACCAGGATTCGGGTCCGTGGTACGCCTTCGAAGTCGAGGCGACGGTGGGTTGCGCTTCGCTCCACCCACCCTACGGCAAGTTCCCTTGTTGTTTTCTTGTATTCAATTGAATCGGTAACCGCTCTAAGGTACTACGCCATGCCTTACTCACTTTTGGTTGGCTGCTGGATTTCGCTGTTCACCCTTTTCCTCGGGGGTTCTGGGGCTGTGTCCGCTCAGGGCGAAGTACCGAAGGCCAAGGCACGCGTCACTTCCCAGATTCCCGAAAAACGTGCCGACGACGCCGGCCAGCCTGATCTGCGAGGGGACAGTTTTTATTTGCGAATTCCCACCGAGATGGTGTTCCGCCGAGTTTCGCCCAAGAAATACGAAAAGAAGGGAGCCGACTATTTTCTTCTCGAAACCGAAGTCACGAACGTGATGTATGCCGATTACCTCAAGGCGACCAAGCGATCCAAGGGCGATGAAAAATCATGGCAGAAAATGATGGATTTAAAGAAGCGGACGACGTTTTCGACAACGGATCCATGCTACTTTATCCGCGACAAAGCGACGCTTTGGTCGGGCAACAATCCGCCCCGAGGTAAGGAAGAACATCCCGTGACGGTGTTGGACGTCCACGAAGGTGCGGCATTCTGCGAATGGTTGACGAATAAGTACCCGAAGTTCGGAACTTTTCGATTTCCGACGGATGAAGAATGGCTGGTCGCGGCTTACGGCAGCGATCGAAAGTATCCGTGGGGAAATGATTGGGACGCGAATCGAGTTTGCTCGTCCGTTGGGAAAACGGTACGAACCTCATGCGAGCCGGTACGTTCGCGTCCAGCGGGTCGAACGCCCGAAGGACTCTACGGGATGTGGGGAAACGCAAGCGAATTTATCATCCATCCATCAGGGCTGCGAAACGTGTTATTCGTTGGCGTTGGTGCGCGATGGCTGGGCGGCTCCTTTGCCAACGAGTCGTTCAAACCACGTCAGGCCTACTGGGGTTACACGCACAGCAGCGACGTAAAGTATGATGAAATGGGCTTTCGCGTCTTGCTCGACGTCACCGACAAAGAACACCGGTTTAAGCACCGGGTTCCCTACGACCGCGAAGAGCCCTAAGAAAGCATCCAGAATTCATTGCACTTAGGCCTCGGCCCAAATTCCCAGTATATGTGCAAACCCGGCCACGTTCGCGTACGAGTACTAAATCCGCCGCCAACCGTGCGAAAACCCTCCCGGCACACCTGGTGATGCAGGAAGATAAGTACGAGGAATCACCGTTTACGTTTCGCGCTCGCGCGCCAACCACGCGGGCGTCTTTTGCTGGTGCCGACCGATCGCAGAGGCTCACTTAGGCAACCAAGATAGAAGGAGTTCGACCCAGTAGGATTGCTGGCCTTCGCCTCGGAATCGGCACACGACTTTATCGTCGGTGTCGAAAATGACAGCAATGGTGATCTGCGACGAGGTCCACTGACCACGGATGTATTTACGGTAACCGTTCCGTTCACGCTCCTCGGGGGTGAGGGTGTCGTTCGTCACGTAAGTGTCCGACCTCGTGACATGCCCGAATTCTCGCGCTTCAAATTGCGGGTGGCCTAAGAGTTGAAAAACCTCGGCACGGGTCATGCCGAGGGCGATCTTGTCGAAATTCCGCTCGGTGATTGGGTTTGGAAAGAGTAGAAAAAAGGCGGCGAAAACCGCCAAGCCCACCAAAAGGGCCAGGATAATCCGTCCGAGGTTTGGATTCCACCACCGTTGATCGCTCATTGGAACTTCCGAAAAGTAACTGCGGAGCCTGGCAATAAGACGGCCCCGGTGGTATCAACGGTGGGAGCTTTCTGCAAATTCCGACGCTTTTTCGTAGTGCATCAGCCACGAACACGATTCGCAGCAAACGGTCGGTTCGGATCGAGTGGCCGATCTGGCAAGGTCTGCACGCGAACTTTGTTTGTCGATTGACTAAAATTACGTACATGACATTTCTTTAGCCGGGTGACTTGCGTCGACCGCTCGCCGTGACACGAATTGAGTTGCCGCATGAAATCCTGCGACGTGCTGGACGCACATTCTCGTTCCTGATGAAAGTCGTAAACTATTTCCATGGCTGAATGGATTTTTGACCGAGGTTAGACCATGGCGAAGCTTTCGATCGAACAGGTGGATCTCAAGGGAAAACGCGTGCTTATGCGCGTGGATTTCAACGTTCCCCAGGACAAGAAAACGGGCGTGATCACGAATACTCAACGCATCGTGGCAGCATTACCCACGATTCAGTACGCACTGGATCAGGGGGCTGCGGTGATCTTGATGAGCCATCTGGGTCGGCCCGACGGCGAACGCAAAGAAGCCTTCACCCTCAAACCCGTCGCGGAGAAGACGGCCGAACTTCTCAAACGCCCTGTGAAGTTTTTGAACGACTGTGTCGGTTCCGAAGTCGAAGCCGCCTGCGCCGCCATCAAGCCCGGCGAAGTGATTCTTCTCGAAAACGTTCGTTTTCACATTGAAGAAGAAGGTAAAGTCAAAGACGAAAAGACGGGAGAAACCCTTCGCAAGGCTGATCCAAAAAACGTGGAAACGTTCCGAGCCAACTTGACGAAACTGGGCGATGTGTACGTCAATGACGCGTTTGGTACCGCTCATCGAGCCCACAGTTCCGTCGTCGGCGTCAATCTGCCAAAACGGGCAGCGGGATTCCTGATGCAAAAGGAACTTCAGGCGTTCGCGGCCGTGCTCGACCATCCAAAACGGCCGTTGCTCGCGATCCTGGGTGGTGCGAAAGTCGCGGACAAGATTCAACTGATCGAAAATTTGATCGACAAAGCCGACGAGATCATCATCGGTGGCGGAATGGCGTACACCTTTCTAAAAACTTTGAATGGCACCGAAATTGGCAACTCGATTTTCGACCCGAAAGGAGCGGAAATCGTTCCCAAGATCATGGAAAAGGCCAAAGCGAAGGGTGTGCAAATTCATTTGCCCGTGGACTTCACCTGCGCCGACAAATTCGACGCCAATGCGAACACTCAAGTGGTCTCCGCGTCGGCTGGTGTTCCAGCAGGCTGGGAAGGTCTCGACGGGGGACCAGAGACCGTTAAAAAATTCAACGAAGTCATCCACCGTGCGAAGACCATCATTTGGAATGGCCCGGTCGGCAGATTCGAATGGGAAAAGTTCGCTCAGGGAACCAAAGCGGTGATGGCGGCCGTGGTTGAGGTCACGGGGAAGGGCACGGTCACCGTGATCGGTGGCGGCGATACTGCGACGGCCGCAGCCAAGTTCGGTGCTGAAACGAAGGTCACCCACTGCTCTACCGGCGGTGGAGCATCCTTAGAATTGCTAGAAGGCAAAAATCTTCCTGGGATCGCGGCCCTCACGGACGCGTAAGACCTCGCGGATCGGGCGACGCCCTTGGTGTTTGGGCGTCGCGTTTAGATTTTTGAGAATTGATTGTTTCCCCCGAAATCACGATCGAGACCGATGAGCGAACGACTTCCCAAGGAAGATGCGTCGAATCCGCGACCCAAGCGAGGGGTGCCAGAAGGCCTGTGGATGCGCTGTCCCCAGTGCAAAGCCACCCTCTTTCGCAAGGAAGTCGAGTCACGTCTGAATGTATGCCCAGATTGCGGGCATCATTTCTACTCACCGGCCCGTGAACGGATCCAGAATTTACTCGATCCGGAAAGTTTCGAAGAGTGGTTCACAAGCCTTTCACCGCAGGATCCACTTGAGTTCAAGGATCGCATCCACTACAGCCAGCGTATCAAAGCCGAGCAACGCAAAACCGGCATGACCGACGCAGCGGTGGTTGGTCGAGGCTTCATCCGAGGCCGCCCCGTCGTTCTGGGAATCACCGATTTTGCGTTCATGGCCGGCAGCATGGGTTCTGTCGTCGGTGAAAAACTCACGCGTGCCACGGAAGAAGCAACTCGGCTTCGCCTTCCGTTGATCATCGTCAGCGGTTCAGGGGGTGGTGCACGCATGCAGGAGGGGATTCTCTCGCTCATGCAGATGGCGAAAATCTCAGCTGCGCTTGCTCGGTACGACCAAGCCGGCGGACTATATATTTCCGTTCTTACCAATCCCACCATGGGGGGCGTGGCGGCGAGTTTCGCCCTCCAGGGCGATATCACCCTGGCAGAACCAGGTGCATTGATCGGCTTCGCGGGGCGACGCACCATCTGGAACACGGTTCGCCTGGAATTGCCCGAAGGCTTTCAAACGAGTGAATTCCTGCTCAAGCACGGGTTCGTGGACCGGATCATCCATCGCCACAACCTTCGTACGGAAATCGCACGCATCGTCGATTATTGCGAACACGGATAGTTGGAATTCACTTGCGAACGGAACACGCGTAATTCTGCGATCGGTCCGAAAGCCGGTTTTGCTGTTTCGAGAAACGAGCGTGCGATTCCGTTCGTGCATGGTGTATAATACCGCGAAGACTTGAAACGGATCGCGCGGGTCCGACCGATACGAATCACCTCCCAAGGCCAATCATCATGGGGTTGTTTGACTGGTTCACGTCGAAGGCAAAAGGGCCCGTTCGGCCCAAGTTGTCCGTCGCCAATCTCGACAAACGCTTTGACCTGCTTGGTCGAACCGGGCAGGGGAGCATGTCGAAGGTTTTCCGTGCCCGCGACAAAAATACCGGAAAAACCGTCTGCCTCAAAATCCTCGATAAAGAAAAGACCGCCAAGTTCGAAGCTCGTTTCGTTGGCCTCAACAAGCCGAGCGAAGGCGAAATTTGCTTGATGATGAGGCATCCTAATATTGTAAAGACGTTTGAATATGGCATTTCGACCAAGAAAGAGCCTTACTTGGTCATGGAATATATCGACGGAGTAGGCCTTAACTTCCTGATCGAAACCAAAAGCCAACAGCTCGAAGGAAAACGTCGCGATTATCTTTCTCAATTAGCGGACGGTGTGGAATATTTGCACCGAACGGGCTTTTTGCATCGCGATCTTTGCCCGCGAAATGTCATGGTAAGTTCGGAAGGCGTCGTCAAAATCATCGACCTAGGCTTGGCAATTCCCTACAAGCCCGAGTTTTGTCGGCCTGGAAATCGCACGGGCACCACGAACTATTTGGCGCCGGAACTCATCAAAAGGCAAAACACCGACCACCGTGTGGATATGTTTTCCCTGGGTGTGACCGCGTACGAAACATTTCTTGGATCTTTGCCCTGGGATAAGGGCGTTTCGCAGGAAGTATTGCTCAGCATGATGAACAGCCAGGGCACCGATCCCCGCGAAGTGAAACCCGATCTCGATGATGATACTTACGATTTTCTAAAGAAGGCGATCCAGCGCGATCCGCGCGACCGATTTCAGAACCCCACTCAATTCAAAGAAGCCTTGGCCGCATTAGATGAGAGTTGGTGATCTCATCCCGGTCAGGTTCGGGACGCGGAATCATCTCCAGAAACACAACTTCTCGAAAATATCCTCGCACTCGCCATTGGCTTGGTTCAGAATAGGCCAGGGTAGGTGAAACTCTTCCCCAAGGCGTTCTCGAGGAGACGATTTTATGAAGCGAATGTTGGCACTCGCGGGCATGTTCGCGTTGGCGTGCATGGTCCCGTTGGCCGCGCAAGAACAGAAAACCAAAGAGAAGAAAAAAGAACCAGAAAAGAAAAAAGTGGCGCCAGCGCCACTACCGCCCCCCACGGCAGGAAAGGTCGCGTACGGTAAACACGAACGCCAAGTCTTCGATTTTTGGCAGGCTAAATCGGATTCGCCAACGCCTTTGGTGCTCTTCATTCATGGTGGCGGTTGGCAGGCAGGTGACAAAAGCGGCGTCGGAAAGAACAATCTCGAACGCTATTTGGCCTCGGGTATCTCCGTGGCAGCGATCAACTATCGTTACGTGAAAAACGGCGTCGAAGAAAAGGTCGAGCCGCCCGTCAAGGCGCCGTTGCACGATGCCGCGCGAGCGCTGCAAACCATTCGCTCGAAAGCGAAAGAATGGAATCTCGACAAGAAACGCGTCGGCGCTACCGGCGGGTCGGCGGGTGCGTGCACGTCGTTGTGGTTGGCCTTCCATGATGATTTGGCGAATCCCAAAAGCGACGATCCCATCGCTCGCGAATCCACCCGCTTGTACTGTGCCGCGGTCAGCGGTGCACAAACCACACTCGATCCGTTGCCCCTTCGCGAGTGGATGCCCAACTATGGCTACGGCGCGCACGCTTTCGCGTTGAAAAACTTCCAAGAGCTTTATGAAAAGCGGGACACCGTGTTGCCTTGGATCAAGGAATACTCGCCGATGGAACACGTGACCAAGGATGATCCACCAATCTTCATGGAATACGGAAGCCAAAAGGTCGCCCCGGTGAAAGGCGAAAAGCAGGCCGATCCGACGCACTCGGCCTTGTTGGGTTTGTTGCTCGCTGAAAAGCTCAAATCCAACAATATTGAGCACATCATTGTGTATCCCGGCCGAACCGATGAACGCTATAAAACTTCAGCCGACTTCCTGATCGATCGTTTGCGTAAGTAATATTTATTATGAACGTCGATCCGATGCCATGAACGTGAACCCGTGGCTTCTCGCCGCGGGTTCATTTTGCGCGGCCCTACTCAGACATGGTTTCGAGGCGACTATGGTGGCCAGTGGTGGCCTATTTTTCAGGCGCTGGCGACGCGTGCTTGCATTCAGGGTAAAAGGTATTATTCTAACCTTCCAACACGTCGGTCGCATTGGTAGGCGTTCCCTCCATCAAGAGGATTTTCATCCATGATCATCGGAAAAATATGGGGATCGTTCAAAGCCCAGATGAACAAGCTCGCGAACTTTCTTTGGCGTCAAGACCCGATGGCGCAGCTTCAATATGAGTATGACAAGCTGGTCGATCAGCTCAAGGAAGGTCGAGAAGGGCTGGAACAGCACCGCGCGTTGGTGGAGCGTGTTGGACGCCAAACGAAAGGGATTCAAGACCAGGTATCGAGTCTGGAAGCGCGGGTGAAGGCGTACCTTTCCGCAGGAGATCGCGATACCGCCGCCAAGTTCGCTCTCGAGCTTCAGAAGGCCAGGAAAAACCTGGAAGAGAACCAGGGCCAACTCAAGATGCACGAGGAATCGTACGCGAACAATTTGGCAAAGATCCAGCATGCCACGGGAAAGCTGGGCCAACTCAAAGAAAAAATCATGAAGTACGATGCGGATCTGAAGATGAGCCGCGCCGAGGCGGAACTCGCCAAAGTAGCCCGGAGTTTCAAGGTCGACATCACCACCGATTTTGGCGAAGTGGAAGACATGATTCAGACGGAAATCGATAAGAATCGCGCCAAGGCGAAGGTGGCGGCGGACATGTCGAGCGAGGGGATCGATGAAATTCGCCGCGATGACGCGGTGGAGAAGGCTCTCGCGGACCAGGCGTTGCGAGAATTCGAACAACAGATCGGCACCACACCCGCCACCCGAAGTTTGCCAGCGCCGTCGAACTCGTGATCGAGCGTTGCGCCAGTTCCTCTGGCGTGGGAGTCTGTGTCCCTTCAAAGGTTTCCATTCCGATGCGGAACTCGATGTCGTTGGAATCTATCCGATCCATTCAAACCATAATCTTTCAACCGGTGTACTTCCATGGCGAAAAAAGCAGCCCCCGCAGCGAAAACGACGGGAAAACCCAAAGCAAAACCCAAGAAAGCCGGCAAACGCCTAAGTTGGTTGAGTAAGACGAACTCTCCAGTGATTTCCAAGTACGCGAAGAAGATGCAATCCTACGCCAAGGCGATGGCGGACGGCGTGATCACCGATCAAGAGGTGAAGGAACAGGAGGCGCGGTTGTCCGATCTGCTCAAAGGCGTCGAAAGCGAACTCGACGATGAGCTTCACGCCAAGGTGACCGAACTTCTTTGCGAACTTACGGTCTACGATATGCTGCAAATGTTGCATTCCCTGCAAACCGCAAAGCCGCAAGGAACTTTTCGCGGCTAATGCGGTGTCAGGTTGGCGTACGCCAAAAGACTTACGCAAGCCAATATTTCAACGCTACCACGGGTTATCGCATTCGGATCGATCGCCGATGGAACTCGCCCCGCTTTCGGAAGCTGAAGTGCGCGACGTGCTCAATCGTTGGGCCGCCGAGGGGTCGTTTCGTTTGCCAAACATGGGCGATAAGATCTTCATGGATCCGGGCAAGGTAGGCTGGGCTTACACGTTTCGCCTGCAAACGCATTACGAACAACGGGCTGTCACGGAGGCACAGGTTCCGTATCACGGGGGGCCGATCGATCAACATGGCAGGCCGCCGGGCGCGTGGGATATTCCCGCGCGCAATCCAGGTGACTTCAAGGAAGATACCCAGACAATCCCCGTTCCCCACACTGAACGTGTTTCCGTTTGCGGAACGTGTGGCGGCGCGGGTCAAGCCACCTGTTCCTTCTGCATGGGATCGGGGCGGTGTGTTTGCCCGAGGTGCGGTGGTTCCGCGATCGTTCAGCAAACCATCATGGACACCGCGCGTACTGGAGATGGCAACACCATTGCAGTGCCTCGCTTCGTGCAACGTCCCTGCGGGTGTGGGAATGGCCGAATCGTTTGCATCACCTGTGGCGGACGCGGAATTGTCGTGTGCGGCACCTGCCGCGGCGCCGGGCAGCTCAAGACATTTGATCAGGTGATCGTCAAATTCTTGCGGTCCAAGCACGGTGACCTTCTCGATCTCACTCCAGTTCCGGATAATTGGTTCGGCAGACTCACTGGCGAAGTCCTTCGCACTACCCGTGCAACGCGGATCGATCACGTGGAACCCTACAACGAGGAGATTGACAAGCGTGTTCAGGCGCTGCTTGATCGATCGCATTCCCTGGAGAATGATCAATCTCGCATCTTGCTCCAACAAATCCATGTCGAAAGAATCCCCCTTCACGAAGTTCCATACCGATATGCGGGAGTGGAACGTCGGCTTTGGATTTGCGGCAATGAAAAGGCCGTGTACGCACCGGATGCTCCATGGAACCGCTCGCGGTTGGCGCTGCTGATCGCGAGCGTCCTCTTCGGTCTGATCATCTTCATCGCGTTTTTCCTTTACCTTTTCGGATCGTGAATCGTCTCGTTCGAGACGTAACATCAATCGTGCCGTCTGCATTCACTCCCAGGATGAGCATTTTCTGGTTGGAGGCGTGCCGAAAAACGGCGTTGTAACGATTTTAACACCAGTAAAGTAAACGATTTTTTTTGATCTGACGTGAATGCCTCATGGTATCAGGCTGGAACGTACCCTATGTTTGCTTAAAGACCTTTTTCAGTACGAGCCAGCCATGACTAAGATTGTCGAAAAACTCAAGTTGGAGCTTCAGGAATCTCCCACTGGCCGAGAACGTCGCACCGCGAAGCGATTTTCCGTGGTCCAACGTTGTTTGGTTCGCCCCGCGAAATCCGTCGAGGCGCGTGTCGATGACTGGCGTGGCATTGCCTTCAACGTTTCCGCGACAGGGATTGGCCTGGCGCTTGATATTCCGCTCCGCCTGGGAACGAAGATCATCATCGAAGCGTGGAATCGAAAAAACGCTCGTTCGATCACGGCCCGCGTGGTGCGAGCCTCGCCCGTGGAATTCATGTGGTTTCTAGGTTGTGAGATCGAAACGCCTTTGACGGGGTATGAACTCGAACAATGGATTTGAGTCGCGTTTGTTAAGAATTTCATCTTAATTGGATCGGAATCCGATCGGGCCTTCGAAGACTTTTCCCGCCGTTCATTTCTTTGATTGACGTCGCTCGTTCGCCGCCTTAGCATAGCGCCATC
>WBZS01002334.1_pt2 | contig 10660 bp, 8 predicted proteins | sample 5204201 | NCBI WGS metagenome assembly WBZS01 (sample SAMN12344357, study PRJNA552823) | activated sludge metagenome | biome: Activated sludge suspended growth; feature: Nitrification reactor; material: Wastewater; isolation source: activated sludge from nitrification reactor of wastewater treatment... | reverse complement strand
CTTCCGATCTGTCGAAGATGATGAAGCCCGGCATCGGCAACTACGACAAGTTCAAGCAACTGTTCGAGAAGTTCAGCGCCGAGGCGGGCAAGCAGCAGTTCCTTATCCCGTATTTCATCGCCGCGCACCCGGGCACGACGGATGAGGACATGCTGAATCTGGCGCTGTGGTTGAAGCAGAACGGCTTTCGCGCCGACCAAGTGCAGGCGTTCTACCCGTCGCCCATGGCCACGGCGACGACGATGTACCACACGGGGCTCAACCCGCTGGTGGGCGTGCACCGCGACGACCGGGGTGAGGCCGTCGATACGGTGAAAGGCGAGCGCCGCCGCCGTCTGCACAAGGCCTTCCTGCGCTACCACGACCCCAACAACTGGCCGCTGCTGCGCGAGGCGCTCAAGCGCATGGGCCGCGGCGAGCTGATCGGCAACGGCAAGCAGCACCTGATCCCCACCTGGCAGCCGGTGACCGACGGCACCTATCAAAGTGCGCGGCGCAAGAACTCCACCGACGCCGGCAGCGCGCCGGCCACCACAACGTCACTACAAAAAAAGAAGCGCCCTGCGCTTGCCCCGCCTGCGCGAGGGGCTGTTTTGACGCAACATACCGGTTTGCCCCCGCGCGCTACCACGGCGCGCTCGCCATCGCCGCGCAAGGCGGCCAAGCCCGGCAGCCCGGTCGGGCGCGGCAAGCGCTGAGTCCTGCACAACGTCAGGGTGAAAACCCGCACGGGTGACGGTGATCGGCGCTGATACGCTCAGCGCCGCACTCCGACGCCGAACCCGACCATGGCCCTGCACGACCTCGACATCGCCCGCCGCGTCACGCTGCGCCGCATCACCGACCTCGCGCGCGAGCGGCTGGGGATCAGCGACGAACACCTGGTGCCCTACGGCCACACCAAGGCCAAGATCGCGCTGCCGTATTTGCAGTCGCTGGGCGACCGGCCCGTTGGCAAGCTGATCCTGGTCACCGCCACCAGCCCCACGGCCGCGGGCGAGGGCAAGACAACGACCTCGATTGGGCTGGCCGACGGCATGAGCCGCCTGGGCCACAAGGCCGTGCTGGCGCTGCGCGAGCCCTCCATCGGCCCGGTGTTTGGCATGAAGGGCGGCGCGGCTGGCGGCGGCCAGGCGCAGGTGGTGCCGATGGACGACATCAACCTGCACTTCACCGGCGACTTTCACGCCATCGCGCTGGCGCACAACCTGCTGGCGGCGATGATCGACAACCACGTGCACCATGGCAACGCGCTGGGCATCGATGTGCGGCGCGTTTTCTGGCGTCGCGTGGTGGACATGAACGACCGCGCGCTGCGCCACATCACCGCCGGCCTGGGCGGCCCGGGCAACGGCTACCCGCGCGAAGCGGGGTTTGACATCGTGGCCGCGTCGGAGGTGATGGCGATCTTCTGCCTGGCCACCTCGCTGGCCGACTTGAAGGCGCGGCTTGGCCGCATCGTGGTCGCCGAAACGCGCGACCGCAAACCGGTGACTGCTGCAGATTTGAAAGCACACGGCGCCATGGCCGTGCTGCTGAAGGACGCGCTGGCGCCGAATCTGGTGCAGACGCTGGAGCACAACCCGGCGCTGCTGCACGGCGGGCCGTTCGGCAATATTGCGCACGGCTGCAATTCGCTCATCGCCACGCGCGCGGCGCTCAAACTGGGCAATTACGCGATCACCGAAGCGGGGTTTGGTGCCGACCTGGGCGCCGAGAAATTCATCGACATCAAGTGCCGACTGTCGGGCCTTCAACCCAGCGTGGCGGTGCTGGTGACCACCGTGCGCGCGCTCAAAATGCACGGCGGCGTGCCGAAGGATGCGCTGGCGCCCGAGAACCTGCCGGCGCTGGAGGCGGGCCTGGCCAACCTCGACCGCCATCTGCACAACCTGCGCGAAGGCTTTGGCCTGCCGTGCGTGGTGGCCATCAACCACTTCGTGACCGACACCGACGCCGAGATCGCGCTGCTGCAAAACCGCGTGGCCGAGCGCGGCGTGCCCAGCGCGGTATCCCGCCATTGGGCCGAGGGCGGCGTGGGGGCCACCGAACTGGCGCAAGCCGTGGTGGCGGTGTGCGAACGGGCGCCTGCACAGGCGCCGCGCCTGACCTACGCCGACGCCGACAGCCTGTGGGACAAGCTGACGAAGCTCGCCACCACCGTGTACGGCGCCGCACGCGTCACCGCCAGCGCCGAGGCGGAGGCGCGTATCGCGCAGCTGCAGGCGCAAGGCTGGGGCCACCTGTCGGTGTGCGTGGCCAAGACGCAATACAGCTTTTCGACCGACCCCCAACTGCTCGGCGCGCCCAGCGGCCACACGCTGCACGTGCGCGAGGTGCGGCTGTCGGCTGGAGCCGGCTTCGTGGTGATGATTTGCGGCGACATCATGACCATGCCAGGGCTGCCGGTGCACCCCGGCGCCGAGGGCATGGATATTGACGAGGCGGGGCAGATCACGGGTTTGTATTGAGCGCGGGCTGCTGAACCGCTGCAAGAACCGTAGGCTGGGTAGAGCGAATGCGAAACCCAGCACAGGGCGGTGGCATGCAGCTGGGTTTCGCTTCGCTCTACCCAGCTTACCGCTCATACGAATAAGCGTTCAAAGGTATAAGAACCGTTCGGGCTGAGCTTGTCGAAGCCGTTTGTGGCGCATGCACTTCGACAGGCTCAGTGCGAACGGTTTCGAAGCATTCGAACGCCAATGGGTATCAGGCGTTCATGGCTTGACCAAGGGCCACCCGCGCCGGGCCCATTCGCTCATGCCGCCCTGGACGTAGCGCAGGTTGGCCCAGCTGGCGTCCTTGAGCGCCTGATGCGCGCGACGCGAGCGGTTCTGCGTATTGCAGATGAGCAGCACCGGCTTGTCGCGCGGGATTTCGTTGGCGCGGCGCGCCAATTGCGACATTGGCAACAGGCGCGCGCGCGAAGCGACGCCGGTGGCGTGTTCGTCGGGTTCACGCAGGTCGATCAATATCGCCGCGCCCGCGTCGTGCAGTCGCCGCGCTTCGTCCAACGTGGTGCTGTCGCCGGGCGGCAGCCCTTGCGCCCCTGCGCGGCCCAGGAACGAAAGGGCGCTGGCGCCGAGCAGCAGGGCGGCGGTGCGGCGGGTCATGGGTGGCATTTCAGGCTCCAGCGCAGGCAGATCAAGCGCAAGCAGCTATCAAAACCATATCAATCTTCCTCCTGCACCTTGTGCTGCCCCATCAGCTGCTGCTGTACGCTGGGCGGCGCCACTTCGTAGTGCGACAGCGTCAACGCGTAGCGGCCTTGCCCGGCCGTCATCGCGTTCAGGCGCGTCTGGTAGTCGGCCAGTTCGGCGATGGGCGCCTGCCCGTTCACCGTCAACGTGCCCAGCTTGCCTGAATCGGTGCCGCTGACCAGGCCGCGCCGTGACGACAGATCGCCCGTGATGGCGCCCATGGCGCTTTCCGGCGCGGTGATCTGCACCTTGGCGATCGGCTCCAGCACCACCGGCTTCGCGTCGCGGATGGCGGCCTGGAAGGCCCGCTTGCCGGCGGTGACGAAGGCGATCTCCTTGCTGTCCACCGCGTGGTGCTTGCCCTCGTGCACGATCACGCGCACGTCCTGCACCGGGTAGCCGGCGATCACGCCTTCGGCCAGCGCCTCGCGCACGCCTTTCTCCACCGCCGGCATGAACTGGCCGGGGATGGTGCCGCCTTTCACCTGGTCGACAAACTCGAAGCCCGCGCCGCGCGGCAGCGGCTCCACGCGCAGGTGCACCTCGCCGAACTGGCCGGCGCCACCGGACTGCTTCTTGTGGCGGTATTGCGCAGCGGCGTTCTGTGTGATGGTCTCGCGGTAGGCGATGCGCGGCGGGCGCGTGTCGACGTCGAACTTGTGCACTTCGCGCAGCCGCTCCAGCAGCACGCGCAGGTGCAATTCGCCCAGGCCGTAGACGATGGTTTCGTTGGTCTGCGCCACGTGTTCCAGCTTCAGGCAGGGGTCCTCGGCCACCAGCTTGCCGACGATCTCCCACATGCGCTGCTCGTCGCCGCGGCGCTTGGGCGCGATGGCGATGCCATGCACCGGCACGGGGAAGGGCAGGGGCTTGAGGTGGATATGGTCGTCCTCGGCCGCATCGTGCAGCACGGCGTCGAAGTGCAGCTCGTCGATCTTGGCCACGGCGCACAGGTCACCCGGCCCGGCGCTGGGCACTTCCACATGGTTCTTGCCCTGCTGCAGGTACACATGCCCGACTTTGAACGGCTTGCGCCCATCGCCCACGTACAGCTGCGTGCCGGGCGTGATGGTGCCCTGGTGCACGCGCACGTAACCCAGCTTGCCGACGTAGGGGTCGATGCTGATCTTGAACACATGCGCCAGCACGTGCGCCGCCGGGTCGGGCGTGGCGTGCATCAGTTGGGCATCGGTGCCTTCGCCGCGCAGGAAGTCGGGCGGGTTGCCCTCGGTCGGGTTGGGCAGCAGGCGGGCGATCACATCCAGCAGCTCCGGCACGCCGGCACCGGTGCGAGCGGACACGAAGCACACCGGAATCAGGTGACCTTCGCGCAGCGCCTGCTCCAGCGGGGCATGCAATTCGCTGGCATCCACGTCGCCATCATTCAGATAGCGGTCGACAAAGTCGCCATCAACCTCGACCACCTGCTCGACCAGCGCCCGGTGCGCGTCGGCCACGGCGCCAAAGTCGCTGTGCCCGTCGCGGTTGTAGAAGCAGTCCACCACCTTGGTGGCGCCGGCGTCGGGCAGGTTCAGCGGCAGGCATTCCTTGCCGAAGGTGGCCTGGATGTCGGCCAGCAGCGCGGGCAGGTCGACGTCCTGCGCGTCGATCTTGTTGACGACGATCAGGCGGTCCAGCCCACGCTCGGCAGCGTATTCCATCATGCGCTGGGCCATGGGCTCGATGCCCGCGGCGGCATTGACCACGATGGCCGCGGTGTCCACGGCCTCCAGCGCTGGCAGGCTCTGGCCGATGAAATCCAGCGCGCCGGGCGTGTCGATCAGGTGCACGCGGCAGCCGTCGTGATCGAAATGCATCACGGCCGACTGCAGCGAATGACCGGCCTTGACCTCCAGCGCGTCGTGGTCGCTGACGGTGCTGCCGCGCTCCACGCTGCCGGCCGCGCCGATGGCACCGGTGCGGTGCAGCAAGGCCTCGGCCAGCGTGGTCTTGCCGCCGGCGGCGGGGCCGACCAGGGCGAGGGTGCGGATCTTTTCCACCGGCAAGATGCCGGGTGCGGCGTGAGGCATGACGTGACTCCTGAGGGAAGACTGAACATGCTACGCCCGACACGGGCGCGCGAGCGCGGCGCGGGCTTGATGCAGATCAGGCGAAGGCGACGACGGTCAACGCGCCGCGCCCATCAGGTGCCTGGCCAGCGCATGGTAGGCCGGCAGCGACGTCGCGTCGTTGGCCGCGTTGGCGGCGATGGGGTGCGACGCATAGCGCGCGATCACCATCTCGGCCGTCGGGTCGACGTAGATCGCCTGCCCGTGCACGCCGCGCGCCATGTAGGCGCCATGTTCGTTGTGCGTCACCCACCACATGTTGCGGTAGCTCCAGCCGGGCAGGGTGGCGTAGCCGGCGGGCGTGAACGCGGCGCGGTCGCCGCCGCGCCGGATGTCGTCGACCACCGCCTGCGGGATGATCTGCTGGCTGCTGAAGAGGCCGCCTGTGCGGCCGCCGCGCCGCATCAGCTCGCCAAAGCGCGCCAGGTCGCGCAGGCCGGTATTGAGGCCCGCGCCCGCGAACTCGGTGCCCACCGAGTCGACCAGGAAGTAGGCATCCTGCTCCATCCCCAGGCGCGACCAGATGCGGTCGGACAGCACCTGACCCACCGACTGCCCGGTGGCGCGGTGGATGATCCAGCCCAGCACGTCGGTGTTGACGGTCTTGTAGGCGAACGCACCGCCGTGCTCACCGTCCTTCTGCACCGTCTGCAGGAACTCGTAGAAGCTCTGCGGCCCCTGGTAGCCGGGTGGGCGGGGCAGCGCGCCGCCGGCGCGCAGGTGCATCCAGATCTCGGCCTTCGGGTCGGCATAGTTCTCGCTGTACTTCAGTCCGGTGCGCATGTCCATCACCTGGCGCACGGTGGCATCGCCAAAGGCGCTGTTCTTCAGCTCGGGCACGTACTGCACCACCTTGGCGTTCTCGTCCAGCTTGCCTTCGGCCACCAGTATCGCGGCGATGGTGCCGAAAAACGACTTGGTGAGCGACTGCGCCATGTGCTGCCCTTCCGGGCGCAGCACGCCAGCGTAGCGTTCGTACACGATGCGGCCCTTGTGCAGCACCACCACGCCGTCGGTGTAATTGGCGTCGAACGCCTGGCCCCAGGTCATGGGCTCGGTCTTGCCCAGCGGCACGAACGTGACGGCGTCGATATCGGCGCGCTCGGCACGGGGCAGCGGCGCGGGTGCGCCCAGCCCGCGCGTCACGTTGGTGGTGCCGCCCAGCTGGCGCGCGTTGGAGAAGTACCAGCGAAATTGCGGAAAGCGGTAGAAGCTGCCGTCTTCCTTGCGGACGATCCGGTCCGCGGGCGGCGGCGATCCCACCATCCAGCCCAGCTTGGCGGGGTCGGACGCCTGAGCGTCGGGCGGTGGGGCAGGCTGCGCCAGCGTGCTGGCGGTCAGGCACGCGGCAGCCAAACTGGCCAGGCGCGGCCAGGTGAAGGTGTTGCGAATCATGGGGTGCTCCTCGGGTTGTTCTGGGTGTCTAGGCGAACGGGTCGCGCAGCCATCATAAATCTGGCGCGTCGGCTATGCTGGCCGCATGCAACCGCCCATTCCTTCCGCAGCGCAGGACGTGCTGGCCTTCTGGCTGGGCGCGTGGCCCGCCGACAGCGCAGCGCTGACGCGTGCGCAGCCGACATGGTTCCAGAAGAACGCGTCCTTCGACGCCGAGCTGCGCCAGCGCTTTGACGCCACCATCACCGCCGCGCTGGCCGGCCAGCTCGACACCTGGGCCGACAGCCCTGAAAGCCGCCTGGCACTGCTGATCGTGCTGGACCAGTTCACGCGCAACGCCTTTCGCGGGCAACCGCAAAGCTTTGCCGGCGACGAGCGCGCGCTGCGCATGACGCTGGACGGCGTCAAGCGGGGGCACGATGCCGCCGTGCCGCCGATGCCACGCATCTTCTGCTATCTGCCGCTGGAACACGCCGAGGACGCGGCATGCCAGGCGCGCAGCGTGGCGCTGTTCCAGGCGCTGTGCGACTCGCCCGATGCCGAGCCCAAGGCGTTTTTCGACGGCACGCTGGACTACGCGCGCAAGCACCAGGACGTGATCCAGCGCTTCGGTCGGTTTCCGCACCGCAACCCGATCCTGGGTCGCGCCAGCACGCCGGACGAGCTGGCTTATCTGGCCCAGCCGGGAGCAGGGTTCTGAAGGGCAATCGGGCCGTTGCGCTTGACCATCAAGCGCGCACAGCTATCGTGAAGATAGCAAACGCGCGTCAACCCAGCATCTCGAAGTCGATGAAGCCGCGCTCGACGTTGGTCGACAGCAGCTTGGCGCGCACCTTGTCGCCCACCTTGACCTGCCGGCCGCGCGCGACCAGCAGCTTGCCTTCGGCGGGCGGGTCGAACACGCGCACCCAGGTGTTGCCCTTGGATTCGCCCGTCACCACGCCGTCGAACACGTCGCCGATGCGCGATTCAAGCAGCATCGCCGCTTCGGACTTGCGCAACTGGCGCTCCACCTTGTTGGCGGCGTCTTCCTGCTTGGTGCAGTGGTTGGCCAGAAACTCCAGTTCGGTGTGCGAATAGGGCGCGCCAACATCGGCCAGCGCGGCCTTGATGAGGCGGCTGGTGATCAGGTCGGGGTAGCGGCGGTTGGGCGCGGTGCTGTGCGAATAGTCGCGCACCGCCAGGCCGAAGTGACCGATGGTCGGGCCGCCCGGGCGCTCGACCACGTATTCACCGCGGCCCATCAGCTTGACGATGACCAGCGACAAGTCCGGAAAGCGCAGCGGATCGCGCTTGCGCTCGGCCGCCAGAAATTGCTCCAGCGCCAGCGAATTCGGCTCGGGCGGCAGTTGCCAGCCGCGCTCGGCCGCCACTTCGGCAATGCGCGCCCAGCGCTCGGGCGACTTCACCACGCGGCGGATGGCGGCGCGCTTCTTGCCCGCCAGGTAGCGGGCCGTGACGCCGTTGGTGGCCACCATGAACTCTTCGATGAGCTGGCGCGCGCGGTTCTGCACCTGCTGGCGGATGGCGACCACGCGGTCGTCTTCAAATTCAGCGCGCGGCTGGAAGGTCTGGAACTCCAGCGAGCCCTGTTCGCGCCGCCGCGCGCGCAACTGTTGCGCCACCGAGTCCTGCGTGCGCAGCTGCTCGTCCATGCCCGGCACCCGGTCGGCCGCCTCGGGCAGCGGGCCCTTGCCGTCGATCCAGGCCGACACGGCGTCGTAGGCCAGCTTGGCCTTGTTGTGCACCTTGGCGCGGTGGATATGGCTGCGCAACAAGGCACCATCGGGCGCAAAGACCATCTCGGTCACCGTGGCCACGCGCACCTCGTTCGGATTCAGCGAGGTGAGATCCGTACTGAGCTTCTCCGGCAGCATCGGGAAGATGCGCGCCGAGGTGTAGACGCTGGTGGTGTTGATCTGCGCGTGGCGGTCGATGGGCGTGTCTTTTTCGACCAGTGCATCCACGTCGGCGATGGCAACCATGATCTTCACCTGGCCGTCCGCCAAGACCTCGCTCACCGTCAACTGGTCGAGGTCGCGCGAATCGTCGTTGTCGATCGAGCACCACAGCAGGCCCGTCAGGTCGACGATGCCGTGACCGTCTTCCTCGCTGGGGCCGTCGATGGTCTTGAGCTGCTCGATGGCGGGCCGGGGAAATTCCGGCTCCAGCCCGCGCTCGCGCATGGCGGCCACGGCCAGGTCGGCCAGTTCGTCTTTCTGGTGTGGGTGCAGGTTGTTGTTCATGGGATGCCTCGTGTTGCGAGTCCATCATAGCCAGCGCGTTGAAAGGCCACGCCACAGCCACGCGCCGAGCGCGCCCAGGTGGAGCAGCACCGTCAGCACGTACACCACCAGGAATTCGCGCTTGCGCGACTTGTGCCGCAGCGCACGCTGCGCCAGCCACGCCGCGGGCCAGCCGCCGGCGGCCGCCAGCGCGTGCAACGTGCTCTCCGGCGTGCGCCAGCGCCCTTGTTCGGCGGCGGACTTGTCGAGTGCGTAGCTGACGAAGGTGGCGATGTTCAGCGCCAGCAGGCCGACCACCACCACGGGCAGATCGAGCGGCCAGAGCCGCCGCACACTGATGGCGGCCAGCAGCCCCAGCCACACCAGCAGGGCCCCGCCGAACAGGGCAGGCTGGCCGTCCAGGCTGCGCGGTGCATCTCGCGTGGCGCCAAGTGCGGGCGGCGTAGGTGGGCGTGGGCCAGGGGTCTGGCGGGCGCCGGCACGCGCGGCAGTGGTCATCGGCATGACCGACATCGCGCGGGGGCCCTTGCCGCCCACTTCGATCTGCTCGAAACGCACGGCCATGCCTTCGGCCGGCTCGTCACCGCGAAAGTCGCGCACATGGAAGAAGATGTGGCGCGCGCCTTCTGCCGTCGCAATGAAGCCGAAGCTGCGCGCGGCGTCCCAGCGGACGATGTGGCCTTGTCGGGTCATGGGGCCTGAGCCGCTTGTACAACAACAAAAATGGCCGCCAGCGCTTAATGGTAAAGCGCGTGCAGCTATTATTTTTGAAGCGTATGCAGCGGAATGTCGTGCTTCGCCGCCAGCGCGTCCAGCTGCCTGCGTGTCTTGCCGGCGGCCCAGGTGGCGATGGCCTGGCGCGATTCGGGTGCGAAAGGCGCGCGCATGTCGGGCGCCGGCAGGCCGGCGACGGCAAACAGCGAGCGGGCGAAGTGCGGCTCCAGCGCGGCGATGGCCACGCGGCCGTCCTTGCACTCGTACACGCGGTAACCGGCGTGCGCGCCACCCACGGCGCCGCTGGGCAGCGTCAGGCCCCAGCTGCGCGGCAGCGCCAGCCAGTCGGCCGCGCTGGACAGCGCCACCTGCCGGTGCTGGCCCTTGCCGGTGGCGCGCGCCTGCATCAGCGCCGACAGCGCGGCTTCACTGGTCATCAAGGCGCCGGCCATGTCGGCCAGCAGGCTGGGCGGCAGGTCGGTGCCGGTCACCAGGCCGGCTTCGGCCAGGTAGGTCAGGTCGTGGCCCGGCTCGTCCGCACGGTCGCCGGGCGCGCCGACGATTTCGACCATCGACAGCTGGCCGAAGGTGCGGCGCAGCGTCTTCCAGTCCAGCTTCAGCTTGGCCAGCGCCGACGGGCGGAACGATGTCAGCAGCAGGTCCGCGTTGGACAACTCGCGCGCCAGCTTGGCCTGGCCGCCGGGGGTTTTCAGGTCGAGCTGAATCACCCGCACCGATTCATGCATCACGTTGTAGGCGCCGATGTCGTACTGGCCCATCGGGTCGCCGCTGATGGGCCGGCCTGTGGGCGTGGTGCCGGGGCCGGGCGGTTCCACCTTCAGGCAGCGCGCGCCCATGGCTGCAAGGCGCATCAAGGCGGCCGGGCCGGGCAGGTTGAGCGCGAGACTGACGACGCGGGTGCCGCGCAGCGGCTTGGCAGACGAGATCTTGGCCATGGGCAGTGGACTATGAACTAGGGCCTGTTAACGCTATTTTTTGCCATGCGTTGCGAGTCAAAAAGGCCACTCGCCAAGGC
>WBZS01002641.1_pt1 | contig 10662 bp, 5 predicted proteins | sample 5204201 | NCBI WGS metagenome assembly WBZS01 (sample SAMN12344357, study PRJNA552823) | activated sludge metagenome | biome: Activated sludge suspended growth; feature: Nitrification reactor; material: Wastewater; isolation source: activated sludge from nitrification reactor of wastewater treatment... | reverse complement strand
CCCGCGTCGCCGACTACCTCTGGCAGCGACGAGGCTGTGGAGGTGATGACCGGCGTACCGCAGGCCATCGCTTCCAGCGGCGGCAGACCGAAGCCCTCGTATCGCGAAGGGTACACGAATATCTCGGCCGCGCTGTACCAGGTGGGTAACTCAGTCTGGGGCACAAAGCCGGGGAAGCGAACCTGATCCTTCAGGCCCAGGCCTTCGACTAGTTCGAATACGGCCTGGTAGCGCCAGCCTGCGCCGCCTGCGATGACCAGCTGGGGCGCGGCGGGGTCCTGCCGCCGGAGCGTGGCGTAGGCTCTGACCAGCGTTTCGATATTCTTGCGCGGTTCCAGCGTGCCGAGGTAGAGGATGAAACGGGGGGGCAAGCCATATCGCTGCCGTAGCGCCTCGATCTCGGCGGGGGGGGCAGGGCGGTACTGCTCATCGATACCTAGCGGAATGGCAACAACCTTGTCGGGCGCAACACCTAGCAGCCGAATGATGTCGGCGCGGGTGTTGGCGGAATCGGCGATGATGGCGTCCGCGCGACGGACGGACTCGCGGGTGATGGTGGCCACGTAGAGACGGTTCGTCCTGTTGAAGGCGTCCGGATAGAGAAAGACAGTCAGGTCGTGGACGGTCACCACGCTTCGCGCCCCGCGCACGGCGGGCAGGGCGTAGGCCAGGCCGTGGACCAGGTCCACTCCCTCGCGGCGTAGGGCCAGCGGCTGAGCGACCTGCTCCCAGGCGATACGCGCCGCCCGCCGCGACTGGGTCGGCCAGCGCGGGAAGGCCAGGGCCAGGCCGTCCGGCGGGTCGTCGGCCAGGCGGCGGTCGGCCACGAAGGCCGTGAACGCCAGGTGCGGCGCTGCGGCGGGCAGATGAGTCAGCAGCCCGTAGATGTAGCGGTTGATACCCGCGCCTCGGTAGTCTTCCGACAGGGACAGGAGATGCGCGCTCAGGCCGATACGCGGGCGAGTCGAGGTCACGCGCGGTCCTTGCCGTCGGGTTGAACCTTCCATAACAACTTCTGATTATACCACATGCGCCCGTCATTTCAAGGTCAGCGGGCTAGCGAATGTAGTGTAGCGTCTGATAGTCGCGCCGCAGGGCGATCACGGCCTCGCGCACGGCGGTCGGGTCGTCGCCGCCGACAAGCACGCGGGCCATCAGCTTCGCCACCTCAGCCATGCTGTCGGGGGTCATGCCCCAGCGGGTGACCTCCTGGGTGCCGATGCGGATGGCGTTGAAGTCGTTGGGGCACTCCGGCCCCGGTAGGCCGATGCCGCTGACCAGGATGTTGGCGCGCTCCAGCAGGCGCGAGCCGGGCGTGCCGCCGCCGTAGCGTTGGGCGGGCAGGCCGACGTGCTGGCTGGCGGTGAAGCCGCGCCCTTCGACGTGATAGACGGGCACGCCCTGGGCGTCCAGGGCGGTCGCCAGGGCCACGGCGTTATCGATGCACATCTGAGCATAGGCGGGACCGTGCTCGCGCAGGTCCAGGGCAGCGACAATCAGCGCCGCCGTCTTGCTCAGGTCGAAGTTAGCCGTCATGCCGGGGTAGGCGACATACTCGAGCCGCTGAGCCAGGTCGGCATCGTTGGTAAGCACCAGGCCCGATGGTGGGCCGCCGAAGGACTTATACGTCGAGCACGTCAGCAGGTGCGCCCCCTCGGCCAGAGGTTGCTGGAACGCCCCGCTGGCGATGAGGCCCGACATGTGCGCGGCATCGTACACCACGTACGCGCCGACCTCGTCGGCAATCTCGCGGACAGCCGGCACGTCGTAGGGGAACAGGCACATGCTGCCCGCAACCATGATGATTTTGGGCTTCAACGCGCGCGCCTCGCGGGCCAGGCCGTCCAGGTCGACGGCCATGCGCCGCCCGTCGAAGGGGACAGTGCGCACGTCCAGCCCGTACAGCCCGGCCGCGCCGCCCTCGTGGTGGCCGACGTGACCGGCCGCTTCCGGCGGGAAGGCCAGCATCAGGTCGCCGGGGCGCGCGCAGACCATGTAGGCGTACAGGTTGGCAAGGGAGCCGCTACCGACACGATACTCGACGTAGCGGGCGTGGAACAGGTCCTTGAGCACCTCGGCGGCCAGGATTTCGAGCTGTTCGGCATACTGCATGCCCATCTCGTACTTGTCGCCCGGGTAGCCGAGGCTGGGGCGGCTGCCGACACTCGTCGCCAGGAGGCGCACCGCCCGCGGGTTCATGACGTTGGTTCCCGCGTACAGGCTGAGGCACTCGTGGTCCATGTAGCGTTCGTGGTCGTCGAGGAGGCGGTGGACCTCGGCCTCGACGGCATTGGCGTCCAGGGTGCGGTAGGTGGCGGCGCGCTCCTGGATGGCGGTCTCAAGGGGACCGGGCACCCAGGGGCGCGCAGCGGTGTCAACAGGCGCGGTCATGGTGAATCCTCGCTGGTCGAGAAGGTGGGCGCGAATGGTCCAAGTATACCGCCGAATGGCCCCAAGCGGGAAGACGGTACGACTCCGTCATTTGCCCCCACGCTGCAATGAGGGTACAATACCGCCCATGCCTGACCCGCATCGTTCCGCCGCACAGATACGGCCGTCGGCGTCCCTCATTGCACTCAGTGCGCTCCTTCTGGCTGCGCTGGCCTTGCTGGCCGGCCTCGCGGCCGCTCCCGCCGCCGCCGAAGGCCCACCGCCTGCCCCCACCGCCTTTTTCGGCCGCGACGTCTCCCCGGTTGCCCCGCTGAATGTGCTCGTGGTCGGCGACTCACTCGCTGGTCCCCTCGCTACTGCGATGGTGGGCGTTGCACGCCGCGACGGCATGCTGCGCGTCACGCGCGATTTCCGCGCCGGTTCGGGCCTCGCCTACCCCCCCTACTTCGACTGGCCGTCGCGCCTGAGCTATCTCCTGGCCGCGAAGGGGCCAGACGCGCTCGTCGTCTCGCTGGGCACGAACGACATCTTGACTATGCGCCGCGACGGCCGCGTCGTCTACGTGGGCACGCCGGGCTGGCAGCAAGAGTACATCGACCGTGTCGGCACAATGATGGACCTGGCCCAGCAAGGTGGCGCGGTGATGTACTGGGTTTGCCCGCCGAGCATGGCTGACCCCTTCCGCAATGAGACGATGGTACTGGTGAGCGAGGCTATCCAGGAGGCCGCCGCCACCCGCCCCTGGGTGCATGTGGTGGATGTCTGGCCCCTCTTCACCGACGACAATGGCGAATATGCGGGCGCGCTGCCCAATCGAGACGGCGAGTGGATGCAGGTTCGCTCTACTGACGGCGTGCATCTGACAGCGGCGGGCGCCGCGTGGATGGCGACCGCCGTCTACGAGCAGATGCAGCGCGACTGGGACGGCCAGCCCTATGCCCCGGTTCACACCGACTACGCCGCCAGCCGCGCCGTCGCGCAGGTCGAAGCCACCCCCGCCCCCACCCCGACGCCCACCCCCCAACCTCAGCCGGAGAAGAAAAAGAAGAAGTAGCGGGGTGACGAAGGACGAGAGACGAAGGACTAAGCCACCTTGACAGACAAGCGAGCGGGCGTATAATCACACCTCACATGTCGGGCCGAGCAAGCGTACACATACTTTTCGGGGCGCCCGGGGCGGTTGAGTAGCCGCCGGGAAGGTATGGGGTGCAGCGATGGACAACACGAGGGATAGGCCGGCCCCGAACAACCTGCCCTCACAACTCACCCGCTTCATCGGCCGCGAGCGAGACCTCTCCGCCATTCGCACGCGGCTCCTCGGCCCGACCTCCAATGGACAAGAGTCACCAGAAGGAACGAACCGTCCGGAACGCTTGCTCACCCTAACCGGCGTCGGCGGGTGCGGCAAGACTCGCCTCGCGCTGGAGGTGGCGCAAGGTCTAGCCACGCCGGAAAAGCCTGTTGATACCCTCGTGTTTGACGACGGCCTGTGGTGGATCGAGATGGCGCCGCTGACCGATCCGGCCCAGGTGTCCCGCGCGGTCGCGGCGGCACTTGGGCTCCGCGACACCCCTGATCGAACCGCCACTGAGGCGCTCATCCAGACGCTCAGGCCTAAAAGCACCCTTCTGATCTGGGATAACTGTGAGCACCTAACCCGCGCGTGCGCGCAACTCGCCGGCGACTTGATTCGCACCTGCCCTCGACTCTCGATTCTGTGCACGAGCCGCGCGCCCCTCGACCTGGATGGCGAGAGCCTCTTCCCCGTCCTGCCGCTGGAGGTCGTCAACCTCGATGCTCGGACGCCGCCGACCAACCTGGCCCCGGGCGAGGCGGTCCGGCTGTTTGTTGACCGGGCAGCGAGCGCCCTGCCGGGGTACCGCCTGAACGCCGATAACGCCGCGGCCATCACCCAGATCTGCCGCCGGCTGGACGGCCTTCCCCTAGCGATTGAGTTGGCGGCGCGGTGGGTTCGCGTGCTGTCCGCCCAGGACATTGCCGTGCAGATCGACCACAGCCTGGACTTTCTAGCGACAACATCCGCCGGTGTAGACGAGCGTCATCGCAGCATGCGGGCTGTCCTGGACCATTCCTGGCGCCTGCTAGATGAGGCCGAGCGGGTTGCGCTGGCGGTGTTGTCGATCTTCCGCGGCGGCTTCAGCCGAGAGGCGGCGGATACCGTCGCCGGCGCGACCCTGCCGGTCCTTGCCGGGCTGGTGGACAAGTCCCTCCTGCAACGCATCCCCTATCTAGGCGGCTCGACGCGCTACACCCTGCACGAGTTGGTCCGGCAGTACGCGGAGGAACGGTTGCAGGACGCCGGAGAGGGGCAGGTGGAGCCGGCCCACGAGCGCCATCTGGGCTATTTTCTAGCCCTATGCGAGCGAGCCGAACAGGCATGGGACACGCCGCAGGAAGCTGAGTGGCTGCAGCGACTAAAGGCGGACCAGGATAACATACGACAGGCGCTGCGCTGGGCTATCGATCATGGCCGCGTCGAAGCCGCGCTCCGCATGAACGCCGCCCTGTTCACCTTTTGGATCTACGCCAGTTCGGCGGTCGAAGCCGCCCAGTGGCTGGATGCGGCCCTCAGTCTGCCCTGGGACGAGAGCGTAACGAGTTTGGCCCGCGCCCGCGCCAAGGCCCTCAGTGTGGCCGGGTACGCGGCGATTTTTGAATCGGACTTCGCCACAGCGACGGCGTGCTTCGAGGAAGGCCTCGCACTCTACAAGCGCCTGGACGACCGGCGCGGGATTACCTGGTCGTTGCGCGGCTGCGGGTTCGCGGCAACCTTACGGGGCGATGCAGGCACAGCGAAGCCCTACGTCGAGCAGAGCCTCGCCCTATGTCGCCAGGCTCAAGACGACTGGGGCGTTGCCTGGTCCATGCATGATCTGGGGGAGATCGAACTCTCGCGGGGCGACCTGAAGCAAGCGCAGGCTCTACTCGAGGAGGGATTGGCCTGGTTTGACCGGCTTCGCATTGAATTCGGCTGCTTCTGCGCCTACCTGTGCCTGGGCCTTGTCCACCAGCGCTTGGCAAACTGGCGCCAGACGCTGGTCTGCTATCGAGAGGCCCTCGTGCTTCAAGAGCAGAACAACTATGCCGCCCTCACTGGCGACGCGCTCGAAGGGCTGGCGTGGGTCGCCGTGGCGCTGAACCACCCCACGGATGCGGCCCGCGTGCTCGGTATGGCGGCCAGCTGGCGCGAGATCTTCGGCATTCACCGCTGGCGCTATCGTGAGCCTGACTATGAGCGCTGCCGTCGCGAGACGCAGGCGCGTCTCGGGGCGGGGTGGCAAGCGGAGTGGAATGCCGGCCGCGCTCTGCCTGTGAAACAAGCCATCGCCGAGGCGTTGCTGCTGGCCGAGACGCTGGCTGCGGAGGCTGAGGCCTCTGCCTCCCCCGCTTTGCTGACCGACCGCGAGGCTATGGTGTTGCGCTTGTTGGCCCAGGGGCACAGCAACCAGGCGATTGCTGACCAACTCGTGATCAGCCGACGCACCGTCCACGCTCACGTTCGCTCCATCTTCGGCAAGCTGGACGTCTCCACCCGCACCGCCGCCGCCCACGAGGCCACGCGATTAGGGTTGATGTAGTTTTTCTCCCCCCAATCTTCGACGCCCCAGGCCAGCCGCGCCTGGGGCTTTCTTGTCTGCCCAGCCTTGAACCCGCAAGCTCAAGGGCCTGGAATAGGCATCGAAATAGGCACATGTGCCGATGCCATGCAGGACGTCTGTTGATACTATGTGCCTACACTCGTACAACCGCCAGCCACAACGCGAAGGAGGCATGCCATGCTGAGCGACACCTCGGTCCAGGAGTTCAGAGCGCTGCTGCGCGGGCCACTGTTCACGCCGGCCGATCCCGGCTACGACGAGGCGCGAGCCATTTACAACGCCATGATCGACAAGCGCCCGGCCCTCATCGCCCAGTGCGTCGACGTCGCCGACGTCATCGCCGCCGTCAACTTCGGCCGCGACAGCGGGCTGGACATCGCCATCCGTGGTGGCGGACACAACGGCCCCGGGCTAGGCACCGTCGAGGGCGGTCTGGTCATCGACCTCAAGCTGATGAAGGGCATCCGCGTGGATCCCGAGGCGCGCACCGTGCAGGTCCAGGGCGGCTGTACCTGGAGCGACGTCGACCACGCCACCCACCCCTTCGGCCTGTCGGTGCCTTGCGGCATCATCTCCAGTACCGGCGTCGGCGGCCTCACCCTCGGCGGCGGGGTCGGACATCTCACCCGCCGCTTCGGCCTGACCATCGACAATCTGCTGGCCGTGGACATGGTCCTGGGCGACGGCCGCTTCGTCACTGCCAGCCCCGACCAGCACCCCGACCTGTTCTGGGCCGTGCGCGGCGGCGGCGGCAACTTCGGCGTGGTGACCTCCTTCCTGTTCCAGGGGCGACCTGTCAGCACCGTCTATGCCGGCCCCATCTTCTGGGAGTTGAAGCATGCGCCGACCGTCTTCCGCTACTGGCGCGACCTGATCCTGTCCGACCCCGAGGATCTCGGCGGCTTCTTCGGCTTCCACATCGTGCCACCGGGGCCGCCGTTCCCCGAAGAGCACCACATGAAGACGATGTGCGTGGTCGACTGGTGCTACACCGGTGACCTGGCCAAAGCCGAGGCTGTTTTCAAGCCGATCCGGTCGGTGGCGCCGGCCGCGATCGACTTCTGCGGCCCGATCCCGATGCCGGCGATGAACAGCATGTTCGACGCGCTGTATCCACCGGGCCTGCAATGGTACTGGAATGCCGACTTCTTTACCGAGGTGAGCGACGAGGCGATCGAGCAGCACCTCCAGCACGGGCCACAGGTGCCGACCGTCAACTCCGCCATGCACCTCTACCCGATCAACGGGGCGGCGCACCGTGTTGGCCGCAATGACACGGCGTGGAGCTTCCGCGAGGCGAACTTCGCGCAGGTCATCGTCGGCGTCAGCCCCGATCCGGCCGACAACCCTCGGATCATCCAATGGTCGAAGGACTACTGGGCCGCGCTGCATCCCTACTCGTCGGGTGGGGCATACGTCAACATGATCATGGAGGAGGGACAGGAGCGGGTGCAAGCGGCGTATCGTGACAACTATGGACGGCTGGCGGCGGTCAAGGCGAGGTACGACCCGCACAATCTGTTCCACGTCAACCAGAACATCCAGCCCGCGAGGTAAGTCGGAATCACCCCTCGTCGGTGAACTTGTTGTCCACGCCGTACACCCTCAGCACGTAGGTCGGGTTGAGGGTGTACGGCTGGACCTTGCGGCGAAGGTTGTTGGGACTTGAGTTACAGCCCGCAACATAAATGGCGCCTATACCCGTCGCGACCGACCGCTTCCCGCGAACTACCTCGGCCCGGATAGTCAGGCGCGATTAGCGACCTTGCAGGACGTGGCCCACGAAATCGGCGGAACCTTGAACCAAGTCATCATCGCCTGGCTGCGTCAAAGTGACCCGCCCATCTTGCCGATCATCGGCGGAAGTACCCCAGAACAACTCGCTGAAAATCTCGGCGCCCTTGCGCTTGAGCTGACGCCGGAGCAGCTGAAGCGTTTACAGGAAGCTGGCGCGTAGATACCGCTTGAGGTCGGACGGTAGTCTCACGGGTGCTCACGCTCCTCCCCCTCACACTATGGGAGCTAGAGAGGGAGCCTCGAGCATCGCCTTGTATACCCCCCACGTGTCGCGGGCGATCTGGGCGTGGGTGTAGTGGGCAAGGACGCGGGCGCGGCCGCGGGCGGCCAGATCGCGGCGCAGGTCGGCGTCGGCCATGAGGCGCGTGAGGTGGCCGCGCAGGGCCAGGGCGTTGCCCTCCGGGAAGATCAGGCCCGCATCGCCGATGACGTTGGGAATCTCCCCGCTATCCGACCCCACCACCGGCACGCCGCTTGCCATCGCCTCAATCAGTACGCGCCCAAACTGCTCCTTCCACGACGCCGTCGTCCGCGATGGGAGGATTAGCGCGTCCAGGCGAGCCATGTAGCGCGGCACGTCGGTCGAGGGCGCGTAGGGTGCGAAGTCGACCCGGTCGGCGATGCCGAGGCGCACGGCCTGGGCGCGTAGGGCGTCACCGGCCGAGCCGCCGCCGCGCACCTCCACGCGCCAGTCGCCGGGTAGCCCGCCCGCCGCATCGAGTAGCAGGTCCACCCCCTTGTATGGTTCCCAACGCCCCAGATAGCCGATGCGGAAGGGGCCGCCGCCGTCGCGGGCGACGGGCTTGAATTGTTCCGGATCGACGCCGAACTGGGGGATGACGCTGACGTTGCCGCGATAGCCCTTGGCGCGCAGCACGTCGGCGGCCTCGCGGTTGCCCGCCAGGGCGTGGCGCGCGGCGCGGTAGCTGTACTGCTCGATGAGACGGAAGGGTGGCGGGTATTGGCGCAAGATGTTCTGCCAGGTGAAGAACAGGGCGGGGATGCCGCGCCGCCGGGCGAGCCACAGGGCGTGGCCCGTGACGAGGTTGTAGGGTTCCTCGTCGATGTGGAAGATGTCGGGGCGCGCCTCGTCCAGGCGGCGACCCAGGCCGGGGTAGGTGTGGACGTGGTGGCGGCCGTTGAAGCGCAGCGGCTCGACCACCAGGCGGTAGCCGTGGGTGTAGGCGCGGTCGAGGGTCAACGTGGTCGTACCCTCGCGCCAGGCGGGGGGCACGACCACGGTCAGGTCCACGTCGGGCAGGGCGGCCAACTCCTCGAGTTTGCGCTGATACGCGCCGACGACGAGGGCCTTGGAGAGCATCAATACGCGCATGGCGACCACGAAGAGGCTGGACACGACTCACAGGATGAACAGGAAAGGAATTTTATCTGCAATCCTGTTCATCCTGTAAATCCTGCCCGCTCCTGTCCGTCTACGAGGCAGGTTCCTTCGTCCGCCGACGGCGGGTGACGGCGACGGCGGCGGCGGTGGCGGCGGTGGCGGCGGCGACGGGCACGGCGACCTTCTTCAGCGTCGAGCCGTTACTGGCCTTGACGCCCTTCGCCATGATGGGGATGTCGGCCAGCTTCGCGCTCGCCTCGGCCTTGACGCGGGCGAATGTCTCTGGGTCGTTGCGTAGCTCCTCGGCCAGCGCGCGCTTGATAGCCAGGTCCTCATCGGTGATGTACTTGCCGAAGGAGCGCAATCCGGCCAACTGGTAGCCGTGCTTCTTGAATAGCTGATAAATCTCTTTGACGCGCTCCATCGTGATGTTGCGGCCCAGGGTGTAGTCCTCGAAGCGGCCCTCCATCGCCAGTAGCGACGTCTCGGCCAGGCAGGCGTAGACGGTCTTGGGCGGCAGACCGATGGGATAGGTGATGTCGATGTCGCCGGGGATACGCACCTCGCCGCTCTCGATGACCAGCACGTCGGGGCGCAGGGCCGCCTCGGCCGGGTTGATGTCGGGCGGGCGAGCCACGTCGCAGATGACCGCGCCTGGCTTGCAGCGGGTGATGTCGATGATGCGCTGACCGAAGGCGGATGTCGCGGTCACGATGAGGTCACAGTCGGTGGATAGGTCACCGGCCGTCGTGGAGATGGTGACCTGAGCGCCGGGTGTCTCGGCTTCGATGGTGCGCTTCAGGTCGATGAGGCGCTCCGGCTCGATGGATACCAGTACCACGTTGCCGATGGCCTGGGCGATGAGGCGGGCGCATACCGAGCCGATGGAGCCAGTGGCGCCGATGATCATGGCCTTGCCCTGGGTCAGGTCGGTCGCGCCCATCTTGATGACGGCCTGCTTGGCGGCCTCCAGGGTCGCCGCGACGGTCAGGCTATTGCCGCTGGTGATGGCAATGTCCGACTCATGGGCGACCGTGATCCCGGCGTCGCCGACCACGGACGTGAACGCCCCCAGACCCATGATACGCGCCCCCATCCGCTCAGACATCTTGGCCGCCTGGTTGAGGCGGTCATAGGTGAACTTCTCGTCGTGGTTCAGCATCTGACGCGGCGTCGCGCCCAGGGTGATCAAGTAGCCTTCAATCCGCTGGCCGGTCGCGGGCGACTGGCCGCCGGTGATTCTGCCGACGTACATGGGCGGCATGTAGGCCGCGGTGGCCTCGACCACCTCGTCGGGCATGTAGCGCGTCCAGGCGAAGGCCGGGTGATTGTGGATGAAGCTCACGTCCAGGGGATGGATGACGAAGGCGAACTTGTTGATGCCAGCCTCGTCGGGCTGCAAGTAGCGGATATGGGGCGTCCAGTCCAACCCGGCCATCAGGTGGAGGTAAGTGTCCTCGTTGAGGGGAAGGTTGGGGTCGGAGCGCGCCGCGACGAGGACGCCCTCGATGA
>WBZS01001438.1_pt2 | contig 10670 bp, 9 predicted proteins | sample 5204201 | NCBI WGS metagenome assembly WBZS01 (sample SAMN12344357, study PRJNA552823) | activated sludge metagenome | biome: Activated sludge suspended growth; feature: Nitrification reactor; material: Wastewater; isolation source: activated sludge from nitrification reactor of wastewater treatment... | reverse complement strand
AAATCGAAACGTTTGTCGTGAAGCACATGGCGCTCGGCTCGTTCAAACCAGACGAAGCCACGCAGCAACGTCTCGACGCTTTGGGTGACGAAATGAAGTTCCTTCCAGAGACGATCGAGCTCTTGGCGTTCCGCGTCGCTGAGCACTTTCTTGACGAGGGGCTGGTCGTCGCGGAAGAAGCCTTCGACGAGGTGGAAGCCGGCCGACAATCCACGTTCGGCATCCACATAAAAGAAACGATTCGGAAAAGCCGAACAGAATCGCTCATTCGAAGTCGTCAATTCGGCGGCAAGGTGGCTTTCCGGCCGAAGTAGGAGTTCCGCGTTGGTGCCGGTTTTCGAGGTTGGTGGACTGCCAACGCTATAACGAACCAGCACGGCCGCCTCGGGGGAACTCGCTCCGTCGACTTCGCATTCGACCAGCAACTGTTTGCCCTGCAACGCCGCGACAGCGGCGGGACCGAGCGGGATTTCGAGATCGGCGGGTGCCCGAACCACAAAGGAATCGGCATCCACGGTGCCACCTTGGAGGTCCTTTCCGAAAGTAAGGTGTGCTAAAGCTTTTGATTTGTCACGTTCCAATACCGAGCGTAACGTTTCGATACCTTGATTTTCGATCTCTCGTTTGTTTCGTGGAAGATTGTCGCCCTTGCTGAAGACGGGCCGATGAAAAACGACCACGCCTGGCTTGGAATCGAATGCGGGTTCGACACGTAGAAACAACGTGGTTCCCGAGGCATTTTCCACCTTTTTCATTGGGAGCCGGCCCAGCTTCAGGAGGTGCTTCGCCTTGAAAGTCTGGGGATCGAATTGATCTCGCCCAGCCGCCACCTTGGCACGAACCGCGAGATGCCCGATCGGCCAGTTCCCCGCGTTTGGCACGATCAAAGGCGGTTCTTTTTGCCCGAGCCGACCACGCGCGAAGGCGATGAACCGATCGCACGCCTCCAATTCCGACGGAATTGAAGTGGTCGTCGTGGGCGGCGGAACGGAATCCCAGAGATCACCGAGCTGTTTCAAATATCCCTTACTCGTCTTCGCTTCATGGAGCGTGGTCCAAACGAGAGAAAGATAACGTGGGCTGATTCGGTATTTCGACGCCCACTCCGGCAAGGTGGCCCCACGGTCCGCATCGCTACGATGGCGATAACGCCAGGCCGCTTCAAGATAATCAAGGATGCGGACGTCATGCTTGCGATAGAAGTCAATGATGGCTTGTTCGGTGAGCTTCGTGCGTTCGGCGTACGATGTCACGGGAAAGGGCGAGAAGGTGATACCGTCTGGTTTCAGCATCAAGTGATCGGAAACGAACTGGGCCGCTCCAAGATATTTACTGAGCAAGCTTGGCGTCATGGTCAGGGCTTCACCTGTATTGTCGAAGCCTTCGCCGCCGGCGGGATCTATCGGAAACTCCTTGGTGGCATGGATGGCGACGCCCGTCAGGTCGCGGATCGAAAGATCGTATTCCGTATTCGAAAGGCGACGCGGTAAAACGACGCCGGGGTCTCCAGCGTTCTTCTTTGCCTCTACCAGCAAGATTCCTTCGATGGCTCCGATCACCGCGTCGCGCTCTTCGAGCGTGGGTTGTTCCTTGTCGTTGGGCGGCATCTCGCCTTTGCGGATAAATTCGATCACGTGATTCCAACGGCGGAAATCCTTCGTGACATCGGCGTCTTGCGTGTACCGCGTGAGGTCCAATTCGCCGCGTGCCTGCTTCTTATTGTGGCACGCGTTACAATATTTTTTCGCGAACGGCTCGATCTTGGATGGAAACACGTCGGCCCAAACCGCTGAAACGCCAACGAAATAGGCGAACAAAACGAGATTGCCAAGAAGTAGCTGTCGGTGACCTGATCGCACGATTGCACGCTCCGGCGGTGGGAAATTGCGTCCGAAACTAAGGCGGGAGAAGAAACAGGCGCTGACAAAAGTATACCAAATCTCAGCCTTCAAGTCGCCCTTTTGCGCAATTCAAAAACGAAACACCCACGATCTTCGTCACGCCGTCCGCGTCGCATGCCGATACGTGCGTGTTGATCCTTTACGTGCAGCTCAGATTGGAAAATTACTTGGGCAACTCGAAGGTATTGGGATCTATCTTCGAATGAAGCTTGAATTCTCGGTATTGGACGACGAAGCCGGAACTTTCGGAAGCGATGCCGCCGATTAATGTTTTGATTGGTAGATGCGTTGCGGCATCGATCCAAAGAGCGACGGGATTCGACGAACCGAGTCCGGATGGCTTGGACCAATACTCGATGACCTTGGCAAACCGATCTCCCAAGGTGGTGGGCGGTGCCATTTCGATTTCCTTGAGCCTTCAATCAGGAACGTCCCGCTCGAAGAAGAATGTGGCGTCATGGAAACGTGGATCAAGGAGGGCGCTCATCGGGATGCCAGGCAGACTTAGGACGACGCATAGGCGCCTGTGCAGATCGCGTGGCGTTGCTTTTGCCTCTCGTTTGGCGAGACGCGTTTTTTCCGCCTCGGCACCTGGGTTGGAAAAGCCCTCCTTCTCAAAGTTTCCAATTCACGGAAAAGTTTTTCCGCTTCCGTGCCTTGATTGATGTCTTCGCCTTGGGTGAGCGTGCAGCAAAAAAGAATGCTCAGTAATGCGGATAGAGCGCGAGGCGAGATGTTCCTCCGCGGAAAAAGTGGTCCAGACATTCTTGTCATCGTCCATTTTCCTGAAAAACGCGAAAGAACCTGCACGTGTCCTTTCGCGTTTGCATTCCCGGGTTGAGCAGGCGATACAAGGTAGATGGTCAAGGAGACACATTGCCGACCGTAATGCGGAAGGGCCCCAGGCCGGTGTTCCATTCCTGATAGGGCTTGATGGTATAGACGCCAGGTTCGTTGAATCGATGTTCCGCAGTCACGGTGCGGTGATCCGAATCGATGACGGCAAACCGATAACGGAGCAGCTTTCCCTTTTGATCGTAGATATTGATGTTGCTGCCTTCCCCCACTGGAGAGTCGTTTGGTTGAAACGTCAAGGTCCATTTGCCGGTCTGCCCCACGGCCAGCGTGCGGGGCCCTTCGATTTTCAAGAGCGGCGGGGTATCCACGACCTCCATGGCGGAGACGGGGATGGAGTTGAGTCGTGCCACCAATTTGGACTCCCACCGTTTGTCGGCGACGCCTGTGATTTGGATGGAAGTGCCTCCCGAACCGTCGGCTAATATGCATCCGTAACGGCGTAATGCCTCGCCGATGATTCGTGCTTGCGTGTCTTTTCCCAGCACGTCGTCCGCATTCTCTTTCCACCAAGAAGCCTTGATGCGAAGACGCGTGCCATAAGGCATACCCGTCTCCGCGTTCCACGCACCGGCGGCAGCACGCGCGGGCCATTTGAAGGTCGGTGAGATGTCACTGTTATTCACGCAAAAACGCAAGGCGTGGTTGATCGAACCGTTTGCCACTTCCTCATAACGGACCAGGAGGGGCGTGATCATCAACCCAGCCGCGTCGGTGGAAGGTGTGCCGGGCGGCGGTGTCTCGCCATTTTTTAGGTCGAATTTCCGCCAACTGGCGCCGGCGACGGCCGTGATTTCCTTACGGTTGTTCCATGTTACCCAGGGCTGATAGTACTCCCAGAGTTCCTTCAAACCGCCAGTTTCTTCGTCCCGAACGTAAACCAACAGGTGATGATCTTTGTTGTCGTTCCATTTTTGCGTCGCGTAGGTGGTGGTTTTGGAATTCTCATAAACGACCGGTTCCACGGGCAAAAGGTAGGGGCCGTTCGTTGTTGGTCGATAGGACCAGGTCCCCGGTATCGAAAGAGGCTTGGTGTTTCCGTTCACCACGTGAAAAGGCATGGTGTACCAGTTCCAATCGGCAGGTGTCCACGACCCACTCCATTGCGCGTCGATACGTCCTTTTGCTTTCACGAGACGACTCAGCATTTGATCCGAGTTTGGATCGACGGGGTCTTCACTGATGTCGCGTTTGAATTCCTTGAACCAGGCGGAATTGGCTGCCAGTGGATCCCATCCATTTAAATCAGGCGTTCGAATCTCCGGTTCCTCGGATTGAGACACGGAGGAACGGCCAATATCCACGACTTTAGGGAGTTTTTTCTCCTCTTGGCTTCCCACTTCACGGGGGAGTAATGCAAACGCGATCAGGAGCACGGCCGATCCAATGAGGCAAAACCTTAGGTTCATCACAGCACCGTTTCTCTTGAATCAGTGGGTAGGTATGGAGCGTGGCAGAATGGTAACAAACGGCAGTCTACGGGAGCAACGCCAGAAAAGGCCAAAGAATGAAGTCCGATCGGGGAGGCTTGGCTGGGGAGCGAGGAGTTGCCGCGAGATAAACAGGCAGAAAGGTGGGCTGCATTTCCAAGAAAAAGGTAGCTGGACTCTGAGCAATTCCAGCTACCAAGTTGGCTGATCGTTCAATTTGCACTCGCGGGTTCGCCTCCTTGGATCGAGGCTAACGCGCGATAGAGAGTGAGATCGATCGTTTCGCTGATGAAGCGGACCGAACCATCGGCCAGGGCAAATTGAAGGCCTCCGGTGTGTCGACTGCGGAAGGAATAGACATTTGGCCAATCGCTGGCGGCGTAGTTATTGCCAGCCGCGTTTTTCGAGTTCGGGCCGATGCCGCACGTGCCGTTGGCGTTATTGCTGTACGGCCAAGACGTGTGAATGTCCAAGGTTGGAATGCACTCGCCGATCATAAAGGTGTTGGACGACCCGTCGGCAATGTGGACGATCGAAAGCTTGCGGCGGTAGTCCGCACGGAAGAACATTCCATTGCCATTGAGAATGCCGGCGTGGGAGACGTTTCCCACGTGGTTGGTGAACGGTCCATTGGGGGTTGACCAGCGCCATTTCGCGTCGCCGTCGCCCCAGTTGCCCCCGCTGACGCCCTTATAGTTCGTGATACCCACGGGAGTTGGATTGACGTTGGCGGCGTCCGTGCGTGGGGTGGGTGAAAAGTCCGAAGGGCAAATCAGGATGGGAATCGTTTGTGCAATTGCCGCCAAGACCGTCGCGTTGGCGTTTAGATTGGTGACGTCGTCCACGCTCGCCTGTTTGAACAGGGGCCCTTGCTCGATGTAGGGCAGGACCCGCGCGATCCAGCTCCAACGGGGCGCCCCCAAGCCGCAGCAACTATCGGTCCCCGTGAAGTTTCTCGATCCATTGTAGGGAATGTTTTTGTACACATCGTGATAGTTGTGCACACCTAATGCCAACTGTTTCAGATTGTTTTGGCAGTGAGTGCGGGCTGCCGCCTCACGCACTTTTTGCACCGCGGGTACCAACAGCGCGATCAAGATCGCGATGATGGCGATGACTACCAACAACTCAATCAATGTGAATGCTCTTCGAACCTCGCAATGACGTGGACGCATACCCCCTCCATAAAACGTAAAGGGAAAAAAAACCGAAACGATTCAGCAGACGATGCATGGCCAATCTATTTCTTGAGGACAATATCGTATTGATTCGGACTAGGCTTCTCGACGACCTCCAAGCGAAGCATTGGGCTTTGCGGGTCCCCATATTTCCGGGGAATCAGGTCCTTAGGAGCGGCCGACGCGTTCTTCGGATCGATCTCTTCGGTCGCCGTCACAAGCACGATGTATTTGCCCACTGGCGCGCCGTCTTTCGCACCGGTCTTCAACTCGAAGCTGCCATCGGCTTTAATTTCAGCGTATGGCTCAATCGACGTTTCTTTGGCGCTCGCTTTTTCCGGCCGAAGGGAAATGGTTCCCCGCGTCAGTGGTTTGCCGTCGTAAGAAATTTTACCTGCGACGGGATTTAACTTAGGCCCCGACTCTCCGCAGCCCAAAAAAAGCAGAAAGGGAAGTCCAAGGGCCAAACGAAAAACTCGAAAGTGATTCGGCGCGTGTTGCATCGTTTTTCCGAGAACTTGGTGGATAGGAACTTGTACGAAAAGACCCGAACCAGAATAAGCACCATGGTACTTCCTTTTTATTCTGACGCAAGCCGATTTATCGAAAGGGAAAAATACTTGGGCCATCGCCGTAAATGGCACCTTCGCCGCGGGCGCCTCGGCCCTGAATACTCGGCAGATTCAGGACGAACCAAGCTCAAACGCGCCCAGGTTCAAACACGTGCGAATCCCAAAAACGAAACAAACGGACATCCTTCGCTTTGTAGTCCTCGGCGTTTGGGTGGTTTGTTGCTTCTTGTTGGTTTTGCTTCGTATGCCCTACAAACATTCGGGCGGGGCAGGCGAAGCCCTCGTATAGCGTCTCGATTCATCGCCGAGAGGATTCAGGCCGCGACGGTGAGTTCGTAAAATTGAGTTGGAACCCGCGTTTGAAAAAGCATGCGCGGTAAGGATTGCGAATTTCGGTATCGTTTTATTGCTTCACCCCCGTCCCCGGAGAGCAAGGCATGACAACCAACCAGGAAGGACCTCGACTTTGGCCCGCGATCCTCATTCTCGCCATGATGGGCGCGGGCCGGCTTTGGTCCATGCTCGATCCCACGCAGTTTTTTCTCGGTCTTCTCGTAGCACCGTTACTCGCCAACCTTTTCCTGGTGCTTTGGTGGCTCTTTGCGAGTGGTGGGGTGCCTCTACTGCACCGGATCACCGTCGTGCTTGCCTTGATGGTGACGTTCGCCGCGACAGCCTTCGTGAGCGCCGAAACGTTCAATGCCTTTGGTCTGATCCTTTATGCGTTACCACTGACGGCGTGCGTTTGGGTCGGTTGGTTGGTCGTATCGTTTTTCTTACCTTGGCCAGTACGTCATGCCATATTGCTGGTGGGGATCGTTGCATCCATCGGTATTTTCAACATGCTTCGTTTCGATGGCACGGACGGCGAGTTCAATGCGGACATCAACTGGCGATGGACACCGACAATCGAAGCGAAGACCCTGTCCAAGCTTCAATCGATCGAGGGCAAAAAACAGGCTGATATCGCGGCGGTGACGGTGAATCTTCAACCCGGAGATTGGCCGGCCTTTCGTGGCCCGGCGCGAGACGGCGTGGTTCCTAATACCCGGATCGCGCGGGATTGGAGTAACAACCCTCCGAAACTCGTGTGGAAACGTCCCGTGGGACCAGGATGGTCGTCGATGACGATCGTGGGAGAGGCCTTGTTCACGCAAGAGCAGCGGGATCAGGAAGAGGTCGTGCTCTGTTATCGTGCCTCGAATGGAGAAGAGATTTGGCGTCACGCAGATCCCGAACGGTTCACGGAGGCCGTGGCTGGTCCGGGTCCGCGGGCGACTCCAACCTTTCATAATGGACGCATCTTCGCGCAAGGCGCCAAGGGGCGGCTCAATTGTCTTGACGCTGGCACCGGCAAACGAATCTGGAGTCGTGACGTCGCCGCCGACGCAGGCGCGAAGGTGCCGCAATGGGGCTTTTCCTCATCGCCGCTGGTCGTCCAAGGTGTGGTTACGGTGTTCGCCGGCGGGGAAGACGGTGAGAAGGGCGTTATCGGCTACAACGCCGACACGGGCGAAATCGCTTGGGTGGCGGGGGAAGGCAAGCATTCCTATGCCTCCACCCACCATGCCACGTTGGCGGGAATCGAGCAAATCCTGATCACCTCCAACCATGGTGTGACCAGCTTCGAACCAAAGTCCGGCAAAATCCTCTGGACGCACGCCTGGCCAACGTCGGAATTCGCTCGCATCGTGCAACCGGTGCTGCTCGGCGATGCCGATTTGCTCGTAGGAACTGGCATGATGCTGGGAACTCGCCGACTTCACCTGGAGAAAAATGGCGATGTGTTGGCAGCCAAGGAAATGTGGACCACGAGTAAGTTCAAGCCCTACTACAACGATTTAGTCGTTCACGAAAAGCATCTCTATGGTTTCGACGGCGCGTTTTTCATCGCCGCTAAACTCGAGGATGGAAAGACCACCTGGCGCGAACGAGGTTATGGGGCAGGACAAGTTTTGCTACTTCGTGACCAAGGCCTCTTGCTCATTCTGACCGAGAAGGGAGAAATCGCGCTCTTGAATGCCAATCCGAACCAGCATGAAGAGCTTGCTCGAATTGATGGGATCGAGGGGAAAACCTGGAATCATCCAGTTCTGGTACGCGGTAGGCTTTACGTTCGCAATGGCCAAGAAATGGCCTGTTTCGAGATGCCGACGCAGGATTAGCGAAACCGGCGTTGGCGATGGATTCGAGGCAGTTGCCAGATTTCCCCGAAGTTCGCTTGCGCCTTGCACAAACCATGCTACTTAACGCGGCGGAGCCGCAACCCACAAGAACCAAGACAACCAGAACCAAATAAGTACCATCTTCAAAAGATCCAATCGGTCCTTGTCTGTTTGGTTCTTGCAATCTTGCTTTTGAACTTCTCCGCAAGCAGCGGAGAAGTTCAAAAGCAAGAAACCAGATCCTGGGCAGACCGAGTTTCGCGTGCACGCACGACCCATCGTCGCCTGGCCAATGAACACACTTCGTACCCAAGGATTCCCGTGGGTCCCTACGTTTTCTGGACAAACGAGGTGCGTTCTGGTCCCAGGCGTCGATGAGTGATTAAAGCCTGTCTGACAGAAAGTCATTAAGCTCTTGCTGAACTGTCAACGCTTACGAGTCCTGACAAGAGAGATAAAACATCTTTGTCAGAACGTCCCAACAGGTGTTTTACGCAACGGTTTCCGACCGCCTTTGTCCAACATTCCCAAGTGTCTTGGAAGTCTCGCGAAGCGCCGACACCTTTCGTATTTCGGTCTCCCAAAGAATCGGATTGTCACAACCGATCATTCCAAATGGAATAAGTGATTTGTTTTCGTCCCGTTGAGAAGCGGAATACAGAAAATCGATGCTAACTCCGACAGTTCGCTTCCACGTTTGAATCGTGTCACCAAGGCGTTGGCCATCACACGATGGTCGCAATTTACGCGAAAAATGCCTGGTTTTTGAGCAAAATCCAACACACACCTTTTGGATTCAATAAAAGGCAAATGGATCAACCGGTGATGGCTGCACGACTTACAAATTCTCACGCACCGCAGACGAAAAAAATCGAAGCGCACCGGCATCTGAAGTGCTATAGTTTCCCACGTAAAACCTGCCTTCCGTTGCGATGAACCTGCCAAACGTTCGCATTCTCCCCCCTCATGGCCGCACAAGGTTTTCGCTGTGGATTCCGTGCGTGACCGCGTGGAACCGCTTATTTCTTCTTTTCTGACGAGGTGCTTAGATGACGAATCACGTTCGTCGTGGCTTTACGCTTATTGAGTTGCTAGTCGTGATCGCGATCATTGCGATACTGATCGCGCTTTTGGTGCCCGCGGTGCAAAAGGTACGTGAAGCAGCGGCTCGAATGCAGTGCACGAACAATTTGAAACAGCTCGGTTTGGGCGTTCACAATTATCACGACGCTTATAAGAAACTACCTCCCATGCAGATTCAACTTCGCCCGGGCGCTGCGATGACCGATCGCGGTAGTTTCATGGTCGCGATTTTTCCCTATGTTGAACAGGACCCGCTTTACAAGCAATACCAAGCAGGCGGTATCGCCGCCCCAGCGAATCAGCCCGTCATCAATCTTTTCCTTTGCCCGTCGGATATCTCGCCAGGTTCGGGCCGAAACACCGATGGTTGGGCCGCGACTTCGTACAACGCCAACGTTTCCGTGTTCGCGACACCTGACGCCGGCACGGACTGCACGTCGACGGCCTGGAAGTGGCATGAAGCACGGGTCAGAATTCACACCATGCAGGATGGCACTTCGAACACGGTCGCGCTGATCGAACGAATGTATCAAGCCGAGGGATGCCCAGTGTCTCGCGATTTGCCCGGCGGGTTTAGAACCGATGGTGCGGTGGTAGGGTCAGGCCAATGGTTCGATGTGTGGAAGACTCCAGGGTTCAGCCTTTACCAGGCGACTTGGCCGGTAAGCAACGGCATGCATGGCGGATGGGCGGCGGCCTATTCCCCGAAAACGACCGACACCTTGCCAAATTCTTGGCGTTGGCTTCCAAGCTCTTCTCATGCGGGCACGATCGTCGCTTGCCTCGCGGATGGCAGCGTTCGCAACATTTCAGGCTCGATTTCGCCAACCACCTTCTGGCGAGCCTGCAATCCGAACGATGGCAATACGCTCAACGGCGACTGGAACTAGTCGACCAAAACTTCTCCGGTGAAACACCCCGTTTCATCTTCACCTTTCTGAGTGACCTTAGCATGATTCGAAGATATTTACCTGTCTCATTGACCTTCGCCTTTTCCATCGCCCTGCTGGGTTGTGGCGGTGCGTCATCCCAGAGTTCGCTCAAAGGCAAGATCACCCTCGATAGCCAACCGTTGAGCAAAGTCCTGGTCGTGGCGAAAGGGCCTGGAGGCGTCGATAAAGGCGGCAGCTCCGACGACCAGGGAAATTATGAAATCATCGATCCCCCTATGGGGCAGATCAAGCTTCAGGTGATCGAGCCGCCAGAACGTTCCATGGGAAAACCAAAGCCAGCACTCGCCAAAACGACGACACCTGGCGGAGGTGTCCCTTATGAAATGAAGGCCGGCAACCAAAAGTTCGACATCTCGCTCAGCAGCAAGTAAGTTGAGGCTCCCCAGGCGAACGGATCGTTTTTCCGCTCGCCTGGGATTTTGATCGCCCAGCCATTCCCTTCTTCGGGCTTGTCCATGGTCCCCCACCAGATTTCTCCACGGATGGGCTTGTGGTTCATTTCATCATTTGCGAGTCTCATCTGTACGGTTTCT
>WBZS01002639.1_pt1 | contig 10671 bp, 5 predicted proteins | sample 5204201 | NCBI WGS metagenome assembly WBZS01 (sample SAMN12344357, study PRJNA552823) | activated sludge metagenome | biome: Activated sludge suspended growth; feature: Nitrification reactor; material: Wastewater; isolation source: activated sludge from nitrification reactor of wastewater treatment... | reverse complement strand
GCAGGTTGTAAAGGGTCAAATTTCGCGTCGCCGTCACCACCGCCAAGCGAGATCCATCATTGTTGATGTGGCCGGAAAGTACCGGAGAACCCTGGTTGTGTCCAAACAACGATTTCCCCGTGGTGTAGTCCCAAACGCGAACGGTCCCGTCTAAACCGGACGAGACAAGACGTTTACCCAACGCGAGGATTTGAAGTCCCGTGACGGTTCCCGTGTGCCCGCGAAAAGACCGAACCTGCCCAACGCTTTCCAAGTTCACCGTTGAAGCTGCCATTTGATCTTCGAGTTTTTTGACGGCGGACGTCAACTGCACTTGCGCAAGGCCCGTGGAGGCCGCATGTGCCTGTTTGAGCCAAAACAATGCTCGCGATTGAGACGCCGATTTGAGAGCCGGGGAATCCTTAGCCCCGAGATTCAACCAATCGTCGGCCAATTTTTGCATCGCCTTGGCGTCCGACGGTTTCGCGATTTCCGCACGCGCGACCTCGGAAAGAGGGTCGTTGCCTCCTTTCGCCAAGTGAGGGATCGCTTGATCGGGTTCGTTTTTTCGGGCGAACAAATATCGACCAACTACAAAGCGAGCCTTCACGTCGTCCGGTTTCGCTACCAGCGATTTTTGGGCGGCATCGAATTCAAGAAACTCTTTCGCCCACGCTTTGAGTTCTTTTTCCTGAGTTTTGACTTGATTCCCCAGACTGACTTTGATGGCTTTCTTGGCGGCGGATTCCGCGACGCTGACGAACTGCATCGCCAACTCGAACTGGTCAGCCTGCGCCGATTCATTGGCGTCGGAAAGCGAAAGAAGAGTGACTTCCTCCGCGGATTCCTTGGAGAGTCCCGGCGCCTTCGCGAACGATGAAAACAGTTCCAAACGAGCCGGCATGGGCTCAACTTTATAAAGCCCCGTGATCTCCTCGAGGATTTCGAGCGTTGGAGCGACTTTATAGGTCTGGACGGACCAATCTTTGGCTTCGGAAAGCAAAACGTAGCGGGTGTCGGGATCGTCCTTCGAATCCGCCGCCACCTTCCGCAACTCCTCCACCAACTTCTCACGTGCTGGCACCGCTTTCTTCGCCGCGGCGTACGATTTTCCAAATTGCTCCAAAATCGCTTTCTGGATTTCCTTCACCTTCGTTTCATCGGGGGCATCGACGCGTTCGACGGTCGCTTTCTTCTCTTTGCCAGGTTCTCCCTTGGCGACCATCTCCGTCGGAGCGGGTAATGCGATTTTCTGCGCCATCGGTTGGTTGTGTTGACCGAGGACCAAAAACTCACTGTTCGGAGAAAATTGGTGGTCACAGAAGGAATTTCCCTCGGCATCGATACGCTTTAGTTCCTTGAATTCCGGATAAGAATAAAGCACTAGTGTTCGCATGTTGTTCAACAGGACCGCGAAAAACCGTCCGTTCGGCGCGATGCGCAACTGTTGACCTGGCCCGACGGAATTGCCTGTCAGCACTTTGGCTTGAAGCGTGTTCGCGTCAATCTCCATGATTTCGCCGCTTCGTGAGGCGGTGGCGAGATACTTTTCACTTCCCGGAATAAGCCCCCAGCCGCGAATGAATTCCCCGGGAAGTGCCACACGTGAAATTTCCGTGCCTTTCTCGGCGTCGACCACCGCGATCGAAAGTGGATTGGTGGGCACCAAGATGCGTTTGCCATCCGGATGAAATTGAACCAAATCCAACCGCATCGTGGCTTGGGCCGAGAATTGACTGACCTTCTTAAGCGTGGTTGCGTCAAACACCGTCACCGTACGCTCGGGATTGAACGAGGTCGCCGCGATGTATTTTTCGTCGGAACTCGGGATCAAATGCGTGATATCGTTCTCGGTAGTAGCCTGACCGGAAAGTTTCCCCGTGACCAAGTCGTATTGATAGAGCGTGCGATCGTTTCCAAACATGTTGGCCACGCATCGCTTCGCCTCCGGCAAAAGGGCCACCGCCATACTCACCGTCGCTTTGGGCGGAAAGCGATGGGCGAACTGCTGGATTTTCGGTTCATCACCACTTTCTACGAAGTGAAAGTTAGGTGGAAGTGCCGTGATCCACTTCGTGGGTGAATCCGTCGGGAAAATTCGGACGAAGTTCCTTTTGAAATCGATCCGATTTTCATCGACTGGTGGATTCTTGACGACCGTCATGGGCAATTCGGAGCCACGCATTCTCCACAACCGAATCTTGCCATCCTCACCGATGCCAGCGATGCGATTGACGTTGAGATTGGAAATCAACGAACGAACCACCGTTCCCGTATCTTCAGAACGCATCAAAGGTGTGCCGTTGCCTAGCGAATAAACCAAAAGCGGGCATTTGCTGCCGACGTCTTTTTCGCGTCCTGGTCGTGGTTTCAAGGCAACGACGAGATTTCCACTTGTCGAATGAAACGCGGCCGGCAAGTAATCGGCAGGCACCTGCATCGCCGGAAATCGCGTGACATTATCGGCCACACATCGGTGGATCAATCCACTGAACGGTCCATTCGGATCGGTGGTGTACGTCAGATTGGAACCCATGAAATCGAAGCAGGCTTTGTCGACGTTCGGCAAAAATGGCGTGGGCAGCACTTTCTTCTCGCCGGTCGTTGCATGGAACTCCCACATGCGAGGTTTTGCCCCGCCTTCAAAGAGGAGGACGCGATCACTGCTCGCAAACGCCATGGCTTTGACATTGGGAATTCCTTCGAGGTCCCATTCACGATGGATTTGCCAAGTGTCCTGGTCCGCGATCACGAGACGATGACAGGTTTCCGAAGGCGTTCCTGGATCGCGTTTCGATCCCGCCAACGCCACTCTGCGATTATCCGGTGTGCGTGCGTATGCGAGGTGCATGGCGTTGAGACCCATGTAGAGTCCTTTTTGCTCGCTCATGTCTCGACTGAGGAACTGGTATCCCGTGCCGAACCGACCCGCCTCCTGGAGTGGAAAGGTCCACCCGACCAAGAAATATGCTGAATTGGTCGTGAAAAAGTACGGGAAATGGTGCGCCTTATTACGGGTCTTGACCTCGACGCCCGACTTTTCCGTTTCGCGAACGAAGAAGTCCGCCATCCGTTGGTTCGAGGTGTAAACGATTTGGCGGCCATCCATCGACATCGCCAAATTATCCCCAGGAAAACCATGGAGATCCTCCGCGGCTATGGCCTGAAGGTGCACCGTGATCGAGTCCAAATTGGCGACGGGGCCAGCGACGTTTTCAGGCTGTACTAAAGGCTCCGGCCCCGCAACTGGATCGGCTTTGGGTGCGACCTCTCCGTTTGGACGTACGACTTTTTCCTTGGGATCGACGACTTCCAGTTTCCCTTTCTTTTCAACGTTTTCGGCGTGGTCATTTCCAGGATTGACAGGTTCCGGCGATCGCCCGACCAGAAGAAACCCAACCACCGCCATCAACGCCACCGAGATGATTCCACCACCTGCGATCACAGGAATCAGCGGGAAGCTCGAGCTCGGAGGATTTTGCCGCCGTTTGATGGAAGGGGCGCCGGATTCGGCTTCGCCTCCCAGTTGTTGAAAGCTCCGTTTCGCGAGTTCGTCTTCGGTGATGAGGGCTTCCGCGTTTTCCTTTTTTGAACCGGATTTTGGAAGCGTCGCATCGTAATCTTTGCGTTTTTTCGCATCGAGAAGCGTTTTTTTAGCTTTGGCGATCTCACCCAGAATCTTCGCGCAAAGTTCGCCGTGCGGTCCATTTTGGTAGGAACGAAGATAAGTCGTTTGCCGAATCGCCGCCTCATCGATCACATCCGGATCGGATTCATCGGGCGAAATCCCAAGCAGTTGGTAGTACGTAGGTGGTCTTTGGTCTTTGGGAATACCCAACCATTTGTGGTACGGATCGAACATGCGCGATTCCCCAGGCGATCGTTTCAACGGAAAAGCGACGAAATCTCAGCCGAGCTTGGCGTCTCAAATAAGACGGCTGAGATTCGAATTTCGTTCATCCTTGAAGGTACTGATGTGCAGTCGAAAACGCAAATAGATTACAAATCAACGTTTATAGCGACAGGCGTGTTTTCCACGTGGCGACTTGTTTTGCGACTTCCGCCGGCGCCGTCGAGCCATAACTGCGAAACGCTCGCATGGCATTGGCGACGCCCAGCACGCCGTAAGCCCCTTTTGAAAGACCTGGTTGGATTCCGTCGAAGAACTCCGGTGGCAATTCAGACAATCGGCATTTTCGTTCTTCACACGCACGCACCAACTTTCCGACGGCTTCATGAGCCGACCGCAGGGGAACTCCCTGCGAGACGAGAAATTCCATGAATGTGGTGGCGTCGAGATACCCTGCTTCGATACGGGCCGCGATCGATTCGCGGCGAAACACGGTTTGCGGAATGAGGGCAGCCGCTAATTCGACGCTCATCGCCACGGTATCGAAAGCGTCGAAGACCGCTTCTTTATCTTCCTGCAAATCGCGGTTGTACGCCAACGGTAGGCCTTTGACGAGGATCATGAGCTGCTGAAGGCTTGCGACCACACGCGCGGATTTGCCTCGAATGAGTTCGAGCACATCGGGATTTTTCTTATGGGGCATGATGCTCGAGCCGGTGCAAAACGCATCGGGGAGGTCAATGAAATGAAACTCGGTCGTCGACCAAAGAATCCATTCCTCCGCCCATCCCGCCAGGTGCAAAGCGATCGTTGAAAGATCGAAGAGGAATTCAAGGAGGAAATCGCGGTCGCTGGAAACATCGAGGCTATTGGCCGCGATGGCATCGAAGCCAAGTTGTTGGCATACATGTTCGCGATCGATGGGAAGAGACGACCCTGCAAGTGCCGCGGCTCCGAGCGAAAGCACATTCACGCGCTTGCGACAATCCGCCAACCGCTCGCGATCCCGTTGATACTTTTCGACGTAGGCCAAGAAGTAATGAGACGCTAATACGGGTTGGGCCCGCTGGAAATGCGTGTAGCCTGGAATCACGAGATCGTGATTCGCTTCCGCAGAGCGAACCAACGATTCTTGAAGCCGTTTCAAACCGGCGTCGAGGTTGTCGATCGCCGCACGCACCCACAGTTTCACGTCGGTGACGACCTGATCGTTTCGGCTCCGCCCCGTGTGCAGTTTTCGTCCCACATCGCCCAATTTTTTGATGAGGGCTTGTTCGATGTGCGTGTGAATGTCTTCGAGCTTCGTGCTGTACGTGAATTCGCCACGTTCGATCTGATCGCCGATTTCCTGGAGAGCCACCGCGATTTGTTCCGCTTCCGCCGACGAGATGAGCCCAACATGAGCAAGCATGCGAGCGTGGGCGGTGCTGGCTTGAATGTCTTCGCGAAACAACCGGCGATCGAAACTGATCGACTCCGTGAATTCCTCCACGCGCGCATCCGTCTCACCCGTGAACCGCCCACCCCAAGTTTTCTGCTGCGACAAAGCTCCACTCCCCTAATGAACAAAAAATTCACCGATGTTTGTTCGATGCCGGCGCGTTTCCGAAATCCACGCGTCAAGCCGCTCCCATGAGCTTGTACGTCAATGAGTTTGGGCGGATTGCCTGATCGTTTCCGCCCACTGGACATCTTCTTCCGAAAAAGGTGGATCAATGGTAAGGTCGTCGAGGATTTGACCATATCCCGCGTGATCGTACGTACGATGCAAAACTTCTTGGAAATCGACGAAAACGCCGGGATGGGATCCTCGCAAAGGCAATACGATTTTTGGCAATCGTTCCCGGAGTTGTATCGGCCAAAATCCAGCATCGGGTCGGTCTTCGACTCGGCTTAGGAGCATGTAGTAACTGCATTCCCGAAAGTTTTCCACCGGCAAGCGAGGCCCGGCACGCAAAAGATCGATCTCAAGGTAGTGTGCGGTTCCTTGGAGTACCGTGCTCCGTTTGGCAAGGAATTGATCGCGGTCCGAGCCGAGCCTTTTATTTGACGGGCTAAGCAGCTCGATCACTGCGACGAGTTCCCGACTCGCCTTCTCACGAATTTCGATGAAGGGTTGACGTTCCTCCATCGTGGCGGGGATACGCACGCGAAACGGGGCGTTGACCACGGCCAACGTTCCGCTGGCTGTTTCGAGTTCGGGCTCTCGCTGAAAAACTCCCACGTCGGCAAAGCCTGCGAGTTCTCGCTCGTGCGCTTCCGGTTCGTGAATATAAATTTGTTCTTCGAGTTTCGCGAAGAAGTTCGATCCGGCTAATCCCGCATTAAGGACGTTCCGTGTCTCGGACAGAAAGCTGATGTGAAAATCACGCCAGATTTCGTCGCATTCGAGATACGGATTCATACCAGGAAACGGTGAAGGCATACCAAATACATACCTATGAGGACTTCCGCTTTTCCTAGACCGACCTTCCGAAGATTTCGAGACTCATCATGTGCGGAATCGATAAGGATTTATCGTCTTCGAACGCGCACGGTTTCCTTTCTGATTCAAAGCGGAAAAAGAACACGGTTCCTTTACCCACTTCGATGATCTCCGGATGATTCATCTCGTTATTCCCGACCCATCGGAACGGTGGATTCAAGATGGCACGAAAGGTGTTTGCCGAATCAAATCCGAAATATCCATTCGTTGGATCGTGGTCGTTTCCTCATTTTAACGTTCGCATTCGAACGGTTGACAGATCGATCGCATGAAACTCCGAGCATGGTCGCGAGGAAGAGGTGCGTTCGTAGCGTCCCTCGCTGGCGATCAGGCTCGGACCATGTGGAATGCGGATGTATACCGCTCTATAACCCCAATTCCTTGAGTTGTTTCGCGTCCACGGGAGCGGGAGCGCCAGTCATGAGGTCGCGTGCTTTTTGGTTTTTTGGAAACGCGATGACATCGCGAATATTCGTGGTGCATGACAGCATCATGGCGAAGCGATCCAGACCAAAGGCGATGCCGCCGTGTGGTGGCGCGCCCATTTTAAGAGCGTCCAACAGGAAGCCGAACCGGGCTTTCGCTTGTTCCTCGGTCATGCCGAGCATTTTGAACATTCGGCTCTGAACTTCGGGATTGTGGATACGGATGCTCCCGCCTCCACATTCGTAACCGTTGATGACGAGGTCGTAAGCTTTGGCTCGCACGTTTGCCGGGTCGGTTTCGAGTTTGTCCAGGTCTTCGTCCATCGGAGCCGTGAAGGGATGGTGGTTGGCCGCCCACCGCTTTTCGTCTTCATCCCAGATGAACGACGGAAAATCGGTGACCCAAAGGATTTTGTAAACGAGCGCGGCAGGGTCATATAGTTTCAGCAACTGCGCGAGGTGGCCTCGCAAATTTCCGAGCGCTTGACAGACCACATCTTCTTTGTCCGCGACAAAGGCGAGGATGTCGCCCGGTTCGGCACCAAGACGCGTGCGCATCTGCTTTTGTAAATCCGCGGAAAAGAACTTCTCGATTGGTCCCTGAAGCTTTTCCGCTTCGACTTTGAGCCAGGCACATCCCTTGGCGTTGTACCGCTGGACGAACGGCGTGAGTTCGTCGAGATTTTTGCGAGTGAGTTTTTCGGTGCCACCTTTGATGTTGATGGCTCGCACCTTCCCACCCGAGGCAAGCGCATTCTTGAACACGCCAAATTCGCTTTGCCCCGCAATCTCGCCCATGTCGACGATTTCCAGGCCGAAGCGAAGATCGGGTTTGTCGCTGCCGTATTTGAGCATGGCGTCCGCATATTTCATGCGAGGCAGGGGAAGATCGATCTTCACTCCCAAGCAACGCTCGAAAATATCTGCCGTCAATCCTTCGATCACTTTGAAAATGTCGTCTCGTTCCACGAATGACATTTCCAGGTCGAGTTGAGTGAACTCGGGTTGGCGGTCGGCGCGAAGGTCTTCGTCTCGTAGGCAACGGGCAATTTGAAAGTATTTGTCGTAACCAGACACCATCAGAAGCTGTTTGTAAAGCTGCGGAGATTGAGGCAGCGCGTACCAACTTTCTGGCCAAACTCGGCTCGGTACTAAATAGTCGCGAGCGCCTTCGGGTGAGCTTCGGCCCAACAGGGGCGTTTCCAACTCCAAGAATCCCTGAAGGTCCAAATTGTCGCGAATCACCTTGTTCATGCGATGTCGCATCTGGAGCGTCTTTTGCAATGAAGTTCGACGAAGGTCGAGGTAGCGATATTGCAGGCGAAGGTCTTCATTCGCCAATTCTTCGCCAGGAAACTCCGTGACGGAAAAAGGCGGATTCGGGCAACGATTCAGAATCTGAAGCTTACTGGCTTTTACCTCCACCGCTCCCGTGTCGAGCTTCGGATTCGTTTTTCCCGGCAGACGAGGGCGAACCACGCCAGCCACGGAGAGGCAAAATTCCGAACGTAATTCCTGCGCCAACGAAAAATCAGCGTCGTCGGCTTCGAACACAATTTGGGTAATCCCATAACGATCGCGAAGGTCTACGAAAATTTGATCATTATAAGCTCGATAGGTATTTACCCATCCGTTGAGAACGACTTGCTTCCCGACGTGTGTGTCTCGAAGTTCACCACAGGTATGCGTGCGCTGCCAAGTTGCCATGAAAAGCATCCAAAGAAAGTCGGTGACGATGGATCCCCGAAACCGCGAAACGTTTAGGACGTATGGGAAGATTGTAGCGAAACGCATACGGTCAGGTCAGCGATGCAGCCACTTCCGAGACGGGATTTGTTCGGGCACCGTGGTGAAAATCCGATAGCCATGATACCATCAAGTACCGATCCATTTGGAGGTAAGGGGATTGCCATGAATCCGCCACGACTCTTCTCGAATTCCTCGGACCGGCTCCCCCGAACTCGTTTTCGGCCTCGAATCGAGGGGCTTGATGATCGATCCATTCCCGCGGTGGGGGCTTTGTTCCACGTCAACACGACGGTCGTCGGAGATCAGGCGAATTCCGCCGTCGCGTTCTCCAGTGGGGGCAGGTCGGTGGTGGTTTGGCAAAGTGCGGTCTCCGCGACGGACCACAACATTTATGGACAAATGTACTCTGCCACCGGCGCTAAACTTGGAAGCCAGATCTCCATCGCAACGGGGGTCAGAAACCAAATCAATCCCGCCGTGGCCATGGATTCGAAAGGCAATTTCACCGCTGTTTGGGAAGAGCGGTATCTCGACCGTGGCAACATTCGAGCCCGGCGATTTTCAAACGCGGGCGGCGGAATCGGCGCCGTGATTGAAGTCGCCAATACCACCCTCGATGAAAAAGCCCCAAGCATCGGCATGATCGACAAAGCCAATGCGGTAAACGAGGGCCAATTTGTCGTCAGCTACACCGTCGGCACGGGCGTCCGGACCGATATGTTCAGCAAATTTGGATTTCGCATCAAACGGTTCGACGTAGGAGCGAGCCTCGGCGATGCGAATTCCACCCGTGGCGAGAGCACGGCTGCCCGATCCGCGGACGGCAGTTTCATGATCGGTTTCATCGTTCGCGATCCAGACGGAACGACTTGGTGGGATAGCACGCCGACAGAACTAACTTCCGTATACGTCGACCGATACCGTGCCGACGGAACGTTTCTGAGCCGTCTGAAGCTCGGAAGCGGCAAAATTATTTTTGGCTACGCTTTGACCATGGATGCTCAGGGACATGGCCGATATGCTTTTTCGCAAGAGTACCTCGATGCGATCGACGGTCCCATCGCCGACGTCGTCGTTACTGGACGGATCGACAAGCTAGGAAAACTCATCGAAGCAAAAGAGGTTTGGGTCGGCAATGGAACCTGGATCCCGCGTGATATTCAAATCGCGTCCAATCCCACCGACAAAGGGTTTGTCATCAGTTTCACGCAGACCGCTGCTGCCATTCCGAGCACGCTCAAGGACCGGGTCATCCTGATCGAGGGGTTGCCGAACGGGTTGGTGCGGACGTCCGATCTGGGTGCCAATCACAACCAATCCGGGATCGCCATTGGTCCCAAGAATATTTACCTGCTAACGTACACGACCACCGTGTCCACGGCCGCGGATCCAAAAAAAGGCATTTTCGGTCGTTTCGGAAGGCTCGCCTGATACGCATTCGATCGGGAAGTTTGGCGAGTGCCTCTTGCGCCAGGAAGTTGCCACCCTCGGCACGCGCGATCATTCGCAGAACGCGATTCTTTGCCGCTGATCTTCGGGCGGGCGCGTCGTTATAATAACGCGAAACGGAAGCTATTCGCGAAGGAACGACCATGGAAAAACTCACGGTTCAGCAGGCACGGCACGAATCAGCCGTCGGTAAGGAAGCTCGTATCCAGGGATGGGTCCGCACACGCCGGGATTCCAAGGGAGGGTTTAGCTTTCTCGAAATCAACGACGGCACGTGCATGGGGAATTTGCAGGTGGTCGCGGAGGCGACGCTCGCCAACTACGAAAGCGAAATCAAAAAGCTCCACACGGGATGTTCCGTCACGCTCGAAGGCTTGATTCGCCAATCGCCCGCGAAAGGGCAGGCGACGGAAATGCAGGCGACGAGTGCGGTCGTACACGGGTGGGCGGATCCGGAAACGTATCCCATCCAGAAAAAGGGTGCCACCTTCGAATATTTGCGGACCGTCGCACACCTTCGGCCTCGCACCAACACCTTTGGCGCGATCGCACGCGTTCGAAACTGCGTCAGCCGATCCATTCATGATTTTTTCCAAGAGCGTGGTTTTCTCTATCTTCATTCGCCGATCATTACCGCTAGTGATTGTGAGGGTGCGGGCGAGCTTTTCCGCGTCACCACGCTCGACCCAGCGAAACCGCCGCTTGTTCCGGGTGGCAAAGGCGAAGTTGATTAT
>WBZS01002638.1_pt1 | contig 10677 bp, 9 predicted proteins | sample 5204201 | NCBI WGS metagenome assembly WBZS01 (sample SAMN12344357, study PRJNA552823) | activated sludge metagenome | biome: Activated sludge suspended growth; feature: Nitrification reactor; material: Wastewater; isolation source: activated sludge from nitrification reactor of wastewater treatment... | reverse complement strand
ACAGCTCGCCCGCACTCGCGAATCTGCACGGCGTACCGCAGGCGATGCTGGTGACCGAGAAAAAAGTCGTGAGCCATGATGTCCAATCTGGCGAATTTTTGTGGGAATTCGATTGGCCGGGCAACAGCAAGCAGGATGCAAACGTTTCCCAGGTCATCGACTTGGGCGACAACCGTGTCTTCCTCACCAAGGGTTATGGCTCGGGTGCCTGTCTCACCAAGATCGAGAAAGTTGGAGGTACTTGGACGCCAAAAAAGATTTACCAAAACAAATCCGTCATGCGTACGAAGCATACGAACGTCGTATTTGACAAGGGGCACGTTTTCGCGCTTTCCGATGGGATCTTGGAGTGCATTGAACTTGAAACCGGCAAACGCAAGTGGAAGGAAGGCCGATATGGCCACGGACAAATCCTGAAGGTGAGCGATCTACTGCTTATCCTGAGTGAAGACGGCAACGTCGTGCTGGTAGAACCTTCCGTGGATTCGCCGAATCAGGTTCTCGGCCAAGTAAAAGCCATCGAAGGGATCTGCTGGAACAACCTTGCTTTGTATGGCAATCGCCTAGTGATCCGCAGCAATCGTGAAGCTGCCTGCTATGAATTGCCGTTAGAAACAGCCGGCGTGGCAACCGCGAAGTAAGAAGACCCAAAATCGGCGAGCGGCCGGTGTGAACCGGCCGTGTGAAGTGTGCATGTGTCATCGTACAAAACACGGCCGGTTCACACCGGTCGCTCGCCGAGGCAGGACGCGGTCGTTTTATTGCACCTGGATGCTCTTGAGCCAGTCGGCTTCTTTTTGGATTTCTTCGTCGCTGAGACCAATCGAGCGGTGGATTTCCGCTTTCGCGATTTTGCCGCTCGTCATGTCGAGCGCCATCACTTCCACCAAACCATTGGTTCCCACGCCACACCGAACCTGGATCGGAGCCGACTTGGGTAGGTTCGCCGGCAATCCTTCGATCCAGCATTCGCCGATGGTGATACATTTGTCCGAGGCCGGTGCGTCGCCCTGCAAAACCTTGACGCGAACGCGATTTTGGTTCTCGGCCACCGTTCGATAAACGCGGCTGGCGAAGGTGGGAAGCTGGGTGTTTTTCGGGATCAGAATGTCATTCTGTCGATCTTCGCCGACGCGGATTTCGATCCCCAGGCTATGCGAGTTGACGTGGATTTCGACGACGTCGCCGAGGAAATCGACGATCTCGTCGCTCATGCCTTCGCTTTCCCCCATGCGAGCGGCCACGATACCAGCATGGATCGCAGCCCCGCGTGCGACAACCTCGCTGACTGCCAACGATTTGTCGGGAACCTTTCCGCTCACTTCCTGCAACATCTGTCCCGTCATCGGCATGTGGGTCGAACCGCCCACGAGAAGAACGCGGTCGACTTTCTCCCAGCCGACTTTCGCCTGGCGCAGCACCTGCTGCGTGGTGATACGGGTACGAAGCAGAAGATCCTTGGTGAGGCTTTCGAACTCGGCGCGTGAAAGGGGCACGCTCAGGACGTTGCCGGCGTGCGTCGTCGTCACCGTCGTTTGTGAAAGTTTTGAAAGCGTGCGTTTGGCGCGTTCGGCGGCCTGCAAGAGGTTGACATACGAAACCGGATCTTCACGTGGATCCTTCTGATACTTCTCCTGGAATTTCTTGGCGACGAATTCCACGATGCGATCATCCCAGTCTTTACCGCCAAGCCGAACATCGCCTTCGATGGCCAACGACTCGAAGCGATTCTTACCGAGGCGAACGAGCGTGACGTCGAACGTGCCGCCGCCCAGGTCGTACACCAGAACGGTCTGTTCCTCGATCGGTAAAGATTCCTCAGCTTTCAAGTTGAGGGGAGCGCGGAGGTTTTGAAAGGAATACGCCAGTGCGGCGGCCGTGGGTTCATCCAAAATGTCGAGCACTTCCAAGCCAGCGATTCGGCCTGCGTCCTTGGTCGCCTTTCGTCGAGTGTCATCGAAGTAAGCCGGGACCGTGATCACGGCGCGACCGATGGGTCCGATCCGGCGTTCGGCGTCTTGTAGTAGTTTCTTTAAAATGATCGCGGAAAGCGTTTCCGGGCGAAATTCGCGACCGGCCACCAACGATCCAAATTTCGGATGGCCCATGTAGCGTTTGACGAACATCGCTACATTGGCCGGCTGATCCAACGCAACATCACGCGCGGCTTGACCCACGACCGCGAACCCCGAATCGATCAAAATGACGCTGGGAGTCAGCATCTCCCCTTCGACGTTCGGCACCGTCGTCGGTTGGCCGCGCTCATCGAGCGTGGCCAAGGCCGAAAAAGTCGTTCCCAGATCGATCCCGACAAGCTTTCCAGAATGGTGCGGCATGGAACACGAATAAGGGCAAGAACGAAAGACATCCCACGCGAATTATTGTACACGAATCCGGAGTTAGGGGTGATTCGGCTACCATCGGCATAAGTTCATGACGCATCCGGTGTGGCTGGCGCCGACGGGGTCGCCGTCTCTGTTTCCGACGACTTACGGTTTCGAACGGTGGTGGCGTGCCGTGTAATCTTCTCGGCGATTTTGCTGGGAGTGGCCACGCATTCTAGGATCACCAACACCTGGTCTTCGTCGCCTCGCACCACGATGTCGCCCCGCCCAAGCGATTGATCGAAACCACGAAACCGAATCCAGGTCGTGCGGATTTCCGCCAGGGGCGTCAGGGTCTTTCGCGTGCACCAGAATCCTTCATCGCAATAAAGAGTCCGCGAAGTCAGGCGATAATTTCTAGTAAAAACACGGTACGAAAAGCGTGCAAGCTGAATCGCCCAGAGTGGCCAAACCAGCCCCGTGATCGTCCAGGGTGCCCACTCCCGGCTTTCAAAAATTCCCACGAGAACCACAATGATTCCCGTGAGGAAGACGCAAACCAAAAAGCTGGGAAGCATCGACCAACCTGAATAGGATCCCCACCACAGGTCGATTTCCGCGGAGTCGTCGACGGTTTTCATACCGATCCCAAAATCATACAGGCATTCCTGGAACTTCCACGGAGGAAGGTCGACCTGAAACGTACGCCACGGAACCGAAATTCGCTTCCCAAAGGGCGTCTAACCTTCGATCCGCGGGGACCGTTTTTCGAGAATGCGAGGCTCGAATCGAGCCGGCACCTTGCGAGCAATCTAGGGTCCATGGCTTGGCAAAAGCATCGTTCGTCCGATTCCCGAGAAGCTCTTACCCATGTGCTTCGGTCTGAATAGGCCTGACCAAAGTGCTCAGGACATCGTATCGTGCCGCCTCTCGCCAGGATAAATCCCCAATTCGGTGATTACCTTGTTCATGAAAATGTCATGGGCTTGGTTTGGAATTTCAGGAAAAAGTTGGCATTCGAACGCGAATGCCACGAACACGGCATCGGAGCGACAATGGCGAAGGAGCTTGTCGTAATAGCCAAAACCGTGGCCCATGCGAGCTCCCCGACGATCGAATGCGACGCCAGGAACCACCACGAGATCGAGTGCCGAGGGATCGATCCGTTTAGCGGGCAAATCCCGTAATGCCGATTTGGGTTCCAGGATCTTGTACGCTCCAAGTTCCAACTCTTCGATCGATTCGAGGTGGAAAAGCTCGAGTTCCGCGTTCACGCAATAGGGAACGGCGATCGTTTTACCGTGGCCGAGCGCGGCGGGAAGAAAAGGCCGCGTGCGAACTTCGCTACGAACATCCACGTAGAGTAGTACGGTTTGGGCAGTCGCATACTCCGGCGAGGCAATGAAGCGTTCCCAAATTCGCTGACTGATGTCGTCCTTATCGAGTTGGGCGTTGCGGTGAGCGTGAGCACGTTCGCGTAGTCGTCTCTTTTGCTCTCGGATTGTATCAAGCGTCGATGCCATCTTGGTGCTCGTTCCCGCAATATTCAGCCGCCCAACCTTAATCTATGGAAAGGATTTCTGTCTGGTGCTTCTGGTGTACAAGCGACTTGCGGACGTATTTATTTCGTCGATCGTGGCGATTTCGCCCCAGGGCGAAGTCGCGAAAAGCCGTTGGCGGATGGAATTTGAACCGGGATGGAAATCAAACCGCGCCACGTAGAAGCTTTTCCAAATTGACTGCGTTTCCGAAGTTAACGGAGCATCCGAGTAATTTTAGGTAAATTCCTCCTTGGCAGGTAGGAAATAGATGCGCCGATCGCGTTGCTATTCAAAAACTTGAGGAAATCTTGAAGAAAATTCTCGCATTTTTCGGAGGCTTGATCTAGAATTTCGCCTCCAGCTGAGCAACCGAGCATGATGCTCGAATCCTCCATGAAAATCGCATCCTTGGAAAGGAGTCCATCCATGTTCGAACCCAATCCGAATTTACGTATCGCCATCTACGGATCCGAGGTCAAAGAACCTGGCCGAAATATCGGGCTGTGGAAGTCGGGGTACCAAGGCTGCGTGTCGGCGGCGGGTGCCGTACCCACCTTCTTGAAACCTTCCACCGGTGAAGAATCATGGTCGGAAATCCTCGAAGATTTCCATGGCGTCGTCGTCAATGGCTTTCACGACACCCAGCCAAACAAGATGGGCGACCTCGAGTCCCTTTGTCTTTGGTGCCGAGAACACCGCTTCCCATTGTTGGCGATCGATCATGGTCTTTTGGCGATGAACTCCGCGTTCGGTGGTTTGAACTATCAAAGTTTGCCCAAGGAATTTCCGGAAGCGTTGCAACACCGCCACCCACCTGAATCAGGCTTGCGTCACGCCATCGTGGTGGAACCGGATACCAAGCTCGCGAAAGTTTATGGCGAGGGTGAAATCGTCGTGAACAGCGAACACCGCCAAGCGGTGCAAAGGCTCGCGAATGGCTTTCGGGCAACGGGCGTGGCGCTTGATGGCGTGATCGAAGGCATCGAATACACGGGCGACGATTGGTTCGCGATGGGCGTGCAATGGCAGCCTGCGACGCCCTCAGCGTCGGGATTGGATATTCAAATCTTCCGGGCGGTGATTGATGCCGCACAAACCCTACTTCAGGGCGAAACCAAAACGCCCGCGCTCAAAATCAAAGTGGCGGCGTAAAAACAATCTGCCGCAACGGGCGAACGGCCGGTGTAAACCGGCCGAGTTGTTCGTTGATACCAACGAATTTTCCAACGCGAATGTTTCAACACGGCCGGTTTACACCGGCCGCTCGCCTTTACTTCGCGCGGATTCGTTCGAGCGTCACCTTGGCGTCGTCGCGAAATGCTTCTTCGGGACCTTTCCTCGCCAACTCCTCAAAAACCTGAACCGCTGCCGGCGTTCCGGCGATTTCAAGAAGGTGCATGGCACGGTACAGGCGAAGGCGTTCTTGCTTGAGGCTCAACGACCCATCTTGCGTGATTTTCGTCAGTAGGTCTTCCATTCGGCGATAGACTTCAATTGATCCCGCCGCCTTCAACTCTTCGCGAAGGCGACCTTCCATCCAGCGGCCATAAGAAAGCAAGCCTTTGGTAGCTTCGTCGCGAATTTTAAATTCAGTGGAATCGAGGTCTTTGAGCATTTTGGTGATTTTGTCCGGTTCGACGAGGTAAACCGACTTGCCGATGATCGGTATGACGCCATCGACTCGCGTCAAACGCCAAAGTGCAGAGTTCGCCATGTCCGCATCTTCAGAAGCCAAGTTACGCCATGCCTGACCGAAGTACGTTTTGACTTCTTCTTCGTTCCCGGGATTTTTGAGGTCCTTTAACCCAGCAGGAGGGATTTCCCATGCGATGGCGGAAGTGTCGGAACTCGCGGAGAACGCGGTTCGTCCATCGGGAGAAATCGCGACTCCGTGGACAGGTCCAAGGTGGCCTTCGAATTTCGCGATCATCAGGCCGCTGAATCCTTCCCAAACACGAGCCGTCTTATCGAAGCTGCCTGAAACCAAGGTTCTGCCGTCACGAGAGAATGCCAGCGACTGGGCGAGGCTGGTGTGTCCGACGCACGCATGCTTTTCCTTGCCAAGGCTGGAATCCATGATGCGAATGACCCCGTCGGAGCCTGCCACGGCCAAGGATTTTTCATCCGGTGAAAACGCCAACGCGGAGACTTCGGGACGTCCCGCATCTGGGCCATCTTTCGTCGGAAACTGCTGCGTCGGCTTCGCGTCGGACGTGGAGACGATCACGACCAAGCTTCCCGCTCCGACCGCGAGAGAATCGCTTTTCCGCGAAAAGGCGACGGCGTTCACGGGCCCGGCACTTTTCACCACGTGGAGAAGTTTCGCGTCAGGCCAGCCCCAGATTTCCGCCTGTTGGCTGCGAAAGCCGAGCGCCAGCATCTTGCCATTGGAACTGAAAGCCAGGCTCGAAATGGCGCCGGGCGTTTTCGTTGGTAACGTCGCTTTCTCGGTTCCCGTCGCGGGATCCCAGAGCTTGGCACCTATCCCCGCCGTCACCAGGGTGGATCCGTCGGCAGAAAACGCGAGCAAGAGTTCGCCACCCTGTTTCGTGGCCCATGTGCGGGCAAGCGTTCCGCTGCTGGCATCCCACAAATAGACTTGGCCGACCTGAGAGACCGAAGCCATCCATCTGCCGTCGGGTGAGAGGACGAGGTGATTTAGGGCGCTCGTGGAGCCGGGTCGGACATCGAGTTCTTTCCCGGTTTCCGCGTCGTTTTGACGGATCGTATTGTTATAACCCGCGCTAGCAAGTCGTTTCATATCCCGGGAAACCGCCAACGCGTCGCCATCGCCCGGATTACGTTCGAGTTTGAGCGTTTCCTTCCGCGAAGTCAGATCCCAGCGGCGAACGGTTCGGTCTCGGCTCGTGGAAAAGAGTGTCGTGCCATCTCGACCGACCGCGAGGCGCGTGACCATATCTTGATGGCCCGCCAATTTTCCGATGTTTTCACCAGTCTTGGCGTTCCAAATGCGGATCAAGTTGTCGTCACCTGCCGAAACGATGGAATTCCCGCCGTCCGCGAACGCGACCGCCAACACGCCCGCCCCACCGTCCATTTTCTTCACGACCTTATTGGTTTCGGTATCCCAGACGATGATTTGGCCATCGACGCTCGAACTAGCCATGAAAAGATTGTCAGGCGAAAAGGCCAACGAAGTGATTTCGTCTTTATGTTCCTTCAGGCGAGAAATGATCTTCCGCGTAGCCGTCTCCCAGAGAAGGATTTCACCTTCTTGACTTCCCGAGGCGAGCAGCGAGCCATCGGGGGAAACAACAAGAGCTTTGATGGTGGTTTTGTGCCCTTCCATTTTGGAGTTGGGGACTTCTTTTTCAGAGCCAATTTCCCACATGCGGATCGATTTGTGGGCACCGCCGGTGAAGAAGACGGAGCCTCGTGGCGTAAAGGCCACCGCGAAGGTCCAGGGTTCAGGAACCTGGAATTTTGCGGTGCCGGTATCGGCGTTCCAAACTCGGACCGGATCGGCGCCGCCGCCTGCGACGAGTATCTGTCCATTGGGGGAATAAGCGAGGCAAAGGATGCGATCTCCGTGCCGCAAGTTCGAGGTGCCGAACCGTTTCAGGGCACGGGGTGGAAGCTCCGTGGGCAACGATTTTTCCTGAGCCGAGCTGAAAGGCACGCAGGAAACCATCAGAAATGCAAGCCAGGGGAGATGCCGATTCATGCCGATTCCTCGCAGCCTAGAGTTTGCGGTCCGATCGATATTGAAGACGATTCAGCGGCGGATTTCGACCAGAAAAAAATGGAAAAGGAACGGTGGCCCTTAGGCGTCGCAGACAAAACCGTTTAACGAACCTCGAATGTGCGGGACCACCGCGAACGGGCCATCAATCGAACTCGTCCTCACGGTCGCGGAGAATTACGTCATTCACGGAAAGGGTGCGACGGCGATTTCAGCGCTACCTGCAGAAGATCGAACAACCGATCCACTTCCTCCGCCGTTTCGCGATCGAGTTCCCAGGAATATGGGGAACGTCGGCGGACGGAGCGGAATAGGCCACGCCGATGAAGCAAGTATTTTTCGATCGCGAGAAATCCATCGAGTCCCGCTTGGAGTTGCAACGCCACCAAGGCAGCGATGGGAAGGTAAACTCGGTAGATCGCCTGTTCGTCTTTCGCTTCCAATGCCTTCCAAAGTGCCACGATGCCGTCCAGGACCTCCATACCCGGAATGGTCCCCGCAATGCCTCGCCGATAACTGTCCACTAAAAGGATCCCACCCGACCCTTCAAAGATTTTCGCTTGGCCGGCGGTGGCATCCCGAAGCGCGGACAGATTCGGGCCGATTGGAGCGGCTTCGGGTTTGAAGACGATTTTTTCAGGGCCATAACGTTCAAGAAGTTTCACGTAGACGTTCAAAGGAATCGCTTGACCTACGTATCCCGACGCGTCCTGCACGATGACCGTGAGCCCAACTGCGTCGGCGAGCGCCCGAAAATAATCGACCACGGCCGATTCGGGCAGGCGGGAATTGAGCGGCGGGACGGCCATGATGGCGTCGCATCCCGCCGATTCCGCCGCCTTCGCATACACCAACGCCTGCTGGGTGCTTTCCGCACCAACCGCCGCGTAAACCGCACCCCGTCCTCGACTCATTTCCGCGACCTGTTGGGTGAGCGCGATCCGCTCTGTCGACGTTAGACGTAGGATCTCCGACACCATTCCCGTGCCCAAACCGTCGGCGCCTTGCGCATACGCCCAGTCAATTTCGCGCTGCAGCGTGGCCGAGTCAATTTCGTCGTCCGAGGTGAAGGGAACATGAACGACAGGTAGCACGCCTTTCAGAGTTTTTCGCATGATCGGGTTCCATCCTGCTCGGTACTCGAGATACCGCAAAATACTCATGGCCGAAGAAACCCAGGCTCGAAAATCTCGACCCGGATGAGATCTTTGTATCAAACCATCGTGCCGCGCACTTCCCCGTTCCGAGGAAAGGCGTCCCCGCCTCGCTTACGTTCCGCGCTCGCAAAGTCCATTCACGCACGAATCCCAACTCAGGCCGGATCGGACGCCCGCCGTGCCCAGCGTAGCTTCGCGGAGCGCGATCGGGGATTGAGGCCGCGTTCTTCGTAGCTGGCACGAATTGGGTCGGCGGCGATGTCGGCGTAAACGCTTCGTTCGAGTCCGTCGCGAAAATGACTTTTGATCAATCGATCCTCACCGCTGTGAAAACTGATGATCGCCGCCGTACCGCCCGGCGCGAGAATGGTGGGAAGAACGCGAAGCAAATTCTGCAGATTCGCCAATTCGCGATTGACAAGTATCCGCAACGCTTGAAAGGTGCGAGCGGCGGGGTGGAGCTTCCATTTTCCCTTGGAGGGATGAAGCCGCCATTCTGTTTGCTTGGTTGCCGACTGAATCAGATTGGCAAGTTGCGTGGTCGTTTCCAACGGAGATTTTTGACCCGCCTGTACGATTGCGTGGGCGATGGCGTCGGCTTGGGGTTCGTCGCCCCAGGTGTGTAAAGCTTCGCGTAGTTCCGCTTGAGAGATGGTCGCCAGAATTTGGGCCGCGGTTTTCCCCCGTGTGCGATCCATGCGCATGTCGAGCGGACCTTCACGCGAGTAAGAGAAACCTCGCTCGGGATCGTCGACCTGCATGCTCGACATTCCTAAATCCGCGATCAGGCCGTGGACGTGGGAGATTCCTAGCTCGGCCAACGTCGCCTGCAAGCCCGCGAAATTGCCATGACGAAGGTGAAACGGATAGCCGATCGCTTCGAGGCGGATCCTGGCGCGATCAAGGTTTTCTCGATCGAGATCGAAAGCGATCAACTTTCCTTCGGCACCAACGCGTCGCAACAACTCTCCCGCATGGCCCGCGTAGCCGAGCGTACAATCGACGACGACCTGGCCCGGTAGAGGGGCGAGGAATTCGAGGATCTCGCTCAACATCACGGGGCGGTGTTCTCCCGCGGGAGTGCTGCGCCGGCTTCGCGGTCTCATGATTCTCCACCCAGGTCGGCACCCACGGCTACTAAGGGTGCCACCATGATTCTTTCCCCAGATTCTTTGGCGGTCATTTCATTGGTGATGATGGGAGGATTCGCCAACGTCTGATACACCACGCAATAACGTTTCGTGAGCTTGAGCAATTGATCGAGTTGCTCAGGGCTGGCATCGGTATCAAGTGCGAACGACAGGCGAATGCCGGTGAACCCCACGGGTACCTCCTTCGCGACGCCCAGCGTGCCTCGAAAGTCAACGTCGCCTTCGGCGCGGATCGTTCCGCCTCGCACGCGCAGTTGCATCGCGGTGGCGACTGCGGAGAGGGTTACCCCGGCGCATCCGACCAACGCTTGAAGCAGCATATCGCCCGAGCAAGCGTAATGCCCAGGACCTCCCGCTGCGGGGTGCAAGCCCGCCTCGATGTCACCCAGAGGCGATTCCAAGCGACAGGTGATATTTTCGAAACCAATCGTCCCTTCGGCGATCATGGTTTGCACCGCGAGTTCAGATTGGTCGCGGTATTTCTGCTTCAGAGGCGCTTGGAGCGCCTTCAACGCATCAGAGGTCATGGCTCGCTCTCCTTCGAAGTAAGGCCAATGGATGCCGAACGGAAATAAGAAACCACCTTGACTGGGAGAAGTGATGGAGCGAGGCGATCCAGATGGACGTGAGCCGGATCCCTGCATCTGAGTTCGCCATTCTCTCTTTTTCCCTGATGAAAGGAAAGGGAAATTTCAGGCTTCGGGTCGTCAGTTGGTGGATCTGGGCGGTAGAATAGGATCAAGCAGCCAAGTTTAAAGTTCTAGACAACAAGGGTTACGGCTCGTTGCTGGAACGACGCTT
>WBZS01002635.1_pt1 | contig 10682 bp, 15 predicted proteins | sample 5204201 | NCBI WGS metagenome assembly WBZS01 (sample SAMN12344357, study PRJNA552823) | activated sludge metagenome | biome: Activated sludge suspended growth; feature: Nitrification reactor; material: Wastewater; isolation source: activated sludge from nitrification reactor of wastewater... | reverse complement strand
CCTACGCACTGGCGATGACGATCGGGCGCGGCAGTTTCGGCGCCTTCAACATGGCCTTGCTGTTGGTTGCTGTGGTCGGCGGCGGTTTGTTCCTGCACGTCGAGGCCCGAGCCGCTTCCCCCTTGGTCCCGTTGGCCATGTTCCGCAATCCGCTGCTCGGCGCGTGCTTCGCAATGAGTGCGCTCGTCACGACCGTGGTGATGGCGACGCTGGTGGTGGGCCCGTTCTATCTCTCGGGCGCGCTGGCCCTCGACGCCGCGCGTGTCGGGCTCGTGATGTCGTCCGGGCCGATTGCCGCAGCACTGGCAGGCGTGCCCGCAGGCCGCTTCGTGGACCGGTGCGGGTCGCACTGGGCGAGCATCGTCGGGCTGGTCGCCATGGCGGTCGGCGCCGCGGTCCTGATCACGCTGCCCATGCATTTCGGTGTGCCGGGCTACGTCGCCCCACTCGTCGTCATCACCGCCGGCTATGCGCTGTTCCAGGCGGCCAACAACACGGCCGTCATGGCAAACATACGGCCGGACCAGCGCGGCGTCATTTCCGGCCTGCTCAACCTGTCGCGCAACCTCGGCCTTATCACCGGTGCATCGGTCATGGGCGCGGTATTCGCTCTTGGCGTGGGGAGCACTGACATCATGACCGCGGATCCCGCAGCCGTTGCGGCAGGCATGCGGATCACGTTCGCTGTCGCGATGGCGCTGATCGTCGTCGCCTTGGCCATCGCGCGTGGAAGCGGTGCGCGTGCCCAGTGAGCCCTTTCTCCAAGGCGCAACCCGGCAGAGAGCGCCATATTCGCTATTCGTAGTGATAACGGCAGGAAACGATGGCCAGTTGGTCACCCTCGACGGCATAGACAAGGCGATTCACATCATCAATCCGGCGCGACCAGAACCCTGCAAGATTCTCACGCAGCGGCTCCGGCTTGCCGATGCCCTCGAACGGGTGGCGCATCGCGTCCTGAATCAGCAGGTTGATGCGCTTGAGCGTCTTGCGATCTTGTCCCTGCCAGTAGACGTAGTCGGCCCACGCTGCCGCCGTCCAGACGAGCCGGTCAGGCATCGACGAGCGCGTGCGCCCGGACCTTCCCCTTGCGCAACTGCTGAATCGACTTGACCAGATGTGCCGCGTTGGCCGGCGTCTTCAGTAGATGTACCGTCTCCATCCAGCTATTGAAGGTGTCCAGCGACATGACCACCGCGTCCGGCGCATCTCGCCGAGTGATGACAGCAACGTCAGCGTCGTCGACAACCCGATCGATAACCTGCTTCAGACTGTTGCGAGCCTCGGAGAACGTGATTACGCGCATCTTGTATTGTCCACTAAATGGTACAAGTGTACCTGAGGATGGCTGCAGTGCCAAATAAACAGCAACGCCACATCGCGGGACCAGGGGCAGCGCTGCTCGGGTTCGCGAATGTTCTCATGACCGGGCATGCGTAATATCGACGGCAAACCCGAAGGGCGCGCCGCCGCCGTTCTCAACAATGCTGGGAAGCGCACCCGGTTGTACTATGAGGGCTGCTTTCGCCAGTTGAACCAAGCCTTTGTCATTGCTGTCAAAAGCACCACGGGATGCAGAACCCGTTTCCCCAACCAGCAATAGAAGGAGTTTGCGTGATGGATATGCCTCAGGGTCTGCGCAAGATCAAGGCGGTAAAGCTCAATCTGGATAACATCCAGGCCTATCGGGATGCGCTCGGCGAGAACCAGACGGCGTTTTGGTCTCGCTTCGGCGTCACCCAGAGTGGCGGCAGTCGCTACGAGAGCGGGCGCAACATACCCAAGCCCGTGCGTCTGTTGATCGCACTTCATGCGAGCGGCAAACTCTCCGATGAGGATCTGCGGCTCGCAGCCGGCGGCAGAGCAAAACGGGGCAGGACGGCCGGCTGACGTCACACGAGGTAGATCTTTGACTCACTGCTGTCCGGTTAACTGAAGTTTAGACACTCGCACCTACCTTTGGATGCCGAGGGGATTTCGGCGATGCAAGAATATTTCCGACAGATGCAAAAAACACTTGACATGACGGCTGATTTGCGAGGCCGCCGCGTTGCTCGCTCGGGGTTGATTTTGGAGCGAGCAACGCGGCGGCCAATGAGGGATTGCTTTGGATCTCTGGCGCTCCCTCATGTCGCTGTCGGCCTCGGTTTGTTTGCTGCTCTCGGAATGGATTTCCTTTCTCCTGGCTGCCGTTCCACCACGTTCCCACCGTACCTTCGTCGAACTCCTGATCGGCTGTATGCTCAACCCGGAGGGTTGGGTGACGCGCGCCATCGGGGCCATTTGCCGAGAGGCGCACTGGACCACCTATTACAAGTTGATCGAGCGCGCGCATGTGTCGGTTGCCGAGGTGGCGATCCGATTGCTGCAACTGGTGCAACGGGTATTTCCGGCCGAATTGGTGAATCTGATCATCGACGATACGCTGGTTCCGCGCTGCGCGAGGACCGGTCCGGGTATCAGCATCAAGCACGACCACAGTCGCAAGGCCAATCGACCGACCTTTCTGAACAGCCAGTGCTGGGTCACGTTGGCCTTGGTTGTGCCGGTTCGAGTGGGTTCGGCGCTGACGGTGCCCATTCGCTCCTGGCTGGTCGAGCAATCCGGTCAGCGCGGCAAGCTCTAGGTAGCGCGGCAGTTGATCGACTCGGTCAGGGGGCAGGTCAAAGATGCGCGCCTGTTGATCGATGCCTGGTTTATGCGCAAGCGTCTGATTCTCCCCTTGCTCGAACAGCGCGTGCGGATCATCGGGCAGGTACGCCGGGATACGGCTTTGTATCTGCCGCCGGAACCGGAGCCCAAACGCCGGGGAAGGAAACGCAAGTACGGTCAGCGGATCGATCTGGCGGTGAGCGATGCTTTGCCGGTCGCGGAAATGGAGCTGAGCTTGTACGGCAAGTCGCAGTCGGTTCGCCTGCGCTCGGCCATCGCCGTGGCGCGATTTCTGAAGGGAGTGCACGTGCGGGCCGTGTGGTGCCAGATGCAACAGGCCGACAACACGTGGTCGCGGCCGCGACTGATTCTGGCGACCGAGACGGATCTGTCGGCACAAGCGGTCGTCGAGATCTATGCCAAGCGCTGGGGTATCGAGCCCTTGTTTCACAATATCAAGCGCTGGTGGGGTGTGACCAATCTGTGGCAGCAGTCGAGACAGGCGCTGGAACTGTGGATGCAGATTCGCTCTACCGCGTATGCCTTGACGCAATTGCTCGCCCTGCGTTTTGTGGCAGACGTTTCCGTTGATGGAGATCGCGCCCTGGCGCAAGGGGGCAATGATCACCGCCGGGCTCTTCGGCCAGTGGATGCGAATTCAATTTATCGGACTTCGCGTTCGCGACGCCTACGACGCGAAGTCGCGTCAATTCGTCATGCCTTTCCCCGGTCAGGACCAGCGTTTGCAGTGTTGAGTAGCGTGGCATCGCGTCAGTCGGTATCGAATCGTTTCAGTTTTGCCTTTGTCCTCGCATGCCACCGGGTAAATTCCGCGCGCCAGGTGGCGGCGTGTGTCTAAACTTCAGTCCGGTTAATTGAAGGCTTGAATCGCTGAAAGCCGTGACTGCCGGGGATTTCCTAGCGGCGAAGGGTCGTGTCGATTTGAACAAATATTGCCAATTCGGGCACTCTTTCGGGCTTTTGCCCGGAGGCCGCCATGAACACCGGCAAGACACTGTTCGCCCAACTCATGGATTTCCTGCCATGGACGACCTTCGCCCGGTACGTGGCGCGCTATGGCGGCGACAAGGGCGTTCGTACCTTGAGTTGCGCGGAACAATTCCGGGTCATGGCCTTCGCCCAACTGACCTACCGCGAGAGCCTGCGCGACATCGAAGTGTGCCTGTCCGCGCAGGATGCCAAGCTTTATCACATGGGCTTTCGCGAACCGATTCGGCGCTCGACGTTGGCCGATGCCAACGAGTCGCGCAACTGGCGTATCCATGCCGACTTCGCGCAGCGCCTGATTGGCCAAGCCAGAGCGCTGTACGCCAGCGAGGACTTGGGCCTGGAGTTGTTGAACACGGTCTGTGCACTGAAATCCACGACGATCGACTTGTGTCTGTCGGTCTTCCCGTGGGCGCACTTTCGCACGACCAAGGCCGCAGTGAAGATGCACACCCTGCTCGACCTGCGCGGCAATATCCCGAGCTTCATTCATGTCTCCGAGGGCAAGCTGCACGACGTTCATGCTCTCGACCTGCTGGCGCCGGAGGCCGGTGCCATCTACGTCATGGATCGCGGCTACGTCGATTTTGGGCGGCTCCACACCCTGCATCTGGCCAGCGCCTTCTTCGTCACGCGGACCAAGTCGAACATGGACTTCCATCGCGTCTACTCGGCGAAGACCGATCGCGACATCGGCATCATTTGCGATCAGACGGTCGCGCTCGATGGCTTCTACGCCAAGCAGGACTACTCCACGCATCTGCGCCGTGTTGGATTCAAGGATCCTGAGACCGTCTAGACACTCGTCTTCCTCACCAACCAAAGGACATTGCCGGCCGCCATCATCTGCGCGCTCTACAAAAGCCACTGGCCGTGGAACTCTTCTTCAAATCAATCAAGCGGCGTCTCTGTTAGTGCTGACGCCAGTGCGGACTTTGCCGCAGGGCTTTGCTCGGCAAGCGCGACCACTGCTTGCAGCTCTTCCGGTTCGGCTGGCCGGGAATTCCAAAAACCCAATTTGTTGCAGAACCCAGTTCCTATGTTCCGCGACTGCAAATTCCGCAGATGGCGTCCAGCTTGCGCAAAGCCGCTGCCAAGATATCCGTATGAGGGCCACCCCAAGGATGCGGGGTGGCTTCGCGCTCCTTCCAGTCGAAGGACTTGGGCTGGAACGTGAGCACGTAGCCAACGTCCCCTTTCGGCCCTGTGACTGCCAAAGCAAACGGGTTGTCGGCATTCGATGCGGCGTGGGTTATGGGAAAGCCGATCACGACGTGTGTGCGCTCGTTGAACGCCTTCGGTGAGGCCACCAGCAGAGGATGTACGCCGGGCATCTCTTTGCCCTTGTGAGGGCTGTGCTGGATATAGATGATCTCGCCGCGTTCCGGAACCCAGTTAAGAGCCTTGCGGACCATCTACAGTACCTCGCGACCACGGGGCGCGAACGCCATCACTTCTCCGCCATGGCGTTTCAGGTCGAATCCAGCCAGCATTTCTTCAAGCGTCTGCTCTTGGCAAACGGCTTCGATCACGATCCGACCGGGCTCGGCTACGATCCTCACTGGCGTTCCGGCCTGCACACCGGCCGCCTTGGCAATCAGCTTGCCAAGGCGCACTGCCAAGCCATTTCCCCATTGGTTAATGTTGGATGTAACAGCTTGTTGTGCCATCGCGGTACTCCGAATGTCCATGTATCGACATTGTAGTCTCATTGGAGACTGTGTCAATAATGTCGATACGTCACTCGTTCGACACGACCAAGCGCTAAAGGGGCTACGGAGCCAGTGAATTCCCCATACCCATCAAAAAGGCTCATACCCATCCAACCAATCAAGCACGATCAGTAAAACCGCTGTTAGCCCGGCCAACAACAGTCCTGCAAGCCCGATCATGATCGGCGTCACGCCAAAGGGCACACCGCGGGTTGCCATGGAGCCCATGTCGCGCAGCACCATCTCGCCTAAGCTCAACGCGATTCCCCCCGTCGCGAGAAAGCCGCTTGCATACAGATTGCGCCACACGAACCATGCTCCGACAAATAGCCATACGTCGTTCTTGCACCACTGAGATTGATTAGCCCCGCTCAATTTGTCGCCCCTCGTGGGAGTCAGCATGGACCCTCCTCAGAAAAACCGACCGGAATCGTCGCGATCGTTGCCTGAGCCGAACAGATCGCTTCCGGTCAGTCCGCGATCGCCTTGTGCCGACGCGCCGGCATCGTTGCCGAACAGACCGCCGCCCGAATTCTCGGATGACGGCCCGAGGATGGACGATTCCCGTGTGTCCGGCGCACCCAGCACGCGGGTGTTGAGGTAGTTGCCGTCCCCCAGGATCGAGGATCCGGCAAACCCCCCATTCCTTTGCGCGCTGGTCGTGCGCCCGGTCCAGTCGGCGGTTTCGGAGACGCGAAGGTGCCGTCGCTCCGGTCCGTCGAACCAGCTTGGCGTTTTGACGCCAGGCTCGCCGCGCAGCCCTCGGGCGATGCTCTCCGACATGGCGCGCACCGGGCCGGGCGGGCGAGAGATCGAGTCGGTTCGGGTGTCAGCGTTCGCCGGCACGTTCGAGTCGGCCGCGTCGTCATCGTCGCTGCGGCCTATCGCAAGGAAACGCTGTTTGATCATGTCGAAAAGTGCCATGGGTTTCTCCTGCTGAGGATTAGCGGAAATGCCATTCGTCGGGAAGCCGGCGACCGGGCGGAAACTGCCTTTGCAGGATGCGGCTCATCAAGTCGGCGACGGCACACACACATCCTCGGCGCGCACGATCTGCGCCAGCACCAGGTGCTCCCTCGCGGGCACTCTGGGTCGTTCTCCACCGACAAGGGTTTCGGTCAAAGTCATCGCGTCTCGGTGTGGTTGGCCACAATGTAGGCGCGCCGGCGTCAGTCCGTCCACGCGAAATGGGGCCGTTTTTGGCCCACTTTCGACGCTAGCCCCCGGTTCTTGCCATTTCTTTGCGCGGGCGACCGCCCAATGGCACGGGTGCCTTTCCTTCGATCTCGTGCGCGAACCTGAGTGCGAGCGAATGCAGCAGGCGAAGCAGGCGCGGCATCTCCCGCGGCAAGAACTCGCGCTCCAGCCACCCTACAAGTTCTCCGGCATGGTCATCCGGAGAGGGGATCAAGGTGCACACGTCGTGGGGAAAGGTGCGCGAGAGCTCGAGAACCGGCGCGCGCAGGCAGTGGTGGACGAAATCCAGACAATGTCGCTGGGCGACCTGCAGCACCGCCGGCACCGGATCGAACAGCCGCTTGCGCGCGGCCAGTTCGCCCCACAGCGCAACCGGCACCACGCGCCAGGCGACACCGGCTGTTTCGCTGTCGGTCGTGCACCACGCAGGCAGGTACGGCAACACCCAGCCCCAATCGAAGGCATAGCCGAGCGCCCCCTCGAACTCATCGGCCAGGCTTACGTCCCTGACGCCCGCTTTCGTAAATACCTCGAACGCGTGTTGCCCGGCGCCAATGCCCTGTTCGGCCAATACCGCGATCAAGGTCTCCGGAATCCCGCAGGGCACCAGCGGCTGGCCGGTCAGGCGCGGCGGAACGCGCAGCGCGGCGATCATGGCCGGTTTCCTTCGCGGCCGCCAGCGGTCATGCGGTCCTCGCGATCTTGCCGAAACTCATCGATCCACCACAGCAGTCTCTCCTCGTAACGGGCGAGCACTGCCGGGAGTTCGTCGACGAGAAACGAATCAACCAGCCAGCGGCGCGCTTCGGCGGCGTCGGCACCGGATAACGTGAAGAATCCGAACGGCGAGACCCCCTGCTGCGCATCGAGATAGACGAAGGACGGCAGCGCGCACTCGAGGCAATCGGCGCCATCGTAGGACGCGATATCCAGTAAGTGATACAGATGCCGGCCGGTTGCACGCAAGCTCGGATGGATCGCCTGCCATACACTGACAGGGATGATCGACCAGCGCGTCCCCGTATAGTCTTCGGTGTCCGGGTACGGCAGATCGCCCGGCCACTCGATCAGTTGGCCCCAGGAGAACTCGTAGCCCGGGTGAGGAGGGATCTGAGCGCGCAGTGTGGGCGTGAGCACGGGTGGGGGCGACAGCGGGCGTGGGTTGGCCAGACGCAGGTCGCGCAGCGCGAGCGTGTCGGTCGGCAGGGATTGCAGAGATGCCATTGCGTTCTCCTTGATAGTGGGTATTCCGGGAACGAAGCTGGCTGACGGCACGCCGCGGGCGGGACGCCGGCAACAGCGTGGTACTCGTCGCCGGCGCGCTTGAGGCGCACGCCTCAGTGCCGCGCCGAGGATCCGACCGTGGACCAATGCATCCTCACAATGTCGAGGTCGTCGGACAGATCGATACCACCGTCTGCCGCGGCTGGCAGCAGCTTTCGTGTCCCCGATGCACTCCAGCCGTTCACTGAGGCGCTGCGCCCGACAAGTTCGAGATCACAGGCGATGCGCGCGACGAACCGTGCCGCCTCGCGTTGGCAATGCTGTGCCGCCGGGGACTTCGCGATGGCCGGATCGAGAGTGGCGCTTGCCCGGCGCACCCCGCGCTCGTAGGTCTCGCCGTCCAGCAGCGCGCAGAAGTAGTACACCGGGAACACCGGAACGCCGTCCCGGCGCATGTCGACGAGCGCGATCAGGTTGAGCTCGGGAAAGCGACGTCCCTGCAGGGTGTCGCGATCGTCGACAAAGGCGAAGGTGCCGATGATCGGATAGTCGCCGAAAAGCAGATCCGCGCCGCGGGCTGGGAGGTATAGCCCATATTCCGGCAGGTTGAGTAGCGCGCGCCGCGCAATCCGTTTGCCCCCTCCGTTTCGCTCGATCGGCGGGTTGCCCGCGAACTCAATTACCGACTGCGCCTGGAGCCAGGCGAGCGCGCCGCACAGCCTGCGCGCCAATTGGATTGAGTCGCGCTCCGACAGGGCCGGGATTCGATTGGTAACCGAGGTCGCGACGTTGATCGGGACATAGCAGTAGTCGCGCCAGGTGATCGCGCCGTCCTTGCCCTTCTGGTAGGGGTAGGAGGCGATCTCCGCTGTCGCGCGCGGGTGCTCTTCTGCGCAGGCGATTGCAAAATCCCAGGCGGCTTGTTGGGCAGTCGTGAGTTCCATCGTCAGTGGTCTCCTTGCGTCATGAGTGGTATCTCCGAATTGCCAGCTGCATTCGCTAATGGGCGACCGCCGGCGCCGTGGACGGATCGCCCACCTCCCACATGTGCCCCTGTGGCTCGCATACGGGAAGGCCGCTTGCGTCGAACGCTACCTTCTTCCGCCGCGGGTAGTTCTCAAACGCCTTCAGGCGTTGCATCTCGCGGCAGAAACCGTTGAGGAAGGCGAGCACCGTGATGAAGCTGCCGACGGTTTCGCTGTAGTCATGAGCGAGCTGATCGATGGCGGCCATCATCGTGGGCGGGGTTCCATTGGCCTCGGCGCGCTGGGTCAACAGGTCCAGCGCTTGTGTCAGCGTCTTTCCCCGGACGAGCGGGATTCGGTACCTGTCCACAAGGTAGTGGCCTTCCTGGCGCAGCAGCGCGACGATCTGCAACTCCGGCCAGAAACGCTCGCCGTCAGAGAAGCGGTCATCGAGAAAGGCAAAGAATCCTTCGATGGGATGCCTGCCAATACTGGTTCGGCCTGCGCACTCGACATAGATGCACCACTCGGGTAAGGCGAGCAGATCGGCTACTGGTAGTACGTCTGTGCACGGCGCCGCCCACAAGCCTTCCAGATACGGGTGATCCAGCCGGTACATGCCTTTGCCCAGGTTCCAAGCCGCAGCGCAACTAAAGTCGTGGGTAAAGAACGTGCGTTCGATGTCGTTGGCGCACCAGAATGGCAACTGCCCCGACGCCTCGAAGTTGAGGATCAAGTCGGTGGCAATGTGTACGGGCAGGTAACAGTAGTCTTTCCAAAATGGAACCCCACGTCTGCCGCGTTCCTTGTGAAGGCGATGCGCCACGACCTGCAACCCATCGGTCCCATGTAACGCAATGCTGGTGAATGTCCATGGTGCGAGTTCGTTGGCAACGGCGGGGATCAGCATGCCGGCAATGTCACCAGGGGAGATGTTCGTCATCACATCGGTCTCCTATTTGTGGTCTAACGTCGTGGGTTGCGCTGCTAGTCTTCCAGGTCTGGAACGGTCGTCAATGCGCCCTGGTCGTCGGCCGTTTCTGTCGACGCCTTGCCGGACGGAGCGGACTCGCTGCGCATGACAACTGGCGAGCCTAAATAGCAGCTGCTGATTTGAGGGCGGTTATGTCCGAGCAGTATGGCGACAGCGGCCCGCGCTTTGCGGTCGGTCTCGCGATCCGGGGCGACCCCGCCGCGCACAGGAGGCGGCACGCCAGCCTCTGCCTGGTACTTGTTGCCAGCCCGTTCGTGACGCAGGCCGTGACCGCTGGTCCCAACAAGCTTGCGGGTGATGCCGACCTTGGCCAGCACCCGGTAGTAGTGCGCCGTGTTCGCCTTCAATGAGAACCCGGGCCGGCCCAGATGCTGGCCGGGTGCGACCATCGCCTTGGCACGGTTGATCAGATCCCATTGGGCCTCGTTGGTGATCGGGACATCGCGGGGCCGGTTGCCCTTGGTCCCAAACTCGACGCGCAGGCAGTGCGTCGCCGTGCAGCCGTCCGGGATGTCCTCGGGGATCGCTTCGCTGATCGGGATGACGGCCTCGTGAGGACGTGTGCAGCGCGCCTCTTTTGGACGGAGGGCGAACTGCAACGAGAACTCCGTCTGAATTCCGACGTAGGGACAGATTTCGACGATGCGCGGCAAGACCTTCGGATGGTCGACGCCGGCTGCGATCCAGCTATGGTCGTACTCGGCCACTTGCCGGCGATGGGCCAGCACGGAGTCCTCACCAAAATAGTACGAGGCATCACGCACCGTCTGCGGGGGGCGACCTGTCCACTGGCACCAAGTGTTGAGATAGCTGAGGTAGACAGCGATGGTGCCCGCCGATAGGTCACGCGCTTCCCAGACGAGCGCCATTGCCTCGACGTGGTCTTCTTTCAACCGGCGCGGTTCGACGTTCCGGTAGATCGTTAGGCGG
>WBZS01001381.1_pt1 | contig 10686 bp, 11 predicted proteins | sample 5204201 | NCBI WGS metagenome assembly WBZS01 (sample SAMN12344357, study PRJNA552823) | activated sludge metagenome | biome: Activated sludge suspended growth; feature: Nitrification reactor; material: Wastewater; isolation source: activated sludge from nitrification reactor of wastewater... | reverse complement strand
GAAGAGGATCCAGACGAAGGAACCGAAAAAAAGCCTAAGGAAGTTTCGAAAAGAAGCGCCTGGCTTCCATGCCGGAAGGCCCTTCCGCTGAGGAAAAACCATCTGCCTAGTGCTCTGCCACGGCCCCGATTTTAGGTCATCCGTTACCGAGCCTGAGCGCCAAGCGAGGAGACGCTTGAGCCCTCGCTTGGCGCTCAGACTAGGACGACCCCAAAATCTTTTGGTGACAAAGCACTAGTCACCCACGTTCGGCTGTTCCTAGGCCGTGGGCGCGGAGCCCTCCCTGGCGAAATGTTTTTGCTATCGTATCGTCGGATTCGTCAAGAATGCAACAAGAAAGTTTGCCCAGCCAAAAACTTCCTGAAGGCGTAACCTAACCCGCTTTCGAATTGTCTACCGATTGAAGAACGAAACGACATCGCCTGAATGTGCGAAACTCAAAACTTGCTTGCCGACGACTGACGTTGCCGAGACGTGCGAGCGCATATAGGATATGACGAACGAAAAGGCGACGCGAAAGCACCTCCTTTTCCATCGGGGCGTGGCGCAGCTTGGCTAGCGCGCTTGAATGGGGTTCAAGAGGTCGGAGGTTCGAATCCTCTCGCCCCGACTTTGAGGCTCGTTGACAGCAACTGTCAGCGAGCCTTTTCTATTGACTGCGTTTGATGTTACGTCAACTTCGCCTTTTCCTGTCCCAACGGTCGATGCTACTGGTCCTTTGTCCACAAATGACTCGAATTTCCTCGGTTTGTCAGGAGTTGGTGCAAACCGGGGTGCAAACGGAATTTGACGTAAGTCCTCTGTTCCCGTGGCTCTTGCGACGTCGGGCGTCGTCGAATGTTCACCAGGCAGAGGCAACGATGGCAGCGAATCCAAGGCCCCGCGCACGTCCAACAGCTTCGGGTCGGTGTAGGTTTGCATCGTCAGACGGATGTCGGAATGCCTCATCGCGGCTTGGGCGGTTCGCGGTGCAACGCCCCCTTTGCTGAGCAACGTTCCGAACGTCGTTCGCAAGGCGTGAACGTCCAGCGTTCGGCCCCGTTCGTCACGCTTCGGAATGCCGGCGGCTTTCAGGTCGCGGTCGAGGATGCGGAGCAAGCCGGCAGGCACGTTGAAAACCGGAGTGTCTGAAGGAAGCCGAACGGGAATCGGCTTTCCTTGCCGACGTGCTTCGTCCTGGAGTTCGCCAAGTTTGTCGTCGAGCCAAGATCGCAAGTCGGCGGCCAAGTCATCGCGAAGCGCGATCTCCGAGCCTTGCCGGTTCTTTTCGTCGGCGGCGTCGAGGATAGCGAAGGGAATCGGACCGTCGAGGTCCAGCTTCCCCACGGTCAACGAAGCCAACTCGTTCTTGCGAAGCCCCGTCAGAACCAGCGTCTTGTAGAGCAACGCCCGTTCGCGGCCGAGTCGGTCGAGGCGAATGCGGACTTCGGCGCGGACGTTGGCGAGCGTTTCGCCTTTTCGTTGGCCTGTTCGAATCGTTGTCGCCTCCACAAGGGGCCGACGTCGAGCCACGTCGAGCACTTGCACCAGTTCCGCTTCGGTCATCGCTCGGCGTTGGCGTCGCGGGTCGGATCGTTCGTCCGCTCGGGGAGCTTTCGCGAACGGATTGCGAAGGTCCCGTCCCGATTCGACCAGCCAATGGCCGAAAGCGACCGCGGCGTTTCGATAGGCGTTGCGGGTTCGAGCGGACATATTCGCTTTCGCTTGGTTCGTCATCCAGCGTTCTAGGCCTTCGCGGTTCAAATCAGCAAGCAACCGAAATGAGCAATCCAAAGCAATGCGCACCAGGAATCGCCGGGTGTTGTCACGGTGCCCGGACGTCGTTCCCTTAGCGCGAAGATGGTCGACGTAGGCGGCGATATGGTTGGCAAGCGGTTGTTCCCGATGCCGACCCACGCCGACTTCGGCCCCGGTCATCACGCCGGCTTTCACCAACTCGGCTTCCCGTTCCAGATCGGCCAACACCGAACGGGCGGCGGTTTCGTCTTTGCATCCCGTGGCCACGACGCGAACGATGCCGGCCCCGTCGCGGTACTTGGCGTAATAGGTCCGCGATTCGAAGGAAAGGCGCTCGCTTCCATCGTTGCCAATCGTCACGGCAGCGGTCCGCGTCTTGCCCTTGGCGTCGAGCCAACGGACCCAGCGTTGGCCCTTTTTCGTGAAGCGCTCGGCGTTAGCTGGCATCGCCTTCGTGACGGTCTTCTTGAATACGGTTCCCATGAATGCTTGCCCTTTCTGAGAAGTGGCCGGCCGACAGGCGAACGCTTCTCAGTTCGTTACGCCTGCCAGCACGGCCAAAGGATCAGCTGACTTGAATGTATCGGACGTCGAATTGATTACAAGGCAAAGATTACGCCGTTGAGGCCTCCACCGACGGTGCTATTCTCTTTGGCTCGGCCGGAGCATTCCCCGCGACGTTCACCTGCTTCTCGCCAATGTTGATTTGCAGGGCCGGCAACGCCAGCTTGCGGACGATGGCCAACGTTTTCATCGCGGACAGGTAGCGGCGGTGCGCCCGGTCCATTCGGTGAATCGAATACTCCTTCAGTGGCACGTAGGTTTCCGTCGATTGGGCATAGCGAACGTCTGCATCCTGGCATTGAAGCCAGCAGGCGACGACGCGTTCCACAAGCAACCGTTCCAGCGGTGTGGGATTCGGCCCGGCCAATTCGCGGCGCATCATGTCCAACTTGCGTTCCATCGCCTCACGAAAAGTTAGGCTCTTTCCGCCTAAGGCCTCGATAAATGATTTCTCGGCCGTTTTTGCGAGGTTTCCGCCGAGCAATTCAATCTGACGAGGGTCTTTCAGGATTTCACGAATTGCGGGAAGCGTGGAGACGTCGCCAGCTTCAGCGCGTTTGAATAAGTCCCGAATTCCTTCGGTACTCGTCGGCACCTTTGCAATTTCATTTTTCTTTTCGGTCACGAATCTTCCTCCATTCGCTTCGATGGTGTTGGTGATACCCGGCGGCCATTAACGCCACACGGGCAAGCATGTTTGCCAGGTCGTCGAACTCATTCACGGTCGAATCACGGGCGTTGATGCAATCCTGTTCGAACTTCGCGCTCGCTTGAGCGTGTTTGCGTCGTTCACGCTCTACTTCATCGAGGCGTGCCGATAATTCGCCGGCATAACCTGAGCCACAGTATTCGCGGACAACTTTTCCACCGACTTTCTTGGTTCGGTAGTAATACCTACCTTCGTGCCATGCCATTTGTACTACCTTTTGGAAAATGCCCCGCTTCCAATGGGACGTCGGCGAAACGGCGCGGGGGGATGATTTTTTCTCTTCTCTGCGTCCCCCTACCAAAAGGGGGACGCTCTTCTGGTCCCTTATGGGAATTGGGACGTACGCGTCCCCAAGAAAATGCTCAAAATGTCCCCAGGACGAGGGACGTACGCGTCCCCAGAAAGAGGGGCGTGTACGTCTCCAGGCGATCAAGGCGGACGGGCCAATGAATGAACCTGATAAGTCGATAGGCCACGGCGAAATCCTCCCCGGGAAACGACCACGACCAGCCCTCTGGATTCCAAGACCTGCAAGGCTCGGGATACGTTTCGCCGATCGCATCCCGCCCGGCGTGCAAGGTCGTCAAACGACGTTCGGGCAATGCCATCTTTGGTATCGCGGTACAAGATCAACCAAATCGCGATCTCCGAGCGTGTCAGCGTCGCTAAGGTCAGATCAACGAAACCATTCAGCACTCCGAAGCGTTCTCCTGCCTTCCGCTTCGGCTTGTTGGTGTTGGGCTTCGTCTTCGGCGTCAGCGGTGGCGGTTCGTCGCCTACGGACAAGACGCCCGTTTTCATGCGTCTGCCTCGCTTTCACCGTCGGCCGATCCGTTCCGGCCCCAGAGGTCCTTGAGCGACGACTGAAGCCTTGGCGCGGGCCCTGGGCCCTTTGGCGTGAAGCGTTGCAGCGAACCGTCAAAATCCATGGGGACATCGCGGCATTCGCCATGTCGGCTTTTCAGGTGTTTCAGGATCACGCCCCCATCGCGATCTTGGACCAAGATAAAGGCGTCGTCGGCTCCGAATTCCAGTTCGCTCGATTCGCGAAAGGAAGCCAAATTCAGCGAATCCCCATCGTAAGTGCTTCGGCCTTTGCCATCCTTACCCCGTGAGACGGCGGACACGACCAAGACGGCAACGCCTGCATCGGCGAATTGTCGCAGGTAGTCCATGCACGCATCGACCGAGCCGCGCCGGTCCCCGTGGTCGCCGGGCGGCGCGATGCGCTGGATGTAATCCAGCACAATCAGCCCGGCCTGGCAATCGTCCGCGCTCCGGGCCACGTTGTCGAGATCGAACGGCGGACGAACAAATGCCAACCGGTCCGCGATTTCGTCCAGCGTCTGCAAGCCTTGGTCGATTCGGCTTGAATGAATCGGACCAAGGCGACGGTAGCGAATCGTCTTCAAATCAATCCCGGACAGGCGAGCTAATTGGCGATCCATCAGCACGCTCGGCGGCATTTCGATATTGCACACCAAAGCCCGAAGCGTCGGCGTCAGTCGCAAGGCGTCGACCACGGTTTGCATGGTGAAGGCGGTCTTGCCGGCCCCGGGCGCTCCGCCGAACAGCGTCACCAGGCCCGGCCCGATTTCAATGTCGGCCAAGTCCCCTGTGCCGATCGGATAGAACGTTGGCGGTTTGCCGGTCAGAACATCGTCGCGCCAACCTGTCAGAATGTCATCGCCGGAAAGAAAGTGTGGCTTCATGCGGTCCGCCTTTCTGGTGTCCGCCGGTCCAGCGGGTGTTCCCAAGCGTCGCCTCGCTGGTCTTCGGGCAGGGCGAGTTCCAGCGAATGATTCCAAAGGCGACTTAACTCTTCTTGCGAAATCGACGGTTTAACCGCGCTTGTCTGAATCGTCGCTTCCGAATCATCGAGTTTCGGAATGTCAGCCACCGTTCCTGAATCTTTCAACCCGCACTCGATTTGTCGGCGAACATCGCTTGGCGATAGCCCACAATCGAGCCCGGCTTCTGTCAGCAGGCCATGAGCCAGCGCCGGCGGGCAAAAGAATTCACCTAAGTTCCGGGCAGCCGAATAGAGCAATCGGTGCCGGTCCCCGTGCTCCGCGCCGTTCCGGATAAAGTCCAACGTCAGACGATTAAGCGAGACGGCACCTTCGCTTCGCCGTCGAGCCGTTGTTTGCGTCCGCCTTTTGACAGTTTCACAAGCCTGTCGCCAATCCGCTTCGGCCTGTTCGTTTTTGTCCGGCGGCGTCGGCACGTCGAACGGTGTTGGCGTCTTCGCCAGGTCGACGATGCCGGCCAGCGAAAGCCCGGTCAGTTCGTCGAGCGTCAGCCGGCGCTTATGTCGGCCGGTCTTCGGGTGTCGCGAATTCGGTGCACGAAACGCTCGAACGCGGTCATAAACTCCCGTGTCGATCACGATGCCCACGGCCCCGGCCAATTGCTCGGCAAGCGTGCGAACTTGTCGATGGAAGGCCTCGCTCACTTCCGATGCGAAAAGCGATGTTGGCAAGCCAACGTGAAAACCCTTCGAGCCGGAATAGAAGGCGAGCAAGTCTTCGTCGCCAAGCCTATAGCGGTCCCCCAGGAAATGCGCCAGGCGTCGCGTATCGGTCAGGGCGGCATCGAGGTCGTTTTCCCGGTCGATGTCAAACCATAGCCATGGCGACCAACACGCCCCGCGAAAGCCCTTGCATGAACCGACCGAGGCGAGCAGTTCGCGAAAGTCATCGCCGAAGTGGAAGGCGCTCAAATAGGCTTCCTTCGAAACGTCGGCCCTTACATCGCATGTGGCATATCCAACGAAGGCGGCGTCGGCTTGCACCAAGCGCCGCTCCCCGTGGACATCCCCAAGGATGCGAAATCCGTAGGGATTCGTTTTCATGGTTGGCCCCCTTGTGTCGGCGCGAACGGATCGACTTCGACGGGATCAACGCCAACGACTTCAAACGAGCGGACTTCGTTGTAGTCGTTCCCTTGGTCGGATTTGCGTAGAACGACCTTCAGTGAGCAACGGATTCGCCGATCCAACGGTAGGGGCGCTTCGATTTGGCCTTTATTCGTGATGCCGAGTTTCAGGAAATCGCGACGGGCATTTTCCTTCGCGGTTTCCGTTAACCAAATGTCGTACCACAGTCTTCGGCCCTTGTACGTGCCTTCGGAGACAATGTTGAACTCCAGCTTGATACCCGGCGTTCCCGTTCCTGCGTTGAACGGCTCCTTGCCCACAAGGTGGGCCTCGTACTTCCCAGGTGGAATCGGCCCGAATTCCGGCGCGACGGGAATATTACTCCAGTCGCCATCAAACCAGTTTCCGCCACCTTTGCCATTGCGTAAAATGTCTGAAAGACTTCGTCTTTCCATGGATGGTTTCCTGTCAGAAAGAGGCCCAACACGGGTGCAACCGTTTGGGCCTAGGTTTTAGGTGTTCAGGTTGTCGAAAAGCGTGGGTTGGCGTGGTTCGGCTTGGAACGCGTCGATTTTTCGCTGAAGTTGGCCGATCTTCTTCCGAATTGCTTGCACGTCTGACGCTTGCCAGAGCGTCACGGGCGAGCGATGTCGGGAGGGGCGGCAGGACAGTACCGAGATCATTCGGCCCTTCGGATCTCGCACCTTTTCGATCAGCCCCTCATCCGCCAACGATGCGACAGACGGGCCAACCCATTTGCCACCATCGCCGTAGGCGTTCTTCACGTTTTCCGACGGTGTCGCGTCATCAATCGAGCCTGTGCGAGTTGGCGAATAAATGATCGCCTTGAGCAAGTGGAGCTGTATCCAGGCGACAGGCTTGGGCCGGTACGTTCCCGCTTGGCCCATCCCTTCGACTTTGAGGCGTTCACCTTCCGCCTGCAAATCCTCATCTCGCATTAGCGGCCCCCTTTGCGATTAGAGGGGCAGCCTGCTGCCAGCCAAGCGTCAAAGACAGCCTTGGAAACGCGTACCAGTCTTCCAAGGCGAAAGACGCCCGGAATAGTTCCCATGTCAATCAATCGCCAAATGTGGCGGTCTGACGATTTGGTCAGGACGGCAATGTCCGGCACGGTGTACGCGCCTTGGCCCGTAGCCGTCCGATTTTCGTCAACTGACTCCGAACCTCGAATGACAGCATTCATCAATCATGCCCTCTTTGTTTCGCAGCAGAACCCAATTGTCTGCCGCCAACTTCAAGACGAAAGAGGGCGCGCAAGATTCCATGCACAGAATATCTTGCGAGAAAATAGAAGTCGTTGATCTGAGTTGACGTGGCAAAAACCTAGACGTCAGGAATGGAACAAATTTCTGAAAGATATTCAAGAAGGTTGAGTATCTTTCATTTTGCATTTTCTTTGGACAAAAAACGATACAACTCGGTGAACCAATGTCGAATTGAGTTTTAGATCTTTTTGCTTGAGTTGCATTTTGAAATCCGTGTCGTTTCCGAAGTGGTTTGCAATCTGGGATCGCTTCACACCCTTATCCAAGGCCTCTTTTATTCGTGAATAAATTTGAAATCTGATTGGGTCAGAATCCTCAAGGGGCCGTTTTCCGCGTCGACATTTCTTTTTGGCTTTTGTCGGGCTGACAGACTTGGAATTGTTGTCGGCCCTTTTGTCGTGATGCTCACGGTCGCGGTGTGCTTCGCTCTGGGATTTTGGATCGAAAGTTTGATCGATTAGCGGCCCGTTCCTCCTGGTTTGGCGGCGCGATTCAACTTGGTGTACCTCCCACTCAATTTCAGCGTCGACCAAGTTTGTGCTCGGCAATTTCGCTTTGGTCATTGCTGCTTGGCAAGTTTCCCAGTTTTCCAAGATGGCGGCCGCGTAGCCGTTTGGGTTTTCGTTCAATGAGTGTCTGATCGATAATGAAAAGCAACCATCAAGGCGGATGAGAGCGGCGATGCCAATCCGGTACGCTACCCAATGGGCGTTTTTCTCCGCGAAGTTTTCAATGGCACACGGTCCCTGAGAGCGAACCGAGACCAATTCGTGATCCACCGGCCGAATAGACTCCTGGCATCGAACATGGAACTTAGAAAGAAAACTGGCAGCACTCCCAAGGTAGGCTGCCGATCTCTCATCCTTGCACAACCAAAATACGGGATTGCTTAACTTGTATGCGGATGCTGTAAAAGCCATTGCGAAATTGGATGCAATGTAAAGATCGTCCGAAACCTTATCGGATCGAAACAGGACGGGACGAAATGGTAAAAGCCCATCTCTTCGGTGATGCTTGTCGTTTGATTGAACGGCCTGAGTTTCGGTGGGGTGATGCGATGGTTCGTCAACCTCAAGCGTTATTGCATCCCGCTCGGTTTCAACCTTCGCTGATGAAATCGGATACTTCGGCTCGGCGGAGATGGCTTTTTTGATCCGAAACTGCCGAAGTTGGTTCACCAAGGAATTGACGGGAAGCTTGTAGGCATCGATGAGGCTCATTCCCATCTCGCCTGCAATATGATCAAGCCAAGGCCGAAGCAACGTCGCCTTCGTTTTTGAGAATTGCTCCGAACCAATGGGCATGCTCGCAAGCGGCTCTCCCTCCAGCAAACATGCCCATTTGACAGCGAATTCGCCCGAGACTTTGGCGTTCCCTTCAAGCTTGGCATGGAGCCAAGTCTTGAAGCCTTCGGCTTCCTGATTTGAAACCTCTGTTTCATCGCCAAGTTTCGCAAGCCGAGCAAGGCCCGATGCGGAATTCAAGTTGTAGTCTTTCTGTTGACTCGGCCCGATGAAATCCGGAAAGCCCGTCGCCTTAGCGATCTTTTTCGATTTGCCGTCCAGGTATTTTCTCTCATGCGTTTCCAGCCAACCCAGGGCGGAGCGAAGTCCATTCTTCACCGATTCGGAGTCGCGAAGAAACGGCTTGGATGGCAACTCAGATGTCTCGAATTGCTCCGACATCCGAGCCCTAATCGAAGTCAGCTCATCCCAGGTCGGCTCGACATGGAAGTCTTTCACGACCTGTTCGAAAACGATGTCTGGATTCGCGTATAGCCTGGAAACATCCTCCAGGCGCATTTGGATCATCCGCTTCGCTAGGGCGATTTGATTTTCTAAGAATTCACGCTCGGCTTGCGCGCTGGCAGACCAGAAAGGATTAGCCGTTGGTTTTGCATCGCCTGCTTTGGCCGGTTCCGCGATGAAAGAAAAAGCAGGGAAGCCGGCACTCATCGAACGATTTCGCGGTAGTCGCAGGTGGAGGTGCAGGTGGCCATTAAACCATATTCCTTCGAAAACCTTGTAGATGTATTCGTGGACGAATGCCCAGATAGTGTCAGCTTTTGAATGCTCGATGAGTTTTCGCAAGCACTCCGTCACGAAATTGACATCCTTATCGAAAACGGTTCGGAAAAACCCGGCCAAGATCGTGTAAGCTTCCGATTCCTTGGGCTCACCATGTTGAAAATGATCGGCGAATCCCAGGTGTTTGATTTCATCGAGGTAAGTTCGAATCGCAGTCGCTATTGATGGCAAAGCTTCGGGGGCCCTGACTGCTTCAAGAGATCGCGGAAGTTTCTCATCTAGCGCCACGGTAATTCGTTGGAACTGAGATTTCTGTTCTAAAAACAAACAACAGTATTTTCTTCCCAACTCATTTCGGTTTTTCGCGTACTGATCCTTGTTTATCTCGTCGGAGAAGGAATCCCATGCCGCCTGCCTTTTTCGGATTCCGGCGACGATTTCGCCAAGACGATGCGCGGATTCGTCCAAGAGAGTTTCGAACGGCATGTTTTCGGTAGCACATTCCTGGACAAGTTCCAGCAGGGCTTTTGAAGAGATCTTCGGACAACCTGTCCGAATGAAATGGAACAATTCAATTTGCTCCAACCCACTTCGTAAAGGAGGTTCGGGTTCGTATGCTGCACGTTCTGCAAGCACAGCCCATCGTAGAATTTCTCGCCCGTCGGGCGCGATGGAAAGCTTTCGCGCATGATCGGCGAATTGCTCCCATGACTGAATTTCGGCGATGAGTTGTCGAACCGTTGGAATCGGGATGGTCTGACAGGAATCGTGTAGCTCTGTTCCAGCAAGCGGATTTATGGTTGTGATCGCTGCGTTATCGAATGAACTCGCCATTGGTTGCACTTCGGTTGAATTCTTCACCTGCATCGGTTCCCATGGGAGCGTTCCGTCCCATCGCCAAGCATCGCCAGTAATTTCCGATAGGCGACGAAGTTTAAGCTTCGCGGCGTTGGTGCGTTCCAACTGCTTTGACTGCCGTTCCCAGAATGCTTCAACGCCTTCGCGGCCCTTCTTGCTGTATACCTGCGGAAGTGCTTTTGGAACCATCTGCGCTAACTGGAAAGCGCAGATCGCACCGGCTTCGACGAGCTGAATATTTTCTTCCGACGTCATTTGCCGATGGGAAAGCCATTCCAAGACGGGCCCCGCAAGCCCACGAACGGCCTCATCTGGAATCCGATATTTGGTCCAGAAAGGCTTGGTCACCGCGGCCCAGTCACCGATTCGCTTATGGAAATCTTCAGTCGAATTCGCTTGGCGGACGTGAAATACGCCCCTTTCGAGCCGATCCAACCAGTTGATGAGAATGTGGAGCGGATTTTCCGACGTCTTGAGCGGATGCGAAGACATGCTCTTTACCCTTGGCACCGGGCCAGGCCGGACGGCCGGCAAAGGGTAGGATGCCGTGTCCGTCCGGTCTGCATAGAAACGCTCACCTGGCCGGGTGAACGTTTACCCGATGACTTTATTCTAGGAAAAAAGATG
>WBZS01002106.1_pt1 | contig 10691 bp, 6 predicted proteins | sample 5204201 | NCBI WGS metagenome assembly WBZS01 (sample SAMN12344357, study PRJNA552823) | activated sludge metagenome | biome: Activated sludge suspended growth; feature: Nitrification reactor; material: Wastewater; isolation source: activated sludge from nitrification reactor of wastewater treatment... | reverse complement strand
TCACCTGGGATTTTCCTAAAGTCAAAGTCGGTGCCGAAATCCCGCCGAACTGGTTCCAACCTCCCGAGGAAAAAGGCTGGAAGATGGAACGCGTGCAGAAGAATATCCCCGTGAGCAATCCCCGACCCGCGAAATAACCTGCGACGCGGTTTGATCGACCGCTTGCTTCATGGGCGGTCGATTTCATTTTTGTGCAGGCGACTTGGCACCGCTCCGCCATCTCTTCCCGGTCGTCTCGTCCATTCCATGCTTGTCAAGCCTATCGGTACCGGCTACTTTGGAGACACGTTCCAAAGTGCGAGGCATTGTATGCGGCCATGGCTTGGCGTTTTCATTGTTGGCTTTCTCTTTGTTTCCAATGGCTTAGTCCGCGCTCAAGACGACGACGAGGAAGGCTTTCGTCCTGGGATCGTGCTGGAACTCACTGCCCGAGAAGGTCCACCGATTCGGCGGGTGGCAGCCTCGCTTTCGCTGGCGTGGAAAAGCACGCCCGTGGACGCTCGCCTGACCCCGGGACCTTTCACCGCCCAATGGACAGGTTCGCTTTACCTACACAAAGCCGGCGAATATCGGTTTTTTGCGTTCGGAAACGCCATGGTGACGGGGCGAATCGGCAAAATGCAGGTCTTCGAAGATCAGCAAGTTCGCGAAAGTTGGATCGAATCCCGACCCATGAATCTGGCTGAGGGGTTTCAGTCGCTCGAATTCCAAGTAAAGACAAACGCCGAGGCAGCGCAGGTGGGGTTTTTCTGGTCTGGGCCTGGGTTCGACCTGGAACCGATCCCGTCACGTTGGCTGTTTCATTCAAAAGAGAAGACGCCGAGCGAACTCTTCAAACGAGGCGAAATGCTCGCCCGAGCCTTGCGGTGCGAGGCGTGCCATGGTGGAGACAAATCGCTGCCACCGGGACCGGACCTGACCAAACTCGCGGGCACCGTGCCTCGCGGTTGGCTGCGCGACTGGCTCGGCAAACACGCGGGCCAAGTGCAAGACGAAAAGCTAGGTCGACGCATGCCGTTGTTCGCGATGAGCGACCAGGAACGCGACGATATCGTCGCGTATTTGCTGGCCAGTTCGAAGCCCGTGCAACTTCCCATCGCCGAGCCACCCGCGAAGAAATCGACGAAAAAAACCAAAGCTGGCGAAGAGGCATCCACGCCAAAGGATGGACAGACCCTTTTCACCACGCTCGGCTGCTTGGCATGTCACACATGGAAGGATGTCGGCCTAGCGGGTTGGTTCACCGGCGGCGATCTATCTCGCATTGGCGAGAAGCATTCCAAGGCGTTTTTCCTGCAGTGGCTAAAGGATCCTGGATCGCTCAACGCCGATCATCGCATGCCGATCTTTGAGCTTTCGGACGAGGAACGGTTTTCGCTTGCCGACTTCTTGAGCAAGCAAACGAGCGAGAATAAAAAGGTCATCCACGATTCAAAGGAAACCGCGAACCATGCGATCCTTCTCGGCCAAACGGCCCTCGCTGGTTATCGGTGTGGCGCCTGCCATCGGCTTCCGTCTGCTAACGAGGAAAAGGAGCCGTCGGCTCAGGCGAAGCTGGACTCCCTGAAAGCGGAGTCGGCATGGAACAACGCTTGTAGCGTGGTTGGCCGAACACCGAACGATCGGCAACCGAATTACGCGTTGACGAAAGACGACGCGGCTGCCGTTCAGGAGTATTTCCGTCGGCGGCACACATCGGGTAAATTTCCAAATGCCAACACGCCATCGTCCCGAGCCCAATTGCAGGAAAACAATTGCCTGCAATGCCACGCGCGGGAGCCGGGCTTGGCGAATCGCGCGTCGCTGAAGGACCATCTGCCATTGGTGGCGAAACAACATCCGAAGCTCGCCTCGCTGCTCCCGGCGATGGCGCCGCCTGCACTTTCGAGCGCGGGGGACAAGCTCACCGAGCAGGCGTTGATCGATGCCATCACCCGCAAGGGGCCAGCCCATCGGCCTTATCTTGCCGTGCGCATGCCTCGCTTTCGCATGACCGACGCCGAGGTGAAATCAATCGTTGAGCTGTTCGCCCAAGAAGATCGCATCCCCGATCGACCAAAAAAAGTGGTCGTGCGAACCGACACCGAAAAACTCCTTTTTACGAACGCGGGGGGTCGGCTCCTTTCCAGCGACGGCTTTGGTTGCGTGAGTTGCCATCAAGTCGGTTCGGTGATGCCTGGAACGACGCAGCTCAACGCCCGGGGACCCGACTTGGCCATGCTCGGCAATCGCGTGCGCAAGGAGTGGTTCGACCGTTTCGTTCGCGACCCCGCCCGCATCGTGCCGAACATGGAGATGCCTTCGGTCCAGTTGGCCGTGCGTGGCGTGCTGCACGAAAAGCTCGGCGATCAACTCGAAGCGGTTTGGCAGGTACTGAACACGCCCGGCTTCGAGCCGCCGCCGCCGAACCCCGTGCGCGTGCTTCGCCAAACGGGGACGGACAAGAACGCCGAGCCCATGGTGGTGACCGATCAGATCGCATGGGACAAACGCACCCTGGTGCTGCCAGTGCTTATCGGCTTGGCCAATCGGCACAACGTGCTGTTCGACCTGGAAGAGAATCGCCTGCTGGCCTGGACCGTCGGCGACCTCGCACGCCAACGCACCAAGGGGAAAGCCTGGTTCTGGGAGTCGGCCGGCGCGAAGGTCTTCGAACCGAATGTGCAAGGTTCGGAAATCGAAATCGTCGGCGCGAAGAACGAACCGCTCGCTCAGTTCACCACCGAGTTGGACGCGCTGGAGGCAAAAAACGGGACGCTCACGCTGCGGCACCGCTTGCGGTTTAGCCGCAACACCCCCTCCTCGTTCACGCGCGAATTCACCCCCACCGCAACGGGATTCCGCCAATCGATCACCATGCACGGCCTGCCCGCGGACACCTTGCTGCGATTCCACTTGATGTCGCCCGAACTCGCCCGCCAAACGCGCAACAGCGACGAAGCGAACGTTCTGGTTCTTTCGAAGCCCGCTCCGATCGCGTTGCTCTGGTCGGGGCCGAGGAATGTTCGCTGGAATTCCCAAGGCTTCTTCGAGATTCCCACCAGTGACAAGCCTGTGTCACTGAGCATCGACTACCGCTACGATCTGCCGGTTGATCCCTTCGTCCCTGTCGCGCCTCCGAAAGACGCGGCGAAAGCCAAAACCACCCCGGTCGAAGTCGGCCCCGGCCTAGTCGGCATCCGTCTGCCGCTGCCGCCCGACATCATGCCCACCGCCCTCGCCTGGCGACCCGACGGCAAGCTCGTCTTCACGTCCCTACGTGGCCAAGTCTTCGAAGCTCGCGATACCGACGCGGACGAATTCGAAGACGAACTCCATACGCTCGCCGACGGCCTGCCCGCTCCCTACGGCATCAACACTGGACTGAATTTCGTCGACGTCTCCGCCAAGCTCGGCCTACTTCGAATCCACGACAATCCGAAGTTGCAGAAGCGCATCGAAACCGTCGCCTCCGGTTGGGGCTACACGACCGACTACCACGATTGGGCCGTCGGCTTGCCACGGGGTTCAGACGGCGAATACTACCTCGGTATCCCGTGCCAACAAGATAAACGCTCCGCCGCCGGGGCGAAACACCATGGCAGCGTGCTGAAACTCGTGCCCCGCGAACCTACTGGCGACAACCCACGCCGATTCACCCTCGAACCCATTTCGTTCGGCCATCGCTTCCCCATGGGCCTGGCCCTTAATCGAGCGGGCGATTTGTTCGTCACCGACAATCAAGGGAACTACAACCCGTTCAACGAACTCAACCACGTCCGCCCCGGCGCCCACTTCGGCTTCGTCAACGCCCTGGAAAAAGGCAAACCCGCCCCGCCGCTCGAACCGCCGGCCATCGACATTCCGCACCCGTGGACCCGCAGCGTCAATGGCATCACCTTCCTGAATTCCCCCGAGAGCAAGAAGGCGTTCGGTCCGTTCGAAGGGCATCTCGTAGGTTGCGAATACGACACGCGCCAACTCATTCGTATGTCGTTGCAGAAAGTGGGCGACACCTACCAAGGGGCGGCCTATCCGCTGAGTGTGTCGGCCAAGAAGGTCGAAGACGGCTTACTGGGACCCATTTCCTGTGCCGTCGGGCCGAACGGCGATCTCTACGTCGGCGGCATTCGTGACAGCGGTTGGGGGGCGGGTAACAACATCGGCGAGATCGTCCGCGTGCGGTTCGATTTCGCCAAGATGCCCAACGGCATCGCCGAGGTGCGGGCGACGTCCGACGGCTTCGAAATCGATTTTCTAAAACCGGTCGAGCCCAACAAGGCCAAAGATTTGGCGAATTACGCGATCCAATCGTATCGCCGGGAAGCCACGCCAGCGTACGGCGGACCGGATCTCGATCGACGCACCGAAAAAGTGACCACGGTGGACTTAGCCAGCAATGGCCGAGGTGCGAGGATTCGGCTCGCGGAGATGCGTCGCGGATACGTCTATGAAATCCGCGTACGCAACTTGGCGAACGAATTCCACCCCGCCGAGGCACACTATACGATGCGATCGATACCGAGTAGTCCGTAGATTTTTGTAGGGTGGGTGAAGCGTACTCGCGTAACCCACCGCCGCCGCGACGGAATCTCTTGCATCAGTGGAGTGGGATCCGAACGGCGAGTTTTACGCCACAGCCACGGTGGGTTGCGCGAGTACGCTTCACCCACCCTACGGTGAATGCTTTTCCAGTTCCTAGGTACGAGATTCTGTGCGAATGAGGTTTCCCATGCGATGGTCCCTTGTCCTTGTACTCTTGGTCGCTTGTTCGGCTCCCGCCTTCGCTAGTGAAACCAAGAAAAGGCCAAACATTCTCTGGATCACCTGCGAAGACATGGGCCCACACATCGGCCCGTATGGCGACAAATTCGCGAACACGCCCAACCTCAACAAGTTCGCCAAACGCAGTCTGCGTTACAAGACGGCTTGGTCGAACGCCCCCGTCTGCGCCCCGGCTCGCACCACCATCATCACCGGCATGTACGCGTCGTCGCTCGGGGCTGAGCACATGCGAAGCTTGGTGAAGATGCCCGCGAATATGTTCCTCTTCCCGCACTACCTTCGCCTGGCGGGATACTTCTGCACGAATCACATCAAGGAAGATTACAACGTGATTCCGAACAGTAAGACGTGGGACGAGTCTTCGAAGAAGGCCCATTACAAAAACCGTGGCAAGGATCAGCCTTTCTTCGCGGTGTTCAACAACACGGTCACGCACGAGAGCCAAATCCGAACTCGGCCACACAAGTGGATCCTCGACCGCACGAAGGTACCGATCCCGCCGTACCATCCCGATACGCCCGAGGTGCGTGAGGATTGGACGCAATACTACGACAACATCACGGCCATGGATCGCTGGGTCGGCGAGTTGTTGGCCGAGCTGGAGGCGGCGGGCCTGGCGGAAGACACGATCATCTTCTTCTTTTCTGACCACGGCTCCGGCATGCCCGGCAACAAACGCACCGCCAGCAACCGCGGCCTGCATGTCCCGATGATGGTGCACTTCCCGAAGAATTTCGAGCACCTTGCCCCGAAGGATTACCAACCCGGTGCCATAACGGATCGGCTGGTGAGCTTCGTCGATCTCGGACCGACGGTACTGAGCTTGGCCGACGTTCCACCACCGGTCCATATGCAAGGCAAAGCGTTTCTCGGCAAACACGCTACAGAGCCCCGCGAATATGTGTTTGGCTACCGTGGCCGAATGGATGAGAAGATCGATCTGGTGCGTTCCGTGCGTGACAAGCGTTATGTATACGTTCGCAACTTCATGCCGCACAAAACGCCGGGCCAGCATCTGAACTACATGTTCCAAACGCCGACGACGAAGGTGTGGAAAAAGCTGTACGATGACGGAAAGCTGAACGAAGTGCAAACGGCGTTTTGGAAGCCGCACCCGAGCGAGGAATTGTATGACCTGGAGAAAGATCCCCATGAAACCACAAACGTGGCCGATTCTCCGGAACACGCAAAAGAAAAGGTTCGATTGTACTCGGCGTTGACGAACCAAATGGTCGCGTCGGTCGATTTAGGAATTCTTCCCGAAGCCGAGATGTATCGCCGTGCGAAAGAAGTTGCTCCCTATTCATACGCTCGTGACTCCGGGAGTTATCAACACCAACGAATCATTGGCGTGGCGGGTTTGGCAAGCGATCGGCGAATAAAATTCCCGCCAATCCTCAAGAAATTCTTGAATGATGAGGACTCCGCACTGCGCGCCTGGGCGGTAATGAGAACTCGGATCGCGGGCAAAGAAACAGTCCACGAGAACGCAAAGCTCCTCGCCATTCTGCTGCATGATCCCTCCCCCAGCGTCCGCATCGCCGCCGCGGAAGCCCTCGGCAAGTTCGGCGACGAGGCCGATCTCAAAGCCTCGCTGAAGGTGCTTGCCGAGTACGTGCCGCTCAAGGCCAACGAACCATTCCTTTCGGTGCAGGCCCTCAACGCGGTGGTCGAGTTGGGGCCTCGCGCGGAACCGATTTTCGACGTGGTTCGTAACGCCAACAAAAATGCGAAGGGAATCGAACCGCGAATCAAGGATCTGGTGCCGAGACTGATCGAAGAGATCACCGGCACGAAATAACGCCGGCGAGCGGGGGGTGTTAACCCCCCGTGGGAAACCAAAACCCAACGCTCGCCAACAGAAACATGCCGGTTCCGAATTTCGTCAATGGTCAGAAAATTAAGTTTTCGCGTGGCGTTCACGGGGGGTTAACACCCCCCGCTCGCCGGGAGGGGCAAGGATGAGGTACTTCGCATCGGTTTTATCGGTGACTATTTTTTTGGCGGCGGCACACGCTCAGCAGCCGAAGTCGCCCACGCACCAGGTCGAACTGAATGGCCAAACTTTCACCTTGCCGATCGGCTTCACCATCGAGGTCGCGGTGCCTTCGAAATTTGTGCCCCGGCCCATCACGCTCGACTTCGATGAAAAGGGTCGCCTTTACGTCGCGGACTCGTCGGGCTCGAACGAGAACGTGCAAATCCAGCTCAAGAAAAAGCCCCACCGCATTGTTCGCGTCGAAGATACCGACGGCGACGGCGTGTACGACAAAGCCAACACGTTTGCCGACTACATGATGTTCCCCGAGGGGACCATGTGGCACGACGGCTCGCTGTACGTCTCGGCCCCGCCGAGCATCTGGAAGCTGACCGATACCACCGGCAAAGGCGTGGCCGACCAGCGGAGCGAATGGTTTCAGGGCAAAACCCTCACCGGTTGCGCCAACGATTTGCATGGCCCCTACCGTGGACCCGATGGCTGGATCTATTGGTGCAAAGGCGCCTTCGCAGAGCAAACCTACGAACGCCCCGGCAAGAAGCCGCTCGTCACCAAGGCTGCCCATATCTTTCGATGTCGGCCCGATGGCACGGGCGTCGAACCCGTGATGACCAGCGGCATGGACAATCCCGTCGACATGGCGATCATGCCCAACGGGGAACGCATCTTTTGTGGCACCTTCCTCGTCTATCCCGCAGCAGGCAATCGCGATGGCTTGCAACACGGCGTGATCGGCGGAATCTACGGCAAGGAGTACACCGATGTGCTCGCCAATCACCCCTGGACCAGTCCGCACGTGATGCCCGTGCTCAGCCATCAAGGCCCCGCCGCCCCGTGCGGCATGACCCGCTACGAGTCGGCGGTGTTCGGGAAGGAGTATCGAGATAATCTCTTTACGTGTTTGTTCAATATGCAAAAGGTCGTGCGAAGCACACTCACCCCGACGGGGGCGACGTTCGACTGCAAAGACGAAAACTTCGTCGTCTCCTCGAGCAAAGACTTTCATCCCACCGACGTGATGGAAGACGCCGACGGTTCGCTGCTGATCGTCGACACCGGCGGCTGGTACAAGCTCTGCTGCCCAACCTCGCAGCTCGTAAAGCCCGACGTGCTCGGTGCGGTCTATCGCGTGCGTAAAACGGACGCCCCAAGGCTTACCGATCCGCGCGGCGAGAAGATCACGTTCAGCGTTCGGGATGTGAAAGGGATGATTGCCTTGCTCAATGATCCTCGCCCTGTTGTGCGGCGGCGGGCTATCGAAACGTTGGCGATGGGGGACGATCAGACGTTGCTGCGGCTAATGGAAACGCTCACGCGTGGAGAATCGGCCGAGGCTCGCCGAAATGCCGTGTGGGTCGCCACGCGCATGGATTCGCCCCAAGCTCGTCGTTTCGTCCGGATGGGATTGGCAAACAACCACGTTGCGGTTCGCCAGGTAGCCCTTCATTCAGTGAGCCTGCACCGCGACGCGAAGGCGTTGGAAAAGTGCATCGAACTATTGGCCGATTCTTCGTTGGCGGTACGGCGCGTGGCCTGCGAAGCATTGGGCCGAATCGGCGATCCGGCGGCGATCCCGGCGTTGCTTGCGATGGGGTCACTGAACGGCGATCGCTTCGTGGATCATTCACGCATTTATGCGTTGATTGAACTTAACGATCCGAAGGCGACGGCGGCCGGGTTGAGCCATTCGGACGCCGACGTTCGTCGAGTCGCACTGACGGCTCTCGACCAAATGGAAACGAAGACGCTTCAGGCTTCTCAAGTCTTGCCCGAGTTGGCCGCCAAGGACGCGAAATTGCGAGAGACAGCCTGGTGGATCGCGAGCCGACACCCGGAATGGGGCAACGAACTGAGCGGCGTGCTCGCGAAACGGCTCAACACGCCCAATCTTTCGAAGGAGGATCGCGACGAACTGACACAGCAATTGGCCAAGCTCGCCAAGTCGCCCACGATCCAAAAATTGCTCGCCGAGCAAATCGAGTCGGCTCCGGAAATCGTGCTAAAGGCGATGGCAACCTCAAATCTTCGCGAGGCCCCGGACGCGTGGGTGTCGGCACTGGCGGAGACCATTTCAAAGAATCCGACACCCCTCGAAGCGATGCAGACACTTCGTGCCCTTAAGCTACCGAAAAAGATCCCCGAATCACTGTTGACCCGGCTTCGAGCCATCGGAGAAACGCCTCTCATCCCGGAGAGGATCAAGGTCCAGCCCATCATTCGGCTCACGGCGCTGGCGGCCATCCCCGGCGGCATGGGAAAGGTTGACGGGGAACTGCTCGCTTTCCTGGCATCGAACGTTCGATCCGATCAGCCCGTTGGGGACCGTGCTCTCGCCGCCGAGGTGCTTTCGAAGGCCTCGCTCACCAACGAGCAATTGACAACCTTGTGTCAATCGTTCGCGAAAGTCGGTCCCATGGAGTTCGATCGGCTGCTCGAACCGTTTGGTCGATCCAGCGACGAGGCAGTAGGGCTAACCCTGCTCAAATCGCTCGAAGCTCCGAATATTCGCCCGATGCTCCGCGTCGATATGGTGAAGACCCGCCTGACAAAATATGGCCCCGCCGTGCAAAAACAGGCGGAGGCGTTGTACCTCGCCCTCAACGCCGACTTGCTCAAGCAACGCGACAAGCTCGAAAAGATGGTCGCGCGCCTGAAGGATGGCGACGTGCACCGCGGCCACCTCGTGTTCAATAACCCGAAGGTTTCGTGCGTGGCTTGCCATACGATCGGCTACCTGGGAGGAAAGACGGGGCCGGATCTGACACGCATTGGCGGCATCCGCACCGAACGCGATTTGCTTGAATCGATCTTGTTCCCGTCGTCGAGTTTCGTGCGAGGCTACGAACCGGTCAGCGTGGTGACGAAGAACGGCCAATCGCACAATGGCTTAGTGCAACGCGACCTGCCGGATCAACTGATCTTGGCCACGGGCCCGAACCAGGAAATGCGAATTTTGCGGAACGACATCGAGGAGATTATTCCGAGTTCGATTTCAATCATGCCGGCCGGTTTAGAACAGCAACTTTCCGAACGCGATTTGGCGGATCTGGTGGCATTTCTAAGGGCGTGTAGGTGACAAAGTGTTGGAGTCTCCGTGCCCGTATCGCTTCGAAGGTGTGAACCATGAAGCCGTCGGCATATTTAGAAACGACTGTGATTGGTTATTTGGCTATGCGGAAAAGTTCCGAACTTCGCATCGCTGCGAATCAACTAACGACGCGTGACTGGTGGGAAAATCACCGCGAGGAATTCGACCTCTATGTATCCCGATTTGTGGTGGAGGAATGTTCGGCAGGCGATTCTATCGCGGCCATGGAACGCCTGGCGTTATTGGTGGGCATAGCGCGTTTGGAGGTCTCCGAAGAAATTTCGGAGTTGGCGCAAGGACTAATGAGGCACGTTCCCCTTCCTGAAAAGGCAGAAGTGGACTCGCTCCACATTGCGACGGCCGCCGTGCACGGCATAGAATACCTAGTGACGTGGAATTGTAAGCACATCGCGAACCCGTCTTTGCGTCCGCGTATCGAACGCACTTGCCGGGAGTTCGGATATGAGCCTCCCTCCATTTGCACGCCACAAGACCTATTGGAGATGAATGATGGAAGCTGACCCTATCGTCGCCGAGGTACGGCGAATCCGTGAACTTCGAGCGGCGGCTTTCGATTTTGATATTGCCAGAATGGTCAAAGATGCAAAGGAACGCGATGCCGCCGAAGGAATTGAAGTGGTGCGGTTACCTCCGCGCTCTCCGATCAGAATTGAAAGGCGCAGGTCAAGACAAACCGTTGAAAGCCAACCGTTAAATTAGATAGGCGTTGAAAGTAAGTGTCACTCTGCGAAGACCTAGATACTCATCCTACTTTTCCGTGATTTGGCGTTATCGTGAATTGCGTGGGAAGCCGTTCCTTACAGATTCTAGCAGACCAGG
>WBZS01002634.1_pt1 | contig 10695 bp, 16 predicted proteins | sample 5204201 | NCBI WGS metagenome assembly WBZS01 (sample SAMN12344357, study PRJNA552823) | activated sludge metagenome | biome: Activated sludge suspended growth; feature: Nitrification reactor; material: Wastewater; isolation source: activated sludge from nitrification reactor of wastewater... | reverse complement strand
CTGAAACAGATCGACGCCAGTTTGCGGCGCTGATTGAGGCCGCAGTCTGGGGGCCGTCGAGTGACGGCGATATTACCATTCCTTTCGCGTCGATATTCCCAGATTGGAACGACACCGAGGACTATCGGGCGTTCTGGATCGCGCCCAGCGACGGGCAGTTATTCCAGAGCGACGGCAACCGGCTCACCTTTAGCGGCGAATCCCGGAAGACGCCCCCAATACGTTTCCTTCTCCGAGTGTCTGAGAAATTCCCGGTGCTGTCCTTCGAGATCAGGTCCGTGACCGAACACACGATGGTCGAGAAGTGGTTCGTGAAGGAGGGTCGAGCGAAGCTCATCGAGGCATTTGTGGACCCGATCCGTGATCCATGTGAGTGGTTCGTCAAAGATGGTGTTGCGCTGGGGCCGCTCCCAGACTGGATCGAGCAGCATTACCCGCTGAATGGGTAGAGCCGGAAAATGCCGGTGACGGCCTTGAAAACCGGCTCTAACACTCTCAGTCGCGCGCAAAACACAACTGGTGTCACACAAACACGTTAGCAGCATCCATCCCAGGTGTGTAGGAGCGCCGCGGCCTTGTTCGCCTAGTCCGTCTTTATGCCAGCGCGCGGGTGTTGACCGCTCGAATATCCCGGCTGCGATTTTTCACCGAATTCACTTCAGCGATGCCGAAGTCCACCTGCATCGCCGCGATAGCGTCATTGTACCCAAGGAGGTTGAAGTTTCTGACACAGCAACCGACCTGAAGGGGACCGCAGTGAGCCAGCAGAATCTCCGCGCCGATATTTCTCGCAAGATCATCCAGGTACTCGAATCCGGCGACCGCTTACCTTGGGTCCGCCCGTGGCGAATATCTGACAACGCTGGGCATCCCAAGAACGTTCAGAGCCGCAAGAGCTACCGAGGGATCAATCCCTTGCTTTTGGACATTCACGCTCTCCGGCACGGGTTCACGTCCCGATGGTGGGGAACAATCCACCAGTGGAACAACCGTGGCGGAACGATCAAGCGCCGCCCAGCCGATGTGCGTCCGGGTGAGTGGGGCGCACGGGTCATCTACTTCGCTCCCATCACGAAGAAGGTCGTGGATAAGGACACAAACCAGGAAAAGGAAGACCGCTTTTTTCTGTTGCGTGGCTATACGATTTTCAACGCAGATCAGGTCGAGGGAACCGCCATCGAAAAATACCGGGGGGACGATGCACCGGAAGGCAACCCGCAGTTTGCTGACTTCGCTCCTGCGGAGGAACTGCTCAATGCGACCGGCTTTGAGTTCAAGCACAGCGGCGAGCGTGCATTTTACCGCAGGCCGGAGCCGTTCGATCAATATCCGAACCACACGGACGGCGACTATATCGTTCTTCCCAACAAGGATCGGTTCTTCACCGAGGCGGATTATTACGCAACTGCGTTTCACGAGGCCGCTCATGCCGCCGAAGTCCGCACCGGATGGGACCACCGCACAATGGGCTACGAATGGGGTGAGCTTGCTGCGGAATTGGCTAGTGCCATGATTGCCAGTGAACTCAATCTTCCCCAAGGGGACCGGGTGACTTCATCGGCCAGCGGATTCTCGCAACACGGTTATTCGGCTTGAACTGGCCGGTCGAAGACGGCGTTCTCTCGGAAATCGCACTTCGCAGCCGTGGTGTACCTCGACTCGGATTGAGGCTTGCACAGGCCAGCCATCGTGTTGCCAGGAGTCTCGGCGAATCAACGATTAGGCAGGCGCACTTGGAACGTGCCTGCCAGTTGGAGAGTCTGGACTCGAAAGGATTGGGGCCGACCGATACCGCATATATGCGGATTCTGCTCGACGGGCCTTACCGCCTGAATGTCATCGCCAGTCGTCTGGGACTTCCAGCCAAAACGATCTCGGTCAATGAGCCGTACTTGATTCGCAGCGGACTGATCGTGAAGGACGATCAATCACGCCGCCAGCTAACCGCCGAGGGCCGCGAACACCTGAATTCTCAAGGGTTGCTCGTGGGGTAAATCGTGTCCACTTCTTGTGAAGGTGATGGGCAATGACTGAAAACATCGTAAGAGCGGCGGTATCGGTATCGGACCAAGCGAAAATGGTGGGACTCAGCCGCGCGAGGTTCTACCAACTTATCCGCGCGGGTGTATTCCCCGCTCCCGACCACGACCCGGTGACGCAACGTCCCTTCTACTCCGAAGAGGCGCAACGCATTTGTCTGGAAGTACGTCGCCGGAATTGTGGGATAAACGGCCAGCCAGTTTTGTTTTACGCCCGCCGTCGTGATCTGGGCCAACAGAAGGCTGTGAAGCGGGCGGCGAGGCCAAAGACCAACGACAGTCAATACGCCGACCTGATCGACCTTCTTGGCCAAGTCAACCTCGTCGTTACTGCGGCCCAAGTGGAAGCAGTTGTGAAGCAGGAATTCCCCCAAGGAGCCGAGGGCTTGGACCCCAGCGAGGTCTTCGTCACCGTCCTGGAGCGTATTCGTGGTCGGAACTCGTCCGGTAGTGAACGGCGATAGTTCTCAATATCGGTCGAGTCTGGCGCTTTCGGTGTCCACTTCGTGTCTACTTCCTGGAGATAAGCCGTGGAAAATTCGGGTGATAATGTTTTGGACCTCACTACGGTCGGCGGCGAGGAAGCGGCGCTCATCAACCGCTTCTTGACCGACAACGACTTCAGCCCGAACACCCGCCGTGCATTCGCTACCGACCTGGGAAAGTTTTCCCGCTGGTTCACCCAGGCAAACCGGGAGCCGTTCAACGTCAGTCGGGTGACGACCGGAGACGTGGCCAGTTTTCGGGACTATCTGCGCCGGGACAGAGGGCAGGCCGTAGCTACCGTCAACAGATCGCTTGTCGCCATCAGGCGATTCCTTTTCTGGCTCATTGAAGAAGGCCATCTGACTATCAACCCGGCCCGCAAGGTGAAGGAACTTCGCCGCCAGCAACTCGCCCCGAAAGGTCTGGACCGCGCCCAGGTCCGCCGCCTACTTCGTGAAGCCGAACTTCGGGGTGATGTTCGGGCTGACGCTTTGTTTCATTTGTTCCTTTTCACCGGCGCTCGTGTGGGCGACCTCGTTGCCTTGGAACTCGGCGATCTGCTCCTGGGAGAACGCTCCGGCACTGTCATCTTCCGCAACGGAAAGGGTGGGAAGCAGCGGAGCGTGCCGCTGCCGTTACCGGCAAGACGAGCTTTGCAAACCTACCTCGACTCCAGACCGCCTGTGCAGAGCAATGCCGTCTTCGTCGGCGAGCGTGGCGCGCTGACGGATCGTGGCATCCGCGAACTGTGCCACAGATATTCGGCGAGGATTGGCGTCAAAATCTACCCGCACTTGCTGCGTCACACGATGGCCCACCGCTATCTCGAAGACAGCAACAACGATCTCGTGGGGCTGGCGCAGATTCTCGGCCACGAATCCTTGAACACGACGGCCCGGTACACGAAGCGCAGCCAGGAAGACCTCGCGGCGACTGCGGAGAAGATCAACTACTGACCACGGAATGTTCCATGATCGCCATTCGCATCCTTTTCGTCACGACTTCGCTGCTGATCCTGGTCCCGTCGACCAGCAACGGGCAGGACAGGTCACAGGACGGCTTTCTTTCAGCCTTGAAAGTCGGCCAAATCGTGACGCTGAAGGAGGATGCGGGGAGGTACGAGATCACCGTTCTGAAGAAGGCCCCGCTTGGCCACAAGATAATCGAGATTGGGTCTGATTACGTCGTGATCGAAGATGCGGCGCGCGTCACGGAAACGCGCATTCCCGTCTACTCCATCAAAGCCATCATCCGACTGAGGCTCCCGAAGGAATAGCGTCGTTGTACCCGAATAGCAAAACAAGGGAGACAACATGAACGTCACGCTGATGGGGCCGGATGATTTGGGCTTTTGGGTTCTCACGGACGACGACGGAAACACCTATCCGCTCGTTGCACGCCACGAAGATCATCCAAGTGCCGCTGAATCGCTGGGATGGTTGGCTCCAGAAGAGATCACCGATCAAGAGGAACTGATCGACGCTGCGATTGACTGGTTGGTGGAGAATACCGGGGAGGATTTCGAGGCCCCACCGCATGTTGCCAAGTTTTTTGAGCGGCTGGAGGCAGAGATTGAAGAATGAACATTTCTCAGCGTCGTTTAGCGTGATTGTACCCTAGCGGCCATCGCTTCAAGTTCGGTCGCAGGGAACAGCCAATGAGTGACATCACAGAAGCAGCCCGCCGTCAACGGCTCGTTGAGATCAATCTCGTGCCTGGAAGTCGCGAGGCCCTTGAATCGGCCCACGGCAAGGTCTGGTCCACCAGCGAGTTGACCGAAGACTTCGACGTGATCGGCTTCTTGGCTCCATACGTTGTCGTGCGTCGGCGATCTGACGGCCAGAAGGGGTCGCTGGAGTTTCAAGCAAATCCTCGCTTCTACTTCAGCTTCGCTCCTTATGAGAATTGAGGAAGGCATGATCCAGCTACAGACACCACGTTTTCCCCTTGGCAAACTGGTCGCTACGCCTGCGGCTCTGGCTGCCATAAAAGAAGCAGGCAAGATTCCTTTTGAGTTCGTCGCTCGTCATGCGCGTGGCGATTGGGGTGATGACCTGTCGGACGAAGATCGACTTCTCAACGACCAGTCGGTGAAGGACGGCAGCAGGATTCTCTCGGCGTTCACGTTGACCAACAGCGGTGAGCGTCTTTGGTGCATCACCGAAGCAGAAGACGAGCATGGCCATCGCACGGCCACAACCTTGTTGTTGAGTTCTGAGTATTGATCGGAAGCTCATGACCTCCATAAGCCAGGAACTCCAACACCTGATCGACCTGAACGCCGACGAGCGTTGGGTTCCTGAGCATATTGCCTTCCGGCAACTGCTCGATCAGTTCGGTGACGAAGTGATCGTTGGCCTTGCTGAATGCGTTGGCAACGAGGATGCAGAAATTCGGGCGCTGGCCATCTCTCTGCTCGATGTCGCAGGAGAAGCGGCCCAGGAAGTCATGCCCGTCTTGGTTCGAGCCGTGGAAGACACCGATCAGCTTGTCCGCGTGGCGGCGGCACATTGCATTGCGAAGCTTGGTCCACTCGCCGCTGCCGCCGTGCCGTCGTTGTTGCCGTGGCTCCAAGACGAACACGAATACGTCAGGCTCCTGGCAGCGGTCACAATCCTCCGACTTGACCCAGCGAGCGGCCAGGACGCGACCCCGATCCTAAGAGCAGCATTGGCCGATGGCGATCCGGTCATGAAGGAACTGGTCCGGGAATTCTTGTCCGAACGCATCGGCGATGCGCTGCCGCCGATTTCTCGGTTGATGACGATGACTCACCGGAAAATCAGGGTCGAAAACGGTGCAAAGGTCATCGAAGCAGCGAGGAAGATCGGGATGGAACTGACCAACGACGATGTGGGAAACATCATCGACCTGTTCGCCGGGCTTCAGTGGCCGGTGTTCGATCCCAAGGACTACGACCGGCATTGTTAGCGTCATTGTACCTGAGCGGGTGAGCCTCGAACTTGGAGTCACCCGATGAACTCGTTCACGCTTGCATACATCGAAGCCGCCTTGTGGTCTTCGGTGGACAACTCCGACGACCAGGGTGGGGAACCTCTCGACGCCAACTACGGTCTTGAAGACATCGCCCCGGAAACGCTCGGAAGCATTCTAAGCGACTGCGCGGCGTTTCAGCGGGACCATGCCGACGACATTGGCGGCGAACGAGAGCAAGCCGGTCACGACTTCTGGCTGACTCGCAACCACCACGGGGCCGGGTTTTGGGATGGCGATTGGGGCGAAGAGGTTGGCCAGCGGCTCACCAAAGCCAGCCACGTCTACGGCAGCGTTGATCTTTACGTCGGTGACGATGGACGGCTTCACGCATAAGGGAAAGGCCAGCGCAATGGACATTCCGCCGCTGACCTTCGACATCGAAGGTTTCAAGGCCCTCGTGGAGAAACACTGGAATTACCATGCACCGTGCCAGCACTTGAAATGGAAGGTGGAACGGACGGGCCTCGATTCTGTGCAGGTTGAGGCCGCACCCATATTTCAGGACATCCTGGGTGGGGCAGAAGATGGCAAGCGAGTGTGGTCTGGCTTTCAGGTGGAACTTTCAAAGCTCCTCGCCGAGCCGGGCATTGAGGTCGAAGAGTTCGGCTTCGTGTCGTATTGCGTGGAATGCACTGCGGTCCCATTCGTCGGAGTGAGAGGTAAGTTCATGGATACCGGCTTCCTCTTGAAGCTCTACCTGGAACCAATCCCGAACAGTGAGCCAGTCGAGATCATCGACACGCTGAAGAAAGAAACACGGGCCATCAAGGAGAAGCAGCAGTGAACGAAGTCATCTACCTGAACCAAGAAGATTTCGAGGCCGAAGTCATCAACTCCGCTGTGCCGGTTCTCGTGCAGTTTTCGAGTGTCCTGTGCAGGCCATGCAATGCCATGAAGCCGACACTGGAAAAACTCGCTGCCGACCTGGGCGACAGCGGAAAAGTTTTCGTGGTCGAGATCAGCGTTAATCAACGTCTTGCTGAGGAATTCAAGGTCGTTGCCTTGCCGACGCTGGCGGTATTTCGGGGCGGTCGAGAGATCAACCGGATGGTGGGGATGAAGACGAAGGAATCCTTGCTCGAAGCTCTCGCCGCATGAACGCAGCCTCGAAAACGAGATGCAGATGAAGTTGGCATACACCTATACCTGGCTGCTTCGTGAAGGTGATCTGGCCCAGGTCCAGCAGATCATCGAGGCGGTGAGGAAGCGTGCCAGGGAGCTTGGCGGCGATGTGGGTGAACTGATTCTGCTGCTCGATGAAGATGCTCAAGCAGTCCAACCAGGAGCGTACCAACTGGTCATGTTCGTGACGACAATCCCTGGTTCATCAGAAGGTCGCTTTGGCCTTGCGACTTCGGACGATGGCTCCTGGACGTGGCGCGGAGCCGTCCTCACAACGAACGTGAAGACGATCAGCGAGTTGTCATCGACTGCCATCGAACTCGGCCTGGAGGTTGCCGAAGTTTTCGCGGGCATGGTCATCACGTCGAGGTTGAACGGCGCTGGCGTGGTCGAAACTGTGCAGCGACAGGCATTCGATCCATCCACGTTTTGAGGCCGCTCCTACGTCGTCCTGGGCGTTTGTCGAACTTTGTTTCAAGAATAAGAATCCGAAATTGCAAAGCAAAAATCCTGGTGACGGAAGGTTCCATCCACCACCGCCACTGCCTATGACCTTGGGCTTTTGTTGTTGAGCAGGAGCCGGTTTCAAAAAAATCGCCGCCCCTGTTTTTCAGGGGCCATGAGGGATTTTCACCAGACGACAGATGCCATGCTTGAGTTCTTGAGCATATCCCGTCGAGAATTCTTCCGGTCTACGGTCACGGCGCTGGCATCGAGCGTTTGTCTGCCCTGGCTCTTACGTTGGAAGCCCGACAGTTCGTCCTGGTTTCTACACGCCGATACCGGAGCAATCTGGAGAGCCGATGATCCCGTCCGGTGGTGCTTGGACAACACTGGCCACCCGGTTCTGGATCGCGCCGCCGATGGGCTGCGGAAATTAACTTCGGTCGATAACGACCGGATCATCCGGCTCGTCACACGGCGCTGCCGCCTCAACTTGATCGAGATCGCACCCTCAAGGGTCGTCGTCAGCTATTGGAGCCAGACCGGGCTGGCCGATATTCGAGCATTCTTTCGGCAACAGCAGCTTGCTCGGAACGATGTCGCCGTCGTTTTCAACGACCTGAAAAAAGGAGTCCTCGCCATGCGGACGGGTGACGATTTCCTGTTCGGGGAACCGCTCGCCGCCGACTGGCCACTGGAACTCTTCTTGTCGAAGTGGCGACGGCGGTTCGTGGGTGAGCCTGATGACTGGACCGCAGCGCCAAGAACATGGTCAGGATATGCTTGGGCGGACCTGGAACCGAACAGAATACCCTGGGCGGCTCTGAAGTCGTTCTGGCGAGGAGGAGACGCGATCCCGTGCCAGAACTGCGACAGGCCGATGATCCTGGTGAATTTCGGCGCGCCCTGGACCGGCATGTTGCGGCGGTCCCCCAGGTTCGTCCGGGTGTGCGGCGCGTGTCGCCGGTCGTTTCTGGATGGGACAGTTCAAGATGCTGGGGCCTGGGTCAACTCGGCCCTTGATGCGCAGGTGCAGCCGGAATTCGTGATGCTTCACGACCGGCGAGTTCGACGCGCCATCCACGGTTTGCAATAATGAACCGCACGCACGGTATCTGCACGGTACGTCGTTCAGGGACGCCCAAAACGACTCAGATGACACAGGGGACATCTACGGGAACCGACAGAAAACCCAGCAAAACAGGCCGTTTGTCTCTGCTGTCTCGCCGAGACGACGGTTCTGCATCGGGAAGTAAAATGATATTTTTTGAGATTAACAACCGCTTGGCGACCTTGCTTTTCTCGAAATTTTTTCTTCAACGAGAAATCGCAATGCCCATCCGAAATGAGCCTATGAAAGTAAATTGGCTGAAAACGCTTGGAAACCGCAAGCGATATTATTCTGCAAAAGGTCACCTCACAAAGCCATCGTTTAGGTTTCTGGACTTTGGAAGTGGGGCATGCAAACAAGAAAGTGGGACCAAAAACTAACGGTCGGATGTACCAGCAAACCGTTTAGGTTATTTACTCCCGCCGTAGGATCGTGCTTGACGCCATGGAACGCCTTTTTATCATGATAGAATAACGAATTCGGTGTTTCGGCAAAACGTTGAACGCATGGCAACCAATGGAAAATCGAACGGAGCAACCACATGCCGCCTCAATTCCGGCTGCATTCGAGTCAGGTTGCTGATCTTGCGACGATCCGTGATACGTCGCCCCAGACCCTGGCAGAAATCTCGGACCGCCTCCGGACGGTAAACCCTCGCCCGATGCGGCCGAAGGAGTTGCATCGCGAAATTACCGAGGTTCTCGGATCCGATAATCTTGACGCCGCTAACCGGATCATGCGGCCACTTCTCGCCCTCCAATCAATACTTCGCCAACGCCGCCTTTCAGCAGATGAAGCGATCGAAGCCGTTCGCATAGCTCTCGAATCCGCAAGCCCTGCCTGGGAACCGGCGCAACTCGATCGCTGGCGCCAAGTCGAATCCGCGTTTAAGAAGTTGCTCACTGCGCCTGCTGTACGCCTGGTCTCGACTACTTTAGACTTACTTTATGAGCATGAGAACCTACTCCAAAGTGCGCGTGTCGTTACAGATATACGCCCTGTGTTCAGCGAGGACGCAAGTTACATCGAAGGCTCCGTCGTCTCACATACGCTCCGACTTCGGTATGATAGTACGGAAGGAGACCACAGTATCAGTGTCGCGATGGACGAGGCTGACATTCGCGAACTTAAGCGGCAGTGTGAGCGGGCTTTAGTGAAAGCGCAGACAGCCCGAACCCTCATGGTAGAAAAATCCGAAGTCCCAACAGTGATTTCTGGAGACAACAGCAATGCGTAAGCCAATCTTCGAACAAGTGCCCGCAAACCGAGAGGATGCTCGCAAAGAACGTAGACGGCGTGTTCGCCACGGGGATTTTTACCATCTTGAGTCCGGCTCATTTCACGTTGATTCCTTTTCGGAAACATTTCCGATTCACTACGAAAACGTCCCCCGTCCTGAAGCCCTCGGTTTAATGAACATTCAGCAGACCGAACCACCGTCCGCCAAGGTCGCCTACCTCGAAGCGGCGAGAACCCTTTCGCGAGACAATCTCCAGCCAACGTGGGGACGAGTACAGCAGCTTGAAGAAATGGAATACGATCGCCTTGTCAACGCAGTGGCGGATGACAAATTGCGGTGGTTATGGTCTCGGATGAACACGGTGGCTGGAAACATCTTAGAGGAGTTCGAAGGATTTGTTGACAAGTTCGACGCGGACGTTGCGCACATTTCACTCAGAACGTGCTCGGGGGAAATTTTCTACGGCCAATACCCAACGGCCGAGTTGATGGCAAAGGGGATTCAGGAGCGTCGTCGCTTCAAATGCAGAACGGTGGAAGCGGGGTCTCACGTCAAAATCGACCTCGAAGCCATTCCAGATCGCGAGGTAAGCGAGGCTCGCGAACTCGCCATCAAGGAGCGTCTTCGGAAACTCCTAGGTGACGACGATGACAGCGAAAATGCCCGCTGACTATACACAATTTCTCGAAATTCACGTCTTAGGTGCCGGAAAGGGCGAAAGCATCGTTTTGCGTTGGCCCGAGAACAAATGGGGTGTGGTTGACTGCTACTCCCCGTCTTTGACCGATCCTAAGAAAAATCCGACACTCAGGTTCCTTTTGGATCGGGGCGTGTCCGAATTAGAATTTCTTTGCTTGACGCACCCCCACGAAGATCACTTCCGCGGAATGAGTCACCTTTTGGCCCAACTTAGGATAAAGACTTTCTGGCGGTTCGCGGGAATTTCCGGGCGTGATTTAAAACGGCTTTCTCAATATTTGTTAGTCGATTCGGAGCGAGCCGCCGTCTCCGAAATTGAAGCAAGCGCTGATGACTTTGTTCGTACGATGTCAATGGTTAGGCAAAAACGGGACGCGGCCGAACTCAACGAGTTGAACGTTACGGGATATCAGCGACTTTACCCGATGCCACACGACGACATTGCACAGTTCCAGGTATCGAGTTTCGCTCCGTCTGGCAACCAAGTCAGCGAGTATTTGGACGCCTTAGCAAATTGCTTCACTGAGGCTGGAAATTTCCGGTCTCAGATCCCGCAC
>WBZS01002633.1_pt1 | contig 10706 bp, 9 predicted proteins | sample 5204201 | NCBI WGS metagenome assembly WBZS01 (sample SAMN12344357, study PRJNA552823) | activated sludge metagenome | biome: Activated sludge suspended growth; feature: Nitrification reactor; material: Wastewater; isolation source: activated sludge from nitrification reactor of wastewater treatment... | reverse complement strand
TTATCATTATTTAGCATTTTTTCTTTTAGTTCAATATAAGTTCTGGATGCAATAAGAGCATTTTTAAAGTCCTCCTGCCTTTCATAGATATTCATAATGTGTTTCATAATACAGGCCTCCTTTTCAATATCCTGAACTTTTCTGGCAAGTGAAATTGCTTTTTCTGCATAACCCAAAGCAGTTTCATATTGCTGCAAACGTAAATAGCAATCCGCATATTCTATAAAATTACTCAGTAAGATAATTGTGTATCCGTCTGCCTCACAAATCTCTTTAGATCTAGCAATATGTTGCAATGCTTCTTCCGGTTTATTCAGCAGAATGAGGTGCCCACCTAAATTAGATTCACTTACCGCAATACCATATCTGCTGTTCAACTGTTCTGAAATCTGCAATGCTTTTTGAGAATAAACTATACCATTTTTCGGATCTTTTAAAAAGCAATAAGCAGCATCTATATTTATATACATTTGCGCATGAATAATATCTATTGGAATTAACTTAATTTCATTTTCAATTTCATTATAAATACGCAAAGCTTCTTCGTATTGTTGTGTATTCATATAAACCATTGCAATATTTGCTTTGGGTTTTATTCTATTTTTCCAATCAGCACTTTTATTTAAAATAATATCTGCTTTTAAATAAAAATTTAATGCATTTTCAAAATCACCTAATAAATAAAAGTAAACACCACGTTGATGGTAAGACATGCCAATTCCTTCTTGATAATTTATATCTGTGGATATTCTTTCTTCTTCGTCAATTAAAGTCTTTGTTTTATTTAAATCAATATTTAAATAAAATGCAACTAACTGATTTATAATATCAACTCTTTCTTTAGATTTTGAGTTGTGTAGTTCTAGCTGAGCTTCTAATGATTCAATAGTTTCGTTGTTCGACATTTTCTAATTTGCAATTTTATGTAGGATTTTAATAAAGGTATTAAAATTATTTTCATTATCAATAATTTCTTGTTATTGGTATTTATAATAATAATCGTATTTTTAAACGTGGAATTCATTAATCAAATTCGTCGATTTATTTTATTGTTTTTACTTCGCAGAAAAACAGCGGTTTCAAAAAACAGAAATCCTGTTACAATACAACATGCTGAAAAAATCGGCATCTTATTCAATGCAGAAAATATCAAAACCAACGATGTTATTTTAGAATTTTCTAAGTATTTAAAATCTTTACAAAAAGAAGTACAACTTTTAGGTTATTTACCCAAACGAGAATTTGGATTTCAATATTCATTTCCATTCATATCAGAAAAAGACACAAATTGGTATGGCAAGCCAAAAGGTGGAACATCTAGTTATTTTATCAATACACCATTTGATTTAACAATCAATTTCTGTGCAGACGAGTGCTTACCTTTAGAATATATTTCTGGTGCTTCATCTTCAAAATTTAGAGTTGGCTTTAATAAAGAAATAAACAATGCTAACTATGATTTAATATTAATTCCGAAAGAAAACAAGGATATTTCTAACTTAATTCAGAACTTAGAGCATTACTTAAAATAGATTTTCACACAGAGTATGAGCACATTAAATTTAAAAGGTGTTGGTGTGGCCTTGGTTACACCATTTAACGAACAAAAAGAAATCAATTTCACGGAGTTTGAGAAAGTAGTCAACTATGTGATTGAAGGCGGCGTGGATTATGTAGTGGTTTTAGGCACTACAGGTGAATCGGTAACACTGGATAAGCAGGAAAAGCAGGATTTAATAAAGGCTTGTGTGGAAGTAACCAACAAACGTGTTCCGGTGATTGCGGGATTCGGCGGCAATGATACCAGAAGCATTATCTACGATATCAATCATGCGGATCTGACCGGTGTAGATGGCATCTTGTCGGTTTCTCCTTATTATAACAAGCCCACTCAGGAAGGTATTTACGAGCATTACAAGGCAATTGCTAACAATACGGAATTGCCAATCATCTTATACAATGTGCCGGGAAGAACAGCCTCGAACATACGTGCAAGTACTACGCTACAACTGGCACATGATTTTAAAAATATTGTAGCTATTAAAGAGGCCAGCAACGACTGGATGCAGATTTTCTGGCTGGCGCGTGAAAAACCGCAGGATTTCTTGCTAATTAGCGGAAACGATGATTTGATTGTACCGCAGATTTCCATCGGATATGACGGCGTGATTTCCGTAATTGCGAATGCAACGCCGAAACATTTCTCTACCATGGTGCATCAGGCGCTGGATGGCGATTTTACTTCTGCGAGAAAGACGGTATATGAATTAGACGAATTAATTACCTATTTGTTTGAGCAGGGCAATCCTGCCGGCGTAAAAGCAGCGATGAAACATCTGGGTGTGTGCGACGACCATGTTCGTTTGCCTTTAATGCCTATCAATGCTGATTTGCGTAAAAAGATTGCACAAAAAGTGGATGGATTGTTTGTTAAAGTTTCATAAAAGATATAATATCATTGAACATTTTCACTTGCTGTCTTGTTTATAATATATGTTCAAGATGATAATTAAAACAGTTTTACTGAGTCTATTGACAGTTGTGTCATTGCAATCTATATATGCACAAAACTCAGACAGTTCCATTTACAAAAAGAATTTCACAAGTTTAGACGAAGCATTCGCAAACCCTGAAATTGTATACAGACTAGACTTAAGTAATCAACAGCTGAATAAGTCACAAGTTGAATCCTTATCAAAGTTTAGAAATCTGAGATTTCTGAGTTTAAAGAATGACCACCTGAAAGAAATACCTAAAAGTATTTCTACGCTTAGAAATTTAAAATCATTAGACCTAAGCGGAAACGATTTTAAGTTCTTGCCATCGGATTTAAAAAAATTAAAAAAACTGGAGGAAATCTACTTAAACAATGACTCGTTTGCTGATATAAACCAGGAGGTGAGCGTTTTAAATAAATTACCCAATTTAAAAATATTACATCTTGAAAATGATGCTATCGGAATTATCCCCAAAAGCATAACTAGTTTAAAGAATCTGGAAAAATTATACCTCAATGATAATAATATCACAGAATTTCCTGATTTCCTGACCAAGAACAAAAAACTATTTTATATAGACATGAAAAATAATCCATTACAATGGAAAGGTGAGCGGCCATTTGGAATTACGATTAACTTCTAAACACTATAAAATAAAACTTACCAGACAAACAACTTTCTTCTTCTCACTTCGTCTTTCAGCAACTTCAATTCTCTGCCCATTTGTCCGGCTACACTGGTGTTTTCCTGTGCACGGCGAATTAAGTATGGGATTACATCTTTCACCGGTCCGTACGGCATGTATTTGCTGGAGTTGTAATTCTCTTTCGCAATATTAAAACTGATATGGTCGCTCATCCCCAGCAGCTGTGAAAAATGTACGTGCGGATGATTGTTGGGTAATTTCTTTTGCTGCATTAATTGTGTGGCCAGTAAGGTACTTTCTTCATTGTGGGTAGCCACACAAACCGCCACCTGTTCGATATTGTTAATAGCAAATCTCAAAGCATCGTTGTAATCCTTGTCTGTATTTTCTTTGGATGTCTGGATGGGATTTTCGTAAGCAAGTTGTTTTGCACGCAGTTCTTCTTTTTCCATATAGGCACCACGCACTAGTTTTGCCGCATAAATAAACCCAGTATGTTTTGCCTTCTCCACAGTATCTTTAAAAAACTGTAATCTATCTTTTCGGTACAACTGTACGGTGTTGTAAATAATCGGCTTTTCCTTATTGAATTCTTTCATCAGCTCAAACGTCAAATCATCCAGCGGTTGCTGAATCCAGCTTTCTTCCGCATCCACAAACAGACTGACATTATTTTCAAATGCCAGTTTAGAAATGGAATAGATTCTTTCTTTTGAGGCTTTATAGATTTCATTTTCTTTATCCGTAAGCGTTTCTTTTGCATGCAATTTCTCCAGAATAGAAAACGGAATCAGGCCGGTAAACTTGGAACATACGATATCTACTGCATCATTATCTTTTGCAAACAAAATAGCTTCTTTGATGGCATTTGCCGTTCTGGTGAAATCTTCTTCGTTTTCCTTTCCTTCTACGCCATAATCCAGAATGCTTTGTACTTTGTAGTCATACAGCTGATTGATTTTCTTTGTCGCCAGCTGCAGGGAATCTCCGCCGCAAAATACCGCATAAATAGTAGGACGCATACCTATCGCCACCGGAATCTTAAATCCTGCATCCATCATTTTGGAAGCGGCACGCGTTCCGAATTTCACCAGCCAACCCTGATTAATCAGACGAAAAATCTGATAATCCCGAATCAGTTCGTAATTCGGTTTGTAGGCAAATGCGTTTTCTGTATTATCGAAATTTAATGTTGTCATTGGATAATTGTCGATGGTCAATAAGGTTGAATAATTACACAAAATTACTAAATTTTACACACTATGAACATTCGACGATTAACTATCGGCTATTCCATATTTCCCAGCTTTTTTCAGCCTGCAGGTATAACATCTCCAATCCGTTTTTTGTTTGAGCGCCACGCTGTTTTCCTTCTTTCAGGAATTGTGTTTCTTCGGGGTTATAGATTAAATCGAACAGTAAATGCTTATCCGTTATAAAATCATAAGAAATATCCGGCGAATTTTCAATATTGGGATACATACCAAGGGGGGTTGAGTTAATGATGAGTTTTGAATGGTGAATGATGAGTTCATCGAGTTCATCATAATTAATTGTATTTGCCGATTTATTTCTGGAAACATACTGAAAGGAGATACCCAGTTTTTTCAATACATATTCTACAGCCTTGGAGGCGCCGCCGGTTCCCAGAATGAGTGCGTTTGTATGGTATGGTTTCAGTAAAGGTTTTAAACTCATTTCAAAACCATAACAATCCGAATTGTATCCGATTTTTTTTCCGTTAATAAATTTAATGGTATTGACTGCACCAATAGCTGCTGCTTCATTATTCAACTCATCTAAAAAGGGAATGATTTTTTCTTTGTATGGAATAGTGACATTTAAACCCACCAGATTTTTATGTTGTTCGCACAAATCAACAAAATCTTCTATGCTTTCCAGCGGGAAAATATCGTAATGACAATCATCAATGCCTTCTTTCAGAAATTTCTCTGTAAAATATCCTTTGGAAAAAGAATGTGATAAAGGATAACCTATTAAACCAAATTGCCGCATAAACTAATTAATGATTAACGATGAACAATGAACGATTTAAGAAATGATGCATAATTTTTAAATGTCTGATGGTTAATCGTTAATTGTCAATTGTTCATTAATTATATTCTGCCAGGATATTAGTGATGGTGACATTATCTTTCAATTCTTCGCTGAAATCAAAAAGTGTATCGTGTGCGCCAAAGTTTTCTTCCAGCAACATGCGCAATAACACTTCGCCTTCCTTGAGTTTGTTTTCCATAAAGGCAATCGCACAAATGGCATAATTCAACTCAATCGTTATTTTACAAACTTCCGCTCCTTTTACCAAAATCTCGCGGGCTGTTTCTGTGTCGCCGTTTACAGCCATAATTTTAGCCAGAATAAAATATGCTTCATGTCGCTTTACAAAAATATCAATGGCAGTTTCGCAGGCATCAATGGCAACTTCCGTTTCACTGATTTCCATGGCTGCTTCTGCCATTGCCAGACAAAATTCGTATTGCTCCTTTTCCAGTTCGTTTGCTTTTTGAAACGATTTGTAAGCTTGTTCCCAAAGTCCTTCGTGTTTGTAGGTTTCACCTATTCGAAAATACGCGTCCGACAAAGACGGGTTATCGTGAACGGCTTTGCGGTAGCAATAACGTGCCATTTTCATGTCGCCCAAAGCTTCATGACATTTTCCCTGTAAGAAATAGATTTCATCATCGGCTTCAAATGTATTGCACATTTCCTTGATGACTTCCAGCGATTTTTTAAACTCTCCTTTTTTGAAATGAAGTTCTGCAATATCCTGATACACAAAATCAGCATCGTCGTTAATTGCCAGCACATATTCAAATGCTTCAATCGCATTTTCGTATTCATCCACCCCGCGATAAGAACACGCCAGATTGTACCAGGCAAATTCGTTATACGGGTTGATGTCGATTAATTTTTTATGGAAAGGAATACTCTCTTCGTATTTATCGGTTATCTCCACACAATAATTAAAACGATTTAATGCTTCTTCGTTGTTCGGATCAATTTTCAGACAGGCAACCAAACAATCATATACCTCAAAATATTTTTCCCAGTCTTCGTATACATCGCACAACTGAAGATAGATATCCGTTAAATCATCACGCTCAGAAGTTTCGAGTAATTTTTCCAAAATATCCACCGCTTCTTTGTAACGGGACTGAAAGGTAAATATTTCTGCTCTCAGCAGATAAATACCGATTTCAGAACTGTCAAAAATTTCTGCTTTATCCAGAATTTCCAGGGCAAGCTGCAGTTGTTTCAGTTCAAAATAAACCTGTGCTTTTTTTATCAGTAAAATGGAAGAATAAGGATACTGCTGCAGGGATTTTTCCACTGCATTCATGGCATGTTCGAATTGTCCTTTCTCCTCATAGTATTCTACAATGGCTTCATAGTCGTCCTGATCAAAAAAAGGAGTATTATCGTTTTTTACCGATTGTTCGTACTGTGCTATTAATTCCGAAACATTTATATTGTCGTCGTTATCAAAATCGAAATTACTCATAGGCTATTCTATTTCAAAGTTAATACTTAATATTGTAATACAATTTAAGTCAAAAATTAATTGTTAAAGATGAAACCTACTTCAATAGTTATTAACATTTTGGTATTACTAACATATTGTTCCGCTTACGGACAAGATTCTGTTTCCATTAACAATAATTCTTCTGTGGAAGTTCACTTTAAGCGACTGAATACGGTACAGCAGAAGTATTTACATTGGGTAGACAAGAAAAACCGTGAATTTCCGTTTGGCGTTCCGGCTATTGCTTACAATAAATACGATGGCGTACAAATTGGCGCTGCCTTGATTAATCTTAAACAGCCGGTTAAAAATGTAGATTTTACTGCCACTTTATTATATGGCATCAAATCAAAGAAAGTAAATGGCACTGCTAATATTGATTATTATATCAAACCTAAAAAAAGTGTTGTTTCTCTGATAAAACCCGGCGTCAAATTTCAGTCATTTACCTACTATGATTATGTAAAACCGCTGAAATATTATGCCATCCATCCTGAGATAATATTAACACTTAATCACAGAACAGAGAAACTGGAAAAACTGGAGCATCAGTTGTCTTTTACCTCTCATGTTATTTTGAAAAAAGATTTGACCTATAATTTTATTGACAGCGTAACCACGGAATTGAAAGATACGCTGACACATTATTATGTTAATGTTTTAAAATACACGTTTAAGAGAAATGATAAGAACTTTCCTTTCTCCGCATCATTATCATTTGAACAAACAAAAAACTTTGTAAAAACATCTTTCGAGGCAAATTCATTTATTCGTTATCAATTAAAAGATTACAATACCGGTATTCACTTGCGAATGTTTGTTGGTGGATTTTTATGGCGTAGTAATAATTTCAGGTTCAGATTATATCCTGATGTTGGATTTAATTTGAATGGCAAACGTGGTGAGCAGGATTATTTATTTAATGAATTATATGTTGGCAGAAATGAGCAGCAAAGTTTTGCAGGAAGACAAATAACAAGAACGGATGGTTTCTTTAAAATAAGTACGCCTTTCAATAGTATCGAAACAGGACAAACTGTAGACTGGCTGATGGCATTTAATTTTAAATTTGATTTCCCAATTAAACATGTTCCACTTAAACTATTTTTAGATTTAGGTTATTCCTACGATAATCATTTAAACCCTAATAATTTATTGCCTGTAAAAGGTTTTCAATATGATGGCGGCTTTATGTTCAGTTTCTTTGATGAAGGTTTTGAAATTTACTTCCCTTTATTTTACAGTAAAGAGTTTAAAACTTACTACAAATCCAATGCTCCGAAATTCGGACAGCGCATCTCCTTTCTGCTAGACTTACACAAACTGGAACTGCACAAAAAAATACGCAACATGAAATTTTAAAAGAAAAAGTCCTGATAGAATCAGGACTTAAATGGGTAAGGTTGTCTGGACTTTTATGTTTCTATGTTGCTAACAACTAATGTAAAAATAGGTGCTTCATTCTTAATATGAATTGACAGATGTCAATAAAGGTTAAATATTATTTCAAATGCAACTTTTTTTGATTTACATCATAAAATTCTTATTACATTGCAATTGAAACTAAAATTTAAAACCACTTACATACCCATAAATGGCTAACGTCTTTTATAAAGATTACACCCCAGACTTAAAATTTTCAAACTCTAACAAACCAACCTACGAGGAATGTCTGGAATATTTCGTCCTGTTTCTCCGGAATTTTTCGATTTTCAAATCCACAGATTTGGAAGAATTAGAAAGATACTGGGAATATTGCGAAATGGCAAAAAATGATGCGATAGTACTCCCTGGAGAAGTCTGCGAACAGATCGTATTTATCTGCAAAGGAGCCATAAAGCACTTTACCGGCGGGATGGAAACTCAGTATATTATTGAATTTGCATCTGATTGTGATTTCAGTGCCGGTGTTAGAAGTTTTCTTGGAAGAATTAAAGCAGTTGATGGTTTTGTTTGTGCAAAGCGCACATACGGGTTAAAAATTTCTTACAAAAAATACCACAAGCTAATCAAAGACCGACCTGCATTTGAACAGCTCTTAAATCTGATTAACGACAAAGCAAACCAGAATATCAGAAACCGATTAATTTCGTTTCAGTCGATGGATGCAAAGGGTCGTTATGAATTAATGCTGAGTCAGCATCCTGATGTTTTTGAAAAATTCACCATGCAAGATGTTTCTAACTATTTAGGAATTAAGGCGGAAACCCTAAGCAGACTAAAGAAAGAAATCGATAAAGTATAATTATTTTCTTCCGATTGGAAATGTCATGCAATGCGGACCACCGCGCGCTCGCGATAATTCCGCCGATGGTATCGTAATAATGGTTTTATTCAACTCATCTAACGTATATTCTTCCGATAAAATTCTCTTTGCAGAAATTACGGTGAATCCGTTTTCCTTGAATGCATTCAGCGTTTTTAAATTGCGTTCATAACAATACGCCACACCCGGTTTTATTGCTACAAAATTGCATCCGTCCGTCCATTGTTCCCGTTGTGCAAAAGGAGAAACGCCATTGCCGCACGGTATAAATTTCATATTCGGATAAATCTCTTTAATTAAATCTTTTAAAGTGGGATGTAAAATGGCGCGCTGATTATTTTTAGAATACGTGATAATATCTACTTTATCATTTTTCTCAAACATCAAAGGCGCAAAGCCTACGCAGGTATCTTCATCAATGATGGTAAAAATAGTATCAAGGTGCATACAGTAACGCTCGTTCGGAATTTCCACGATAGTTACAAAATCAACGACATCCTTTTCAAACAAATAATTTTTCAGTTCAAAAATAGCATCCAGCGAGGTACGTTCACTCTCGCCCACCAGTAAATGTTTCGGATGAATCAGCATAATGTCACCGCCTTCAATGGAAATACCGGAATCCGCTTCCAGATTTTCATCGATACAAAAATCAAAGGTTTTATCTTTGAACGAAGCAAATATCGGATGATATTTTACAATAAATTTGGTGAGGAAATTTTCACGCCTTCTTGCATTTTTATTGGCCTTGCAAACGACCAGATGGTCATTAATCACACAACCGATATCGCGCGTAAACACTAAATTGGGTAATGGCTTAATCACACTTTCATCGGTATCGGGATGCACACCGGAAATCAGAGTGGCTGCCAGGTATTCCGGCTGAATCTGTTTCAGCATTTCATATTTCCCCAAACTCAAATCTTCATTGTCGTAGATATATTGCAGTAATTCATTTCTCACCAACTCATCTTTTAAAATATCCTGCAAAAGTTGCTGTATATCGCATACATTGTCATCTCCCAGCAACATGCGCAGTGTTTGCGTAAACGTGTAGTGCTCTTCTATCATTCTTGGAAGAAAAACAATATCGTCGTATAATAATTCTTCCGCTATTTCCGGAGATACATGGTCAATACCATTATCCGGTTCGTGAACGATTACTTTTGTTAAGGTTTGTATTTCGGAGTTAATCATAAAGTGATTTGATATTAGTAATTAGTTATTAGCAAAATTTTACTGATAACTGATACTGCAAAAGTACAAAAAAGAAAACTTAAACAGAAAAAGTACTATTAATGAGCAACTTACATTTTCAATTTACACACCATTCTCACCGGCTGATGATCGGAATACTCAAAGCCGTTGGGTTGTCCTTTTACTTCCAGCAATTCGATATTTGGTGACAGTAAATAAAAATCAATTACTGTTGTGTATGTTTTTCCTGCTTCGTATGGAAAATCTACTTTTCTATTGGTCGCTGTCTTTCCGTCAAAGGCAAATGTCCAGTCTTTATCCGCAAAGTCTTTCGGCACCGGCATTTCTTCATAATCACTGTTTTCTTTCAGCGGGGTATATCCCGGCGGAATCTGGTTCCAGTCGCCGCCTACCACCACATAATTCCCTTTAGCATATTCATCCACGATATACTTTTTAAAATAGGCCATTTCCTGTTTTTTCAAGGTGCCGCCATCGTACGCAGAATTATGCGTATTAATCAAGATTAATTGCTTGCCATTTTTCAGGTTAAAA
>WBZS01002630.1_pt1 | contig 10719 bp, 6 predicted proteins | sample 5204201 | NCBI WGS metagenome assembly WBZS01 (sample SAMN12344357, study PRJNA552823) | activated sludge metagenome | biome: Activated sludge suspended growth; feature: Nitrification reactor; material: Wastewater; isolation source: activated sludge from nitrification reactor of wastewater treatment... | reverse complement strand
TCCGAGACCTGTCAGGTCTGCCTTTCCTGCTACCTGGTGTCTAGCCGCGCACCTGGCTGCCCAGCGCGGGCGCGAAGCGATAGCCCCGCCCACGCTCCGTCACGATATAGCGCGGGTCAGTGGCGTCGCGCTCTAGCTTCTGGCGCAGCCGCCAGATATAGAGCTTGACGTACTCGGCCCGGTCGGCGTACTCGCGTCCCCACACCTTTTCGAGAATCGTATCGGCGCTAAGAACCTCGTTCGCATGCTCGACAAGCAGAAACAAGAGCTTGCGCTCGGTGGCCGTCAGGTCCACCATCTTCCCATCCCGCACCACCTCCCAACCGGAAGCGTCGATACTCAGGTAGTCATCGCGATACAAGGGACCGCTACTGGCCGATTGGGCCATGCGCACCCGGCGCAGAATGGCCTCGATGCGCGCCTCCAGCTCCTTCAGGCTGAACGGCTTGGAAACGTAGTCATCCGCGCCCAGCCGTAGACCCATCACGCGGTCGTTCTCCTGGCCGCGCGCCGTCAGCATGATGATCGGAACCGTCGAGCGCTCACGCAGCTGCTTGCACATCTCCCAGCCATTTAGCCGCGGCATCATCACATCCAGGAGGGCCAGGTCTGGTTGGAACTTGTCAAAGGTCTCCAGACCCTGCACCCCATCGTGCGCTTTGGCGATCGTGTATCCCTGGCGTTCCAGATACACTGCCAGGGCATCCACAAGGCGCTGGTCATCGTCGACAATCAAGACCTTGCCGCGCTCAGCCCCTGGCCGAACCTCATCGGCCTCTACCGTGACAGTCATCCGAGTCCTCCTCCTCTCATGTGCCCACCCCTCTTCGGCTCATGATGAAGCCATCCCGACTGGCAAGGCCGCCGGCAGCAGGACCGTAAACTCGGTGCCATCGCCGATTTCGCTCACCACTCGAATTTCCCCCCCGTGGGCCTCCACCGCCGCCTTGACCAGAGGCAGGCCAAGGCCTGTTCCCTGAATACCGGACTCGGTTGTGGAAGAGACACGGTAAAACTTCTCGAACAGGTGCGGCATGGCATCGGCCGGAATGCCAATGCCGCTGTCGCGCACCCTCAGCCGCAGCCAGATCGCCTCATCCCGGCTGGTCGTATCCAGCATGACCATGACCGACCCACCCGGCTTATTGTACTTCACCGCATTCACGATCAGATTGCGAAGGATTAACCCTAGCAACTGCCGGTCACCCCAGGCCCTGGGTATGCCCGGCGCGACTTCGACGCCAATGTCGATCTGCCGATGCGCCGCCTGGGCCCTGGTCACCGTGACGATCTCCTTGATGAGCGCGGGTAGCGACACCGCCGCATGCTCCATCTGGGGGCGGCCCGCCTCGAGCCGCGACAGATCCAGCACGTCGTTCACCAAATCCGTCAGGCGATCCGTCTCCTGGTCGACGATGGACAGGAATTGCTGCGGTAGCGCCTCGTGGCGGTCATGGAAGTGCAGCAGCAATTCCGTGTATGCCTTGATCGATGTCAATGGCGCGCGCAACTCATGGGAGAAGTTCGCCACAATCTCGCTCTTCAGGCGGTCGACCTCTTTCAGGGCCGTCACATCCAGCAGGCTGATCAGGTAGCCAGGCCGCAGCGGCGCGACCCCCATCAGTGCATCGCGCCCCTCCGCCGCGATGTGAACCTCCACCATCTGCCGCGTCTCCGAGTCGCTCGCCTCGTCGGCCCTGGCGAGCAGGTCCGAGGCGCGCGGGTCGTCGATCACGCGCCGTACTGGCCGGCCGACGGCCGCCCAGGCGCGCGGGCCGAGCATAGCCGCCGCTGCCGGATTGAGGGCCACCACACGCCAGCCGCTGTCGACAACCACCAGGCCCGCCTGCGCCTCATTCATGATCGTCTCGGCGCGTTGTCGCGCCTCGACGGTCGCCTCGTACAGGCGTCCGGCCGTCACGGCCGCCGCCAGCTGATCGGCCACGGCCTGCATCACCGCCACATCGGTTGGCTTGAACGAGCCAGGCGCATCACGAACGACCAGTAGCGTGCCGAGCGCCTGATCCCCCTGGCGCAGCGGCGCGGCCATCGCCGACTCCGGTCGGGTGTGGTCGAGGAGGCAGCACGGCTGGGCATCGACCGCCCCATCCCTGGCTACCACCACCTCACCGCGCACGAACGCCGCCCGACACAGGCCGCTGCGCGGTTCCAGGCAGGTGTGACACCCTCCGCCACTCCCCGCCCGGTGACTGACGGCCTCAACGTGCAATACGTCGGACGACCCATGATGGAGCAGAACAGCGGCGCGGGTGAGACCCAGGTCAGCCGTCAAGGACTGCACGGCCGTTTCCAGCACCGTGTCCACTTGCAGCGACGCCGTCGTCAATCGCGCAATACGGTTGACCAGGCCCAACTGCTGCACGCGCTCGCGCTCCGCTTCGTACAGCTGCGCATTGTTAAGGGCAAGGGCAGCCTGCTGCGCGAACACCCGCATCAGCCGCAAATCTCGCTGCGAGAAACCCCGCCCCTCGGGTCCATTGACCACCGTGAGGGCGCCGATTGTTTCTCCCTTTATCTGTAACGGAACAATGACCAATCCTGTCACGCCACGCTCACGACCTCGTGACCCCAAACGCGGATCTGCCTGCGCATTGTTCACCAGCAGGGCGCGACCCTCCGTCAGAGCCACCCCCAGCAAACCAGAGTTGGCCGGCTGACGCAGGCCGAGGCGCAATGGACGGTCGCTAGCCGAACACGCGACACACTCGCGCTGGCCGTCGGCGGTCAGCAGGTTAACCTCGGCCCCCATCGCCCCCGTCAACTCGCGCGCCTTGTTCACGATCGTCTGAAGCACATCGTTCAGACTCAACTCCACCGACACAGCCTGCGCCGTCGCATACAGCGCCGACAGCTCCTCCGCGCGTCGCGTCGCATCCTGGAAATGCTCGGCGTTCACCAGGGCCACCGCCGTCTGGGACGCCACCGCACTCAGGCCCAGCTCGTCCACCTCGTCGAACTCGTTAGGCGTCTGACTCTGCACGTCGAGCACGCCCAGCACCTGGCTGCCCATGCTAATAGGCACGGCCAGTTGGGCGCGCGACGTGGGGAGCGTACCCGCGTCCAGCAGGGTCGGCGTCGGCTCACCGTCAGGGACGAGCACTGACTGCCCCATCCGCGCCACCCAACCAATAACCCCTTCGCCCAAACGAACCGGGGAACGGTCAACATCCCCTGCGGCGGGCACGGCGTGGTCGCCCTGGATCAGGTACAGGCATACTGTCGGATAGCTCAGGTGGCTGCCGACCAGGGCGATCACCTGACTGAGGAGCGCGTGACGATCCAGGCTCATCGCCACCTGGCGGTTGATCTGCTGAATGGCCTCCAGTTGACGCGCCTTGCGCTGCTCCGCCTCATACAGCCGCGCCGTATGAATGGCCGACCCGGCCTGAGCCGCGAAGGCGGAGACAATCTGCACCGTAGCCCTGTCGAAACCGCGCCGAGCGTCGGGATGTGTCAGCACGATGGCCCCCATAGCCACATCGCCCCACACAATAGGCACGGCCAGCGTCGTCCCCCCGTCACTCCTCGATGCGCGCGACAGACGACCACTGCCGCTACTAGAATTGCCGACAACCAGCGGCATGCGCGCGCTCACCGCCCGGCCCGCTATGCCTTCGCCGGCCGGCAAGCGCAGCTCCCCATCCGCCGGCCAGTGGTAACCCGCCGTCAGCACCAAATCCTCGCGGCGCGGGTCCACCAGAAAGATGCCACCATGCGCGGCCGCGCTGACGGCCGCGGCTCGCCGCAAGACCGCTTCCAGCAAGTCGGGCAAGCCCAGCTTCGCATTCAGGTCGGCCGACATCGCCCACAGCGACTCCAGGCTCGCCAGGCGCTGCTGGCTCTCGCCCGTCAGCCGCTGGTTCTCCAGACTGACGTTCATCGCCCCCGCCACGGCTTCCAGCAGGGGCATGTCGTGCCGCGTAAAGGGTCGGCCAGCGCTACTCTGGACGCTCAGCACGCCCAGCAGTCGCCCCTTGTAGTGGAGCGGAACCGCAATCTCCCCCACCACGTCTGGCGGGCCGCCCAGAAAATCAGGGTCGGCCTGGACATCGACGACCCATTGGGTTTGCAGGCCGCGCGCGGCGCGCCCCACGATGCCCTGGCGCAGGCTGAGGGCCGGCAAGGATGGCGTCGCCGCCTGGCGGCCGCGGTCGTGCTGGACGAGTAGCCCATCCAGATGACGATACAGCGTCACAGCGGCATACCCGCCGCCAGCGCGGATCTCGTGGACCACCAGGGACAGAGCCTTGTCCAGGTCGGAGGTAGTATTGAGGAGGATCGTCACCCGCCGCAACAGGTCGGCCTCGGTTCGCGCCTGGCGGGCCTCCTCCGCGTGGCGTTGCCCCCGCAGGCCGAGAGTTGTCCAGCGCGCGGCGCGCAGGATTCGGCGGCGACCGTGGCTGCCCCACAAGGGCGCGCCCTCCGGCGCGACGATGGCCAGCCAGCCCTCGATGGTTATAGCGTCGGCGAGGGGAATCCACAGAGCAGGGGGAGACTCAAGCACGGGGAACGGCGGTCGGCGTGTAGCGCGGCGTTGGAGCCGCACCCCGCCCACCCCGCCCGTTGGCAGAGTCTCGCCCGCGCCGACGGCGGCGATGCGCTGCCAGCCCGTCTCGGCGCGGGCATAGACGGCGGCGCCACTGGCCCCGCCACGCTCGGCGGCGCGCCACACGAGGCCAATGCCCGCAGCAATGTCGCCCGCAAGCGCGCCACCGGCCACAACCGGCGGCGCTTGATCACCCAATGCCGCGTGGGACATCTCAACACCTGAACTATTGCGTCTCAATTTCTGTCAGATGCTCGCTAGTGAAAGATATTTTACCCACACCCGCGCAGATGGTCAAGCACCTTGCCCGCTAGTAACCAGCCGCCCCATCTCATCCGGACCCACTCGACCCGCCGCCCGCCGCGCCCCCTGCGCCGCCGCCCGCGCTCGCCGCGCTGCTGGCTCCCGCCGAACGCGAGGCCGACGACATGACTACCACGAAGGCCGCCATATGATCCCCGCCGCCCGCCTGACTGGCCAGTGGGTGGAACCAGGCCGGCGGCGGCGTCTGCGTTGCCGTGTACTGCTTGATCCACTTGCTCTCTAGCCCAAAGGCCGCCGCGTAGGCAAGGTACGGCTCAAGATAGGCCGCCCCCTCCGGCGCGCCGCCGTTGGCGATGCGCTTCAAATAGCGGCCAAACGCCTCCCAGGCCGAGGCCTCGCGCTGGCCCGCCGCCGTTTGCACCGCTACGGCGGCCGAAAACAGCAGAGCGACGATGCCCAGGACCATGAGCGCCACGCCCGTCCCAATACCCGCGACACCCAGCGCGGCGACCAACCCGACGAGAACCGCTGTGCCCACGAACAGCAGCGCCAGCCCCGCCAGTATGAAGCGCCCGCGCACCGTCTCGCTTCGCAGGTCCACTAACCCCCGTGCCCGTAGCTCCGTCTTGGCCGTGTCACCCAGTTGCGAGTGGGCCTTCTGCAAGCCCTTGCCCATCTCCTCCGATGTGGCGAAGGTGGGCTGTGCCGCCCGCGAGAAGGCTGCCGTCAGTATGGCCTGCTCGTAGGGTTGCAGCGGGGCGCGCGCATCGCGTAGCGCCACCGCGAAATCGTGCGTCACCCCAAAGAAGCCAGGGCGGTTCTGCTCGCGAAACTCGAGCACACCCCGCCGCGCCAGGTCCAGCAGCGTTGCCAGCGGTGAGCCGCGGCCGACCAGCGCGCCCACCAGACCCGGCGGCAGGTCATCGGGCGGCCCCGTCAACTCGCCTCGCACCCCCGGCACACTCTCGCCTCGGCTGCGCAGCCAGGCGACAACCAGCGCGGGCAGGCCTAGCGCCAGGATCAACACGCCGCCGAGGGCGGAGCCAATCTGGAGCGGGCGCGCCCATGCCGCGTCTGCCATCGCGGCCGCCTGCCAGGCGGGCGGCACGTTGCTGAACGCGCGCAACGGCATCCACACCCCCAACGTCAGGGAGCCGTTACGCGGAATGTCCGTCGCCTCAACGATGACCCGGTCCCCCTGGGCCTGGAGCGCGCCCCGCCCCGCCAATAGGCTGGCGCGGTCGACGCTCACCCCCGGCGGAAGCTGTACCGTCACCAGGCTCGACCCGATGGTGTAGTCGTGGTCAGTCGGCAGCGCGGCCCATCGCAACTCCGCTGCCCCGCCATCCTCGCGCACGACCCCCTCCACCCGATACGACACAGTGAACGTGCGAGTCATGTCACTTGTTTCGGGGAAGTGCCAGGTGAGACGAATCTCATTATTGCGGTCCTGGCGCTCGACCTGGCCGGGCTGCGCACCACCCGGCTGATAGACGCGCCCGCCTTCGCTCACCTGGATGTCGCTTATACCGTCCGTGAAGCGGGTCGGAATCCCGCGAAAGGCGTAGGTGAACGGGCCGCCCTCATAGCGAAAGGTGACCGTCTCCGTCACCAGGGCCGACCCATCCCGCTGGACGATGACGTCAACATCGAAGCGGTCGGCGCTGTAGCTCTTGGCAGCCAGGGCGGGGAAGGCACAGGCGAAGAGAAGCAGCACGGCCGCAACGAGCGTCCGGAACAGGCGTGACATAACACCTCCTTGGGCGGCACGTAACACACGCCCTACCAAGTATACGCGCAGCCCTGCCCAGGGTCGCAAAAAAGCCACGCGGTCGAGATGTCTCGACCGCGTGGCGTGTGGGCGACGTAGGACTCGAACCTACGACCTCCTCGGTGTAAGCGAGGCGCTCTAACCAACTGAGCTAGCCGCCCCCAACAATCATGGCGTCAGGTTAGACGTTCTGCTGCGGCGGGTCTTACCCTTGCGCGCCTGTCAACGCCCCGCGATGCCCAGCGCCAGCTGATACACCCCCAGCAGCAGCAGGGCCAGCGCGGCGACGCCATTGAGCGCATGGGCGACGCGCGGGCCACCCCGCCGCGCCGTGGCGAACAGGCCGATGAGCGCCGTCAACGCCCCAATCAACACCCCATAGAAGCCGACCAGGAAGCTGACACCCCACAGCGGCTGCTCCGCCCACGCGCGTACCAGCATCGGCCCCGCCGCCACGCTCCAAAACAGCCACGGGCCCGGGCTAAGGAAGTTGGTCAGCGTAGCCTTCAGCAAGCTGTCGCGCGTGGAGGGCGTCGGAAGCGGCTCTGGACCCGTGGGCGCGCGAAAGGCCCGGAACGCAGCATAGGCCAGGTAGATGAGAAATACGCCGCCCACCACTTGCAGCCCCCGCAAGAGCCAGGCCGGCGCCTGGGTAAGGACCAGCAACACGATGAGGATGATGGGGCCGTCGCTCAGCAGCGGGGCGAACGCGCTCAGCGCCGTGCGTCGCAGCCCGTGCTGCATCGTGTGCGCCAGCAGGTAAGCCTGGAACGGCCCCGGCGTCACCGCCGCCGAGAAACCCAGGGTCGCCCCCTGCACGAAGTAGGTCAGCACGCGCTACACGTTCGGCTTGAAGCTCAGCAGGCGTAGCCCGTTCAGCACTACCAGGACCGTGCTGCCCTCGTGCCCGATCACTCCCAGCGGCAGACCCACCACGCCGAGCAGCGTCGACACGATGAGCACCGCGATCACACTCAGAGCGAAGGTCAGATTCTGCTTGACGACGCGCGTCGACTGCCGCCCGAGGCCGATGGCATACGGTATCTTCATCAGATCGTCAGCCATCAGCACCACGTCCGCCGTCTCCAACGCCACGTCCGAGCCGGCCGCACCCATGGCGATGCCCACCGACGCGGCAGCCAGGGCGGGCGCGTCATTGACGCCATCCCCCACCACCGCTACCGAGCCGTACTGCGTTTCCAGGTCCCTCACCTTGCGCACCTTGTCGGCCGGCAGCAGGTCGGCGAACACCTCGTCCACCCCCGCCTGGTGACCGATGGCCTGGCCCGCTCGCCGGTTGTCGCCCGTCAGCATCACCACGCGCTCCACCCCCAGTTTCCTGAGCGCAGCGACGGCGTCCGGCGAGGTCGGGCGAATCGTATCCGCCACAGCGATGATGCCCAGCGGCCGGTCCGTGCCAACGACCATCGCCGTCTTGCCCTGGCTCTCCAGTGCCGCCACCTGCGCCAGGACCGTATCATCCAGCGCCACGCCCTGACTGGCGGCCAACGTCGGCTTGCCCACCCACACGATACGCCCGTCGAGAACGCCGTGGATACCCTGGCCGACCGTAGACTGGCCGTCGCGCGCCGTCGCCATCGCCAGCCCGCGCTCCTCGGCCGCCGCTACCACCGCCGCCGCGATGGGATGCTCCGACAGCTTCTCCACCGCCGCCGCCGCCGCCAGCATCTCATCCGCACTCTCGCCCGGCAGCGGTACCACGTCCGTCACCCGCGGCCGGCCGTGGGTCAGGGTGCCGGTCTTGTCGAAGGCCACCACCTTGACGCGCCCCACATTCTCCAGGTGCGCGCCGCCCTTGAACAGGATGCCCGACCGTGCCCCATTCGCGATGGCCGACAGAACCGACGCGGGCGTCGAGATGACCAGCGCGCACGGTGACGCCACGACCAGCAGGGTCATCGCCCGGTAGAAGCTCGTCGGGAAGTCCTCCCCCAGCAGCGTCGGCACGATGATCAGCAGGAGCGTGGCGCCCACCACGCCCCAGGCATACTTCTCCTCGAACGTCTCAATGAACCGCTGCGTTGGCGACTTCTCGCTGCGCGCCTCCTCCACCATCTGGACGATCTTGGCCAGCGTGGTATCCTGGGCGCGCTTGATAACCCGCACTTCGAGCGCGCCCGCCCCGTTGAGCGTGCCCGCAAACACGTTGTCCCCCACCGCCTTGTCCACAGGAATCGACTCGCCGGTGATGGCTGCCTGGTCCACAGCCGACTGTCCCGTCACAATCTGCCCATCGGCGGCGATCTTCTCGCCCGGCCGCACCAGGATCAGGTCACCCACCAGCAGCTCTTCGACCGGCACGACCGCCTCGCGGCGCACGCCCTCCACGCTCCGCACCACCGTCGCCTGGCGCGGCGACAGGTCCATCAGGGCGCGGATCGAGTTGCGCGTACGATCCAGCGCGTAGTGTTCCAGGGCCGTGCCCAGCGAGAAGAGGAACAGCAGAATCGCCCCCTCTTGCCAGTGGCCGATAGTAGCCGCGCCAATCGCCGCCGCCACCATCAGGAAGTCTACGTCCAGCGACAGGGTCAGTAGTGACTGCATCCCCTTTCGGGCCGCAAATAGCCCGCCGAACAGGTACGACAGCGCGAACAGCCCTACCGCCGCCACAGGCGGCGCGCCCACCGCGCCAGCGATCATGCCCAGCGCCAGGAAAACGCCCGCCAGGACCGTCATCACTGCCAGGTTATGCCGTTCCCAGAACGACTTCGCCTCGTCGTCCTTGGGAACCTTGTAGCCCATGTCGGTGATGCGTCGCTCGATCTGCGCCGTCGTCACCGTATCGGCCACATACTCGACGCCCAGCCGCCCCGCAGCCGGATTGACGCTGGCGCGCACCACGCCCGGCATCGCCGTCAGCCCGCGCTCCAGGCGCAACGCGCATTGGTCGCAGCGCAGCCCGCCCACATTGAGGGAGCACGACTCGAACTGGCGGCCGAGGGCGATACCCAGGTCAGCGGCCACGGTCTCGACCTGGCTGAGCGATGTCTGCCCCGGATCGTATTGCAGCGTCAAAGTCGAACGAGTCGAGTCGAACCCCGCGCCCCGAATGCCCTGGTGGGTTGAGATCGTTTCCAGCAGAATGTCCGCGCAGTGGCCATCGTCAGGCGACAGCGCGAGGGGAATCTCTAATTCACGCGATTTCACGGCACACTCCATACCATAGCGCCAACGCTCAACACGGCGGATGACGCGCCAGCCTCTCTAGAGTCATTATAATGCCAGCCGCGCGCGATCCAGTGGACGTTCAGTGGTGAGTCCTTCACCTGTCGCGGCCAACCGCGCAGGCGGCGCACACGCCAAAATACTCGATGTGACCGCCCTGGATGGTGAAACCCACCTCGGCAGCGCGGCCCGCCACCCAGGTCAACGGCTGCCCCACGTCGCCCGCCGTTGCCGTCAGCGGCACATCCGCAACGCGGCCGCACTTGCGGCACACCAGATTGACGTGCGGGTGCAGGTTCGGCTCATAGCGCGCGCCGCCCGGACCAAAGCCGGTCTCGACCACCTCGCCCAGGTCGAGGAGCAACTCCAGCGTCTTGTACACCGTCGCCAGCCCCATCATCGGGTAGCGTGCGCGAACGCGCTCGTATAGCTCAGCCGCCGTAGGATGCGAGTGGCTGTCGGCCAGCGCCTCGATGACCGCCTGCCGCTGGGGAGTCAGTCGATAGCCCGCCTGCCGCAGCCGCTCCACCACAGTCTGCACATCCATTTGAGAGCCTTTCTCTATCAATATCGCCTACTAATCAATAATCGTTCTTGATTATAGTGGCTCAGGCCGCGCTTGTCAAGAATTGCCGCCCGCGCCACGCCAGGCGCGTGGCGCGGGCGGTGGATGTGACCATCCCCCGCGCAGCGATGATAGGCAGAGCGAGCAACTTCCCCGCCGCTGGCCGCCTGTGCTATACTTTCCAGTCGATAGACCCACCGATTCACGCCGCCCAGTTAGCAAAGTGACAATCAACCTATGTCCGATTCAAGCCTCCAATGGGATTTTCACGATGATCCGACCGCCACGCCTGAGGGGCGTGAACCCGACCGTCAGGCCGGCCCCGCCTTCCCCTGGCGGCGCGTCCTCGCCCTGCTGCTGCTAGGC
>WBZS01002629.1_pt1 | contig 10719 bp, 7 predicted proteins | sample 5204201 | NCBI WGS metagenome assembly WBZS01 (sample SAMN12344357, study PRJNA552823) | activated sludge metagenome | biome: Activated sludge suspended growth; feature: Nitrification reactor; material: Wastewater; isolation source: activated sludge from nitrification reactor of wastewater treatment... | reverse complement strand
CGGGCGACCACCGCGAGGTCCGCCGCGATGGGTTCGGCGAGCACGATGGCCTGGAGCAGCCCGACGCCCCGGACGCCGACGACGTGCGGGGACGTCAGGGCGGCGACCCGGCGCTGCAGGTGCTCCCCCAGGGCGCGGACTCGGGCCAGCAGCCCCTCGCGCTCGATCGTGTCCAGGACCGCCAGACCGGCGGCCGCCGCGAGCGGGTTCCCCCCGAACGTCGACCCGTGCTGGCCGGCGCTCAGCAGCCCGGTGACCTCCGGGCCGAACGTGACCAGGGCACCGATCGGCACCCCGCCCCCCAGCCCCTTGGCCAGGGTCATCGCATCCGGGGTGATCCCCGCGCTCTGGTAGGCGAACCAGTCGCCGGTTCGGCCGACCCCGGTCTGGATCTCGTCGAGGACGAGCAGGGCCCCCGCGGCGGTCGTGATCTCCCGGGCCGCCCGCAGGTATGCCGTCCCGCCGGGGACGACGCCGGCCTCCCCCTGGATCGGTTCCAGGACGACGGCCGCGGTCCGTTCGCTCACCGCGGCCCGCAGCGCCTCGACGTCCCCGTAGGGCACGTGGACGACCCCGGGCAGGAGCGGGGCGAACGGCTCGCGGTAGGCCGGCTTGTGGGTCAGGGCGAGCGCCCCGGTGGTGCGCCCGTGGAAGGCCCCCTCGGCGGCGACGATCTCGGTGCGGCCGGTGCGACGGGCCAGCTTGATCGCGGCCTCGATCGCCTCGGCGCCCGAGTTGCCGAAGAAGACCCCCGATCCGGTCGGGGCACCGGCCAGGGCGAGCAGGCGCTCGGCCAGTTCGATCTGCGCGGTCGAGGTGAAGAAGTTGGAGATGTGGAGGGCCTGACCGACCTGCGTGGAGACCGCGGCCACCAGGGCGGGGTGGTTGTGTCCGAGGGCATTGACGGCGATCCCGCCAACCAGGTCGAGGTAGCGGCGCCCCTCGACATCCCACACCCAGGCCCCGTCGCCGTGGTCGAGCACGAGGGCGGGAGTGCCGAAGACGCGAATCAGGGCGCGGTCGTAACGATCGAGCCAGTCATGCCCGGTCACGGTGACCTCAGACATGGGATGCCCCCTCCATGGCCGGGGCATCCGATCTCGACGACGACTCCGACTCGTCGGGCTGGTCGGGCTGATCGGGCTGGTCGGGCTCGATGAGTGTGCCGATGCCCTCGGAGGTGAACACCTCGAGCAGCAGCGAATGCGGTCTGCGACCGTCGATGATGTGCGACTGCGGCACCCCGTCCTCGACCGCGCGGATGCAGGCCTCGAGTTTGGGGATCATCCCTTCGTCCACGCTGGCCAGCAGCTCCTTCGCACCCGACACCGAGAGTCGGGACAGCAGCGAGCCGCGGTCCGGCCACGCGGCATACACGCCCTCGACGTCGGTGAGAACGATGAACTTGCGGGCACCCAGCGCGGCGGCGAGCGCCGCCGCCGCGGTGTCGGCGTTGACGTTGAGCACCTGACCCTCGACGTCGAGGTCGGGCGCCACGGTCGACACCACCGGGATCCGTCCGGCCGCCAGGATGTCGGTCACGGCTTGGGGATTGACCGAGACGACGTCACCGACCAGCCCGATGTCGGTCTCGACCCCGTCGATGACGACACCCCGGCGCCGGGCCCCGAACAGACCCGCGTCCTCGCCGGAGAGCCCGACCGCGAGCGGGGCGTGCTGGTTGAGCAGCCCGACCAGTTCACGGCCCACCTGCCCGGTGAGAACCATCCGGACGACGTCCATCACCTCCGGGGTCGTCACCCGCAGGCCCGCCTTGAACTCACTGACCAGACCGACCCGGTCGAGCATCGCCTTGATCTGGGGGCCGCCACCGTGGACGACGACCGGACGCAGGCCGGCATACCGGAGGAAGAGCACGTCCTGGGCGAAGGCGGCCTTGAGGGCGTCGTCGATCATCGCGTTGCCGCCGTACTTGACCACGACGAGGGCACCGCGGAACCGCTCGAGCCAGGGCAGCGCCTCGACCAGGGTGGTGGCCTTGGCCTGGGCGACGCGCAGGGCGGCGGCGTCGATGGCTCCGCGAAGGGTCTGGTGCCGTGGCGGGCACGCGGGTGCGGTGTCGGGCATGGGCGTGGTGTCCCTCAGGTGCTGTAGGCGGAGTTCTCGTGCACGTAGTCGTGCGTGAGGTCGTTGGTCCACACGGTGGCGGTCGCTCCGCCGGCGTGCAGGTCGATGGTCACGGCGACGTCGCGCCCGGACAGGTCGACCAGGGCACGGTCATCCCCCACTCCCCCGGCACGGCACACCTGCACACCGTTCATCGACACGTCGAGCTGGTGCGGCTCGAACGCGGCCGCCGTCGTCCCCACCGCGGCGAGCACCCGGCCCCAGTTGGGGTCGTTGCCGAAGACGGCGCACTTGAAGAGGTTGTTGCGGGCGACGGCGCGGGCGACCTCCAGGGCGTCGGCCTCACTGGCGGCGCCGAGCACCTCGATGGCGATGTCGTGGTGGGCTCCCTCGGCGTCGGCGATCAGCTGCCGGGCCAGCGACGCGCAGACCTCGGTCACCGCATCGGTGAGGTCGGCCACCGGGACGGACCGCCCCGAGGCGCCAGAGGCGAGGAGGACGACGGTGTCGTTGGTCGACATGCAGCCGTCGGAGTCGATCCGGTCGAACGTCACCGCGGTCGCGGACCGCAGGACCGCATCGAGGTCGACGTCCTCGACGACGGCGTCGGTCGTGAGCACGACGAGCATCGTGGCCAGCGCCGGCGCGAGCATGCCCGCCCCCTTGGCCATCCCGCCCACCGACCAGTCGCCGCGGACCGCGGTCGCCGTCTTGGGCACCGTGTCGGTCGTCATGATCGACACGGCGGCCGCATCGCCACCCTCGTCCGACAACGCCGCCACGGCCAGGTCGACGCCCTCGGCGATCCGGTCCATCGGGAGCAGTTCGCCGATCAGGCCCGTCGAGCACACGACGACGTCGCCGGCGCCGACGGCGAGGGCGGCCCCGACGAGTTCTGCGGTGCGGTGCGTGTCCTGGAAACCACGGGCACCCGTGCACGCGTTGGCTCCGCCCGAGTTGAGGAAGACCGCGTCGACCCGGCCGTCGGCGACGACCTGGCGCGACCAGGTGACCGGGGCGGCCTCGACCCGGTTGGTGGTGAACACCGCAGCGGCCGCACGGGTGGGGCCGTCGTTGACGACGAGCGCCACGTCGGGGCGACCACTGGCCTTGAGGCCGGCCGTCACGCCGGCCGCACGGAACCCCTTGGGGACGGTGACACTCATGACCCGCTTCCCCGCAGGGTCGTCGCGGTGACGATGAGGCCGGCGCGACGCCACGCCTCGCCCGCGGCGGCGATGTCGTCGCTGCGCACCAGGATCCAGTCGGTGTCGTGGGTCGACATCGCCAGCACGCTGATCTTGGCGTCGACGAGCGGGGCGAGGATCTCGGCCATCACCCCCCACATCCCGAACTCGAGCGGACCGGCGACCTCGACGACCCGGAAGGGTCCCTCCTGGGGCAGTCCGGCCGGCACCCCGTCGGCGATCGTGACCACCGAGGTCTCGGTGGCCGTGAGGGTGAGCGAGGCGAACGGGCCCCGTTGCCAGTCCCAGTCCGGGAGATGTCCCGGATCGAGTCGCACGACGGCGACGTGCTCGGGGTGGGACATCAGGTGCAGTGGCATGCCACTCATGGCGCGACTCCGGCGATCGGAAGGCCCGAGGTCTCGGGCAGACCCAGGGCGAGGTTGAGGCATTGCACGGCGGCCCCGGCGGTGCCTTTGGTCAGGTTGTCGATCGCCGCCACGGCGACCACCCGGCCGACCCGCTCATCCAGGGTCACCTGGACGTGGACGGCGTTGGAGCCCAGGACGCTGGCCGTGGTCGGCCACTGGCCGACCAGCAGGACGTGGACGAACGGCTCGTCGGCGTATGCCGTGTGCCACGCCTCGCGGACGTCGGCGGCGGAGGCCCCCGCCGCGACCCGAGCGGTGCAGGTCGCGAGGATGCCACGCGCCATCGGGGCCAGGGTCGGGGTGAACGAGACGGTCACCACTCCAGCGCCACAGGCCGTGAGGTTCTGCTCGATCTCGGGGGTGTGTCGGTGGATGCCGCCGACCCCGTAGGGCGACATGGCCCCCATGACCTCGGCCCCGAGCAGGTGCGGCCTGAGCGACTTGCCGGCACCGCTGGTCCCGGAGGCCGCAACGATGGTGATGTCCGTGGGTTCGATGACACCGGCCACCAGGCCCGGGGCGAGGGCGAGCGAGACCGCCGTCGGGTAGCAGCCCGGCACCGCGATCCGGCGCTGACCCTCGAGCGCGGCGCGTTGGACCAGCCCGCCGGCGGTGCGCAGCTCCGGCATCCCGTAGGGCCACGACCCGGCATACGCCGTGTCGTAGAAGGTGGTCCACGCCTGCGGTGAGGTGAGGCGGAAGTCCGCTCCGCAGTCGATGACGACCGTCTCGGCGGGCAGCGTGGCGGCCAGGGCGGCCGAGTGGCCGTGCGGCAGCGCGAGGAAGACCACCTCGTGACCGGCGAGCACCTCGGCGGTGGTGTCCTCGAGAACCCGGTCGGCCAGGGGTGTCAGGTGCGGGTGGATCGACCCGAGCCTGGCCCCGGCGTTGGAGGACGCCGTGACGGCTCCGATCTCGACGTCGGGGTGGGCCAGGAGCAGGCGGAGCAGCTCGCCCCCGGCATACCCGGACGCCCCGGCCACGGCCACACGAATCATGTGCATAGTCTTGCATGAGGCTACAAACTCATGCAAAGCCGCGGCCCCCCACCTGCGACCTACCGTGCAGTAGGTGGGGTGATCACCCCACCTACTGCACGGTAGGTCGCAGGAAGACGGGGCGGGCGCGGTTCCGCGGCGACTGGATCAGGTGCGCTGGACGGCTCCCAGGTCCCGGGCCGCGCGGGACATGGCGGCGTCCCGCAGGGCGCTGACCTCCTCGGTCCGCAGGGTGCGCTCGGGGGCACGGAAGGCCAGGCGGAAGGCCAGCGACTTCTGCCCCGACGCCAACTGTTCTCCTCGGTAGACGTCGAAGAGGGCCGCGCTCTCGAGATGTTCGCCGGCGCCTTGCCGCAGGCTCCACTCGAGCGCGGCGGCGGTCACGGCTTCGTCGACCACCACGGCCAGATCGGTGTAGGCCACCGGGGAGGTGACCACCGAACGCGCCCGCACGGTGCCCTCACTGGCCCGACAGAGGACGTCGACGTCGAGTTCGGCGCCGACGACCCGCTCCGGCAGGCCGAGCGCGGCCAACACCTTCGGGTGCAGTTCGCCGACGCGACCCACCACCGTGCCGTCGGGCAGGTCGACCCGAGCACAGCGACCGGGATGGAACGGCATCGCCGCGTCGGCGGAGAAGGACAGCCGCAGTCCCAACGCCTCCCCAAGGCTGGTCACCAGGGCGAGCACATCGGAGACGTCGGCCCGCCGGCCGCTGCCCCACCACCCCGCCCGGTCCCGATCGCCGGCGAGCAGCACGCCGAGGTGGCGCGGCTGCGGCGGCACGGCGGCGTGGATGGCGGCCAGCGTCTCCGCGGACGGGCGCACGCCGACGTCCTCGGTCGGGGCGCTCGTCCGTGGCCCATCCACGGCCACGACGAGTCCGAGCTCGAACAGCCCGACGTCCCGGGTGCCGCGACTGATGTTCCGGGCGAGCGCATCGACCATCGTCGACAGGACGCTGATCCGCATCAGCGGCGCCTCGTCCGAGAGCGGGTTCGCGATGGCCACGGTCCTTGCCCGGGCCTCGTCGGCGTCGAGACCGAGCGCCCGGTGCCTGGCGTCTCCGACGAACGGAGCCGCCCAGACCTCCGACAGGCCTTGCCCGGCAAGGACATTGGCGATCAAGCGGCGCGTGCGCTGGCCATGGGTCAGCCCGCGGCCGGGAGGCGGCGTCGGCACGATCGACGAGATCCGTTCGTAGCCGTCGATCCGGGCCACCTCCTCCACCAGATCCGGCGCGGTCCGCAGATCAGGGCGCCACGAGGGCGGGGTGACCGACAGGCGGTCGCCGTCCTCGACGACCGTGCAGCCGATCTCGGCCAGGATCGCGCCCACCGTCGCCGCCGAGTACTCCACTCCGACGAGTTCGGAGGGATAGATCACGTCCATGGAGATCGCAGCCGGGGCCGCCACCTCGCCCACCCCGCCGACCTCGCCGACGTCGGTCGCGTCGGTCACGGCGTGGTCCGCGGTGCCCCCGCCGTACTGCACGAGCAGCCGCACCGCGAGCTCGGCGGCTGCCGGTGCCAGCTCCGGATCCACACCGCGCTCGAACCTCCGCGAGGCCTCCGAGGGCAACTTGTGCCGGCGCGCGGACCGAGCGATCGTCACCGGGTCGAAGTGAGCCGCCTCGATGAGCACGTCGGTCGTCGCCTCGGTCACCTCGGTCGCCTCGCCACCCATGACGCCGGCAATGGCGATCGGCACCTCCCCGGAGTCGGTGATGAGCAGGTCCTCGGCGGACAGTGCCCGGTCGACCCCGTCGAGCGTCGTCATCCGCTCCCCGGCCCGGGCGCGCCGCACGACGATCTCGTCACCGAGAGTGGCGCGGTCGAAGGCGTGCAGGGGCTGGCCGAGCCCGAGCATGACGTAGTTCGTGACGTCGACCGGCAGGCTGATCGGGCGCATCCCGGCCTCCGTCAACCGGGCCCGCATCCAGGCCGGAGTGGGCGCGGTCGCGTCGATCCCCGGCACCAGACGGGCCACGTAGCGGTCGCACCCCGGGCGTCCCCGCAGGGGCGCGTCGTCAGCCAGGCGGACGGCATACCCGTCGTGGTGGGCCGGCGGCGCTGCGGCGGCGAGGGCGATCACCGGATCGGTGTATGCCGCCCCGGTGGCGTGGCCGTACTCGCGGGCAATCCCGCGGATCGAGAAGCAGTAGCCGCGATCCGGGGTGACGTTGACCTCGACGGTTTCGCGGTCGAGGCCCAGGATCGGGATCGCGTCGGCGCCGGGGACCAGCTGTGAGAGCACCTCCGGCGAGTCCGCGAACCGTCGGGTGAGGACGATGATGCCGTCGTGATCATCCCCGAGGCCGAGTTCGCGCTCGGAGCAGATCATCCCCGAGGACACGTGGCCGTAGGTCTTCCGGGCGGTCACCGTGAACGGTCCCTGCGGGGTCGGCAGCGCTCCGCCGGGCAGAATCACCGGCACCAGGTCACCGACCTCGAAGTTGTGGGCGCCACACACGACCCACTGGGGCTCGCCGGTCCCGTTCGCGGAGCCGACGTCGAGGGAACACCAGTTGATCGTCTTGCCGTTCTTCTGCGGCTCGGCCTCCTTGGTCAGCACCCGGCCGACGACGAGCGGGCCGGTCACGCCGCCCCCGTGCAGGCCCTCCTCCTCGAGCCCGACCTTGACCAGGGCGGCGGCGATGTCCGCCCCGGAGGCCTCGGCCGGGACGGCGACGTACTCGCGCAGCCAGTCGACGGGAACGCGCATCAGATCTCCATCCCGAACTGTGCGTCGAACCGCACATCGCCTTCGATCATGTCCCTCATGTCCGAGACCCCCGTCCGGAACATCAGGGCCCGGTCGATCCCCATCCCGAACGCAAAGCCCGAGTAGCGCTCGGGGTCCACGCCGCAGGCCCGCAGGACGTTCTGGTTGACCATCCCGCAGCCCCCCCACTCGATCCAGCCGGTCCCCTTGCAGGTCCGACAGGCGGCGTCCTCGCCGCGACAGACGAAGCAGCGCAGGTCCATCTCCGCGCTGGGCTCGGTGAAGGGGAAGTACGAGGGCCGCAGCCGGGTCGTGATGCCCTCGCCGAACAGGTCGGTCGCCAGTCGGTCGAGGGTGCCCTTCAGGTGCGCCATCGTGATCCCCTCGTCGACGGCCAGTCCTTCGACCTGGTGGAAGGCCGGCATGTGCGTCGCGTCGAGCTCGTCGGTGCGGAACACCCGCCCCAGGCAGGCGATGTAGAGCGGCACGCCGCGTTCGAGCATGGCCCGGGCCTGCACGGGCGAGGTATGGGTGCGCAGGACGAGCCCACCCTCGGGTGGGTCGACGTAGAACGTGTCCTGCATCTGGCGCGCCGGGTGGTCGGCGTCGAAGTTCAGGGCGTCGAAGTTGAACCATTCGGCCTCCACCTCGGGCCCCTCGGCGAGCTCCCAGCCCATGCCGACGAAGATGTCGGCGATCCGTTCGCTCATCAGTTCGGTGGGGTGACGCCGACCCAGCGGTCGGCGCCCGGTGGGCAGCGTGACGTCGAGCGCCTCGTCGATCAGGATCCGCTCGTCGCGCTCGGCCTCGAGTTCGCCCTGGCGGTCGGCATACCCGGCGGCCACCCGGGCGCGGGCCTGACCCACGCGCTTGCCCGCCTCGGCCTTGGCCGAGGGCGGGAGGGCGCCGATCTCGCGGTTGGCCAGGGCCAACGGGCTGCGATCGCCCTGGTGCGCGGTGCGGGCCGCCTTGAGCTCCTCGAGGTCGGTCGCGGCGGTGGCGGCGGCGAGTGCCGCGCTCACCGCGGCTTCGATCGCGGCGGGGTCGAGTGCGGCGACCTCGACCGGGTCGAAGTCGGTGTTGGGTCCGGACATGGGCTTTCCGTTCGACGGTGCGGGCACGACGGTGAGCGAGGCCCTCGGGCGAGGTATGACGGGTGCCGGCTTCGCGTCAGCGCGCGGCGGCCACCGTGCCCGAGGGCACGGTAAATCGCCGCACGGCACGGGGGGTGCTCGGGGCAGCGACGGACATGGTGGCAAGTCTACCCACCGCGCATCGGGTCGGGGCCGGCATACCAAGCACCCACCCGCTTGGGTGCGTGAAGAGGTGTCGCGATCGCGACACCTCTTCACGCACCCAGGCGGTGGGTCGCGGGACCTCCCGCGGCCCACGGCACGCGCCGTCGCCCGACGACCCCACCTCCCAGGGCCACGACCAGCCCGAGCAGGGCTGCCCCCAGGAACGCCCACGCCCCGCCCCGGGCGTCGATGAGGAACCCCGCCAGCGGTGCACCGACGGCACTTCCGGCGGTCATCGCCGTGCCATGGAAGCCCAGCGCCTCGCCCCGGGCACGGTCCGGCACGGCGAGGGTCAGGGCCTCGACGCCGGCCGTGACGACCGGTTGGCAGAGCAGACCGGAGACGGCCATCGCCGCGACGAAGGGCACAGCGCCCGGCGTGACCCCCGGCAGGATGGTCAGCAGGGCCAGCACCCCGAGCAGGAGGGGCAGGGAGGGGTGCCGACGCAGGCCGCCGTAGACCAGGCCGCCGAGCAGCGAACCGATGCACCAGGCCGCGAACGCCACCCCGATCAGGTCGGCACGGTGGAACTCCCGCAACCTCGCCACGATCCCCAGGTCGGTGGCGGAGAGGATGACCGTCGACACCGTGCAGATGGCCAGGATCGCCACGAACCGGCGGCCGAACCATTCGAGCCGGGCGATCGGCGCGTCGGGCCGGTCGTCGGCATGGATCGGCAGGTCCTGCCACCACAGCACGGCTCCGGCCAGCACGTTGAGGCACAAGGTGACGAAGAGCATCCAGCGGGTCGACCACGACAACGCCACGGCGACCGCAAGGGCCGGGCCGATCGCGGCGGAGAGCTCGAGGACCATCCCGTCGAGGGAGAGCGCCGTCCGGCGCTGGTCGGAGGGGACCGAGGTGATCAGGCTCTGGCGGATGAGCGCGTGGCCGGGCACGACGAACAGCCCCGACAGCGCGAGGACGACGAGCAGCGGGTGATACCCCACGAAGGGGACGAGAACGGCGGTGAGCACCTGGACGGCGAGCGAGGGAGCCACCACACGCCGCAGGCCGAAGCGGTCGAGCAGACGACCCCGCCACGGACCTCCGACGGCCATCGTCGCGAGCAGCACGCTGGTCGCGATCCCCGCCTCGGCATACGTCCGGTGGAGCGTGGTGACACAGTGGACGGTGACGAGGAGCCCGATGGTGAACATCGGCATCCTGACCAGGAAACCCACGAGGACCGCGCGACGCACGGCGGGCACGGCGAGCACGGCTCGGTAGGAGTTCCACATGGCCGCACCAGTGTGCGGCAGGACACAGGTCGCCGCCGAATGAGTTTGTGTCAGGGGGTGGAGTCGTGCACCCCCGGCAGCCGGATGCGCAGGCGTGCCCCGCCCAGCGGGGAGTCCTCGATCACCGCCGTGCCACCCTGGGCCTCGGCCAGACCCCGCACGATGTACAGGCCCAAGCCGGTCGACCCGGGGGCTCGTCCGTGGGTGAACTTGCGGAAGACGAGTTCTCGTCGATCCGGGGGAATGCCCGGTCCGTCGTCGTCGATGAGCAGGTCGAAGGTGCCGCCGGGGCCGGGGGCGCAGCCGAGCTGGATCCGCCCGGCGCTGTGGCGGACGGCGTTGTCGATGACGTTGCCGACCATCTGTTCCAGCCGGTCGCCGTCCCCCCAGACCTCCGCATCGCAGGCTTCGACGGCCACCTCGCAGGTGCTCCCGGTCGCGGCGAGCCGCTCGGCATGCCGGGTGAACAGCGCCGAGATCCCAATGGGACGGGGATGGATGTGCAGGCGACGCGCGTCGATCCGCGCGACGTCGAGCAGTTCGGTGATCAGGCGGGTCACCCGGTCCGCGTCGGCCTCGATCGTCTCGATCATCAGCCGCTTCTGGTCATCCGTGAACCGGTCCCAACGCCGCAGCAGGGTCGAGGAGAAGCCCTTGACCCCGGTCAACGGGGACCGCAACTCGTGAGCGATCGTGGAGATGAGGGCGGCCTGCTCGGCCTCCGCGCGTCGACGGGTCTCGGCCGAGCGCAC
>WBZS01000590.1_pt1 | contig 10721 bp, 6 predicted proteins | sample 5204201 | NCBI WGS metagenome assembly WBZS01 (sample SAMN12344357, study PRJNA552823) | activated sludge metagenome | biome: Activated sludge suspended growth; feature: Nitrification reactor; material: Wastewater; isolation source: activated sludge from nitrification reactor of wastewater treatment... | reverse complement strand
TCCATCAGCCGGCGCCAGGCGGGGGAGTAGTGCCGGCGGTAGTCGGTGATCAGGTCGTAGGCCAGCCGGTCCTCGCCCCAGTTCGTGGAGTCGGGCGGCGGGCGGTAGGCGGTCATCCACTCGATGGTGGAACGGGCGATCTCCTCGATGCGGGGGTCGTCGGGGGACCAGTCGACGGCCTGGTCGGTGCGCAGGTACAGGTCGCGGTAGCCGCGGTCGTCGAGCATCGCCTGCTGGGTGTGCAGCCAGGTGTCGGCCAGTTCGGGGAACAGCACCAGGATGAGCAGCCAGGCGTCCCGTTCGAGGGTCAGCGTCCGCTCCGACACCCCGAGAGCGCGGAGTTCGGCGTGCATCCGGGTCACCTGCGGCGGCAGGAACGGTTCGCCGCGCTCGGCGAGCCGCGCCAGCGACTGCCTGGTGGCCTCCAGCTCGGCGATCCGTGCGTGGAGCTCGGCATCGATCCGGCCGGTGGCCTCGCGGAACTCGTCCGGGCCGGCGTCGATCAGCTCGCGGACCCGCGACAGTGGGACGCCGGCGTCGGTGAGCACCTTGATCCGGTGCAGCTCCACCACGGCCGGGGCGTCGTAGCTGCGGTAGCCGGACGCGGTCCGTTCCGGCTCCGGCAGCAGGCCCAGTGCGTGGTAGTGCCGGATCGCCCGTCGCGTCACCCCGACGTAGTCAGCCAACTGGCCGATGGTCAGCATGGACCTCATCCTCCCGCGTCTCGGGCTGAATGTAGGCCCTCAATCCGGGCGCCACCAGCGCATACGCACCGACCAGCGCCCAGCCGGCGGCGAGCACCCAGGCCCCGACCGACAGGTCGGCACCGGCCAGCACCAGCGCCATCAGGCCAAGACCCAGCGGGCTGGCCACCATCGCGAGCGCCGAGTAGGCGCCGAAGACCCGGCCGCGCAGGGCGTCAGGGACCTGTTCGGTGAGCACCACGGTGCTGATCGGCTGCAACAGCCCCGAGCCCAGGCCGGCCGCCACCATGCCCGCGGTGACCAGCCAGAACCCGTTCAGGGTGGCGATCAGCACGGCCGAGACGACGTAGAGCAGGTTCGCCACCACCCAGGCCGCCCAGCGGCGTCCGCCGAAGGCCCAGCCGTAGATGCCCGAACCGGCCATGGTGCCGACGGCGTAGGCCGACAGGCTGAGCCCCAGCAGGCTGGGCGCCGCCAACGCCACGAAATGGGCGGGCAGCACGACGCTCAGCAGCGGGGCCACCAGCACCATCGACCCGAGGCTGATCACCAGCAGCGTCAGCAGCGGACGGCTCCGCCGGATGTGGGTGAAGCCGGCCAGCGGGGAGTTGTCGCCGGCCGCCACGGGCTCGGCCCGGCGCAGCGGCATCACCCCGACCGCCAGGGCGGCGGCGGCCGAGCAGGCGGCGGTGATCCAGACCACCTGGATGGACGGCAGCAGCGTCAGCAGCCAGCCGGCGACCGCCGGCCCGGCCAGGAAGGACAGGCCGAACAGCATGCCCCGCCACGCCGCCACCTTGTCGAGCGCGACGCCTGACGTCTCCGACACGTTGGCCAGCAGGGTCTCCCGCGCCGTCATCCCGGGGACGTCGAACAGTGCGCCGAGCACGCCGAGGGCGATGAACCAGGCCACGTTGAGGCCGACGGCCGCGTCCACGATCGCGAGGGCGGCCACGGCCAGCGCCGAGCCGAGGTCGGACAGCACGGACATCCGGCGGCGTCCGACCTTGTCGATCAGGTGTCCGCCGGCGAACGCCGCGATCGCGCCGGGCAGGGCGCTCGCCGCCGCCACCGTTCCGGCCATGGCCGGGTCGCCGGTGCGCTCGAGCACCAGCCAGGGCAGCACGATCGCGATGGCCGAGTTGCCGAACAGGGAGGTCGCGGTGGCCGTCAGGTACAGCGGCAGGGTGGTCTTCGAGGTCACCCGTCGAGTCTGAACCTTGACGCAGCGTCAAGGTCAACCGGGCCGGCCGAACCGGTCAGCGGCCGGCCAGCCAATCGTCGCCGACCTGCTGCTGGACGTCGAAGCCGGCGGTCAGCGCGGGCGCGGCCTTGGCCTCCAGGGAGCGGCCGACCAGGGGCACCTTGATGGTGAACTCGCCGACGAAGTCGACGACCGTTCCGCGCCCGCCGGGACGCAGGTCGATCGCCACCTCGGCCCGCGCCGGCATGCCGCGCACCGTCAGCTCCAACGCGCCGGTGCGGGCGCCGTCGGGCCCGGGCGCGTTCCAGCGGATCTCCTGCAGCAGGGTCAGGCGGTCGCCGAGCAGTCCGCGTACCGCCGAGGGCGACTCCAGCGTGCGCTCCACCGCCGTGTGCGCGGGGACGCCGTCCACCCGGTAGGACAGGTCACCGGACGCCACACAGACCTGGGCGAGGAAGGCCGGGTCGGTGAGCATGGCGTGCGTGGCAAGGGTGTCCGCGGCGAAGTCGTTGCGGGCCTGAATCTGCATGCGGGCCATTCTGCCGCAGCGCCCCGACACGCTCGACCGAGCCCCGCCGGTGGGCAGTACAGTGAGGACGCAACACGCTGGTGTGGACTCGCAAGGAGGCGATGTGTCCGCAGTGAATCCGTCCCGGGCGGACTGGATCCGTAGATTGCTCGGTGAACTGACTGGGTTGCTGGAGAATTTCCCGGAGCTTCCGCTCCCGGACGGCTTCGCCGAGCACTACGTCCGACACCTTCCCGAGGGTGAGTTGGTCGACCTCGACCCGGCGCACGTCGCCGGGCTGATCGTGGAGCATCTGCGGCTCGGGCAGCTCCGGAAGGCGGGGGAGTCCGAGGTCGGGCTGCGGCTGCCCGGGCAACCCGGCGCCTCGACCGTGCTGCTGATCGTCACCGACGACCGCCCGTTCCTGGTCGACACGGTCAGCATGGACATCACCCGCGGCGGCTGGAGCATCCGCGCCCTGTTCCATCCCCAGTACCAGGCCGTCCGGGACGCCGACGGCGCGCTCACCGCGATCAGCGACGACGACCCGCGGGCCATCGCCGAATCCTGGATCTGCGTCGAGGTCTTCCCGCCGCTGGGCCGGGCGGCGTCCGAACTGGCGGACTCGCTCACGGGCGCGGTCGGGTCGGGCCTGGCCGCCGTCCGGGCCGCGGTGGACGACTGGCACACCATGCGCCACCGCCTGGCCGAGACGATCGACCTGATCAACGACAACCCGCAGCCGGTCAGCCCGCACGGCGTCCGCGAGGTCACCGATCTGCTGCAGTGGCTGAGCGACGACAACTTCGTCCTGCTGGGCTACCGGGAGTGCCGCTACACCGAGGCCGACGGCTACCAGCCGGTGCCCGGCACCGGGCTCGGCATTCTTCGCGGCGCGGACGCCACCGGCGAGTTCGAGGCGGTGCCGCCGCGCGACGACCACGGCCTGCTGGTGCTCACCAAGGACTCCCGGCGTTCGCCCGTGCACCGTCCCGCCTACCTCGACTACGTGGGCGTCCGGCTGTACGACGCCGCCGGGAGGCTGACCGGTGAGCGGCGCTTCCTCGGCCTCTTCGCGGCCAGCGCCTACGGCGAGAGCGTGTGGGAGATTCCGCTGCTGGCGCGCAAGGCACACAAGCTGCTCGACCTGTCCGGCTTCGCCCCGCACAGCCACGGCGGCTCGGCGATCCGCCAGGTGATCGACACCTATCCGCGCGACGAGCTGTTCCAGGCCAGCGCCGAGGAACTGTTCCCGGTGATCGCGCAGGAGGCCCAGTTCAAGGACCGGCGGGTGGTCCGGGTCTTCGTCCGCCGCGGCACCTACGGGCGCTTCATCTCCGTGCTGGTCTTCCTGCCCCGCGACCGCTACACCACAGGCGTCCGCGAGGCGATTCAGCGCATCCTGGTCGAGACCCTCGGCGGCGAATCGCTGGAACACCAGGCCCGGGTGTCGGAATCGGTGCTGGCCCGGCTCTTCTTCGTGGTCAAACGGCCGGACGACGATCCGCTGACCGGCGAGGTCGACCGGGCGGCGCTGCAGGACCGGATCGAGGCCGCGGTCCGCAGCTGGGACGACGAATTCGACGACGCGGCCCGCGACCTGGCCAGCGAGTCGCGCGGGGTCGAGTTCAGCGAGGCCTACGAGGAGGAGTATCCGGCGAGCGTGGGCGTCAGCGACCTGCGGCTGGCCAACGGGCTGACCGGCGACGACGATCTCGCCTATGACGTCTACCGGCCGCTGTGGCCGACCGACACCGCCGACGTCCGGTTCAAGGTGTTCTCGCTCCGGCAGATGTCGCTGGCCGACGCCATGCCGCATCTGTCGGTGCTCGGCGTCGAGGTGCTCGACGAGCGTCCGTTCGAGTTCAAGCTGCGCGGACGCACCGTCTACCTGTACGACTTCGGGCTCAAGCTGCCCGCCGGCACCGACTGGACGCCGGAACTGCAGGGCCGCTTCACCGACACCTTCGACGCCACCTACCGGGGCCGGGCCGAGTCGGGAAAGTTCAACCGGCTGGTGATGACCGGGGGGCTGACCTGGCAGGAGATCGCCTGGCTGCGGGCCATTTCGCGCTACCTGGTGCAGGCCGGCATCCCGTACAGCCAGCCGTACGTCGCGACCACGCTCAACGACAACCCGGCCATCGCCGCCGCCCTGGTCGGCGCCTTCCGGACCAAATTCGACCCGGCCGGATTCGGCGACCCCGACGCCCGCGCCGCCGCCGTCGACGAGGCGTTCGCCGCGATCGAAGGGCAGCTGGCCGAGGTGGCCAGCCTGGACGCCGACCGCATCCTGCGGACGTTCCTGGCGGTGCTGCGGGCGATGATCCGCACCAACGCGTTCCAGCCGGACGCCCCGGCGCACGCGTTCAAGGTGCATCCCCGCGAGCTGGCACTGCTGCCCGAACCGCGACCCAAGTTCGAGATCTTCGTCTACTCGCCGCGCGTGCAGGGCGTCCACCTGCGCTTCGGCGACGTCGCCCGTGGCGGGCTGCGCTGGTCGGATCGCCGCGAGGACTTCCGCACCGAGGTGCTGGGCCTGGTCAAGGCGCAGATGGTGAAGAACAGCGTGATCGTGCCCTCCGGCGCCAAGGGCGGCTTCGTGCCGCAGTCGCTGCCCGACCCGGGCGTCGACCGAGCGGCCTGGCTGGCCGAGGGCGTGGCCTGCTACGAGATCTTCATCGCCGCCCTGCTCACCGTCACCGACAACATCGTCGACGGCGTGGTGGTGCCGCCGGCCTCGGTCGTCCGGTGGGACGGCGACGACCCCTACCTGGTGGTGGCCGCCGACAAGGGCACCGCTACCTTCTCGGACAACGCCAACCGGATCTCGCTGGAGCGCGGCTTCTGGCTGGGGGACGCCTTCGCCTCGGGGGGCTCGGCCGGCTACGACCACAAGGCGATGGGCATCACCGCCCGGGGTGCCTGGGAGTCGGTCAAACGTCACTTCACCGAACTGGGCCGGGACTGCCAGAGCGAGGACTTCACCTGCGTCGGCATCGGCGACATGGCCGGCGACGTGTTCGGCAACGGCATGCTGCGCAGCCGGCACACCCGGCTGGTGGCGGCGTTCAACCACCTGCACGTCTTCCTCGACCCCGATCCGGACGCCGCCAGCAGCTTCGCCGAACGCGAGCGGCTGTACCGGCTGCCCCGGTCGTCCTGGGCCGACTACGACCGCAGCCTGATCTCGACCGGCGGCGGGGTGTATCCGCGCACCCTCAAGTCGGTGCCGATCACCCCCGAGGTGCGCGCCGCGCTCGGCCTGGACGCCCGCGTCACGGCGCTGACGCCGGCCGAGCTGATCAACGCCATCCTGAAGGCGCCCGTCGACCTGCTCTGGAACGGCGGCATCGGCACCTATGTGAAGGGGTCCGGCGAGACCAACGCCGAGGTCGGCGACAAGGCCAACGACGCCGTCCGGGTGAACGGGGTCGACGTCCGCGCGACCTGCGTCGGCGAGGGCGGAAACCTGGGCTGGACGCAGCTGGGCCGCATCGAGTACGCCCTGGCCGGCGGCCGGATCAACACCGACTTCATCGACAACTCGGCCGGCGTGGACACCTCGGACCACGAGGTGAACATCAAGATCCTGCTGACCCCCGAGGTCACGGCGGGCAATCTCGACCTCGAGCAGCGCAACGAGCTGCTGGCGTCCATGACCGACGAGGTGGCCGAGCTGGTGCTCGCCCACAACGTCAGCCAGAACCTGGCGCTCTCGAACTCGATGTATCGCGGCGCCGAGCTGACCAGCGCCTACGAGGGCTGGATGCACACCCTCGAAGAGGCCGGCTATCTCGACCGGCAGATCGAGTTCCTGCCGACCGGACGCCAACTCGACCTTCGCCGCGAGTCCGGCCACGGACTCACCCGGCCCGAGCTGGCCACCCTGCTGGCCTGGACGAAGATCTACCTGACCGACCAGGTGCTGGCCTCGGACCTGCCCGACGACCCGTATCTGGCCGACCGGCTGATCCAGTACTTCCCCAAGGAGCTCCAGGACCGCTACGCGGCCGACATGCCCAACCACCGGCTGGCAAGGGAGATCATCACCACGGTCGCGGTGAACCGGTTCGTCGACTCGCAGGGCATCACCGCCTACTTCCGGCTCCACAACGAGACCAACGCGGCCGTCACCGAGGTGATCCGGGCACAGCTGGCGGCCCGGTCGATCTACCAGGTCGGCAAGTCGGAGGTGGCACTCGCGGGGGCCAGCGACCTGAGTGCGCAGGTGGTCACCGAGTTGCGGGTCGCGTTGCGCCGGATGGTCGAGCGGGCCACCCGTTGGCTGCTGGCCAGCCGCCGGGCACCCCTGGACATCGTCGCGGCCGCCGCGCAGTTCACCGAGGGCGTCCGTGAGGTGCGGGCCGGCCTGGGCGCGCTGCTGACCCCGCAGCAGGCCGCGAACGCCACCCGGCACGTGGAGCGGATGACGGCGCAGGGGGTGCCCCGACCGCTCGCCGAGGAGGCCGCGCAGGACGCCTACTCGCATTTCGCCCTGGCCATCGTCGAGATCGCCCAGGCCAGGAAGGCGCCGGTGATGACGGTCGCCGGGATCGCGTTCGGCCTGGCCGACCGGCTCGGGCTCGACCGGCTGCACGACACGATCGTCGCCCTGCCGCAGCACGATCGCTGGGAGACGATGGCTCGCGCCGCGCTGCGGGACGACCTGCTCGGCGTGCACGGCCAGCTCACCTCGGCCGTCCTGGTCGATCCGTCGCGGCCTGCCGCGGAGCAGGTCGACGAGTGGCTGGAGCGCACCCCGGGGGTCGCGGACAAGGTCGCCACGCTGGCGCAGGTCAGCGACGAACCGGACGTGGCGCGGGTCAGCGTCGGGGTTCGGCTGGTGCGGTCACTGCTGCCCGCCTGAGCCCTCGCCGGTCGAGCTCGTCGAGACCTCGGACGCCACAGGCTGAGCCAGCGTCCCCGCGCGTTCGCCGCTGCCCGCCTGAGGGTCGGCGTCCGGCACCCGGCGCGCGGTGCGGCAGGATGAACCGCATGCGGATCGACCTGCACACCCACTCCAGCGTCTCCGACGGCACCGACACGCCCACCCAGCTGGTGCGGAAGGCCGCCGAGGCCGGCGTCGACGTCCTCGGGCTCACCGACCACGACACCTTCGACGGGCTGCGCGAGGCTCGGCTGGCCGCCGAGACCGCAGGCATCACGGTGCTGCCGGGCATCGAGATGTCGTGCCAGTGGGACGGCGCCAGCGTCCATCTGCTCGGCTACGGCTGCGACCCGCACGTCGAGGAGCTGCTGGACGAGCTGGCCCGGGTGCGGGTGGGCCGGACGGGCCGGCTGCCCGAGATGCTGGCCAAACTGGCCGCGCTCGGGATGCCGCTGACCGAGACCGAGATCGCCGAGCAGGTCGGGGCGAGCCCGTCCCTGGGCCGGCCGCACGTGGCCGACGCGATGGTCGCCAAGGGCTACGTGCGGGACCGGCAGGAGGCGTTCGACCGCTTCCTCTACGACGGCGGCCCGGCGTATGCCAACCGGTACTCCTGCGACCTGCGGCGGGGCATCGGCCTGATCCGCCGGGCGGGCGGCGTCCCGGTCATCGCGCATCCGTGGGGCCGGGGACGGGACCGCGAGCTGACCCCGGCCGTGCTGTCCGAGCTGGCGATGGAGTACCGGCTGGAGGGCGTCGAGGTGGACCATCCCGATCACGATGCCGACACCCGGGTCAGGCTGCGGGCGCTGGCGTCCCGGCTGGGGCTGCTCACGCTGGGCTCGTCCGATCATCACGGCCTCGGCAAGGTGAACAACCCGCTGGCCTGCGAGACCACCGACCCCGACGTCTATACCGAGCTGGTGCGCCGCATCCGGAGCCGCGGCGGCCAGCTCTAGCCGCGCCGGCCCCCGCCCCCTCACCCCGCGCTCGCCTAACTATTTAGGGCTCGCTCACCTGGGCGAGCCCTAAATAGTTAGGCGAGCGCGGGGACGGGAGAGGGCGGTGATAGGGTCGGGCCATGCATCGAACCGCTGGCTGGCGCTACCGCTGACGGCTCGATCGAACAGACCCGGCCGTCACTGTGTGGCGGCCTTTCGCATGTCCGGACGACGAACGAACGGTGATCGACGATGACTGACGCACTGCTGGACGACGCCGGCGACGAACTCGCCGCGTCCACCTCCGACGCCTCGCTGCGCCGCACCGAGGCGCGCAGCGCGGCGATCGAGCGGGAGATCGCCACCGATCCGTCGAAGTTCCGGATCATGACCGGCGACCGCCCGACCGGTGCGCTGCACATCGGCCACTACTTCGGCTCGCTGGCCAACCGCGTCCGGCTGCAGGACGCCGGGGTGGAGACCATCATCCTGATCGCCGACTATCAGGTGATCACCGACCGCGACGGCACCGGGCCGATCCGCGAACGAGCGCTAGGCATGGTCGCCGATTACCTGGCGATCGGCATCGACCCCGCGCGCAGCACCATCTATGCGCACTCGGCGGTGCCGGCCCTGAACCAGTTGCTGCTGCCCTTCCTCTCCCTCGTCACGGACGCCGAACTGCGCCGCAACCCGACCGTGAAGGCCGAGCTGGAAGCCACCGGCGACCGGCCGATGTCGGGGCTGCTGCTCACCTATCCGGTGCACCAGGCCGCCGACATCCTGTTCTGCAAGGCCAACCTGGTGCCGGTCGGCAAGGACCAACTGCCGCACCTGGAGCAGACCCGGGTGGTCGCCCGGCGCTTCGACGAGCGTTACGGACGCGCCAACCCGGCCGAGCCGATCTTCCCGCAGGCCGAGGCGCTGCTGTCGAAGGCGCCCACCGTGCTGGGTCTCGACGGCACCAAGATGAGCAAGACCAAGGGCAACGTGATCGAGATCGGCATGGACGCCGACACCACCGCCCGGCTGATCAAGAAGGCCGTCACCGACTCAGACCGGCACATCACCTATGACCCGGCGAACCGGCCCGAGGTGTCGAACCTGCTGATGCTGGCGGCGCTGTGCAGCGATGGCGATCCGGTCGCCATCGCCGAGGAGATCGGCGACGGCGGGGGCGGCGGACTGAAGCGGGTGGTGACCGAGGCGGTCAACTCCTACTTCGCGCCCATCCGGGCCCGGCGTGCCGAGCTGGTCGCCGATCCGGGCCATCTGCTGTCGGTGCTGCGCGAGGGCAACGCCCGCGCCAACGCCATCGGCGACGCCACCCTGGACGAGGTCCGGCAGGCCATGGGCATGGTCTACTGACCTTGCTGAGAGCCTGCTCAGGCGCTTCCCACGGTTCTCTCAGCCGAATCCTCTAGGGTTCGGCGCAGATGTACCAGAAGGTGCATAGAAGTACAGGCACCTTCTGCGGTGCACAAAGAAAGTTCCGGGGGAAATACACAATGTTTGTTGGGTTGCGTTCTGCACGCCCGAAAGCCGCACCGCTTCGCAGTCTGCTGTTGGGCGTCCTGGTGCTGGCGCTGTCGACGATCGGTCTGGTGACGGCGTCGCCGGCGCGGGCCGCGGCGTCCACGATCACCGGGACCGGATCGGGTGACCACTCCGTCACCCTGGCCAAGGGGTTCTACGAGACCAAGCTGTCCTACGCGGGCAACTCCGCATCCGATGAGCCGACCGTGTTCATGGCGATGGTCGACAGCGAGGACGAGACCGTGGTCGACTTCCTGGCGCTCGACGTCAAGGAGAGCAACTCGACGCACAAGGTGGTGCAGGTCCCGTCGGCGATGACCGTGTCGCTGTACGTCGAGGCCGCCGATGACGCCGCTTGGACGGTGAGCTTCGAGAAGATCTCCGGGCCCAGCACGGCCGTGTCCGCGGTGAACTTCGCCAGCACCGGCCTCAACTCCTCGCCGCTGTACCGCCTGAAGTCGGGCGCCTACCAGGTCACCACGACCTTCGCCGGGAACGTGCACCCGGTCGGGTTGGAGGAACTGCAGGAGTTCGGCATGGCGATCGCCCTCTACGCCGAGAGCGGGAACGACCAGGACCTCGCCGTCAGCGACAAGACGCAGGGCACCATCACCAAGACGGTGCGGATCTCCAAGACCGGCCTCTACTGGATCAACCCGCTCTTGATCGCCTCGGACGCGACCTGGTCGGTGACGATGGTGGCGCTGAAGAGCCTGACCTCGACGCCGACGCCGAAGATCTCCGGCACCGCCAAGGTGGGCAAGACGCTGAAGGCGAAGGCCGGCACCTGGAAGCCGTCCGGGGTGAAGCTGAGCTACCAGTGGTACCGCGGCAGCAGCAAGATCTCCGGCGCCACCAAGTCCAGCTACAAGCTGACCAGCAAGGACAAGGGCAAGAAGATCAAGGTGACGGTGACCGGCAGCAAGTCCGGCTACCT
>WBZS01002628.1_pt1 | contig 10724 bp, 7 predicted proteins | sample 5204201 | NCBI WGS metagenome assembly WBZS01 (sample SAMN12344357, study PRJNA552823) | activated sludge metagenome | biome: Activated sludge suspended growth; feature: Nitrification reactor; material: Wastewater; isolation source: activated sludge from nitrification reactor of wastewater treatment... | reverse complement strand
CCCGGAAGTCCGGGCGCGGCCGAAGTCCGTGGGGCGGGCGCCCGGCGCGACAGGACCTGGTGCGCGAACACAACCTGTCCCTCGTGTTGGCCCACATCCTCGAGGCCCGGACACCGGTGACGAGGGCGCAGGTGGCGGGCGCGACCGGCTTGACCCGGGCCACGGTCTCGGACCTCGTGGAGACGCTCGTCGGCGCCCATCTCGTCAAGGAGCTCGCCCCGCGGGCCAGCGAGGGCGCCGGTCGCCCCGGCGTGCCGCTGACCGCGGCCGATCGCACGGTCGTCGGCGTCGGGGCCGAGGTCGCCGTCGACCACCTCGGGGTGACGATCGTCGATCTCACCGGCCTGCCGGTGTCCCGGCAGATCGTCGAGAACGACCTCCGAGGCAGCGATGCGACCGCGACGCTCGGTCGGCTCGCGGGCCTGCTGCGGGACACGGTGCACGACGTCGTGGCCTCGGGGATGAGCCCGGCCGGGGTCTGCCTGGCCCTCCCAGGGCTGGTCGACCACACCGAGAACCTGCTCCGGTACGCACCCAACCTGGGCTGGCGCGATGTCCCGGTGCTCGACCTCCTGCGCTCGGTCAGCGGCCTGACCCTCCCGTCCTGGACGTGCGGCAACGACGCCGACCTCGCCGCGGCCGCCGAGGCCCAGGCCCGGGCCCGCACCCGCGGCTGCTCGCGCACCGACGAGAACTTCGTCTACATCAGCGGCTTCGTCGGGATCGGTGGCGCGGTGGTCCGTGGCGGACTGGTGTCGACGGGCGTCAACGGCTGGGGCGGCGAGATCGGCCACACCCCGATGGACCCGGCCGGCCCCTCCTGCACGTGCGGGGCCACCGGCTGCCTGGAGCAGTATGCCGGCCGGCACGCGCTGCTGGCCCGGGCCGGCCTGCCGCCGCTGGCCCCGCTGTCGGCCCTGCTCGAGGCCCTGGAACCGACGCCCGGGGCACCGCGTGGCGGAGCCACTGACCCCGCCGCACGCACCGCCCGGCTGGCCGTCGCCGACGCGGCCAGCGCGCTCGGACGGGCCGCTGCCACGATCGTCAACCTCGTCGACGTCGACACCGTCGTGCTCGGGGGGCTCTACGGCCAACTGTTCGACGGGCTGGCGCCCGGGGTGCGGGCCGAGCTGGACCGTCGGGTCCTGGCGGCGCGGTGGACCCCCGTCGGGTTGGAGAAGGCCCTCGTCGGCGACCACGCCGTCCTCCACGGGGCGGCCCTGACAACCCTCGAGGCGGTGATCACGGCGCCCGGGTCGTGGGCAGGAGACCGGGCAGGCGCGCACACCGGCCAACACGCCGACACCGGGGCCAGCACGAGGGCCAGCACGAGGGCCAGCACGAGGGCCGGCGCGAACGTTATCAATTCGTGAGCAACTTCGGGTCCGCAACGGTTGCGCGGCACCCGGATTTCACAATAAGTTCACTCACACAACAATTCCCCTCAACGCGGAGGTGTGGCCGGTGACAGGATCACATGGCGGTGTAGCTCAAGCGCCCGGGACATCCGGTCGCCCGGGCGAGATCATCCTCGAGATGCGCGACATCACGAAGGAGTTCCCCGGGGTCAAGGCCCTCTCGGACGTGTCGATGGTCGTGCGCCGAGCCGAGATCCACGCGATCTGTGGCGAGAACGGTGCCGGTAAGTCCACCCTCATGAAGGTCCTGTCGGGCGTCTGGCCGACCGGCTCCTACACCGGGGAAATGTTCTTCGAGGGCCACCCGGTGACGTTTCAGACGATCAACGACAGCGAGAAGGCCGGGATCGTCATCATCCACCAGGAGCTGGCCCTCATCCCCGAACTGTCGATCGGCGAGAACATCTTCCTGGGCAACGAGCAGGCTACGAATGGCGTGATCGACTGGGTGCTCACCCAGCAGCGCGCCAAGGAGCTGCTGGCCCGCGTCGGTCTGGACGAGGACCCGAACACCAAGATCAAGGACATCGGCGTCGGCAAGCAGCAACTGGTCGAAATCGCCAAGGCCCTCTCCAAGGACGTCAAGCTCCTCATCCTCGACGAGCCCACCGCGGCCCTCAACGAGAGCGACTCCCAGCACCTGCTCGCGATCATGGACGGGCTGCGCAGCCGCGGCATCACCTGCATCATGATCAGCCACAAGCTCAACGAGATCGAGCAGATCTCCGACGCCATCACGATCATCCGCGACGGGAAGTCCATCGAGACCCTGCGGGTCAAGGAGGACGGCGTCGACGAGAACCGGATCATCCGAGGCATGGTCGGGCGCGACCTCGAGTCGCGCTTCCCCGAGCACACCCCCAGCATCGGCGAGATCCTCTTCGAGGTCCGCGACTGGCGCGTCCAGCACCCGACCCGCAGCGACCGCCTCGTCTGCAAGAACTCGAACTTCTTCGTCCGACGCGGCGAGATCGTGGGCTTTGCCGGACTGATGGGCGCCGGGCGCACCGAACTGATGCGGTCGATCTTCGGCCGGTCCTACGGCACCTTCCTCGGCGGCACCCTCCAGCTCGACGGCAAGGAACTCCAGCTCAAGAGCGTGTCCGACGCCATCAACGCGGGCATCGCCTACGTCACCGAGGACCGCAAGACCCTTGGCCTGAACCTCCTCGACGACATCAAGGCGACGACGGTCGCGGCCGACCTGAAGCGGATCACGCACAGCCTCGTCGTGAGCAACACCGAGGAGTATGCCGCCGCCGAACGGTTCCGCCTCGAGCTGCGGACGAAGACGCCCAGCGTCGACGAGGGAGTGAGCAAGCTCTCCGGCGGCAACCAGCAGAAGGTCGTCCTGGCCAAGTGGCTCTTCACCGAGCCCGAGCTGCTGATCCTCGACGAGCCGACCCGAGGCATCGATGTCGGGGCCAAGTTCGAGATCTACGGGATCATCCAGCGCCTGGCGGACGCCGGGAAGGGCGTCATCGTCGTGTCCTCCGAGCTGCCCGAACTCCTCGGACTCTCCGACCGCATCTACACGATCTGCGAGGGAGCCATCACCGGCGTCCTCACCAAGGCCGAGGCCGATCAGGAGTCGCTCATGCGCCTCATGACCAAGACCTCCGGTCCAGGTAGTACGTCCGTCAGCCAGTCCGCCTGAGCCTCCCCGTATCCCTTCGTACCTCAAGGACACATCCATGAACGTGATCAAGAAGATCTTCGGTGGAGACACCCGTCAACTGGGCATGATCTTCGCGCTCGTCGCCCTCATCGTCTTCTTCCAGTACAAGACCGGTGGCCTGACGCTCGAGCCGAACAACGTCAACAACATCATTCAGGGCAACGCCTACATCCTCGTGCTCGCGATCGGGATGGTGCTCGTCATCATCGCCGGGCACATCGACCTGTCGGTCGGCTCGATCGCCGCCTTCGTCGGCATCGTCGTGGCCATCGCCATCCGGGACTGGGGCATCCCCTGGCCGGTCGGCATCCTCCTGGGTCTGGCTCTCGGCGCGCTGGTGGGGGCCTGGCAGGGCCTGTGGGTCGCCAAGATCGGCATCCCCGCCTTCATCGTGACCCTCGCCGGCATGATGCTCTTCCGCGGCGCGAACCAGTGGGTCGGCAAGTCGCTCACCGTGCCCGTCCCGGAGGGCTTCCAGCAGATCGGTGCGGGGTCCCTTCCGGAGGTCGGTCCCAGCACCGGCTTCAACAACCTCACCGTGCTGCTCGGCATCCTCGGGTGCGCGGCCATCATCGTCGGCGCCCTGCGCGGTCGCGCCAAGCTGACGAGCATCAATGCCGAGGTCGAGGAAGCCTGGGTCATGTGGGTTCGGCTCGTGCTCATCTGCGCCGTCATCATGGGCGTGATGATGCAGATCGCGTCCGGGCGCAAGGGATTCCCCTACTCGGGCCTGATCCTGGTGGCCCTGGTCATCATCTACGGGTTCATCTCGAGCAAGACCATCCTCGGGCGGCACATCTACGCCGTCGGCGGCAACCGCCATGCCGCCGAACTGTCCGGCGTGAAGAGCAAGCGCGTCAACTTCTTCGTCATGGCCAACATGTCGGTCCTGGCCGCGCTCGCCGGCATGATGTTCGTCGCCCGCTCGACCGCCTCGGGACCGTTTGACGGCGTCGGCTGGGAGCTCGACGCCATCGCCGCCGTCTTCATCGGTGGCGCAGCCGTCACCGGCGGTGTCGGCACGGTTGTCGGCTCGATCGTCGGTGGTCTGGTCATGGCCGTGCTCAACAACGGCCTCCAGATCCTCGGGGTCGGTGCCGACGCCACGCAGGTCATCAAGGGCCTCGTGCTCCTCGCAGCCGTCGCCTTCGACGTCTACAACAAGATGCAGGGCAAGCCGTCGATCACGGGACTGCTCATGAAGAACCGCAAGGCCGCCGCATCCGAGGCTGCCGCCACCACCACCACAACGCCGCACTGATCGACCTCGGCGGAGCACTCGCTCCGCCATCCCCCACAGAAAATCCACGATCCACCGTGTCAGCCATTGGGCACGGGGCACAGAGAGAGAAGGAAACATGCGTTCACTGACCAAGGTCCTGGCCGTCACGGCGGTCGCGGGTCTGGCCCTGACCGGCTGCGGCCGCTCGGACTCGACCGGCACTGCCTCGGGCAGCGCGTCGGGTTCGGCCGCCGCCGCCGGCTTCGCCAAGGATGCCGTCATCGGCATCTCGCTCCCCCAGAAGACGTCCGAGAACTGGGTTCTCGCCGAGAAGCTGTTCAACGACGGTCTGACCGCCGCTGGCTTCAAGGGTGACGTGCAGTTCGCCAACGGAGGCGTCTCCGAGCAGCAGAACCAGATCCAGGCCATGGTGACCAAGGGCGCCAAGGTCATCGTCGTCGGCGCGATCGACGGCAGCCAGCTCGGCACGCAGCTCAAGGCCGCCAAGGACTCGGGCGCGACGGTCATCGCCTACGACCGCCTCCTCAAGAACACGGCGGACGTCGACTACTACATCGCCTACGACAACTTCAAGGTCGGCCAGCTCCAGGGCCAGGCGCTGCTGGACGGCATGAAGGCCAAGAAGGCCGCGGGCCCGTACAACGTCGAGCTCTTCGCCGGATCCCCGGACGACAACAACGCCAAGGTCTTCTTCGACGGCGCCATGGACGTGCTCAAGCCGAAGATCGCCGACGGCACCCTCAAGGTCGTCTCCGCCCAGACCGACTTCACCCAGGTCGTCACCCAGGGCTGGAAGGCCGAGAACGCCCAGAAGCGGATGGACACCCTGCTCGCCGCGTCCTACCCGGGCGCGACGGAACTCGATGGCGTCCTCTCCCCGAACGACACGCTGGCTCGCGCGATCATCACCTCGGTGAAGGCCGCCGGCAAGCCGATCCCGGTCGTCACGGGTCAGGACTCCGAGGTCGAGTCGGTCAAGTCGATCATGGCCGGCGAGCAGTACTCCACCATCAACAAGGACACCCGCAAGCTCGTCGCCGACACCATCAAGATGGTCCAGGCGCTCCAGGCCGGCCAGAAGCCGACCGTCAACGACGAGAAGTCCTACAACAACGGTGTCAAGGTCGTCCCGGCCAACCTGCTCGCCCCGGTCATCGTGACCAAGGCGAACGCGGCCGAGGCCTACGCCAACGACCCCACCCTGTCGCCACTCACCAAGTGAGCCCCCCGGTCGGCGCGAGCTGACCGGCGACAAACCCGCAGGGCCCCGGACTCCGCCAGGAGTCCGGGGCCCTCGTGGGTGCCGTCGGCGCCAGGTCAGCTCGTCGAGGCCGCCGCCGCGACCGAGGTGGGGTCGGCATACCGACCCCGGTGGCCGACGACGACGAAGCCGAGACGTTCGTAGAGGGCCAGGGCCGGGTTGTCGGTGTTGACGCAGAGCCAGGCCTGATTCGATCCGGCCTTCTTCAACGCCGTGAGCGACCGGACGACCAGGTGGGCGCCCAGTTGGTGGCCTCGCCAGTCCGGAACGACCCCCACCTGGTCGAGCCAGTCGTCGGAGAGGATCACGAAGGCGATCGGCTCCCCCACCTCGGTCACCAGCACCCGGGAGTCCGCCGGCCGGAACTGGGGAAGGGAGACCAGGTCGGCGTACCACTGCTCTTCGGGGACCCGCTGGAAGCCCGGCTGGTCGCCGAACGAGCGCTGCCAGGCCGTGTGGAACAAGGGGGCCGACGTCGAGTCGTAGGGCACGGACCGCAGCCCCTCGAGACGGCGGATGATCGGGATCGACACCAGGTGGTGGCACATGACCGCCTCGGACCGGATCTTCACCATCGCGATGCTCGCCAGAATCTCGTCCGCGGCCCGGGTGTCATTCTCCAGGACGACCCGGACCGGATCGCCCTCGGCGCGCTCCCGCGCCCAGGACGCCAGGTCCTCGGCCACCCCTTGACCGCGGAGGGCGGGATGCACCAACCCGGTGACCGTCCGCAACCCCTGGCCGTCGCGGAACATCGCGATGGCGGCGACCACCTCCCCCGTCTCGTCCCGACCGACCCGGCCGGGCCCGGAGCCGAACAGTCGCCCGATCAGGTCGGGTGAGTCCAGATAGGGCAGCCCTCCGTCGACCTCCAGACAGCGAGTGGCCAGATGGGCGATGCTGCCGAGGTCCGCGGGCTGGAGGTCACTCCAGGCGAGCACGACCATAATGCAGCCTCCTTGTGATCATCCCCCGGCCTCTATGACACCACGGCCGGCAGGCGGGATCACAGCAGGATGGTCGTGAATTCGCCCACGGTGCTCAGGCCCACGTGGTCATAGACCGTGCGGGCCGAGAGGTTGAAGTCGTTGACGTAGAGACTGACGGCGTCGGCTCCGATCGCCAAGACCTGTTCGATGACGGCGGCGACCATCGGGCCGGCCAGACCTCGGCCCCGCAGGTGAGGCGCGAGCCAGACTCCCTGGAGCTGGGCGACGCCGAGGGCCCAGGACCCGATGTCGGTCTTGAAGACCACCTCACCGCCCTCGACGACGACGAACGTGTGCCCTCTGGCCACCAGGGCGGCCAGGGAGTTGCGATAGGTCCGGCTGGATCCCGAGTAGGGGGGGTAGCCGATCTCGTGGGTGAACATGTGACTCGCCGCCGGGAGGATCGCGTCGACTTCGTCGGCTCGGGCCGGGCGCACCCGGGGGTCGATCGCCACCCCCAGGGACGAGGGGGCCTGGCTGGTCACCATGAGCGGTTGGTGGGCGCGCAACGCCCGCGGAGCCCCCCAGGTGCCGCTGAGTTCGGCCCACAGTGGCATCACCTCCTCCCGTGGACCCAGGATCGAGGCCGTGCGTCCCCGCCACCGCCGGAGCTTGTCCGCGAACGCCGACGCCGCTTCGGGGGTGGTCTCGACCGGGACGAGGTTGGCGCGCGCCCAACAGATCGAGGTCAACTCCTCGTCCGTACGGAACCCGAGCAGGCCGTCCAGGGATCCCTGTCGCCAACTCTCCAGGATGCGGGCGGCGACGAACACGTGGCGCACCGGGTCGCGGGCGCACAGGCCCAAGGCGTCGTCCCGGTCGTGCAGCCCAAGGGGCCGGACCGCTGAGCGGGTGCGCAGCACGCCCTCAGCCTAGGACCCCGGGGCCCTGCATGGCCCCCGATCCCGCCGGTCGGTCAGCCGACCGTCACGCTCGGGGCACCCACGCCCTCGTCGTCGAGAGGCTCACCCATCTCCTCGGCCAGCCGCATGGCCTCCTCGATGAGGGTCTCGACGATCTGCGACTCGGGGACCGTCTTGATGACCTCGCCCCGGACGAAGATCTGGCCCTTGCCGTTTCCGGAGGCGACCCCGAGGTCGGCCTCGCGGGCCTCGCCCGGGCCGTTGACGACGCAGCCCATGACGGCCACCCGCAACGGCACGGTCATCCCCTCCAGCCCTGCGGTGACCTCCTCGGCGAGCTTGTAGACATCGACCTGGGCCCGGCCACAACTGGGACAGGACACGATCTCGAGCTTGCGCGGACGCAGGTTGAGCGACTGGAGGATCTGCAGCCCGACCTTGACCTCCTCGACCGGGGGCGCCGAGAGGGAGACCCGGATCGTGTCCCCGATGCCCTTGGACAGCAGGGCGCCGAACGCGGTCGCCGACTTGATCGTGCCCTGGAAGGCGGGGCCGGCCTCGGTGACGCCCAGGTGCAAGGGCCAGTCACCGCGCTCGGAGAGTTGTTCGTAGGCGCGGACCATGACGACCGGGTCGTTGTGCTTGACCGAGATCTTGAAGTCGTGGAAGTCGTGCTCCTCGAAGAGGCTGGCCTCCCACACCGCCGACTCGACGAGGGCCTCGGGGGTGGCCTTCCCGTACTTCTCGAGCAGGCGCCGGTCGAGGGAGCCGGCATTGACACCGATCCGGATCGAGGTGCCGGCGGCCTTGGCACGCCGGGCGATCTCGGCGACCTGGTCGTCGAACTGCCGGATGTTGCCGGGGTTGACCCGCACCGCCGCACAGCCGGCGTCGATCGCCGCATAGACGTACTTGGGCTGGAAGTGGATGTCCGCGATGACCGGGATCTGGGACTTGCGCGCGATCGCCGGCAGCGCGTCGGCGTCGTCCTGGCTGGGACAGGCCACCCGGACGATGTCACAACCGGCAGCGGTCAACTCGGCGATCTGCTGGAGCGTGGCGTTGACGTCGGAGGTCAGGGTCGTCGTCATCGACTGCACGCTGATCGGAGCGCCGCCGCCGACCGCGACCTTCCCGACCTGGATCTGGCGGGTCGGGCGACGCGGCGCCAACACGGGAGGCGGCAGGGACGGCATACCTAGGCCAACAGACATGTCACCCAGTATCCCGCATCGCCGCCGACGCCTCGGCCGGGTCAGCCGCCGAGTTTGATCGGGTTGACGATGTCGGCGTAGATGAGCAGCGCCGACATGACGATCAGAACCATCGACACGCCATACGCGATCGGCAACCCCTTGGCCACGTCGACGTATGCCGGCGGTGGCAGTTTCCGAGCACGCGCCCAGGCCCGCTTGGCACCCTCCCAGAGGGCGCCGACGACGTGACCCCCGTCGAAGGGCAACAGTGGAAGGAGGTTGAAGACGAAGAGCATGAGGTTGAGCGAGGCGATCAGCCCGATCAGGAACCAGAACTTGTCGGCCAGGTGCTCGCCGACCATCATGTCGAGCTTGCCTGCGCTGACCTCCCCCGCGACCCGCCCCACGCCCACGACCGACATCGGCGAGTCCACCGCTCGCTGCTGATCGGAGAACGCGGCCTTCCAGACGCCGGCCATCTTCTGCGGGATCCGGAGCACTGCTCCCGCGGTCTGCCAGACCCCGTTGGCGACGACGCCGGGCACCGTGGTGATCGACTGCGGCAGGTAGACGATGGGCGTCGCCGAGGAGATGCCGATGAAGCCAGCGGTCGTGGTGACCAGGGCTCCCGAGGCGTCCCGGCGCGGCTGGCCGGTCGGGTCGTATTCGGCGACGACGTTGGCGATCGGGGTCACCGTCAGGGTGCGTTGCTCTCCGCGACGCTCGATGACGACCTCGGTGGCCTGGCCGACCCGCGGCCGCACGAGTCGGCTCACGTCGTCGTTGGAGTCCACGGCGACGCCGCCGATCGAGACGATGTGGTCCATCGGGAGCAGCCCGGCGGCGGCGGCCGGGGTCCCGGGCTTGCCGACGCACGAGGTCTGCGCGTCGACGTCGGTGACCGGGACGACGCACCGGGCCACCGAGGCGACCAGGGCGCCGGAGCCGGCCGTGGGCGCCCCGTGCAGGGTGACCATGCCGGTCAGCAGAACGACGGCGATCAGCAGGTTCATCAGCGGGCCGCCGAGCATGGTGGCGACCTTCTTCGGCGTCGACAGCTTGTAGAACACCCGGTGCTCGTCGCCGGGTTGCAGCTCCTCGAACGCCGACGCGCGGGCCTCGTCGGCCAGTTGCGAGAACCGTCCGGTGCTGGTGGCCCGCACGGTCCCCGGCTCGTCCCCCGGGGCCGGGGGGAACATGCCGATCATCCGGACGTAGCCGCCGAGTGGGACCGCCTTGACGCCGTACTCGGTCTCGCCGCGGCGACGGGACCACAGGGTGGGGCCGAACCCGACCATGTACTGGGTCACCCGGACCCCGAAGCGTTTGGCCGGCACCAGGTGGCCGACCTCGTGGAGCGCGATCGAGAGCGCCACCCCCACGGCGGCGATCAGCACGCCCCCGGCATACGCAAGCCACGTCATGAATCGGACCCCTTCCGCGGGGACGACCCCACGAACTCTGCGGCGCGCTCGCGCGCCCAGGCATCGGCACGCAGCACCCCCTCAACGCTCGAGGCGTCGTGAACACTCCCGCTGGTCGCCGACGAGGTGTCGGCGTGCGAATCGACCACGGCGGCGACGGTGTCGACGATGTCGAGGAATCCGATCGACCCGGCGTGGAAGGCCTCGACGCACACCTCGTTGGCGGCGTTGTAGACCGCCGGCGCGGTGCCGCCCGCCGCCCCGACCGCGCGGGCCAGGCGCACCGCCGGGAAGGCGTCGTCGTCGAGGGGGTGGAACTCCCAGGACTGCGGCACCGACCAGTCGCACGGTGCGTCGACATCGATCAACCGGTCGGGCCAGGAGAGCCCGAGCGCGATCGGCACGAGCATCCGCGGCGGCCCGAGCTGCGCGATCGTCGAGCCGTCGTGGAACTCGACCATCGAGTGGATCCACTGCTGCGGGTGGACCACGACGTCGATCGCGTCGAAGGGCAGGTCGAAGAGCAGGTGGGCCTCGATGACCTCCAGTCCCTTGTTGACCAGGGTCGCCGAGTTCGTCGTGATCACCGTGCCCATCGCGTAGTTGGGGTGGGCGAGCGCCTGGGCCGGGGTGACCTCGCGCAGGTCCGCCC
>WBZS01002627.1_pt1 | contig 10726 bp, 8 predicted proteins | sample 5204201 | NCBI WGS metagenome assembly WBZS01 (sample SAMN12344357, study PRJNA552823) | activated sludge metagenome | biome: Activated sludge suspended growth; feature: Nitrification reactor; material: Wastewater; isolation source: activated sludge from nitrification reactor of wastewater treatment... | reverse complement strand
GTCCCGTCCCCGGCGAGGACGTGCTCGATCATCAGCCGGTAGCGATCCTCGAAGACATGCAGCGGGAGCAGCATCGACGGCAGGAGCACCGACCCCAGCGGGAACATCGGTGTCTCGGTGCTCATGGCATCGCCTCCGGCGCGGTGCTCATGCGCTCGCCTCCGGCGCAGTGCTCATGCGCTCGCCTCCGGCGAGACCGACGCGGGGTCGACGGCGTCGGGGTACGAGAGGATCGCCTCGGCGACCTTCGTCTCGAAGGCCAGGTCCGAGGCCGACACGTCGCGCCCGCTCGGATTGAGGATCGTGCTGAACCGAACATCGGCACCCTTGGTCGTCGTCACCCATCCCGACAACGCGGTGACGGCCTTGAGCGTGCCCGTCTTGGCGCGCACGGCCCCGGCGGCCGGGCTCTTCGTGAACCGGTCGCGAAGGGTGCCGTCGGGCCCGTCGGCGACGGGCAGGCCATCGGCGATCGGCCCCGACGGGCCACTCGTGCCCAGCACGTCGTCGAGCAGGCGGCACGTCAGCCGGTTCCCGGTGTCGAGGCCACTGCCGTCGAGCAGGACGATGCCGTTCATGTCGATGTCGTGCTCGGTCAACACCCGCTGCGCCTCCTTCAGGCCCGCTGCCGTGGTGCCCTCGTTCGACGTCGCCGAACCTACCGCCTTGAGCAGGAGCTCGGCCGTGTTGTTGTCGCTGAACGTCAGCATTTCCTTGACGATGTCGCGCAATGGGAGGGACGGAACGTCGACGACCGTCGCCAGACCGTCGGGCGCCTCCCCCGACGCCGCCGGGCCGCCCACCGAGACACCACGGGCGACGAGCAGCTGCGTGAGGGCGTCGGCGGCATAGGCGGGCGGATCCGACGCCGGCTGGGGCGTTCCCGACGAAGCGCCCGGGAGGACGCCGTAGGTGCGGGCGTCGTTGACCGACAGGGCCGACAGCGGCCCGACCTGGTTCTGGGCCAGGTACCGCGACGGCCACGTCGGGATCGTACGGACGTCGTCGAAGTGTCGGTCGTCGCCCTTCACCGACCCCGTCACCTGCGTGACGCCGGCGGCGACGATCTTGTCGGCGATGTCCTCGATCCGGGTGTGGGGCGTCTTCCCGTACTTGAGGGTCGACTGGTACGTGTCGCTGTCGATGACCGGGTCGCCGCCACCGATCATCCAGAGGTCACCCTCGATCACTCCCCCCGCCGGGGCGGACGTGGCGGCCAGGCGGGTCGTGAACGTGGCATCGGGCCCGAGCACGTCGAGCGCGGTCAGGGCCGTCACCAGCTTCTGGTTGGACGCGGCCGGCATCGGGGTGTCGGGTTGCGCGGCGTAGAGCGTGGTCGGACCGTCGGCAACCACCAGGCAGGTCTGTGCCGGAGCCGACGCCACGAGCGGGGCAAGTTCGGCGGTGAGACGCCGAGCGGCCTGGGGACGGACGAGGAGGTCCGGGACCCGACGCGCCGACAACACCGGGGTGGCAGGAGCCGCCGGGGCAGGCCCCGACGCCACGGCCGGTTCGGCGGCCGCGCTGCGATCGGACTCGGTCGACACGCCGTAGCCCACGACAGCGAGGCCGGCAACGAACAGGCCGGCGGCGACGGCGGACGAACGCAGCATCAGACGCCGCGGAACCGGGCGTAGCGGGTCAGGTGTTCGAGCGCCGTGACCGCCCGGTTGGCCGACGCGTAGCAGACACGACCCGTCGCCTTCACCGTGGCGGGGCCGGCGTTGGTCGGGTCGGACACGGCCAGTTCGGTGGCCGTGAGAATCGGCTTGCCGGTCGCCGCGGAGATGTCGGCGGCGGCCTGGGCGAAGCGGGCGTCCTGGCGCTCGTGGTACTCGACGATGCGCTCGAGCCCGTGGTCGGGGTAGAAGCGACCACGCCGCATCATCGCGGCCTGGTTCGACTGGATGCCCACGCCCAGGTAGACGATCGAGTCGACCGACGGGTGGCGCGCGATCATCTCCATCACCTGGGGAATGGTGTCACGGGTCTCGCCGCCGGCGAGGTCGACCGGGTTGTTGCGGCTCCAGCGCGGCGGAAGCAGCGTGTCGACCTCGGCCAACAGGTCCTCCGGAAGCTCGACGAGTTCGAGGACCTTGCTCCGGCTGATCGCGTCGGCGGTCACCACACCCCAACCTCCGGCTGTGGTCATCACGACGACCCGGTTTCCCGACGGGAGCGGCTGGGTCGCCAGCGTCGCTGCGGCCTCGAACGCCTCCTCGACGGTGGCTGCCCGGCAGACACCCGCCTGCCGGCACGCGCCGTCGAACACCCGGTCGTCGGTCGCGAGCGAACCGGTGTGGCTCGACGCAGCGCGGGCCCCGCCGGCCGTGGCGCCGCCCTTGACGAGCACCACCGGTTTGGTAGGCGTGATCGCTCGCACGGCGTCGAAGAACGCCCGGCCGTCGTCGATGCCCTCGACGTACGCGAGCCCGACCGACGTGGCCGGGTCGGTCGAGTACCAACTCAGGTAGTCGGCCACGGTCGTGGCGGCGGCGTTGCCGGCGGACACGGCCCGACTGATGCCGATGCCCGTCGCCGTCGCCATGTTGAGGAACGACGAGACGAAGTTGCCCGACTGGCTGGCGACGCCGATCGAGCCCGCCGGCGGGTACGGCGCCACGATCTGCGCGCACAGGCCGACCGGTGTCGACACGACACCCTGGCCGTTGGGGCCGGCCAACAGGATGCCGAGCTCGTCGCACAAGGCGACCAGTTCGGCTTCGTCCACTCGGCCCTGCTCCCCCGCCTCGCCGTAGCCGGCCGACGTCAGGAATGCCGCCGTGATGCCCTTGCGGGCGCAGGCGCGCAGCAGGTCGGGGTTGGCTCCCTTGGGGGTGCACACGAAGACGAGGTCGGCCTCGCCGTCGGGGAGGTCGTCGATGCTCGGAACCGTGTTGATGCCCAGGACCGGGGCGCCGTCGAGGTTGGTGGCGAACACCTTGCCCTCGTAGCCACTCGCCAGGATGTTGTGGAGCGACACGAAGCCGAACTTGCCGGGGTGGGTCGACGCTCCGGCGACGACGACGCCGCGGGGGTTGAACAGCGCCTCGAACTGGGCGGGCGACGGTGCCATCAGCGGGCTGCACCCGGCGCCGGGGCCTCGGTGGGGGCCTCCTTCTGGTCGTCGGTCAGCTCGACCAACGCGTCGACCGCCACGGGGCGGCCGGCGTTGATGATGAGCGGGTTGAGGTCGACCGAGACGAGTTCGGGGTTGGCGACCGCTGCGTCGTTGAGCGCCATGAGCGTTGCGACGACGGCGGCACGATCGACCTCGACCTCGCCCCGGAAGGCGCCGAGCAACGACTGGTGCTCCAGTTCGTCGAGCATCGACGTGGCGTCGTCGGCGGTGATGGGCACGAGCCGGATCGCCACGTCGGCGATCGCCTCGGCCAGGATGCCGCCGATGCCGAGCATCACCGTCATGCCGAACTGCTCGTCGCGGCTGAGGCCGGCGATGAGCTCGCGGGTGCCGGCGACCATCGGAGCGACCAGCACTCCCACCTCGCCGTCGTCGGCGGTCGCCGCTCCGAGCAGGTCGGCGGCGGCGGCCTCGACGGCGGCGGCGGTGCCGAGGTTGAGGCGGACGAGGCCGCGTTCGGTCTTGTGGGCGATCGAGTCGCCGCAGAGCTTCGCGACGACGGGGAAACCCATCTCGGCGGCGGCAGCGGCGGCAGCGGCGGCGGTGCCGACCACCCGTTCGGGGGCGATGGGCAGACCGTAGGGGGCGAGGAACTGCTTCGATTCGGCCTCGGACAACGTACGCGTGCTGCGGGACGGTGGTGTGAGCGACGACATGATCGGACGAGCCTACGCGCGGCCCGCACCTCCCGACGCTGACCGCACCCCACCGGTTCGGGCAGTTGGTACCGTGCTCGCATGCAGATCGTCGCGGCCCTGTTCACCGATGAGATCAACCTCCGCCAGGTGGCGGGCCCGTCGACGCGGATCGACCTGACAGGCGTGCAGTTCTCCGCCGTCGCCCCGTCGCCGCTCCCACTCGAGTGGGCGCCGCACCTGGTCGTCATCATCCGCTGTGGCGCCGGCGAGTCGACGACCGCGGCGCTCGAGGTCGTGTACTACCGCGACGGCGAGCAGATCGCCCGCAATGTGCAGGCCGTCGAGATCGAGCAGAACAAGTTCGGCTACCGCCTCGTACGGGCCGAGATGGAGTTCACCGAGTACGGGACGGTCGAGGCGCATTGCCGCATGGACATGGGCCCGGTCACGATCGTGCCCTACACCCTGCTCCCCCCGCCGGAGGCCTGATGGGCCCGACCTTCGCCGCGGCGCTCAGCGAGCACCCCCTCGCCACGCAGGCCGTCGGCGAGGTCGTCGGGCAGGTACTCGAGTCGCTCGGCACCCCGCCCGATGTCGCCATGCTGTTCGTGACCGGCCCCCATGCCGGCGCATTGGAGGACATCGCCCGGGCGGTGCGCCGACTGGTCAACCCACGGGTGCTCGTCGGGGCCACCGCCGTGTCGGTCCTCGGAGGGTCCCAGGAGGTCGAGGAGACGCCGGGGATCGTGTTGTGGGCGGCGCGGTTCGACGTCGACGTCGAGCCGGTCCGCCTCGAGGCCATCCCAACCGCCGACAATCTCTTCGTGGCCGGCGGCGGTGTCCTCAACCGAAACGACGGCACGTTGCTGCTGGTCGCCGACCCGTTCAGCTTCCCCGTCGAGCAGGTCCTCGGTCATCTCCGCGAATCGGCACCGGACGTCGCGATCGTCGGGGGCATGGCGTCCGCGGCGCGGGGTCCCGGCGGCAACGTCCTGGTGCTCGACGACGAGCTGTTCCGCAGCGGCGCGGTCGGCGTGTGGCTCCCGCCCACGGTCCCGATCACGACCGTCGTGTCGCAGGGCTGCCGGCCGATCGGGCAACCGTTCGTGGTGACCAAGGCGGAACGCAACGTCATCTACGAGCTCGCCGGCCAGGAGGCGCTCAGCCGTCTCAACGAGACGATCGACTCGCTCAGCGACCACGACAAGCGGCTGCTGGCGAACGGCCTCCACATCGGCCACGTGATCGACGAGCAGCGGATCGACTACGGCCGCGGCGACTTCCTCATCCGGGGCGTCCTCGGCGCCGACCGCAAGATCGGGGCGATCGCCATCGGCGACGAGGTGCCGGTGGGAGCGACGGTGCAGTTCCAGGTCCGCGACGCCGAATCCGCCGACGAGGACCTCCACGCCCTCATCGACGGCCAACGAGCCCGGGGCGCCCTCGTGTTCACGTGCAACGGCCGGGGCTCGAACCTGTTCGGCACCCCCGGCCACGACGCCGAGGTCGTCAGCGAACAGACCGGCGGCGCGGTCGCGGGCATGTTCTGCGCCGGGGAGTTCGGTCCGGTCGGCAGCGTCAACTTCGTGCACGGCTTCACCGCCTCGATCGCGCTGTTCGGAGCACAGCGATAGCTCCTGCCGCGAGTTCTGGTTGCGGAATCGCCCGCCAAGCGGCGATCACCGCGACCGAAACCGCGGGGTTCCGGGTGGAGGGTGCCCCCTCGTGACCACCGGAGTTCGGCAGGATTGAGATCATGCGCCGCCGCTTCCTGATCGTCCTCACCACCGCCGCACTGTTCGCCGGTGTCGCCGGTTGCGACGCTGCAGCGTTCAACCGCTGGCTCGTCGAGCGGGGCAAGCCGGCCATGACCGAGCCCGAACTGTCGAAGGTCGTGGCCCTCATCACTGCTGCGGAGAACGAGAACACTCGCAAGGCGTCGTTCACGGCGACCCTCGTCGGTGTCGACGCCGCACGGCTCGGGTTGTCGTGGCGCCCGGGGTGCCCTGTTGGTCCGGCGGACCTGCGGCTGATCACCGTGAGCTACTGGGGCTTCGACAACGCCGGCCACACCGGCGAACTGATCGTGCACCGCAACATCGCGCTGCAGACGATCCGGGCGTTCCGGGAGCTGTGGGACGCGAAGTTCCCGATCAACCGCATGGACACGGCGGAGAAGTTCGCGAGCCCAACCGATTTCCGCCCCGACGGAAGCTTCATCGAGACCCACGGGCCCGATCTGGTCAACGACACGTCCGCCTTCTTCTGCCGGCCGACGACGGGCTCGTCGAGTGGCTGGTCTCAGCACTCCTACGGCACGGCCATCGACATCAACCCCGTCCAGAACCCCTACATCAAGGGTGCGACGGTCATCCCCGAGAACGGAACGACGGCACGCAACGCTTCGGTGCCGGGCACGATCGTGAAGGGCTCGCTGCCGGTGGCCGCCATGAAGCGCGCCGGTCTGGTCTGGGGCGGCACGTGGTCATCGCTGAAGGACTACATGCACTTCAGCGCGACCGGCCGCTGACGCCGACTCACGAGTGGTGCGCGCGTTCTGGGCGCGCCAGCGGGTCACATCCGACCCGGCGGCGCGCCCGGAAGCTGCGACCCACCCGTTCGGGCCCGCCACGGCGAGCGATTAGGGTTGCCTCGCACGGCGCGACTCATCCCCCGTCGGCACTTCTACGAGAAGGGGAACCACGTGGGCTTCACCGCGGACCAGGAACGGCTCGGCATCAACGTCGTCAAAGCACTCGCGATGGACGGACCGGCGAAGGCCAACTCCGGCCACCAGGGCACGGCGATGGCGTTGGCACCACTCGCCCACGTCCTGTTCACGCGGGTCATGCGCTACGACGCCACCGCCCCCGACTGGCCCGACCGTGACCGCTTCGTGCTCTCGGCCGGCCACGCATCGATCCTGCAGTACTCATTCCTGTACCTCACCGGGTACGGCCTGACCCTCGAGGACCTCGAGCAGTTCCGCCAGTGGGGTTCAGCAACGCCCGGCCACCCCGAGGTGCACCACACCGCCGGCGTCGAGGTCACCACCGGACCCCTGGGCCAGGGCTTCGCCAACGCCGTCGGCATGGCGATGGCCGAGCAGTCGCTGCGCGCCCGGTTCGGCGAGGCCGCCACCAACCACCACATCTGGTGCATCGCCGGCGACGGCGACCTGTCGGAGGGCATCAGCCACGAGGCCGCGTCGCTCGCCGGTCACCTGCAGCTCGACCACCTCACGGTGATCTACGACGACAACCACGTGTCGATCGACGGCGTCACCGAGCTCGCGCTCACCGACAACGCCGCCGAGCGGTTCCGTGGCTATGGCTGGAACGTCGTCGAGGTCGGCGAGATCGCCGAGGACCTCGACGCGCTCGAGGCTGCGCTCGTGGCGGCGAAGGCCCACAGCGGAGCGCCGACGATCATCATCCTCCGCAGCCACATCGGGTTCCCGTCGCCGACGCTGACCGACAGTCCGTCGGCGCACGGCCTGGCCTTCAAGGCCGCCGACATCGAGGCGACCAAAGAGGTCATGGGCCTGCCGACCGACCAGTCGTTCTATGTGCCCGACGAGGTCGTCGAGCTGTACCGCGCCGCCGGCACCGCCGGCTCGGCGGCCCGCCTCGCCTGGGAAGCCGGCCTCGACAGCGCCCTCGGCGAACGGCACGCCGAGTGGACCGCCCGCCTCGGTGGCACCGGCCTCCCCGGCTGGGAATCGGCCCTGCCCACCTTCGAGGTCGGCGACGCGGTCGCCACCCGCGTCGCACTGGCCAAGGCACTCACCGCGATCGTCGACGTGGTGCCCGGCCTCATGGCCGGCGGCGCCGACCTCACCGGCAACACCGGTACCGAATTGAAGGGCCAGACCGCCCTCAGCCCCGAGCACCCCGAAGGTCGCCAGATCCACTTCGGGGTCCGCGAGCACGCCATGGGCGCCACGATGAACGGCATGGCACTGCACGGCGGCGTCCTGCCCGTCGGCGGCACGTTCCTCGTGTTCAGCGACTACATGCGCCCGTCGGTACGCCTCGCCGCGCTGATGGGCACGAAGGTGATCTTCGCCTGGTCGCACGACTCGGTCGGTGTGGGCGAGGACGGCCCCACCCACCAGCCCGTCGAGCACGTGGCCGCCCTTCGGGCCATCCCCGGCCTCGACGTCATGCGTCCGGCCGACGCCAACGAGACGGTGCACGCCGTCCGCCTCGCCGTGGAGGGCAACGCCCCGATGGCGCTCATCATGAGCCGCCAGAACCTGCCGGTGCTCGAGGGCACCTCGTTCGAGGGCGTCGCCAACGGTGGCTACGTGCTCCGTGAGGCCGAGGGTGCACAGCTCAACCTGGTCGCCACGGGCTCGGAGGTCTCGGTCATCCTGGCCGCTGCCGACCGCCTCGCCGCCGACGGCATCGTGGCCCGGGTGGTCTCGCTGCCCAGTTGGGAACGGTTCGAGGCGGCAGGGCGCTCCTACCAGGCCTCGGTCCTGCCCTCCGACGTGCCGACCCTCGCCGTCGAGGCGCAGGTCACGTTCGGGTGGCACCGCTGGGCCGACGACGTGATCGGCATCGACCGCTTCGGTGCGTCGGCACCGGGTGATCTGGTGCTCGACAAGTTGGGTATCAACGTGGACAACGTCGTCACCCGGGCCACCGCCCTGGTCCGCGACGAGCAGAGCTGAACGGAGACAGATGATGGGTCGTCTACACGATCTCTACGAGTTCGAGGGCCAGAGCCCGTGGCTCGACAACCTCAAGCGTGCGTGGCTCGAGTCCGGGGAGATCCAGCAGTGGATCGATCGCGGCGTCCGGGGCATCACCTCCAACCCGTCGATCTTCCAGAAGGCGATCGAGACCGGCGAGGAGTACACCGCGCAGTTCTCCGAGCTGATCGGCTCCGGTTCCTCGGTCGAGGACGCGTACTGGAAACTCGTCGTGCAGGACATCGAAGGGGCGTTGGCGCTGCTGCGCCCCGTGTACGACGAGTCCGACGGCATCGACGGCTACGTCTCGGTCGAGGTGGCACCGTCGCTCGCCCATGACCGCGAGGGCACCGAGGAAGCGGCCCGCGTTCTCGACGATCTCATCGACGAGCCGAATCTGCTGGTCAAGATCCCCGCCACCGAGGCCGGGGTCGGGGCCATCCGGGCGATGATCGGCGAGAGCCGGTCGGTCAACGTGACGCTGATCTTCTCCCTCGAGCGCTACGCCGCGGTCATGGAGGCGTACATCGCCGGCCTCGAGGACGCCCTCGCCGATGGTGCAGTCGACCTGTCCGCCGTCGCGTCGGTGGCCTCGTTCTTCATCAGTCGCGTCGACGTCGAGGTCGACCGTCGGCTCGATGCCGTCGGCACGCCCGAGGCGCTCGAGCTGCGCGGCAAGGCCGCCTACGTCCAGGGCCAGCTGGCCTACGAGATGTTCACCCAGGCGTTCTCCGGTCCGCGCTGGGAGGCGCTCGAGGCGAAGGGTGCCCGGGTGCAGCGGCCGCTGTGGGCGTCCACCTCGACGAAGAACCCGTCCTACCCCGACACGCTCTACCTCGACACCCTCATCGGGCCCGACACGGTCAACACCGTGCCCGACGCCACCCTCGTGGCGTTCGAGGACCATGGCACCGTCGCTCGCACCGTCGACGCCGACCTTCCCGGAGCGCATGCCGTGTGGGACGCGGTGGGCGCCCTGGTCGATCTCGACGACGTCGCCGCGACCCTCGAAACCGAGGGCGTCGACGCGTTCATGAAGAGCTTCGACGACCTCCTCGAGGTGCTGGCCGAGAAGGCCAACGACCTGAGCGCCGCGTAGCCGTCCTCACGGCAGCCGCCGCCACCACGGCGTTCAGCCGCCGAGCGGCCCGAACGAGCCGTCGTCGCGGCCGCACCACGCCATCGCGGTGTCGGCGAGCACGCAGGTGCCGTAGTACGAGTCGCCGCCGAGCGTGACGACGTTGCCGGCCCCGAGCGGGAGCGGCGGGTAGTCGGCGACGGAGCCGTCGGACTCGCTCCAGCAGCGCAGCGGCAGCCCGGCGCGTCGGATGCACCGCCCGACGAGGTCGATCGCTCCGCCGAGCGGCACGTCGCCGTCCATCCTCGTGGCCGGCGTGGGTGCCGGGCCGGGGGTGGCCCCCTCGGCGGGCATCTGGAAGGGCAGGACGCAGACCACCCCGCCGTCGGAGCGTCGGGCGCACCAGACACCGTCGCCGAGCGTCTGCATCTGGGCGACGCCGGTGAGCGGCTGGCCGCGGCCGTCCTCGACGGGACGTGGCGTGACGATGTTCTCGTACGCGTGGCGCGATCCGTCGAGGCCCCAGCACCAGGCGCGGCCGTTGGTCTGCCGGGCGCACGTCGATCCGGAGGCGGCGTCGGCCTGGGTGATGCCGGCCAGGGCCGCGCCTCCCGCCATGACGACGGCCGCCGCTCGCGTTCGGACCGTGCTCGAGCCGTCGCCCAGCCCGCCGAAGGCGTTGTAGCCCCAGCAGCGCACGGTGGTGTCGGCGAGCACGGCGCAGGCGTGGAAGCCGACCGTGACCGATGACGCGCCGGTGAGGGGCGAGCCGTCGGGAAGGATGACCTGCGTGGCGGTCGCCCGGTCGGTCAGCGTGCCGTCGCCGACGGTGCCGTACTCGTTGCTCCCCCAGCACCGCACCGTCGTGTCGCTCAGGACGGCACACGTGTTGAACGGCCCGGTCGCCACCGACGTCACGCCCGACAGCACGCCACCCTCGGCGCGGAGCACGGGCGCAGGAGGCGACACGAGGTTCGACGACGTGCCATTGCCGACGGCGCCGTAGGTGTTGTCGCCCCAGCAACGCACGGTGGTGTCGCTCAGCACGAAGCAGCCGACGTGACCGGGAACGCCGTCCGTGCTCACGGACGTGACGGTGAGCGGTGTCCCGACGTCGAGGTCGCTGCACCGCTGCAGGTTGGGCCCGGGGCCAGTGTTGAGGCCCTCGA
>WBZS01002626.1_pt1 | contig 10726 bp, 7 predicted proteins | sample 5204201 | NCBI WGS metagenome assembly WBZS01 (sample SAMN12344357, study PRJNA552823) | activated sludge metagenome | biome: Activated sludge suspended growth; feature: Nitrification reactor; material: Wastewater; isolation source: activated sludge from nitrification reactor of wastewater treatment... | reverse complement strand
GCCGGTCGCCGTGCGAAGGTCTTTTGAATCCGATTCATGACGGGCCAATTTGGCGACGCCGAAGTCAGTGATTTTTGGCAGTGCCGAGGTAAGGGGGAATGTGCTGGGTTCGGCATTGGCCGGATCCTGCGGTCCGAAATCCAACAGGATGTTCGCGGGTTTGAGATCGCGGTGGATCACGCCGCTGCCGTGGGCGGCATGAATGGCGCGTGCGAGCGTTTCGACCAGATGGGCGGAGGCGCGACTTGGCTGGGGCACGCCGTGTAACCGGTGCGCCAAACTTCCGCCGGGCACAAATTCCAAGACAAAATAGGGCCGACCTTGCGCCTCACCGACATCGAAAATCTGCACGATGTTGGGATGGTGCAAGCGAGCCAGTGCCGCGGCTTCGGCACGAAACCGCGCTAATTCGTTGGGGCCGGCCTGGCGGTCGTTCAACACCATTTTTAGAGCGACGATGCGGTTCAAACCAAGCTGCCGCGCCTGATAGACCACTCCCATCCCGCCACGGCCAAGTTCACCAAGGATTTCATACCCAGGAATGGTTGGCCAATCTGCACTGTCACCGTTCGTACGGTCTTTCTCCTTCTCCGGGCCCAAGGATCGAACGGTTGGTATCGCCAACGTCGAAGCGGGGGAATACTGTTTCACGCGCTCCATCAACGCCGCTTCTGCCTGGGATGGGGCCAAGGCACGTTCGCCTTGCTGGATCGCTTCGATCGCAGGATTTTTTGTTAAGAGATTCAGGCGCGATTGGCACGCGTCGCACACTTCCACATGGTCCGCGATCGAACGTTCCTCGTTGGTTGGAAGCGCTTCGTTCAACAAGCCATTCAACGTTTCATCCGTCGGGCAAGGGATCATCGATAGATTCCGATCGGGGGTTAGCCGGGTTTTTTTGGCGGCGACCGGTTCCCATTCTAAGGAAGCAAAATCTGGAAACAAGCCTCGCCGTGGCCAAGCTCCATGCAGCTTCGGCCTTCTACATTCTTAAAAAATCCGAAAATCGATGTCAGGTTGATCGAGTTTCGACGGTAGTACCTTACGAGCCAAGCTCCGTCGCCTGAAACGAGTTCACGCATCCCGTGGATGTCGGCTGATCACCAGGTATGCAGCCCAAAAAAAGGAAGTATTCATATGCCAATGATCCAGGTAAAGCTCATCGAAGGCGTCTTTTCCGAAGCGCAGAAGCAGGAAATGATCTGCAAGCTCACCGATGCCATGGTGTCGATCGAAGGAGAAAGTTTACGCCCCGTGACTTGGGTGATCGTCGAAGAAGTCCGAAGTGGCGACTGGGGAATCGGCGGCAAAACGATCACCACCGCCGATGTGAAACGTATGGCAAACGGGCAACGGCTTCAGGAGAAGCACAACGACCCGATGCTCCATCGCTCGATTTCTTAAGCGACCAGCAAGAGAAAGACGATCAAGCACTCCGCATGCCGTTTCGCGCTCCCTTGAATTCTTATCGACGTCGATGGTTAACCGCAATTTCTTGGGATACTGCAATACTGCCCCGGGAAATCCTCGCGGTGCGAGAGGAAAAACCAACTCAATGAACCATAAGGGATGAACAATTTTGAAGTCCATCGAAGAGCATCGATTTCCACGTGTTCATTCTTCATGGTTCATTGCTGCCACGTTCGCTTGCGGGAATTAGTTCTGGATGGTCCGATATTTGGCTTGAAGCATTCGGTTCGTTTCGAACACGTTGATCATGGGCACCCCCACGAGCCCATAGAGCGGAGCCGAGGCTTGTGCGCGAATGAGCAAGTCAATCTCGTTCGCCACGGCATCGGGATCGCGTTGGAGTGTCTGGGCCCATTTCTTCGCGACGCGCTCGAGTTGATACATCGCGTTGTCCAGCGTGATGTGGGGGTCGAGACCGGAAGCGGACGCCATCACCATGTCTGCCGGCACTTCCTGCATTTCAACGTGCGGATGGGCTTGTCGCCACATGTCAAAAAAGACCGAGCGTATGTCGGCGGAGTCTTCGGAATCTTTGGACACAAGTTGGACCACCTTGATTGGTTCACCTGGTTCGTTCTTCTTGTTCGCGTTTTCCACGATTGTAAGCCAAGCACCAGGATGCTCCTTGGCGAAGCTCACGAAGAATGGTACCGCGAGATCCTCAGGCGTGGGATCGTCTTGGCCTGGATGTTCCGTTTTCCAGGCTGCCATCCGGTCTGGATGTTTCTCGAACCACGCCTTGACGAAGCCTTTCGCGACATCGTCGGATTTGACCCAGTTCTGCGCGAGCGTGGTGTGGGCGCTGGCCCACATTCCTACGACGTTGGGTGTTTCGCGGAACCACTTCACGATGGCAGGCCCAACTTCTTGCCCTTTTTGCAGGCCACTTTTGTATTTGACGATGGGCCCCAACGCACGGGCGACACGATCTCGTAGCAAGTAATTGTTCGCTCCCCAGTTGGACCCTCCCGAGGCGGCAGCGTTGTACGAAACCGCAGAGGGACGTGGCTGGAAGAACTCGTCGCCCTTGAACTCCTGGGCGATCAGCATGGAGCCCCGCAGGCTTCCCGTTGCATCGATCACCAAGCTGCCGTTCGCCTGGAAGGGAAACAAAGCTTGACCGACGGTGACCAACGCCAGGGGATAGATCCCGCAACATAGAACGACGGACAAGCCGAGAAGCCAAAGATTCGCACGCAAGTGCGCGAACATGAAATTTTTCCTTTCAAAGAGTTACGCCAATCCCAGGGCGGTCAGGACGATATCGATCAGTTTGATGCCGACGAACGGAGCGACGACGCCACCCAGGCCCCAAATCAAGAGGTTTCGGCGCAACAACGCTTCCGCACCCACGGGCCGATACTGAACGCCTTTCAGAGCGATCGGAATCAGAGCGGGGATGATGAGGGCGTTGAAGATCACGGCCGACATGATGGCCGACGTTGCCGAAGTCAGGTGCATGATGTCGAGAGCGCGCAGCCAAGGCAGCGTCGAGGCGAAGAGCGCGGGGACGATGGCGAAATACTTTGCCAGGTCATTCGCGATCGAAAACGTGGTGAGCGCTCCCCGCGTCATCAAGAGCTGTTTGCCAATCTCGACGACTTCGATGAGTTTGGTCGGATCGCTATCGAGGTCGACCATGTTGCCGGCTTCTTTCGCCGCCTGGGTGCCGGAGTTCATCGCGACGCCCACGTCGGCCTGGGCAAGCGCGGGGGCGTCGTTCGTTCCGTCCCCCATCATGGCGACGAGCTTGCCGCCATGCTGTTCCTTACGGATGTAGCTGAGCTTGGCTTCGGGTGTGGCTTGGGCGATGTAATCGTCCACGCCAGCTTGCTCCGCGATCGCCTTGGCGGTGAGTGGGTTGTCACCCGTGACCATGACGGTGCGTAAGCCCATGCGACGCAGACGTTCGAAACGGTCGCGCATGCCCGGTTTGAGGACGTCTTCCAGAATCACCAACCCCACGATGCGGTTGCCTTCCGCGACCACCAGAGGGGTGGCGCCTTTCGACGCGAAGCGGGTAACATCGGATTGCAGGCGGTCCGGCACGTTCCCGTGCAGGGTTTCAACATGGCGGACCACCGCATCGAGTGCCCCCTTGCGGACTTTCCGTCCATCGGGCAAGTCGACGCCGCTCATGCGCGTTTGCGCGGTGAACTCGATAAACCGAGCCCCGATCGGCGCTTGCACGTTCGTATTGCCATTGGAGGACTGGTAAAGGTCCACGATGCTTTTTCCTTCTGGCGTGAGGTCCGCAATCGACGAGATGGCTGCCAAATGACCGAGTTCCGATCCGGAAATTCCATCCACGGGAACGAACGTCGTCGCTCGGCGATTGCCCAGGGTGATGGTGCCGGTTTTGTCGAGTAGGAGCGTGTCGACATCGCCCGCGACTTCCACGGCTTTGCCACTCTTGGCGATGATGTTGGCGCGAAGGGCGCGATCCATGCCCGCGATCCCGATCGCTGCCAGCAGCGCGCCGATCGTGGTAGGAATGAGACACACGAGCAACGCAATCAACGTCGGCACATCGGTGCCCAGGCTGACGACTCGTTCGCCCACGAAATCGCTCATGTAGTTTTCGGCGTAGAGCGCCATCGGCCAAAGCGTCACCGTCACCATCAAAAAGATCAATGTGAACGCCGCCAAGACCAGGGAAAGGGCAATTTCGTTCGGCGTCCGTTGTCGAACGGCACCTTCGACGAGCGCGATCATCCGGTCCAAGAACGTGGCTCCAGCACTCGCGGTGATTCGCACGACGATGAGGTCGGACAGCACGCGTGTGCCGCCGGTGACGCCGGACCGATCGCCGCCCGCTTCGCGTATGACGGGTGCTGATTCACCCGTGATGGCGGATTCATCGATGCTGGCGACGCCTTCGATGATCTCGCCATCGCTGGGAATGACTTGGCCAACGGACACCACGACAATGTCGCCGGTCCTCAAATCGGTGGAAGAAACTTCTTCCGTGCTGCCGTTTGATAGCCTTCGCGTCGCGGGGGTGGCGCGGCGTGTTTTGCGTAACGAGTCCGCCTGGGCTTTGCCACGTGCTTCCGCCAAGGCCTCCGCGAAATTCGCGAATAACACCGTGAGAAACAGCCAAATCGTCAAGGAAGCAAGATAGCCAACGGAAACTTGGCTGGGTGTTCCTAGCAGCACAGCGAGGGTGTATAGGAAGGTGAGAATCGTGCCGATCTCGACGACGAACATCACCGGGTTTTTCCACTGAAGATCGGGCCGAAGCATGACGAACGCGCGCTGTAGTGCCGTGGCAAGGAGGTCGGGTGCGAACAAACCCTTTCGCTTGCTGCGTCGGCGTTCGACTTTAAGGTTTTCACCGGCTTCCATCGGGCGTTGGGGCGGAAGCTGAGTTAACTGATTCACGTCATGGTCTCCAGAATGTTTTGAAAGTCGGCTTTTCGCCGACGTGTTTTTTCGTGTCGCGAGGCGGAGCGATTTTGCCGTCTGTTCCTTCAGGCACAGCTTTTAACCGCCGAACGGTAAAGGACCCATGTGTTCCGCGATGGGTCCCAGCACGGCCACGGGCAAGAAAAGCAGCGCTCCTACCAGCAGGATTGTGCCGAACAACACGAACCCGAACGTGACGGTGTCGGTTCGGAGAGTACCGGCGGTGAACGGCGTGGGCTTTTTCGCGGCCAGGCTACCCGCCAGCGCCAGCGGTGCGATGATGGGGACGAAGCGTCCCAACAAGATGACCAGCGCCGTCGCGAGGTCCCAATGGACGGAGAATGGTGCTGCCGACGGGTTGTCGTTCAATCCATAGGTGTCAGCCAGACCTTCGAACCCGGACCCATTGTTCGCGGAAGCCGAGCTGAACTCATAAAGAATTTCACTAAAGCCATGGGCGGCGGGATTGTTGGTCGCCTTCGCGCCCCAATCGAGCGCAGCAAACACGCCCGTGGGTCCAAGAATCAACATGGGGTGGATCAACAGCGCCAACATGGCCAGCTTCATTTCCCGCGCTTCAACTTTTTTTCCTAAATATTCTGGCGTACGTCCCACCATGAGGCCCGAAAGAAACACGCCGGTGATGAGGTACACGAGCATATTCACCAGCCCGACGCCTTTCCCACCGAACACGCAGTTGAGCCACATGCCGGTCATGGGGGTAAGGCCCGCGAGGGGGTTGAGGCTGTCATGCATGCAATTGACCGAGCCACAGGTTACCGCCGTCGTGACGCACGAAAAGGTAGCTCCCGCGGACGTGCCAAAACGGAGTTCTTTCCCTTCGAGGTTTCCCAATCGTTGATCCACGGGCAACCCGGCGATTGCTTCGACTTCCAGTGATTTTCGCTGGATTTTTCCGTTTTTGTCGATCACCTCCACGGCGAAGGCTTTCCCGGTCGAGGGATCGATAAGTGCGGCATGAGCGGTCAAAACGGGGTTCGGGGCGAGCGTGTCCCAGGTAATAACCCAGACCAACATGCCGACGAACATGAACATCATGACACTGTAAATCATCAGGGCGTGCCGCATGTTTTTCAGCATTCGTCCGAACATGACGATCAGCGAGAACGGAAAGATCAGGATCGACACGCAGGTCAGGATGTTGGTAAAGGCCGTCGGGTTTTCGAACGGGTGGGAGGAGTTCGCACCGAAGAAACCGCCGCCGTTCGTACCCAAATGTTTGATGGTGACGAGCGCCGCCACGGGACCGCGTGCGATTTTTTGAAGGATGCCCTCGAGGGTCGTCACTTCGCCCGCGCCTTCAAAGGTCATGGGTGTACCGCTCGCGATCATCAGGATCGCCGTCGCGAACGAGGCAGGCAAAAACACGTAGACGATGACGCGCCACATATCGATGTAGAAATTGCCCATGGATTGATCGCCTCGCAAGCCACGCGTGATCGCCGCCAAGGCGCAAAAGCCCACCGCGGCTGACACGAACATATTCCAGATGACGAAAACCACCTGGCTGAAGTGGGACAGGTGTTGATCTCCGGAGTAATGCTGCAAGTTCGTATTCGTCAGAAAGGATGAGGTGGTGTTGAAAATCGTCGACGGCGACAACATCTTCATTCCATCGGGATTCAAAGGCATCATGGGCTGTAGGGCCAACACGAGATACCCAAAAACGAACATCACGGTGTTGAACAAAAGCAGGGCGAGGGCGTATTGCTTCCAATCTTGCCCGCCCGTGTCGAGCCGACGCTCGAACCAAGCCGCCCAACCTGGCAAGCGGTATTGGCCGTCCATGATCCAGCTCAGGTAACGACCCACGGGAAACGAAAGGGCCACGGTGATCCCAAGAATCAGCGTAGGCAGAAGCCATATTTGAATACTCGCAGGCATTTTTTCCCTTTACCGTAGTTTCGCTCGGATCTGAAACATTCTCGTGGCGAGAGCCGGTTCGAGATCTCGAGCCATGTTCGTATCGACGTCCAAAAAACCGCCACGACCCCGTGGGGCTAGCTAAAACCATTCAGGCCGAAGTAACGCGGCCAACAGGTAACCAAACAGCAACACGATGACGAGGGTGGTGATTGCGAGCATGGTGTCTCCTTAAACCTTTTCGCAGCCGAAGATGAACGCGATCATCGCCAGCATCGTGCCGAGACCGAACAAAAAGAGGGCTGGGAGCCAAAACGAAAGATCCATGGTTTCTCCGCATCAAAAGCGATTCGGTAACGAACGACGTTCCCGCGGTCATTCGTCAAGAAAATCGCGGAACAAAATCGTGAATAGCAAAGGGAATGCCGAGGAGGGGCTGGTGAACCGAACCCATGAATGGAGTAGAACTTAATCGTTTCGAGAGAAAACTCGATGCTTTCGAAAGAATGCTGGTACCGTCCGATCCAACGCAATTTGCACGGTGTCGGCATGAATGTCGCGGTGCCAAAGCCCCGGGATGGTTCAACGTTCGGCGCGTCGTTTCGAAGGTTCCTTTCCGCGAGCCGTCTTAAACCCCAACTGGATTACGCGAAAGGGAATCCGTTTCGGGGAAATTCAAAAACGCATCGCGTGAGCGGCGTTTTCGTGGAGGTCGGTACGACTCAGGTGACGCGGGATTTCGGCCCCCAGTTCGCACCGGGCAAGATGCAAGCCACGTCGGGCGATTTGCACGACGACGAACGCTCATCACGAAGCTACGTCCGTGATTCAAAAAACAAATGGTCCTTCGGGCGGTTTTCCTATTTCGGCAGAGCGATAAGCGTTGCGACATTTTCGAACGATGCGATTCGTGTGCGAAATGCGCCGTGTCGGGTGTGCAGGGAGTATGGTACGGTGATTGCATTCCCTAAGAGATGGAGCATGGCCACGATGTCGTGGAGCTGGGAGTCCGTGTATGTATGTTCTCGTCGTCGATGATGACGGTAACCTGCGAAAGTCGCTGCGACTCACGCTTGAAGCCTTGGGGCACATGGTGCATGAAGCAAGCGATCGCGATCAAGCGCTGGATTTGTTGAACCAACGCACTTACGAAGTTTGCTTTCTCGATATTCGACTCGGCCAGGAAAAGGGGTTGGAAGTGCTGCCTGTGCTGTTGCGTGCGGCACCGGGTTTGGCGGTGGTGATGATGACGGCGTATGCGACGATCGAAACCGCGGTCGAAGCGATGCGTCGGGGTGCCTCGGATTACCTGCCCAAACCGTTCACCCCCGCGCAGCTTCGTGTGGTGTTGGATCGTGTCCGGCAAGTGCGGCGGCTTCAGTCGCATGTCGAAGAACTGACGGAACAGGTTCGGGCGGCGATTCCCGAGGTCGATTTGCAGACTTCCGAGGACGTGATGCAAAAAACTTTGGAAGTCGCTTTCAAAGTTGCACCGACCGATGCAACCGTGCTGATCCGTGGTGAAAGTGGCACGGGTAAGGGCGTTCTCGCGCGTGCCCTCCACGCCCGCAGCCATCGTAAAGATGCGCCGTATGTCACGGTGAATTGCCCAAGTCTATCCGCGGAGCTTCTTGAAAGCGACCTGTTCGGGCATGTCAAAGGCGCCTTCACGGGAGCGGTTCAGGACACACTTGGCAAGGTGGCGGCGGCGGAAGGGGGCACGCTATTTCTCGACGAAGTCGGAGACCTCCCTTTGGCGTTGCAGCCGAAGCTCCTTCGTCTCATTCAAGAAAAACGTTTCGAACGGGTGGGGGACACGCGAACACGGGTATGCGACATTCGAATCCTAGCAGCCACCAATCGGGATTTGGCGGCGGACGTGGCGGCAGGTCGGTTTCGCGAAGATCTGTTGTATCGCCTGAATGTCATCGAGTTGGTGATGCCCGCACTCCGGGAACGCCATCAAGACATCGCGCCGCTCGCGGAACATTTGCTCCGCTTTTTCGCTCGTCAAGCGGGAAAGACGATCACGGGTTTCACGGATGAAGCACGCCAAGCCATCCTCAAACATCCCTGGCCCGGCAATGTGCGCGAACTGGAAAACGCCATCGAACGCGGCGTCATCCTCTGTCCAGGCGCCGAGGTGGGACTCGCGGATCTTCCTTCTCAAGTCGGGTCAAAGCTTCCCACGGGAACCATCGAGGTCGGGCATGATGTTACCCTCGAACAGCTTGAATCCGAACATATTCGTCGAATCCTCCATAACAAACCAACGCTTGAGGAGGCGGCGACGGTACTCGGGGTCGACCCTAGCACGCTTTACCGTAAGCGAAAACGGTATGGATTGTAAGCCGCCCTTTCGTGCAACGTTACTCGCAATGGCCAGGATCGAGCTGCCTACATGACCTTCAATCTTCGCTTTCGAATTCTCGCTACGATGCTGCCATTATGGATCCTCCTTTGCGTGATCGGCAGCGTGGGGCTCCTATTGCTCCTTCGCCTCGCAGGACGCATCGAAGTCATTCTGCACGAGAATTACGACAGCGTGCTTTACATGGAACGCCTCCATGAAGCATTAGAACGAATCGATTCGTCGTTTCAGTTCGCGCTCGCGGGTCGATTGCCGATGGCGAAGCAACAATACGACGATCATTGGCCGACCTTCAACCACTATCTTCAGAAAGAACAGGGAAATGTCACGCTGGAAGGTGAACAATCGCTCGTGGATCGGCTGACGGAAATGAGCAAACGGTATCGCGACGCAGGCGATGAGTTTTATCGCCTTACCGATGTGAAAGATAAGACGGCTCACTATTTCGGAGATCGCCCCAACGGAGAAAACCTCTACCAGCTTTTTAGTTCCATCAAGGCGGTGGCCGTTGAAATCCTTCAGATCAATCAGGATCACATGGAAAAGGCCAGCTCCGAAGCGAAGCGGACGGCGTCTCAATCGGTATTTTGGTTTGGGGGAGGTCTCGTGCTGGCGGCGTTTCTCGCGACGCTTTTAGGTTGGCATACGATCCGCACCATTCTCGAACCGGTTCGGGCGCTGCACCACGCAGCCAGCGAAATCGCGAGCGGCAATCTCGATCAGGTTCTTCCCGTATCGTCAAGCGACGAGTTGGGAGCGCTCTCCCAGTCATTCAACACGATGGTTCGGCACCTGCGTGAATTCCGCCAATCGCAAGTGAGCCGACTGGTGCGAGCCCAACGAACCAGTCAGGCGACTATCGATTCTTTCCCAGATCCCGTGCTGGTGCTCGACGCCGAGGGTGCGATCGAGATGGCGAATCCGGCAGCGCGAAGGCTGTTAGGTGTTTTTCCTGCACGCGATGGCCAAGCCAGGAGTGTTTGGCATGCACCAGACATGCTTGACAAACCGCTGAACGACGCCTTACGCGGCCAGGCGGATTTTCTTCCCGACGGTTTTGAGAATATCCTACGCGTTACCACGGAAAGCCGGGAACGAGTATTCCTGCCTCGAATCCTGAGAATTCGCGATCCTCAGGGAGACTTATTAGGCGCGGCCGTGCTTTTGCAGGATGTTACCGGATTACGGGTACTTGACGAAATGAAGAGCAACTTGGTTGCGACGGTGAGTCATGAATTGAAGACGCCTTTGACAAGTATTCGCTTGGCGGTGCATCTGTTGTTGGAGGAAGCGGTAGGGCCCCTGACGACGAAGCAGACGGAGTTGTTACTCGATGCACGTGAGAACAGTGAGCGGCTGCTCAACATGATCGAGAACTTACTGAATTTAGCCCGCTTTGAGCAGGGGCGAAGGCAATTGGAGATCCTGCCGCAGCCACCCAGGGAATTGTTGCGTCTTGCCGCCGATTCGGTGCGTGTGCGGGCTCAAGAGAAGGGGATCAACCTGGAGGTGGAGGCTGCCGACGACCTGCCAACGATCGCGGTCGATTCCGCACGTATGGAAGCAGCGTTGGGTAATCTCCTGTACAACGCT
>WBZS01002625.1_pt1 | contig 10726 bp, 8 predicted proteins | sample 5204201 | NCBI WGS metagenome assembly WBZS01 (sample SAMN12344357, study PRJNA552823) | activated sludge metagenome | biome: Activated sludge suspended growth; feature: Nitrification reactor; material: Wastewater; isolation source: activated sludge from nitrification reactor of wastewater treatment... | reverse complement strand
CGCGCACCGAGGCCTTCGGCGCCGAGATTCTCGAGATGTCGGTGGCGCTCGGCGGCACCATCACCGGCGAGCACGGCGTCGGCTACGAAAAGATCAACCAGATGTGCGTGCAGTTCGCCACGCCGGAGATCCGCAGCTTCCACCGCATCAAGGCGGCCTTCGATCCGGCCGGGTTGCTCAATCCGGGTAAGGCGATTCCGACCCTCAACCGCTGCGCGGAATACGGCAGGCTGCATGTCAGCGGCGGTCACCTGCCGCATCCGGAACTGCCGCGCTTTTAGCAATGGCCTGCGAACTGGCCGATCTGCAGCAACAGGTGCGCGGCGCGTTGGCCGAGGGCCGGCCGCTTAGCCTGCGCGGCGGCGGCACCAAGGATTTTTACGGTGAGGCGCCTTCCGGCGATCCGCTGGACACTCGCGGCTATGCCGGCGTGGTGGCGTATGAACCGACCGAACTGGTGATCACCGCCCGCTGCGGCACCCGGCTGGCCGAGATCGAGTCGCTGCTGGCCGGGCGCGGCCAGATGCTGGCCTTCGAGCCGCCGCATTTCGGTCCCGATGCCACGGTCGGCGGCTGCGTAGCCGCCGGGCTGGCCGGCCCGCGCCGGGCGGCGGCGGGCAGCGTGCGCGATTTCGTGCTCGGCGTGACATTGATCGATGGTCATGGCGAGGTGATGAAGTTCGGCGGGCAGGTGATGAAGAACGTCGCCGGCTACGATGTCTCGCGCCTGGTCTGCGGCGCGCTCGGCACGCTCGGGCTGATCGCCGAGGTTTCCCTCAAGGTGCTGCCGCGTCCGGTCGAAGAGGCGACGCTGCTGTTTCAGTTGGGCGAGGCCGAGGCGCTGGGGCAGCTCAACCAGTGGGGCGGCCAGCCGCTGCCGCTGTCGGCCAGTGCGTTCCACGATGGCACGCTCTGCCTGCGCCTGTCGGGTGCGGCCGCCGCGGTGCGCGCGGCGCGCGAGCGGCTTGGCGGCGAGCCGATAGATGCCGCGCAGGCGCAGGCGTTCTGGTCGGGCATCCGCGAGCAGACCGATCCGTTTTTTGGCGGCGATGAAGCGCTGTGGCGGCTGTCGCTGCCGTCGGTCGCGGCGCCGCTCGAATTGCCGGGGCGGCAACTCGTTGAGTGGGGCGGCGCGCTGCGCTGGCTCAAGTCCGATGCGCCCGCCGAGCGGATTCGCGCGGCGGCGGTCGAGGCCGGCGGTCATGCGACCCGGTTCCGCGCCCGGGAGCGGGCCGCCGGCGTGTTCCAGCCGTTGCCGGCCGCGATGCTGGCGATTCATCGGCGCCTGAAGCAGGCGTTCGATCCCAAAGGCATTTTCAATCCGGGCCGGATGTATCCGGGGCTATGAGCCGGCGACGAGCGAGACATGCAGACCGAACTGGCCCAATTCATCAAGCATACGTCCGAGGGGCGCGAGGCCGAGACGATTTTGCGCAAGTGCGTGCATTGCGGGTTTTGCAACGCCACCTGCCCGACCTACCAGCTGCTCGGCGATGAACTCGACGGTCCGCGCGGGCGCATCTACCTGATCAAGCAGATGCTCGAAGGCGCCGAGGTCACGGCAAAGACGCGCCTGCATCTCGATCGTTGCCTGACCTGCCGCAATTGCGAGACGACCTGCCCGTCGGGCGTCGAGTACGGCAAACTGATCGATATCGGGCGCCATGTCGCGGAGGCGCGCGTGAGCGAGCCGCGCGGCGACCGCGAGCGCCTGCTGCGCTGGCTGGTCAAGGCGGGCCTGAGTTCGCCGCTGTTCGCGCCCGCCGTCAGGCTGGGTCAGCGCGTGCGCGGACTTCTGCCCGCTGCGCTCAAGGCCAAGCTGCCTGCGGCGCGGCCGGCTGGCACGTGGCCCTCCGCGGGCCACCCGCGCCGCATGCTCGCGCTGGCCGGCTGCGCCCAGCCGGCGCTGGGGCCGGCGATCAATCCGGCCGCGGCGCGTGTGCTCGACCGGCTCGGCATACAGTTGATCGAGGCGCCGGCGGCCGGCTGCTGCGGTGCCGTGCGCTTTCATCTCGGCGATCAGGTTGGCGGCCGCGCCGCTGCAACGCGCAACATCGACGCCTGGTGGGACTACCTGCAGCAGGGTGCCGAAGCGCTGGTGATGACCGCCTCGGGATGCGGGGCGTTCGTGCGCGAGTATGCCCACGTGCTGAGGGACGATCCGCTCTATGCCGACAAGGCGCGGCGAATATCCGCGATGACCTTCGATATCTCGGAAATCGTGCTGCGCGAAAAGGAACGCGTGCTGCAACTGCTCGGAACGGCGCCGCCCGGTTCGGCCGGCCGGCTGGCCTTCCAGCCGCCCTGCACCCTGCAGCACGGGCAGAAGGTTCGCGGCGTCACCGAGGAGATTCTGCGCGCGGCCGGCTATGCGCTGACCCCGGTCGAGGATAGCCATCTGTGCTGCGGATCGGCAGGATCGTATTCGGTCCTGCAGCCGGAACTCGCGTACAGACTGCGCGACAACCGGCTCGCCGCCCTGACCGCCGGCGCGCCGCAGGCCATCGTCAGCGCGAACATCGGCTGTCTGGCCCACCTCCAGAGCGGGACGGACCTGCCGGTGCGCCACTGGATCGAGGTGCTCGACCAGCGGCTGTGCGGTTCTGCCTGACGCACAGCCTGCCTGCTTCGACCGGCTCCCGCCTGAAAGGTAGTCGCCGTCCTGCTTGCCGCGTGGGCCGCAACTGCGGCTAGAATGAGCCGTTCGGAATTCATGGCGCCTGCCTGACATGGGACTCAAGATTGACAGCTGCGTCGCGCGCCACCAGGGCGACCGCCGCGAACAGCAGGATCGTTCGGGAATTTTTGCCCACCCGTCGCGTAGCGGCGTGATGCTCGCCGCGCTGGCCGACGGCATGGGCGGACATAGCGGTGGCGCGATGGCGGCCGAGCAGGTTCTGCTCAAGGCGCGGCAGAACCTCGAGATTTACAACCCGGGCGAACCGCCCGAGGAACTGCTGGCTTCGACGATCAACGAGGCGCACGTCGTCATCAAGCTCACGCGCTTTACCAGCGAGCAGGACCCGCACAGTACCGCGGTGCTGCTGTTGCTGCATGGCGGACGTGCCGACTGGGCCCATACCGGCGATTCGCGGATCTACCACTTTCGCGGCGACAAGCTGATGCACCTGTCGGGCGACCATTCACTGGTCGCGGAAATGGTGCGCAAGGGCTCGCTGACCTCCGAGCAGGCGCGATCCTATCCGCACAAGAACGTGCTGATCGGCTGTCTCGGCGGCGAACGCGAACCGATGATCGACCTCGGCCATGTCGCGGCGTTGCAGGCCGAGGACGCCTTTTTGCTCTGTTCCGATGGTCTGTGGGCCTACTTCGAACCCGCTGAACTGGGCGCCGTGGTGGCCGCCCATGCGCCGCGGGATGCCGCCGAGACGCTGATCAATCGGGCGCGCCAGCGCGCCGAGGGGGCCGGCGACAACATCTCGCTGGTGATCGTCAAGATCTCCGATCCCGAGGCGGCCAAACTCGAGAAGACCAAAGCCGAAGCGCTCGTGGCGCGCAAGATGCTCGATAGCGCGAAGCGTCCGGGCTAGATCACGCGGCGGCGTCAGGCGGCGCTTCGCTTTCCCACAGGCGGACGAAGGCTTGCGTGCCTTGGTCGGGCACCGAATGCAGCCAGGCATGGCCGCCATGCCGGCGCACGATGCGTTGAACGACCGCCAGGCCGATACCGTTTCCCTCGTAGGCCGAAGCCGGGTGCATGCGCTGGAACGGTGCGAACAGGCGATCGGCATACGCCATGTCGAAGCCGACACCGTTGTCGCGTATCGAGAAGCCGGAGACCGCGCCCGCTGCGTCCGCCTCGCCGTGTTCAATGTGCAATTCGATGCGCGCCGCCTCGCGGCTGCGGGTGAACTTGAAGGCGTTGCCCAGCAGTTGTTCTAGCGCGATGCGCAGCAGGGCCGGGTCGGCCTCGATGCGCATATCGGGGAGAATCCAGTCCACGCGGCGGTCGGGCTCGCCGGTCTCGAGCGAGGCGGCGACCTCCCGTGCCATGGCGCCGAGTTCGACCGGGCGGACCTGCATTTTGGCGCGACCGGCGCGCGAGAGCATCAGCAGATCCTCGAGCAGCAGTTCGAGCCGGCGCGTGGCGCCGACGATTCTCGCCAGGTAGTCGGCCATGTCGCCGCTCAGGACATCGCGCCCTTCGTCATTGAGCAGTTTGGAAAAGCCGTTGAGCGCGCGCAACGGGCCGCGCAGATCGTGCGACACCGAATACGAGAACGCGTCGAGCTCCTGGCGCGCTTGGTCGAGCTGGCGCCGGGTGCTGGCGAGTTCGGCCTGCAGGCGTTCCACGCTCGCCGCACCGGCGTCGCCGGCCCGATCTTCGATCGGTTCGTTCATGTCGGCCTCCGCATCGCTGGTTTCACTGGCGCGATCCCAGCCAGTTGCGCCGCCAGAACACGACGCCCATGGTCACGGCGACCGCCAGCATCATGCCGATGGCGGTCCAGAACCCGTCGAGCCGGTCGAGCAGCGGCATGGTATGGAAGTTCATGCCGAAGATGCCGCTTATCAGGGTCGCCGGCATGAAGATGATGGTGATCACGGTGAGCAGGCGGACCTCGACGTTGAGGCGGTTGCTGACGCTCGACAGATACACGTCGAGCATATCGCCGATGAGATCCCGCAGCGCGTCGAGCGATTCGATGACGTGTACCGTGTGATCATACACGTCGCGCAGATAGGGCTGCGTCTCGCTGCGGAAGAAGCGCGTGTCGCCGCGGATCAACTGGTTGATCACCTCGCGCATCGGCCACACCGCGCGGCGCAGGTCGACGGTCTCGCGCTTGAATTGGTTGATGCGTGCCAGCAGGGCCGGGGAGGCGTTGTGCAATACCTGATCCTCCAGTTCCTCGGCACGGTCGGTGATGGTTTCGAGCACCAGAAAGTAGCGGTCCACCAGGGCGTCCATCAATTCGTAGGCCAGGTAGTCGTGCCCGAGCGCACGCATGCGACTGCGTTCGGCGCGCAGGCGCTGGCGCACCGGATCGAACAAGCCCGACGGACGCTCCTGGAAGGTCAGCACGAAACTGCGCCCGAGCACGATGCTGACCTGCTCGGTGCTGACGTTGATTGCCTCGGCATCGAATGCCACGGCGCGTGCGACGATGAACAGGTACTCGCCGTAATCGTCAACCTTGGGGCGGTGGCCGGTGTTGAGTATGTCCTCCAGCACCAGCGGGTGCAGGGCGAAGCGGTTGCCGATCTCGCCCATGATCGCTGGGTCGTGCAGGCCATAGACGTTGAGCCAGACGGTGGCGCGCTGCGGGCTGTACGCGCGCGAGGCCTCGATCGAGTCGAAGCTGCGCTCATCGATTGCGCCTTCGTCATATTCGGTGAGAGTGATCGTCGGCTTTGCGGTCTTCACCTCGCCCAGATGCACCAGTGCACCCGGCGGCAATCCGGTCTTGGCCGAGCGCCGCGCCTGCTGACGCTTGCGCGACGCAACGGTGTGCTGGCGCGAGTCCTGGGTCCGGCGGTTGTGTGGTGGCTGATTCGGCATTGTGTCCGGTGCGTCCGGCAGCCCGCGCACGGCGCTTGGAATGGGAGTTTGATTTGAGTATGATAGCGCCGGCCTGAGGATATCGGGCGCTGCAGTCAAACCTATAAGGCTCGCGCGGGCCAACATCCCCTCAGGTTCCGAACTCAAACAAAGTTAACACAACTCAGTACGGGGAGGCATTCATGCCAGTTGTGATTGGTGTTCCGGCGGAGGTTGCCGCCGGCGAGAAGCGTGTCGCCACCGTTCCCGAAGTCGTTGAGAAGCTCGTCAAGCTGGGCTTTTCGGTAGCGGTGCAGAGCGGCGCGGGCGATCCGGCGAATTTCAGCGACGATGCCTATCGCGCGTCCGGCGCCGAGGTGGTCGACGGGGCGGCGGCACTGTGGGCGAAAGCCGACATGGTGTTCAAGGTGCGAGCCCCCACCGCGCAGGAGGTCGGCCTGATGCGTGCGGGAACGACTCTGGTCACCTTCATCTGGCCGGCGCAGAACCCCGAATTGATGCAGCAGCTCGCGGCGCGCAAGGTGACCGTGCTGGCAATGGATTCGCTGCCGCGCATGCTCAGCCGCGCCCAAAAGATGGACGCGCTGACTTCCATGGCCGGCATTACCGGCTATCGCGCGGTGATCGAGGCGGCGCATCATTTCGGCCGCTTCCTCACCGGCCAGATCACTGCGGCGGGCAAAGTGCCGCCGGCCAAGATTTTCATTGCCGGCGCCGGCGTCGCCGGTCTGGCGGCGATCGGCACCGCGGTTTCGCTGGGCGCCATCGTGCGCGCCAACGACACCCGCAAAGAGGTGGGCGATCAGGTCGTCTCGATGGGCGGCGAATTCGTCACCGTCGATTACGAGGAAGAGGGCTCGGGCGGCGGCGGTTACGCCAAAGTCATGAGCGAGGGCTTCCAGAAAGCCCAGCGCGAGATGTACGCCAAGCAGGCCAGGGAGGTGGACATCATCATCACCACCGCCCTGATTCCCGGCAAGCCCGCGCCGCGCCTCATCACCGCCGAGATGGTGCAGTCGATGAAGGCGGGCAGCGTGATCGTCGACCTGGCCGCAGAGCAGGGCGGCAATTGCGAGCTGACCGAGCCGGGCAAGGTGGTGGTCAAGCACGGTGTCACCATCATCGGTTACACCGATCTGCCGAGCCGGCTGGCCAAGCAGTCTTCCACGCTCTACGCAACCAACCTGTTCCGGCTGACCGAGGAACTCTGCAAGACCAAAGACGGCGTCATCAACGTCAATATGGACGACGAGGCCATCCGCGGCCTGACCGTGATCAAGGACGGCACCATCACCTGGCCGCCCCCCGCGCCCAAACTTCCGCCGGCGGCACCTGTGGCAGCCAAGCCGGCTGCCGCGAAGCCGGCGGAAAAGTCCAAGGGGCACGGTCATGGCGGCAGCAGTGCGCCGGCTTCGGCGACCAGCACTGCGATCATGTTCGCCGTCGCCGCGGTCCTGTTCTGGTTCATCGGCGCGAATGCGCCGGCTGCCTTCCTTGCGCACTTCACCGTCTTCGTGCTGGCCTGCTTCGTCGGCTACATGGTGGTATGGAACGTCACGCCGGCGCTGCACACGCCGCTGATGAGCGTGACCAACGCGATTTCCAGCATCATCGCGATCGGTGCGCTGGTGCAGGTGGCGCCGCCGCTGGTCGGCGGGGCGGCGGGCGCTGACCGTCCGGCTGCCTGGATTCTCGGGCTAGCGGTGGTGGCCATCGCACTGACCACGGTCAACATGTTCGGCGGATTCGCAGTGACCCGCCGCATGCTGGAAATGTTCCGGAAATAGGGAGACAAAGAATGTCCGCAAGTCTCGCAACCGTCTCCTACATCGGAGCGACCATACTCTTCATCCTCAGCCTGGGCGGCCTCTCGCATCCCGAGTCGTCGCGGCGCGGCAACCTGTACGGCATCATCGGCATGGCCATCGCCGTGCTGGCAACATTGTTCGGGCCGCAGGTCACCGCCGGCGGTTACGGCTGGATCATCGGCGCGATGGTAGTCGGGGCAACCGTTGGTCTGTATGCCGCGCGCGTCGTCAAGATGACGCAGATGCCCGAACTGGTCGCGCTGATGCACAGTCTGGTCGGTCTGGCCGCCGTGCTGGTCGGCTACGCCAACTACATCGATCCGGCAGCCGCCGGCCAGTTCACCGGCGCGGAAAAGTCGATCCATGAAATCGAGATCTACATCGGCATCCTGATCGGTGCGGTGACGTTCTCGGGTTCCCTGATCGCCTTCGGCAAGCTGTCGGGCAAGATCAGCGGCAAGCCGTTGCTGCTGCCTGCGCGTCATATCATCAACCTGATCGGCCTGCTGGTGGTGATCTGGTTCGGCGGCAGCTTCATCAGCTCGCACACCGTCAGCGAGGGCATGACGCCGCTGATCGTGATGACGGTCATCGCGCTGCTGTTCGGCATCCACATGGTGATGGCGATCGGCGGGGCCGACATGCCGGTCGTGGTGTCGATGCTCAACAGCTATTCCGGCTGGGCGGCGGCGGCGACCGGTTTCATGCTGTCGAACGATCTGCTGATCGTCACCGGTGCGCTGGTGGGTTCGAGCGGCGCGATTCTTTCGTACATCATGTGCCGCGCGATGAACCGCCACTTCATCTCGGTGATCGCCGGGGGATTCGGCACCGACGGCGGCACGCCCGCGCCCGCGGGCGGCGCGCAACCGGCGGGCGAGGTGGTCGCCATCAGCGCGCCCGAGACTGCCGAACTGCTGCGCGAGTCGAAGAACGTGATCATCGTGCCGGGTTACGGCATGGCGGTGGCGCAGGCCCAGCACACGGTCTACGAAATCACCAAGTTCCTGCGCGATAAGGGCGTCAACGTGCGCTTCGGCATTCACCCGGTGGCCGGCCGCATGCCCGGCCACATGAACGTGCTGCTCGCCGAAGCCAAGGTGCCTTACGACATCGTGCTGGAAATGGACGAGTTGAACGATGACTTTCCGACCACCGATGTTGCCATGGTGATCGGTGCCAACGACATCGTGAACCCGGGGGCGCAGGACGACCCGAACAGTCCGATCGCCGGCATGCCGGTGCTGGAAGTGTGGAAGGCGAAGACCTCGATCGTCATGAAGCGCAGCATGGCTTCGGGCTACGCAGGTGTCGACAATCCGCTCTTCTACAAGGACAACAACCGCATGCTGTTCGGCGATGCCAAGAAGATGCTCGACGAAGTGCTGGTCGCGCTCAAGAGCTGAACGTTGTGCCCGGCTCCCGCACGGGAGCCGGGTTTCCCGCTTGAATCTACCCTACCAGTAGCTCTCGACCGTGATGTGGCCCGGCTCGCGGCGGCGGTGCTTGCGCAGCCCGCGGGCGAGCAGCGCGGCCTGGGCGTCGTCGACCATTTGCGGATTGCCGCATAGCATGACGTGGCTCTGCAAGTCGAAAGCGGCCCCGGCGCGGGATTCGAGCGTGCCGTCGGTAATCCCCTGCGGAATCCGCCCGGGCAACGCGAAGTCGGTCGGCTCGCGGCTGACGAAGGGCACATAGGCGAACTGCCCGCGCTGCGCGGTGGCGATGCCGTCGATCACGTTTCGATAAACCAGTTCGTCGGCAGTTCGCGCCGCGTGTACCAGCACCACGTGCTCGAAGCGCTGCCATGGTTCGGCGCTGCGCAGGATGGCGAGAAACGGCCCGACGCCGGTGCCGGTGGCAATCAGCCACAGCACGCGCGCCGCCGGCACCTCGGCCAGCACCATGAATCCGTTGGCGCGCGGGGCGACCAGCAGGCGCTCGCCTTCGCGCAGCGCCGCCAGCCGCCCCGACAGCGGCCCGCCGGCAACGACCGAAAAGCAGAACTCCAGCGGTGTGAGGTGCGGCGGATTGACCAGCGAATAGGGCCGGCCGATCTCGGCGCCGTCGATCAGCATGCCGAGTTTGATGAACTGGCCGGCGGCAAAAGGCGCGATGTCCGCCGCCACCTGCAGCGAATGCAGCCGTCCGGTCCAAGCGATATTGCCGACGACCACCCCTTCGACCCACTGTGACATTCGTAGTCTCCCGCAGGATCAGACGGCAATCGGCGGCCGCCGGTTCCCGCGGCGGCTCGGTGCGCGCCGCCCGATTCAGGACGTTGTCCTCACCGAACCGACCGATGCCCTGAAAGCCTCATGGAATGGCGATCTACAGCCTGCCAAGCCGGAGAACCGCTTGCAGCAAGGCTGCTGTCGATGGATGGCTGAAGATCGCCATTCCATGCGGCCCCCAGGCTGCCCGCCGGGGGCGGCCCTGGCCGGTCAGGATTTCTTGCCGAGCCCGCCGAGCAACGCGGCGACCGGCCGCTGCGGGCCGCGCGGCGCGACCGGATGCGGACGGCCAAGCTGCGCTTCGGCCGACGCCGGATCGGGCAGCGCCGGTTCGTAGGGCTTGCGCCAGTCGAAACCACCCGGCAGTTCGTCTTTCTTGGCGCGACGCGGTTCGTTGCGCGGCCGATCGCCGCGGTCGGGCCGGGCGGACGGGTCGCGCGGCGCGCGTTCGCTGCGCGGCACGCGCCGCTCGTCACGCTTGTCGTCGCGCTTGTCGTCATACTCGGTGCGCCTGCCGCGCGCGCGCTTGCCGGCAGCATGGAAATCGCCGTCGGGCTCGAAACCTTCCACCACCACCTGATCGAGCTGGCGCTTGATCAGCCGCTCGATATCGGCCAACCGGCCCTTTTCCTCGGCACAGACCAGGGAGATCGCATCGCCGGTCTTGCCGGCGCGACCGGTGCGGCCGATGCGATGAACATAATCCTCGGCGGTGTGCGGCAGTTCGTAATTGATGACGTGGGGCAGGTCGTCGATGTCCAGTCCGCGCGCCGCCACATCGGTGCCCACCAGCACGCGCACCTTGCCGGCCTTGAAAGCCTCCAGCGCCTCGGTGCGTTGCTGCTGGCTCTTGTCGCCATGGATCGCGTCGGCCTCGATACCCTGCTTGGCAAGGTAGACCGCGAGCCGGCTGGCGCCGAATTTGGTGCCGACGAAAACCAGCGCCTGGCGCAAATCCTGTGACTTGATAAGGTGCGCGAGCAGCGCACGCTTGTCTTCCGGGCTCACCGGGTGCACCACGTGGGTCACCGTCTCGACCACCTGGTTGCGCCGCGCCACCTCGATCAGCTGCGGGTCGCGCAGCATGCTGTCGGCGAGCTTCTTGATCTCTTCGGAGAAAGTGGCCGAGAACAGCAGGCTCTGGCGCGCCTTGGGCAGCA
>WBZS01001580.1_pt1 | contig 10728 bp, 10 predicted proteins | sample 5204201 | NCBI WGS metagenome assembly WBZS01 (sample SAMN12344357, study PRJNA552823) | activated sludge metagenome | biome: Activated sludge suspended growth; feature: Nitrification reactor; material: Wastewater; isolation source: activated sludge from nitrification reactor of wastewater... | reverse complement strand
ACGCCGATGCTGACCGCGAGCGCCACCGCGCAGGCGACGACCACCACCACGATGCCCATCTCAGCTCACCCGGATCCCGTAGATCTTCTGGTTGTACGAGGCGACCACCAGCATGTTGTCGTAGGCCGCGATGGACGCCTCGACGTTCGCGCCCAGCGACAGCGTGGAATAGTCCCGGCCGGTGTTCGGGTCGAACAGGTGCACCACGCCGGCCGAATCGCCGAAGGCGCCGTACTCGTGCCCGTCCGCACCGTGGATCAGCACCGGCGAGCTCCACGAGTAGTGCTCGAGGCTGCGCGACCAGGCCACCTGCCCGGTCTTCTTGTCGAGCGCCACCAGCGTGCCCTCGGACGGCGCCGTGGTCTTGCCCACGTTGAAGAAGACCAGGTCGCTGACCTCGCCCTGCCCGAGCAGCGGCGAGGCGAGCAGGCCACCCTTCACGTGGAAGTCGTAGTAGGCGGGCAGATCGTACTGCCAGACCTGTTCGCCGGTGAGCGCGTCGATCTTGCGCAGGTTGGTCACCTGGTCGCGCCGGTCGGCGCCCCGCCAACCCACCGAGTTGCCGACGTAGAGGTAGGGATGGCCGTCGGAGTCGTCCAGCACGGGGGTCGCGTCGGAGTTGTCGACGATCTGCCGGGCCCACACCACCTGGAGCGTGGTGGCGTCCCAGCAGATCAGGTAGCCGTCGTTGTCGTTGGCGAACATCAGGTTCTTCCAGGCCACCGCCGAGGACTCGATGCCGTACTGCCGGCTGGTCGGCGTCCGGTAGGTCATCTTGGTGATCTGCGGGTCGACGCTGACCGTGCCCGCCTTCGGGTCGTAGACGGCGTTCAGCTTCGCCTTGTAGACGATGCCGTTCTCGCCCGGTTCGATCAGGGTGTCGGATTCCCGGTCGATCAGCGCCGAGGAGTCGAAGGCGCCCCAGGTGATCGGGTCGGCCCGGTGCGACACGGGGTCGGTGCCGTTGATGCTGGCCACCTGCTTGTTCTGGATCAGGTCGAAGATCTTGTACTGCCAGGGTCCGGTGACGTCACCGTTCTCGTTCAGCCCCTGCCCCGAGTACAGCAGCGGGTAGCCGCGCGGGTCGATCGACCCGGTGCCCTTGAAGCCGAACTGGGCGTCGATCGGGGGCCGGGTCTGGCTGCCGTCGGCCAGGCTGAGCCGGTACACGTGCCCGTCGAAGACCGGGTAGATCACCTCGACGAACGAGTCGTCCCGCACGTCGGCCTCGGGCAGGTGCATCGCCTTCTTGGTCTCGGCCGGCCACTTGACCAGGAGGGGCTGGCCCGTCCAGCCGGCCCCGGGGAAGTACGAGCCGTCGGCCTTCACCGCGCCGACGTCGTGCGTCCAGGCGACGCTGAGCTTCTTGTCGCGGATGTCGGCGGTGCCGTACGTGGGCGCCGAGCGGGCGTTGTTGCCACGCCAGGCGATGACGCCCGGCAGGTCGGTGTAGGTCGACCCGGAGCCCCAGGCCACCTGCTGGCTCGGCGCGTAGTCGGCGATCGGACGGTTGGCCGCGTCGTAGACCGTCCAGGTGACGTCTCCGGCCGCGTTGACGATCGGACGCCCGTAGCTGCCCTCGCCGAGGCTGGTCGGGGCCTGGAAGCCGGGCAGGTCGGTGAGCGGCATCGCCGCGCGGGCGGTGACCACCGGCTGGACCGGGCCGGCGTTGGGTCGCGCGCCGGTGACGATCGGGTCGCCGCCGGAGCAGGCGGCGAGCACGGAGACCGAGAGCGCGGCAGCCAGGGCGACGGGCCAGCGCCGACGACGGACGCCGGGGCGCGGAAGAGAGGTCACGGGGCCACGGTAGGCGCTGCAGCCGCTGGGACGCGTCACTTCCAGAGCGTGGCGATGCCGAAGGCGGCGGCCATGCAGCCCATGCCGATCAGCACGTTCCAGCCGCCGAGATCGCTCATGAACGGGATCAGATGACCGCCGATGTAGTAGACCACGAGCCAGAGCACGCCGAGCAGGCCGACGGTGATGAAGGTGGGCGGCACCCAGCGGCGGCTGCCCGGCGCGGCAACCCGGCGCTTGCGCGCCTCGGCCGCTGCTTCTGCGGACGCCTGCTTCTTCTTGTCCGCTGCCTGCTTGCGGGTCTTCGACTCGGGCATGGCGACGATCTTACCGCCCGTCGCCGGGCGGCCGAACCCACCTTCTAGACTCGCCTGCATGAAGCGGCACTGGGCACGGGCGCGGGCGCGGCTGCGCCGGGCGTCCGGACGGGCCGGCGAGGTCCGCTGGGGGCGCCGCGTCGCCAGCATCGGCGTCTGCGTGCTGGCCGGCTTCATGATCGCCACCAGCGCCGTCAACGCCGGCGGCACCGATCTGCGGCCGAACCGGAACACCGACCTGGTCGGGCTGATCCAGTCCGAATCGAAGCGCAACGCCGAACTCACCGAACAGATCGCCAAGCTGCGCCGCGACGTCGATGCACTCACCAAGAACGACGGCGGCGGCATCCCGGACAAGACCCTGCGGGCGGCATCCGAGGTCGCCGGGCAGACCCCGGTGAAGGGGCCGGCCGTGGTGGTGGTGCTGGACGACGCGCGGACCGGCGTCCAGCCGCCCGGGGTGAGTCCCGAGCTGCTGGTGGTGCACCAGCAGGACATCCAGGCCATGGTGAACGCGCTGTGGTCGGGGGGCGCGGAGGCGATGACCATCCAGGGCCAGCGGGTCACCTCGCGGACCGGGGTGAAATGCGTCGGCAACTCGGTGGTGCTGCACGGCGTCCCGTATGCGCCGCCGTACGAGATCGCCGCGATCGGCGACCCCGACCGGCTCGAGCTGGGGCTGGCCGAATCCCGGGCGGTGCAGATCTACCGCCAGTACGTCGACGCCTACGGCCTCGGCTACAGCCAGCGCCGCGAGGCGTCCGTCACCATGCCGGCCTATCGCGGCAGCCTCGACATCCAGGCCAGGCGGATCGGCTGACCAGCGCGTCCGGCGGGGCTGTGCGATGGGGGAGAATGGCGCCATGGCGCGCATCCTGGTGATCGACAACTACGACTCGTTCGTCTACAACCTCGTCCAGTACCTGGCCCAGCTCGGGGCCGAGGTCGAGGTCTGGCGCAACGACGATCCCAGGTTCGCCACCGCCGACTGGGCCGACGGCTACGACGGCGTGCTGATCTCGCCCGGGCCCGGGACGCCCGAGGCGGCCGGCGTCTGCGTGGACGTGGTCCGTTCGCACGCCGGCCGGCTGCCGATCTTCGGCGTCTGCCTGGGTCTGCAGTCGATCGCGGTGGCGTACGGGGGCGTGGTCGACCGGGCGCCGGAGCTGCTGCACGGCAAGACGTCCGAGGTGCTGCACGAGGGGGTCGGGGTGTTCGCCGGACTGCCCAGCCCGCTGACCACCACCCGGTACCACTCGCTGGCACTCGACCCGGCGACGGTGCCCGACGAACTCGAGGTGACCGCCGTCACGGCGTCCGGGGTGATCATGGCGGTGCGGCACCGCACGCTGCCGGTCGAGTCGGTGCAGTTCCATCCCGAGTCGGTGCTCACCGAGGGCGGCTACCAGATGCTCGCCAACTGGCTCGCCGTCTGCGGGGACGCCGACGCGCCGGCCCGGGCGGTCGGGTTGACGCCGCTGATGGCGCTGCGCTGAGCGGCGTCCGTCAGGGGGTCTCCTGGCCGGACTCGCTGGGGGACGGCGAGGGCGACTCGGTCGGCGCGGCCTTGGCGAGCACCAGCTGGATCTTCTGGGACCGCTTGATCTCGGTGTTCGGCTTGGGGTTCTGCTTGAACACCTGGCCGGGCGTCGCGTCGGCGGTCTCTTCCTCGGAGAAGGTGACGTCGAACCCGGCCCGGTCGGCCTGGGCCTGGGCCTGGGCCCGGGTCAGCCCGTAGAAGTTGGGCACGATGCCCGTCCCGGGAACGACGAACAACACGATCGGGGTGTCCAGGGCGACCGTCACGCCCAGGCTGGGGCTCACATTCGTCACCGTGTTCGGCTTCGCGGTGGCGTTGGACGCATCCGGCGAGTGTTTGATGTTCGAGAAGCCGAGCGCCTTCAGCGCCTTGTCGGCCTCGGAGGCGGACATGCCGATCAGGTTGGTCGGGATCATCGCCTTCTTGGGCCCCACGTTGACCTGGATGGTGACCGTGGTGCCCACCGCCACCTTGACGCCGCCGGGCGGGTTCTGGCTGACCACTCGCCCGACGGTGTCGTCGTCGGGCCCGACGATGGGGTCGACGACGACCTTCAGCTGCGCGTCCGCGAGCTGCTGCTCGGCCAGATCCTGACTGCGCTGGGTGACGTTGGGCACCTCCACGTGGGCCACCCGGGCGTCCGGGTTGAGGGCGTAGTAGGTGCCGTAGCCCAGGCCCAGCACCAGCAGGAAGGCGACCAGCCCCCACACCCAGGCCTTCCGGCGGCTCTTCGGCTCTTCGACCGCCCGCTGCGGAATGGTGGCCGTGTCGGTGGCGGGTTCGGTGGGGGAGGCCTGCGCCTCGGTGGGCGTGGCGAGCACCTGCGTCGCCGCGAGCACGCTGGTCGGCGCGGGCTCCGGCGGCGGCACCACCGCGCGGACCGACTGCCCGGCCAGCAGCCGGTTGATGTCGTCGCGCATCTCGGACGCCGTCTGGTAGCGGTGGCCGGCGTCCTTGGCCAGCGCCTTGAGCACGATGGCGTCCATGTCGGCGGTGACCAGCGGATCGAGCCGGCTCGGCGGCACCGGGGTCTCGCGGACGTGCTGGTAGGCCACCGAGACGGGGGAGTCGCCACGGAACGGCGGATTCCCGACCAGCAGCTCGTACAGCAGGCAGCCCGCCGAGTAGATGTCCGAGCGGGCGTCCACCGTCTCGCCGCGGGCCTGCTCGGGCGACAGGTACTGGGCGGTGCCGATCACCGCCGCGGTCTGGGTCATGGTGGCCGAGGTGTCGGCGACGGCCCGGGCGATGCCGAAGTCCATCACCTTGATCCGGCCGGTGCTGGTCAGCATCACGTTGGCGGGCTTGATGTCGCGGTGCACGATGCCGGCGCGATGCGAATAGGCCAGGGCGTCGAGGACGCCGGCGGTGAACTCCAGCGCCCGCTCGGGCAGGATCTTGCGCCCGTCGCGCAGCAGTTCGCGCAGGGTGTGGCCCTCGACCAGCTCCATCACGATGTAGGGCACCGACACCCCGGTGTCGGGGTCGGCCTGTTCGCCGGTGTCGTAGACGGCGACGATGTTGGGGTGGTTCAGCCCGGCCGAGGCCTGCGCCTCGCGCCGGAAGCGGGCCTGGAAGGTCGGGTCGCCGGCCAGGTCGGTGCGCAGCAGCTTGACGGCAACCTGCCGGCCGAGCCGGATGTCACGGGCGCGGCGCACCTGCGCCATGCCGCCGCGGCCCAGCAGGGGTCCGAGTTCGTAGCGGCCGCCGAGCATCCTGGGTTCGTCACCCATGCCGTTGTCTCCTCTTCATCGGAGTGTTCCCGTCGTCGTCGGGGTTCATTGTCGTCAAGGAAGGCGAGGCGGTCATCGGAGGGCCTCGATCACGGCCTTGGCGATCGGGGCGGCGACGCGTCCGCCGGCCACGTCGGTGGCCTCCATCTCGGCGTCCTGGACGAAGACGCAGACCGCCACCTCGGGGTTGTCCGCCCAGGCGATGAACCAGGCGTACGGCGTCCGGATGTTGTCCGAGTTCGCCGTGCCCGTCTTGCCGCCCACCGTCACGCCGGAGATCTTCGCCCGCCAGCCGGTGCCGCCGGTCACCACGTCGATCATCATCTGCCGCAGCTTCGACGCGTTCGACGCGCTGGTCGCGATCCGCAGCTGGGACGGCCGGGTCTGGCTGAGCACCTGCAGGTCGGCGGAGCGCACCGATTCGACCAGGTAGGGCTGCATCACCACGCCGTCGTTGCGGACGGCGGCGGCGACCATCGCCATCTGCAACGGCGTGGCCGCCACGTTGAAGCCGCCGATCGAGGCCAGGCCGGTCTGCGGCGTGTCGATCTCGTCGGGGAACCGGCTGGCCACCGAGCCGATGTCGGACAGCGGCTTGGTGCCGAAGCCGAACTTCTCGGCCTGGTCGCGCAGGGCATCCGCGCCGAGCTTGACGCCGAGCCGCGCGAACGCCGAGTTGCAGGACAGCGCGAGCGCCCGGCGCAGGGTCTGCCGGTTGCCGCAGGTGGTGTTGATCACCGTGTTCGTCCCGGGCAGCTTGTAGGACGACGTGTCGAGTTCGCTGTCCGGCTCGTAGCCGGCGTCCAGGGCGGCGGCGGAGACGATCACCTTGAAGGTGGAGCCGGGCGGGAAGATCTCGCGGGCGGCCCGGTTGGACATCGGCTTGGCGGCGTCCTTGGTGAGCGAGTTCCAGGCCTTCTGCGAGTTGCCCAGGTTGTGGGTGGCCAGCTTGTTGGGGTCGAAGGACGGCGACGACACCATCGCCAGGATGGCGCCGGTCTTCGGGTTCAGCGCCACCACGGCGCCCTTCTTGTCGCCCAGCGCGCTGGCGGCGGCCTTCTGCGCCTTGGCGTTCAGCGTGGTCTGGATGCTGGCGCCCTTCGGCTTGGCGCCGGTGGCCAGGTCGATCAGCCGGTTCACGAACTGCGAGCTGTCGCTGCCGGAGAGCTGGGCGCCGTAGGTCTGCTCCAGCTCGGACGAACCGAACAGGTAGGTGAAGTAGCCGGTGATCGGGGCGTACAGCTCGCCCTGCGGGTAGCGGCGCTGGAACTTGAACTGGTCCTTGGAGGCGACCGTCTCGGCGACCGCGGTGTTGCCGACCATGATGGCGCCGCGGTCCTGTGCGAACGCGGCGTCGCTCACCCGGCGGTTCTGCGCGTGGGCGTTCAGCGAGTCCTGGCGGACCAGGTAGCTGATGCTGACGTTGGCCAGCAGGGCCAGCGTCATCAGCATCGCCACCAGGGTGACCCGGCGGATCGGACCGTTCATGGCAGCCTCCCGCCCGGCCGGCGCTCGTCGGCGGAAGCCGGGACGCCGCCGGTCGGGATCGCGGTGGTGGGTTCGTTGGGGTCGGGTGGCACGGGCAGCGCCGTGGTGGGCGCGTCCGGTCCGGACGGCGTCCGGACGGCCATCGTGGGTTCGTCGGACGCCGCGGGCGTGGGCAGGGCGGTGGTCGGCTCGTCGGCGCTGACCGGCGTCCGGATCGGGACGGTCGGCTCCGCCCCCTGCGCCGGCGAGGACGCCGAGGCGGCACTCGGTCGGGGATCGGCCGGACGGCTGGGCACGCTGATCACCTGGGTGGTGTCGTGGGCCAGCGACTGCATCGGCTCCTCGGCCGGCGGGATCGGCCGGCGGACGCGGTGGGTGACCACCATCAGCAGGGCGATCATGGCGTAATTGGCGATCAGCGACGAGCCGCCTTGGGAGATGAACGGGGTGGTCAGGCCGGTCAGCGGCAGCAGCCGGGTGACGCCGCCGATGATCGCGAAGACCTGGAGGGCGAAGACGAACGACAACCCGCCGGCCAGCAGCTTGCTGAACGGCTCGGTGGCGGTCAGGGCGGCGCGCAGCCCGCGCATCACGATCACGCCGTAGAGCACGATGATCGCCATCAGCCCGGCCACGCCGAGCTCCTCGCCGATCGCGGCGGCGATGAAGTCGTTCTTGGCCAGCGGGGTCAGGTTGGGCCGGCCCAGCCCGAGACCGGTGCCGAACAGCCCGCCCCAGGCCATGCCGAACTGGCCCTGGATGATCTGGTAGTTCTGGTCCCAGTTGGCGAACGGGTCGAGCCAGGCCGCCACCCGGACCTGGACGTGGCCGTAGAACAGCCAGCCGGCGAACGCCCCGGCCGCGAACAGCACGGTGCCCAGGATCGGCCAGCTGGGCCGCTCGGTGGCGACGTACAGCATCATCACGAAGAGCCCGAAGAACAGCAGTGAGGTGCCGAGGTCCTTCTGGTAGATCAACACCGCCAGGCTGGCCAGCCACATGATCGTGATCGGGCCCAGGTCGCGGGGGCGCGGCAGGTCGATGCCGAGGAAGCGGGCGCCGGCCAGCGCCAGCACCTCGCGCCTCTCGACCAGGTAGGAGGCGAAGGCGACGGTCAGCACGATCTTGGCCAGCTCGGCGGGCTGGAAGCTGTACGGGCCGATCTTGATCCAGATCCGGGCGCCGTGGTTCTCGAAGCCGATCAGCGGCAGCAGCGGCATCATCAGGATGACCATGCCGGCCAGGAACGTCAGGTAGGGGAAGCGTTGCAGCACGTGGTGGTCGCGCAACAGCACGAGCACCACGATGAACACCGCCACCGAGATCGCCGTCCAGATCAGCTGCAGCTGCGCCGAATGCATCACCGGCGTGGTGCCCAGGTCGAGCCGGTGGATCATCACCAGGCCGATGCCGTTGAGCAGGTAGACCAGCGGGAACAGCAGCGGGTCGGCGTACGGAATGCGCCACCGGATGACCGCGTGGGCGGCGATGCCGATCAGCGCGTAGCAGGCCACGGCCCAGTACCAGTCACTCGGCATCGCGCCGGAGACGTTGAGGTTCACCAGGGCGTAGCCGCCCGCGGCGATGCCCATTCCCATCAGGAGCATCACCAGTTCGACACCACGCCGCTTGCGGAAGACGACGACTTCGCCCATGGTCAACAGTCCTCGGGTGCGGGGTTGCTGGGCTCGGCGCTGGGGGACGGGCTGACCGAAGGGGAGGCTCCCGGGGTGGGGGAGGCGTCCGGGGTGCCGGAGGGCGACGTCGACGGCGTCGGGCTGTGCGCCGGGTTCGCCGGGCTTGGGGTCGCGGTCGCCCGGGCCCGCTCCTCGCGCTGCGCGATGCAACGCTGGGCGATCACCCGCAGCTCCTCGGTGGCGGTGTTCGCGGCGTCGAGGTCGGGGACGACGATCGCCGAGCGCACCTTGTCCTGGTAGAACAGCGGCAGGTCGCTGACGTGGGTGTTGTGCACCTCGAGCACGGTGCTGAGCCGGATGCCGAACACGGTGTCGGGCACGCCGCGGAACACCGCCACCAGGTCGTCGTCGTCGCCCACGTAGTACTTGGTCTGGGTGAACGAGTACCAGCCGAACAGGCCGCCGCCGATCACCAGCACCGGCAGCACGATGCCCAGCACGACCTTCACCCACGCCGACGCCCGGCCACGGGTGGTGGGCTGGTAGCGGGCCTGCTCGGCCCGTTCCAGCGCTCGCGGGTCGTCGAGGTCGGCGCCCTCGAGCGGCAGCGGACGGGTGTCCTCGGCCTCGTCGGCGGGCAGGTCGGTCTCGATCTCGGACGCCGCGCCCAGCACCATCACGGGGCCGGGCTCGCCGTCGTCGACCACGTCGGCCAGGATGATCGTGATGTTGTCCAGGCCGCCCTCGGCGTAGGCGATCCGGATCAGCTCCTCGACCACCTGCTCGGGGTCGTCGCCGCCCACCACCTGCTCGATGGCGGCGTCGGTGACCATGCCGCACAGCCCGTCCGAACAGATCAGGTAGCGGTCGCCGAGCTTGATGTCGGACATCTCCAGGTCGGGCTGATGGCTCGACTGGCCGTTGAGCACCTTCAGGATCAGCGATCGATGCGGATGCACCAGCGCCTCGGCCTCGGTGATCCGGCCGTCGTCGACCAGCGTCTGCACCCAGGAGTGGTCGCGGGTGATCCGCTCGAAGTGTCCGTCACGCAGCCGGTAGCCGCGGGAGTCGCCGATGTTGGCGACCGCCAGCCGCTCACCGTCGAACAGCAGGCCGCACACGGTGGTGCCCATGCCGTCCAGGGAGGGGTCGAGCGCGACCAGCTCACGGATGCGTTCGTTGGCGCGTCCGATGGCGGCGGCGGCCACCTCGAGCATGTCGGACTCGCGGAAGTCGGCGTCCGAGTCGCGCAGCTCGTCGATCGCCACCGCGGACGCCAGATCGCCGGCGGCCGCACCACCCATGCCGTCGGCGACCATCAGCATCGTCGGTGAGACGTAGGCCGAATCCTGGTTGTTCTTGCGGACCAGGCCGATCTCGGAGCGGGCCACGTAGGACAACGTGAGCGCCATGGCTATTTCTCCACCACCATCAGCGTGCGCCCGATGCGCAGGGTGTCGGTGGTGCCGAACGGAGTCGGGGCGGTGATTCGCTCGTTGTTGACGTAGGTGCCGTTGGTCGAGCCGAGATCTTCCACGACATAGCCGGTGTCGGTGCGGACGATCTGGGCATGGCGGGTGGAGACGTAGTCGTCCTCGAGGATCAGCTGGCAGTCGGCGGCGCGGCCGATCTTGACCACCTCGCCGAGCGGAACGGTGAGTCCCTCCTGCTTGCCGCGGGTGATGCGCAGCTGGCTGGGCAGCTTCTTGGCCGGCTTGGCGGCCCGCCGCTTCTGCTTCTTGAGCTCGTTCACCGGGCGCAATTCGCCCGCCTCGTTGGTGGCCAGCTTGCGGCCGAACATGTCGGTGCGGATGACGTTGCCGACGAACAGCACGAACAGCCACAGCAGCGCCAGGAAGAGCAGCTTCAGCGCGAGGACGACGAGGTCAGACATCGGAACTCGGCGAGGTGATCGACATGCGGGTGGATCCGATCTCGATCCGGCTGCCGGCCGCGAGGTCGCCCTGCCGGACGCGCTGGCCGTCGATCACGATGCCGTTGGTGGAGCCGAGGTCCTCGATGGAGATCTGCTGCTCGTCACCCTCGCCCTGGACGATGATCCGGGCGTGCTTGCGGGAGACGCCGGGATCGTTGATCCGCAGATCGGCCTCGGTGCCGCGTCCGATCACCAGGCCGGGCGGGTTCAGCGGGTGGCGGATGCCGTTCACCTCGAGCACCAGGGCGGCCCGGCGGATCTGGGTGGCCGAGGCGTCCGA
>WBZS01002624.1_pt1 | contig 10729 bp, 7 predicted proteins | sample 5204201 | NCBI WGS metagenome assembly WBZS01 (sample SAMN12344357, study PRJNA552823) | activated sludge metagenome | biome: Activated sludge suspended growth; feature: Nitrification reactor; material: Wastewater; isolation source: activated sludge from nitrification reactor of wastewater treatment... | reverse complement strand
AGAGCCAGCATGGCGTTGAGCGCGTCCAGCGGGTCGTCAAACACCGCGTGGATGCCGTCGCCGCGCTGCTTGACCCAGCGCCCGTGGTTGGCCTTGACCGCCTCGCGCGACAGCTCGAAATGCGCCGCCGAGGCCATCATCATGGCGCCGCGCTGCTGCTCCCAAAGCCGGGAGCTGCCTTCGATGTCGGTAAACAGATGGACGACGGCAAGCGGTGCGGACACGGTGGGGCGGGCATCGACGCGGTGGCGCGGATTGTTGCCGACGCGCGCGCCAGGTTTCTGCGCCCGATCAGCCCGCCTTCGTCAAGGCACTTGCCAATGCCTGCGCCGCGGGCGCGGCATCGGGCCCGCGGCGCCGCCGCTCGTCACGCCTCGCCTCGTCACGCCGCGGCGGTGACGCCGCCGCCGTAGCCCACCGCCGCCGCCGGCTCGCCGCCGGCTTGCACGCGCACCGCGCAGTACTTGAATTCGGGGATCTTGCCGAAGGGATCCAGCGCCGGGTTGGTCAGCAGGTTGGCCGCCGCCTCGGCGTAGGCGAACGGGATGAACACCGCGCCGTCGGGCGTGCCGTCGTCGCGCCGCGCGTACAGCGTGACCTGGCCGCGCCGGCTGGCGACGGTCAGCGCCGCGCCGGGGGCGATGCCCAGCCGCGCCAGGTCGCCGCCGTTGAGGCTGGCGGTGGGCAACGGCTCGACCGCGTCGAGCACGCTGGCGCGCCGCGTCATGCTGCCGGTGTGCCAGTGTTCGAGCTGGCGGCCGGTGATCAGCACAAAGGGGTAGTCGGCGTCGGGCCGCTCGGCGGCCGGGATGATGTCGGCCGGCACCAGCCTGACGCGGCCGTTGGCGGTGGGAAAGTGGTCGTGGAAGACGATGGGCTGGCCGGGATCGTCGGCGCTCAGACAGGGATAGGTCACGCTGTCGTCGCGCTGCAGGCGGTCCCAGCTGATACCGGCAATGACGCCGTGCATGGCCTGGCGCATTTCCTCGTAGACCGCGGCCACGCCGGCGTCCGCGCCGGGGTAGTCCCAGGCCAGGCCCATGCGCCGCGCGATCTGCTGGATGATCCACAGGTCGGGCCGGGCGTCGCCCGGCGGCGCGATCGCCCGGCGGCCCATTTGCACCATGCGGTCGGTGTTGGTCACGGTGCCGGTTTTCTCCGGCCAGGCGCTGGCCGGCAGCACCACGTCGGCCAGCCAGGCGGTTTCGGTCATGAAGATGTCCTGCACCACCAGGTGCTCCAGCCCGGCCAGCGCCTCGCGGGCGTGGTTCAGGTCGGGGTCGCTCATGGCCGGGTTTTCGCCCTCGACGTACATGCCGCGCACTTTGCGCGGGTCGTCGGCGGCGGCCTGCGCGGCGCGCAACACCTCGACCACGGTCAGCCCGGGCGTACTGTCCAGCCGCTGGCCCCAGAAGTCTTCGAACCAGGCGTGGACCTGTGGGTTGTCGACCCGCTGGTAGTTCGGAAACATCATTGGAATCAGCCCGGCGTCGCTGGCACCCTGCACGTTGTTCTGCCCGCGCAAGGGGTGCAGCCCGCTGCCGGGCTTGCCGATCTGGCCGGTGACGCTGGCCAGCGCGATCAGGCAGCGCACGTTGTCGGTGCCATGGATGTGCTGCGACACGCCCATGCCCCACAGAATCATCGACGCCTTGGCGGTGGCGTAGGCGCGCGCCACCTCGCGCAAGGTGTCGGCCGGTATGCCGCAGATCGGCGCCATCGCCTCCGGGCTGTAGCCCTGCACATTGGCAGCCAGCGCAGCGTAGTTGTCGGCGCGCTCGCGCAGGAACGCCTCATCGACCAGCCCTTCGGTGACGATGACATGCAGCATGGCGTTGAGCATGGCCACGTCGGTGTCGGGCTTGAACTGCAGCACGCGCCAGGCGTGGCGGGCCAGGTCGGTGCGGCGCGGGTCGGCGAGCACGAACCGGGTGCCGCGCGCGGCGGCGTTTTTCATCCAGGTGGCGGCCACCGGGTGGTTGGCGGTCGGGTTCGAGCCGATGACGATCACCAGTTCGGCATGCTCGACATCCATCACCGGGTTGCTGACCGCGCCCGAGCCCACGCCTTCCAGAAGCGCGGCCACGCTGCTGGCGTGGCACAGCCGGGTGCAGTGGTCGACGTTGTTGCTGCCAAAGCCGGTGCGCACCAGCTTCTGGAACAAATAGGCCTCTTCGTTGCTGCCCTTGGCCGAGCCAAAGCCGGCCAGTGCATGCGGGCCGTGGCTGTCGCGCAGGCGCTTGAGCCCGCCGGCGGCGAGGTCCAGCGCCTCGTCCCAGTCGGCCTCGCGGAACACCGCCTGCCAGTCGCCCGGGCGCGGCGCGCCGTGGCCGTCCTTGGGCACGCCGGCGCGGCGGATCAACGGCCGGGTCAGCCGTTGGCGGTGGTGCACGTAGTCAAAGCCGAAGCGGCCCTTGACGCACAGCCGGCCGGCGTTGGCCGGGCCGTTGCGGCCATCGACCGCGACGATGGTGTTGCCACGCACTTTGTAGGTCAGCAGGCAGCCGACGCCGCAAAACGGGCACACCGAATCGACCGTCCGGTCGACCTGCTGGCTGCCGAGCAGCGTCTTGGGCATCAGCGCGCCGGTCGGGCAGGCCTGCACGCACTCGCCGCAGGCGACGCAACTGCTGTCGCCCATCGCGTCGCCCAGGTCAAAGGCGATTTGCGCCGACGCGCCGCGGTGCAGCATGCCGATGACGTCGTTGACCTGGGTCTCGCGGCAGGCGCGCAGGCAGCGCGTGCACTGGATGCAGGCGTCCAGGTTGACCGCCATCGCCGCGTGGCTCAAGTCGGGCGCCGGCTGGCGCCGCGCCAGCGCGGTCAGCGCCGGGCGCGGCGTGACGCCGCTGCGCGCGGCCCAGTCGCTCAATTCGCCGTGCGGGCGCTTTACGTCGCCGTCGATCCATTTCTGGCCGGCCGCGGGCATGTCGGCCAGCAGCAGTTCGAGCACCAACTGGCGGCTTTTGACCGCGCGCGGGCTCTCGGCCTGTACCACCATGCCGGGCTGCGGCACGCGGCAGCAGCTGGGCGCCAGCGTGCGCTCGCCGGCGATTTCCACCATGCAGGCGCGGCAGTTGCCGGCGGCGCGCAGGCCCTCGGTGAAGCACAGGTGGGCGATGCTGCCGCCGGGCACCGGGCTTTGCCGCTTGGCGGCCTGCAGGATGGTTTCGCCCGGCCGCGCGTTCAGCGTGCGGCCGTCGAGGGTGAAGTCGAAGCTGTCGGTGGCGGACATTTCAGACCTCGTCGGGGAAGTAGCGCTGCACGCAGCGAATCGGGTTGGGCGCGGCCTGGCCCAGGCCGCAGATCGACGCGTCGGCCATCACCTGCGCCAGGTCGCCCAGCGTGGCGTGGTCCCAGCGTTCGGCCTGCATCAGCGCCGCCGCCTTGGCAGTGCCGACGCGGCACGGCGTGCACTGGCCGCAGGATTCATCGGCAAAAAAGCGCATCGCGTTCAACGCCACGTCGCGCGCGCGGTCGGCCTGGCTGAACACCACCACCGCCGCCGAGCCAATGAAGCAGCCATGCGGCTGCAAGGTGTCGAAGTCCAGCGGCACATCGGCCAGCGAGGCCGGCAGCAAGCCGCCCGACGCGCCCCCCGGCAGGTAGCCGTACAGCGTGTGGCCGTCGGCCATGCCACCACAAAACTCGTCGACCAGCTCGCGCAGCGTGATGCCGGCCGGCGCCAGCTTGACGCCGGGCGAGCGCACCCGCCCGCTGACCGAAAAACTGCGCAGCCCCTTGCGGCCATGGCGGCCGAACGACGCAAACCAGGCCGGCCCGCGTTCGATGATGTCGCGCACCCAGTACAGGGTTTCGAAGTTCTGCTCCAGCGTCGGCCGGCCGAACAGCCCGACCTCGGCGATATAGGGCGGGCGCAGCCGCGGCTCGCCGCGCTTGCCTTCTATGCTTTCGATCATTGCCGACTCTTCGCCGCAGATATAGGCGCCGGCGCCGCGGCGCAGCGTGATGTCGGGCAGCGGGCACGGCGGGTCGGCCTGCAGCCGCGCCAGCTCGCGTTCCAGCAAGGCGCGGCAGCCGTGGTATTCGTCGCGCAGGTAGATGTAGACCGCGGCGATGCCGACCACCTGCGCGGCGACCAGCACGCCTTCCAGAAAGCGGTGCGGGTCGCGTTCCAGGTAGGTGCGGTCCTTGAAGGTGCCGGGCTCGCCCTCGTCGATGTTCACCGCCAGCAGCCGAGGCGCGGCAAAACCGCGCACGATGCGCCACTTGCGCCCGGCCGGAAAACCGGCGCCGCCCAGGCCGCGCAGGCCCGAGTCGTCCATCGCCTGCAGCACCGCGTCGACCGCGGTCCGGCCTTGGTGCAAGGCCGCCGCCAGCGCATAGCCGCCGCGCGCGCGGTAAGCGTCGTAGCCGACGTAGGCCGGCGCGATATCCAGGGCGCCGGCGGTGATGGCGCGCGGCCCGGCGGCGGCCGGGTCGAACTGGCCATCGTCAGCCGGCAGCGGGTGGCTGGCCGCGCCGGCGGCGGCCAGCGCGGCAACGGCTTGCGCATCGGCCGCCGGCACCGGGCATTGGCCGACCACCGCCACCGGCGCCTGCTCGCAGCGGCCGACGCACGGCGCGTGCAGCAGCCGCACTTGCGGCCCGAGCAGCGCCGCCAGCCGCTCGTGCAGCGCGGCGGCGCCGGCCAGCGCGCAGCTTGGGCTGTCGCACACGCGCAGCGTCAGCGCCGGCAAGGTGGCGTCGTCGGCCACACGGTGGAAGTGGTGGTAGAAGCTGGCCACCTCGGCCACTTCGGCCATCGCCAGCCGCATCTCGGCGGCCAGCGCCACCAGGTGGCGGTCGGTGAGCGCGCCAAAGTGGTCGTTGAGCTGGTGCAGCCGCTCGACCAGCAGGTCGCGCCGGTGCGGCCCGGGGCCGATCAGCGCGCGCACCTCGGCCAGCGCCTGGTCGTCGGCCTGGCGGCCCTTGAGCCGGCTGCGTTTGCGCAACCGGTCGCGCAGTTCGTCGGCGGAGATCGCGGCGGCGGTCGGGGCGTCAGGCGGCATGGCGGTGCGGGGCTGGTGGGCGGGCGTGGCAGAGGAGACGGCAGGCAGCGCGCCAGCCTGCCGGCACGGAAATGTGGTCCGGGTCGCAGATCAACGCGAAGCGGCGGATGTTCGCCGCGACCGGGGCAGTCTGTCCAATCGAATCACCGAACCGGGCGATTCAGGCGCTGTATCAGAGGCCAGCACCGCCGGCGTGAAGTGCGATTGGCAATGGCGGATACAGGTAGTCCAGCTCCAGCCGGGTACGCAGGTAGCGCGACTGGGCGCGCTGCTGGCGGTACAGCCGCATGCCCACCAGCGCCTGGGTGTCGCGCAGGTGCTGGTGCGCCAGCCGCTCGGCCGCCGGGTCGGGCCCGGCATGGGCGCGGTGCATCAGCCCATGCCAGAGGATGCGCAGCTCAACCTCATGGCCTGCGCCAAGCGGGCCGACCGACAGCAGGTGCTGGCGCGCCAGCGCGGCATCGCCGTCATGCAGCGCGGCCTCGGCGAGCATGACGTCCAGCCGCCAGGCGTTGGCGTGCCATTCACGCGCCCGGGCCTGCTCGGCCGCCGGCAGCAGCACGCTGCGGGCGACGGTGGTTTCGCCGGCCATCAGCGCCACCTCGGCGGTATTCAGCCCGGCCACCGCGGCCAGGCTGCCGTCACCGACCTCGGCCACCGCCACACGCATGGTCTCGATATAGCTGCGTGCGCTGGCCAGCGCCTTGGCGGTGTCGCCCTGGTCGCCGCCCAGTTCGGCCATCCGCGCCTGGTGCACGCAGGCCGCGACCACGTTGTTCAGCGCCACCGCCTTCAACCGCCGCTGCTCGGGCAGCTTGTCGAGCGCGACGATCACTTCGTCGAAGATGTGCCGCGCTGCCCAGGGGTCGCCCAGGTAGGCGAAGAAGTTGGCGGTCGTCGAACGGCCGCGGACATAGTCGGCCAGGCGTTCCGAGCGGCTGGTGATCGGCAGCAGTTCGCGCAGCGCATTGATGGACTCGTCCAGCCGCACCAGTTGCCCGGCGACGTTGACCAGCACCACCAGCACCTCCAGCCGCAGCGGGTGCGTCCGGTCCTCACCGAGCAGCCGCAAGGCCTGGCGGCAGGCCTTGCGCGCAAGCGCCAGCTCACCCATGCGCTGCGCCGACAAGGCACGCATGCGCAGCACGTCGACCTGTGTGTCGCGCTCCGGCGCGGCCGCGGCGACGCTGCGCAACCACGCATGGCTGGCGCGCAGTACCTGGTTGAACTGCTGGGCGGCGAAGTCGCGGCGCAGTTGGTCGAGCGAGGTTTCGGGGCTCACTGCGTCACCCCAAGGCCGGCGGCGGGTCCCGCCTCGTCGGGCGCCGTGTGGCCCGCGGGCGTTTGCAGCGCGCCACTGTGCGCGGCGGCCAGCGCCAGCCAGTCGGGCTGGCGGGCCAGCGCCAGCGCGGCCTGCAGCGCCAGCGTCGGCGGGCTGTCGCGCGCGGTCATGAACGAGATCGGCGTGCGCAGCAACGGCGCGCGCAGCGGCCGCGCGGTCAGCCCGGGCGTGCCGCGCAGGTCGCCGCGCAGGTGGCCGACCAGCGCGCCCGGCAGCACCGCGGCGGCCGGCCCGTTGCGCACCGCCACCAGCAGCGCCAGCACCGAATTGGTCTCCAGCACCGGCTCGGGCCGGCAACCGGCGGCGGCAAAGGCCTGGTCGACCAGCGTGCGGTGGTGCATGTCGGGGCTGAGCAGCAGCAGCGGACGGCGCGCCGCGTCGGCCCAGTCCAGCGGCGCACCGAAGGCCAGCCCGGCGTCGGGCGGGTCGGCGGCGGGCGCAACGTCGGCGGCCGGCGCCGGCACGCCAGCGGCGTCGTCACGCTGGACCAGAAAGTAGTGCTCCTCGTACTGCGGCCACAGCGCCAGCGGGCGGGCGCGGACCTCGGCGCGTTCGCCGTAGCCCAGCCCGAGGTCGAGCGACAAGGCCTCCAGCCCGGCCTCGATTTCTGGTGAGCTGAGCGAGCGCAGCACCGGGCGCAGCCCCGGCTGCCGCGCCTGCAGCCGGCCGGCAAACAGCGCGGCGATCGGCACCGCGGTCGGCACCACGCCGATTTGCAGCCGGCCGCGCGGCGCGCCGGCGGCGCTGGCCAGCGCCTGCTGCAGCGCCTCGGCCTCGCGCAGCATGCGCCGGCCGTGCGCCAGGGCCAGTTCGCCGGCCGGCGACAAGCCCTCGTATTGGCGACCGCGGCGAACGATGGTCAGGCCGAACTCGGCCTCCAATGCGCGTATGGCATTCGACAGCGCCGGCTGGGTGATGCCGCAAACCTGTGCCGCCCGCCCGAAGTGACGCTGCTGCTCCAGCGCGTCCAGGTAGCGCAGGGCTTCAAGCAGGTTCATTGCGCAAGTATCGATCGACAACCGGCGCGGCGCCGGCCGACGGCGTGCGATCGACCGGCTGCAACGGGGCTGGCGATAGCCACAACAAATAACCGGCATGCAATCAATCAAACCATGCAATGCAAAGAAGCCACTAAAGTCCTTCTCACCAATTTCCCAACCCGGCGCAACAAGGAGCCCGCATGTCCCTCATCAACACCCAGGTCAAGCCGTTCAAAGCCACCGCTTACCAGACCGGCAAGTTCTTTGAAGTGACCGACCAGACGCTCAAAGGCAAGTGGAGCGTGCTGGTGTTCTACCCGGCCGACTTCACCTTTGTCTGCCCGACCGAGCTGGAAGACCTGGCCGAGCAGCAGGCCGAGTTCGACAAGCTGGGCGTCAGCGTCTACGGCGTGTCGACCGACACGCACTTTGCGCACAAGGCCTGGGCCGACACCTCGGACGCGATCAAGAAGGTCAAGTACGCGCTGATCGGCGACCCGACCGGCGCGCTGACGCGCAACTTCGAGGTCATGATCGAGGAAGAAGGCCTGGCGCTGCGCGGCACCTTCCTGATCAACCCGGACGGCCAGATCAAGCTGTGCGAGATCCACGACAACGGCATCGGCCGCGACGCCAAGGAGTTGCTGCGCAAGGTCAAGGCCGCGCAGTACGTGGCCAGCCACCCGGGCGAAGTCTGCCCGGCCAAGTGGCAGGAAGGCGCGGCGACGCTGAAGCCCTCGCTCGATCTGGTCGGGAAGATCTGATCCTGTCCCCGCGGGCCACGCCGCGACCGACCCGGGTCGCGGCGGCGCTGGCCCCGGCCGGCGGCATGGGTTTCCGGCCGCCTGCCCTCCCCCCAAGCAGCGCGCTGCGCCGGATCGGCCACGAGCCGGCCCGGCCGGCAGCGCACTGCCCGACGTGACCGTTGAAGGACCGCTCCATGTTGGACGACAGCACCCGCGCGCAACTCGCCGCTTACTTTGAACGCATCACCCAGCCGGTGCTTTTGACCGCCGCGCTGGACGACAGCGCTGCCTCCACCGAGATGCGCGCGCTGCTGACCGACCTGGCGGCGATCACGCCCAAGATCACCATCGACTTTGGCGGCAGCCACGAGCGCCGGCCGTCGTTCCAGATCAGCCGCGCCGGGCAGGACATGGGCATACGCTTTGCCGCGGTGCCGATGGGGCACGAGTTCACCTCGCTGGTGTTGGCGCTGCTGCAGGCCGGCGGCCATCCACCCAAGATCGAGCCCGAAACGGTGGCCGCGGTGCAGGCGCTGCAAGGCGACTACCGGTTCGAAACCTTCATGTCGCTGACCTGCCACAGCTGCCCCGACGTGGTGCAGGCGATCAATACCATGGCGGTGCTCAACCCGCGCATCCGCCACGTGGCGATAGACGGCGCGCTGTTCCAGTCCGAGGTGGAGGCGCGCCAGGTGATGGCGGTGCCGACGGTCTACCTCAACGGCGAGTTCTTCGACACCGGCCGCATGGAGCTGGCGCAAATCCTGGCCAAGCTGGACAGCGGCGCCGCCGCGCGCGACGCGCAGCAACTCAGCCAGCGTGCGCCGTACGACGTGCTGATCATCGGCGGCGGACCGGCCGGCGCCGCGGCCGCGGTGTACGCGGCGCGCAAGGGCATACGCACCGGCGTGGTCGCCGAACGCATCGGCGGCCAGACGCAGGACACGCTGGGCATAGAAAACTACCCCTCGGTGGCCTACACCGAAGGACCGAAGTTCGCCGCCGCGCTGGAGGCGCAAATGCGCGCGGTCGGCGCCGATTTGATGGCGCCGCAGCGCGTGGCCGCGCTGCAGCCGGCCGCCGAGCCCGGCGGCCTGGCCCAGGTGCGGCTGGACAACGGCGGCGAGCTGAAGGCACGCGCGGTGGTGCTGGCCACCGGCGCGCGCTGGCGCAACATCAACGTGCCCGGCGAGGCCGAGTACAAGACCCGCGGCGTGTGTTTTTGCCCGCACTGCGACGGCCCGCTGTTCAAGGGCAAGCAGGTGGCGGTGATCGGCGGCGGCAACTCCGGCGTCGAGGCGGCGATCGACCTGGCCGGCATCGTCGCCCACGTCACGCTGCTGGAGTTCGACAACAAGCTGCGCGCCGACCAGGTGCTGGTCGACCGCCTGAAAAGCCTGCCCAACGTCGCCATCCACACCTCGGCGCAAACGACTGCCATCACCGGCGACGGGCAAAAGGTCAACGGCCTGGACTGGACCGACCGCATCGGCGGCGCGTCGACCCACGTCGAGCTTGAAGGCGTGTTCGTACAAATCGGCCTGGTGCCGAATACCGAGTTCCTGAAGGGCACGCTGGAGCTGTCACGCCACGGCGAAATCATCACCGACGCCCGCGGCGCGACCAACCTGCCGGGCATTTTTGCCGCCGGCGACGCCACCACCGTGCCGTACAAGCAAATCGTGGTCGCCGCCGGCGAAGGCGCGCGCGCCGCGCTGAGCGCGTTTGACCACCTGATTCGCACGCCGGTGGCGGCCGGTTGACGGCGATGGCTTTGAGGAATGCCAGCGCGCAGTGTTGACAACCGTTGTCAAACCGACCAAGGTTTCTCCATGAGCCGCCGAACCATGCGTTTTGCCTTGCCTGAGTCGATGCGCGAGTACATCGACAAACGGGTCGCTGCGGGCAACTACGGCAACACCAGCGAGTACATCCGCGACCTCGTCCGCCGGGATCAGGAAGAGCAGGCCAAGAAGCGGCTTCGCGACCTCATCGAAGAAGGGCTGGCGTCCGGGCCCGGACGACGTCGCACCAAGGCGGACGAGACAGAACTGCTGGCCATTGCGCGCGGCGAGATCGATTGAAGCCGGCTGTCCTGCGCCCGCGGGCGCTGCGGGACCAGCAGGACGAAGTCCGCCACTACCGGAAAGAGGGTGGCAGCCGCGTGGCGGTGAAGCTGGCCAACGCCACCAACGCCCCGCTTGACCAGATCGAACGCGACCCCGGCATCGGCTCACCGACGCTCGGAAAACGCCTTGGCATTTGAGGGCTTCGGACCTGGCGGGTCGCGAAGTTCCCGCTGCTTTGGTGCTACTTCGAAGGCGAAGACCATCTTGATGTGGTCCGGCTGCTGGGCGAGCGCCAAGACATCGCCGCGATCTTGGGCGACGGGTTTGCCTAGCCAGGCTTGCCTGGCTTGGCAACCCGTTCGAGCGTCTTCTTGGCAATGCCGAGATCTCGGTGGAAACGCGCGGGCTCCTGCTCGAACAGCGCCGAGTAGATCGACACCGACTCGCGCGCGCAGCGCAGCGCCTCGGCCCGCGAATCGGCATCGCCCTGCTCGGACAGGCGGTTGGCCAGGTTGTTGATCGACCCGGCAAGGCCGGGCAGGTAAGCTGCTGGCTGTGCCTGCGCGAGCGTGCGGCGAAT
>WBZS01002623.1_pt1 | contig 10734 bp, 15 predicted proteins | sample 5204201 | NCBI WGS metagenome assembly WBZS01 (sample SAMN12344357, study PRJNA552823) | activated sludge metagenome | biome: Activated sludge suspended growth; feature: Nitrification reactor; material: Wastewater; isolation source: activated sludge from nitrification reactor of wastewater... | reverse complement strand
CACGGTCGGCGCTATGCTCTCTGCTTCTGTTGCTGCCTTCTGGATGCACAGGTCCTTGTAACGCGCATATTGTCGCTCCAATTCATTGACCTGCACCTCCTTTTTGGACTTGCCATCCTGTGGCCTCAGGTGTGCTACGATCCATGCCATTTCCCATGAAACGATGCGCAGCGCATGTCCATGGCTTGTCTCAGACGAATAGACAGATGGTGGTTCATGTTGGTAAAGCGCATGGACCAACATTCTTATTTGATGATCGCACTGTGGATCCATACGTTGGCTGGCTTCCTCCCATATGGCCTGTACATGGATGACATTCGCCCGAAGGTTCGCTCTTCCTTTCTGGAGTATCTCAAGAAGCGGAATGAATCGAAGCAATCCGAGTCGTGTCAGTTCTTCTTTGCTGAGATTGTATTCCTTGATAGTCGAGAGAATGATGTCTCCTATGATAAGAGTACAGTCGTATTCGCTCAATGCTCCCACCACATCATTGAGCACAACGAAGCCATGCATGTTGTCGCTCCGCTCGAAGGCATCCTGCCATGAAGTCGCATCCTTCAGGTATTCAAAGTCCTTCAGGTAAAGCCAAGGCTTCTTGGCCAGATATTGGAACGGGGTCGGCATTAGCGTTTCTCGATCGTCGTTTCGATGGTGTGATCGCCGTGCTTATCGACATGACCCACCGAACCTTGGCACGTTGTGAAGTAGTGCCACACGCCGCTGTCCATGAAGCGATACACCTTGCAGCTATCCACCTCGAAGAGCAGTTCAACTTGGAAGTTCGAGTTGTTGGTGCTGATGTTCTCTTTCGCTGGTTTCCTGCACGCCATGAAGAGCGTGAGCGATGCGAGAACGATGTAAGATACGGTGTGCTTCATTTGAATCTGATGCATGACAAGTTCGTTTGGACTTGACGGACGGTAAGCCCATATAACCCTTATTACGAGAAGAAGAATTGGAATGTTGCGATCATTTCCCGAGCCGATACGCCAGCACCTTTTGCTTGTGCTTGCGATGGCCGCGCATGTAGGCGGCATGCTTTTCCTTTTTGTAGTAAGCCATGCTGCCTCCCCTATCACGACGCAATTCCAAGTCGCGCTTCTTGCGCTCTGGATATACGATGAAGCCTATGGTGCGACGGCATACATCGTACGATCGTGCCAGCGAATGGATGCTTGCACCTTCTTTGTGCAACTTCTTGATCTCATCCTTTTCGCAAGGCAACAGCTTGACGCGTCTATCCAAGAACGGGTCCTTGATGGATAGCTTGTCGGTCTTGTATGGCATGGCCTATTCGAGTGTGGCTCCTGTACCCTTGATGATGCCGCCCCAATATAGGTAAGCGTTCTTCTTCTTGAGGAACACGGGTTTGTTCTCCCATGGGATCCATCCCATCGGATGGTGCTTATGGTCCATGCTGCCCAGACGGAAGCTGGGGTCCTTGGCGCACTTGGGTGTGCAGGAATCCATGAAGAAATGAATCACCCATCGGACCTTTTTCCTGCCCTTTCGCTTGATCTTATAGCGATCGATCGCCATCAATGCATGCTGAACGTGAAAGTGGCCGCATACGTTTCGTTGAATCCTGGCTTGTCGTATTCCACCTTCCATCCCTGTTCTGTGAACAAGGGCTCCACGTCCAGCCAATGATTGTCGATCAGGGTTTGATAGGTCGTTCCTTCTGGTGCGTTCTTCAAGGCGAGATTGGCTACATCATCCTGCTTGATCCTAACGCTTTTATTGTTCCCGATCTTATTGGAGATCATTTCATTGAACGCCGCAATGACGAAATCGGGGATGCCAGCCTTCTGGTTCGCACGCGCTTCTTGTGGTGAAATGGGCTTCACTTTCTGTGTCATGGTGTTAATCGTTCTGCGTCACGAGGGAACATGGATGCCATCTTCACGCTGGGAAGATCGCACAATTTTGCGGTGAGGCGTTCCAATCCAATGGCGAAGCCGCCATGGATGGGAAAGCCGTATCGGAAGTTCTCCAAGTAGAAGGAGAAGCTGGACGGGTCGATGCCTTTTGCGGCAATGGCATCGATGTATTCTTGGTGGGTATTCGCCCGTTCGCCGCCTGAGGTGATCTCCACGCCCTTGAAGATGCAGTCAAAGGATTCGGTATGAATGCCGTCCTCGCTGATCTTCGTGTAGAACGGTCGCACGTCACGATGGTAGTGCGTGACGAAAAGCGCATCGGTCTTGCGGGTATCCAATGCCCATCGTCCAAGTTCCTGCTCTTGTTCGGATGACAGATCCGTGTCCTTGGCGCCAAGGATATCCATGGCTTCTTCCATGGTCAGCACCAACGGTTCGTCGTCGTCCAATTCAAACCACTGTGGTGTTTTGTGCAAGCTCGTCTGAAGGAATTGTAGGAACTGGAATTCCAGATGTATCAACTGATATACGGGCCTGAGCGTGGAGTTCGTCCGTGGCTTCAGGATCGTTTCCACGTCAAGGGAAATGTACTCGTTGAGGTGACGGGATGTGTTGTGTTTCTCTGCCCTGAATACTGGCCCAACTTCGTAGACGCGACCCAAGGCCGCGCAGCAGATCTGCTTGTAAAGTTGCGGCGATTGCGTCAGGTATGCTTTGCGGCCGAAATAGTCCAATGAGAATACGTTCGTTCCTCCTTCCGCTCCACCAGCTACGATCTTAGGGGTATGGATGGAAATGAAATCCTGAAGCTCATTGAAGTAATGATGGAACAACGCTTCCAGCTTGGCCTGCATTCGGAAGATGTCATAGTACTTTCTGGTCTGAAGAGAAAGGCCGCGATGGTCGAATGCCTTGTCGATGGAGAAGGTAGGCTCCTTCTCGTTCACAAGGATCGGAAGGTCCGTTTCAGGAGAAGACAGAACGTTCAATTCCTCGATGACGTATTCGCAGTCTTTGATGGTGTGCTCTCGCTCGATCTTCACACCATACTTCGGCTCGCACTTGATATGGATCCAAGCATTGACCTTCACATCCTTGCTTAGGGTGCCGCGAAACACACATTGGACCGCATATTGCTCTTCGCGGAATTGGTTCAGGATGATGAAGGCACCCCACTTGAACTCGCGAATGTCGATGATCTTACCGTAGACGTTCATGGCCGTGGTTCTTACGTATCAGCGGGCATGAAGGTTACGCTTCGTTGTCCCTATGCGCAAGGATCTTGTAGATCAGGAACAGGCAAAGGAGATAGCCGACAACTGCTACGACTTTGAGGATGGTGTCTTGCATGACTGTATGGTTTCAAAAACAGAAAGGGAACCCTTGCGGATCCCCTTTCCTATCGCTGGAGGGAGCGAGCTAGGACTTGCGTCCATATCGGCTCCTTCCAACAGTTGGTAGCGTTCGGTGCTGAGTTTGATGAGGTGGGGTGACGTTAAGCCGAAGCCGAAACGCCCTTCCCACAGTGAAACGCCATCGTGTTCCCTATCCATCCCTAGACGAGGGTGATCGTTCACTCGCTCAGCATGTCGGGGTGGCGACACCCGTACCGAACACTGCTTTAATGTGGTAGCGTACGGCGCTGGGCTTTGTCCAATTGCATTGCTGCTCTCGGCTTGTTATCTGGTGGAGGGGATCATCTTGCGATGACCTACTTACCAGTGTCAATGGACTCCGCTTCGTCAAGCCTCCATATGCGGAGCTACCCACCGACTTGTCACCAGCGCACCATGGAGTTGGTGCCGCTGCCGTACACTTTCTTCAGTATGTCAAATTGCTGGTGGCACACGAGGCTGAATTTGAACTTACATCGGTTGCCCGACTTGTTATTCTCCTATCAGCACTCGCGTACCATGTTTCCAGCACTTCCTTGGTTCTGTTTCTTACGGGTGCAAATATAGGAAGGTTGCAATTGCATCCAAATTTTTCTCGCTACGAGTTTTCAACGATCAAGTGTTAGCCATTGAAAAGCATTGACGATCATCAGAACGAACAGTGTGGTCGATATGGGAGCAAGGATCCTATACACCCATATGAGCCAGTGCGGACCAGACGTGGTTGCGATGTATAGGGCGCCAATAGCGACAGACATACCTACGATGAAGTACAAGAGGCCCATCCCCAGAACGGTGAAAAAGGCGGACCATTTTAGGGGTCTTTTATTTGCCATACATCAACCAAATGGGTTGAATGGCCACGAATGATTGCCATTCGCTGTTGATATGTCCCCATGCCTCATTGAACACGCGCCAACCCTTGTCATTGTCGCCATCATGATCGGGCTGGTTGCCATAGTCCGCGTCCTTGAGCCATTGAAGGATCATGGGCTCCACTTGTTCTGCCGTGAGCGGAGATGGGAATTTGTTGATGCCTGTCACATTGCTGTCGGACCAATACAGAACCAACGCCTTGCCATTCTTCAGTTTGCGTTCAGCCCAACCGATGGCCTTTGAATGATACGTGAAAGCGATGTCCAGACACTTCTTCATGGAAGCACCTGTGATGTCGAAGTGGAAATTGTCGCTCATTCTTCTGGAACGATGTACGGCTGATAGACGATCTGTGGATAGCGCCCTGCCTGTTGATCAATGGCCTGGAACAGCCAGCCATATTGCTTCATGATCTCCGTTACTTCGTCCATAACCAGCTTCAGATCCCCAGTAGGAATATAACTTGACATTCTGGAATAGAGAGCAGGCCACTTGCCCTGATTATGATATGTTCTCAAATACTCGTGTGTCTTGCGATTGGACAAGAATTCTTCTATCTCATCCAGAAAATGATCCAGCAACCATTGTTTGTGTTCCGCTCCTTCTCGTGGCCCTTCTCCCCAAGGTTGAAAAACCTCTTGAGGAGTTGGTATGTTGCGTTGTTTCATCAGTTGTTCTGTGCGTTGAAAATGCGTGGATCCCTTCCTTCTTCATCCCATGCGGTGATCACGATATAGCCTCCCTTGACTTCAAGGGAGACGATGGGATCAGGAGGCATGGAGACGATCTGATTGTTCTCGAACTTTTCCCAGATGGTCAGTTTGATCTGATGTTGAGGAGCAGCGATCTTGAAGCGGACTTCATCATTCACATTGCTCAACTTGAATGTAGTGTGTCCACAGTCATAACGCCCTTCCGTGCCATCATCCCACATCACATAGATGATGTCGTCCATTATGCCATCGAGTTTGTGAACGATAGTGCCTCTTTTGCCATTGCGTCCTACACGTGTTCCCACTGCACGAGTGAGCTTGAATGGGTTTTTCCAGCCTTTCTTGGTCAGGTGATTGTTGTTCTCGATCTGCTCCAGCGCCCAGTCAGGTACTTTGCCTGTATAACGGGTAAGGTCGGCTATGGCGAGCCCGTACTTGGCGCATACGCTGTTCATGACCTGAGTTGGTATGAACTTCAACCCTGGGTATTTCATGGCGTATCGCTCATTCAATTCACACAGCGCGGATGCGTTGCGGCTCTTGTCGATGACGTCCACATCATCGGCCAGCGCAAAGCCTACATTGCGCAAGCGATGAGCTTTGCTTAGACGCGTTGACGTGTTGTTCAAAAGACCATCTGCCTCCACCAATAAGGCTTGTTGAGCAGAAAGGATGTCTTGCTGAATGACTTTTGCGGTGATGGGTTCCATAACCCCAAACTTAACACAAATATTCGAATGTTCGCTCTAGGGGGCGACCAGAATGAGATAAAGTCCAGACATCAAAAAGATTGCCTGCCTTCCAAGCCACAGGTACCATCGCTTGTTGATGGCAACTACGCCACACGGAACCGTCATCATCACTATCAGCATGAGCCCATCGACTTTGCATTGAGCTTCCTCACCCAAGAATGGGTCTAAGCAACACATGATTCCTACGAGTACGAATGCCCCAAACTTTCCCCAGAACTTCTTGAACCGCCTGAACTTAGAGTATGTCGCAGATGTGAGCACCACAGAAGCGTAGGATTTCGTTTTTCTTTATACCGTACTTCTCCATTTTGTCATCCACCACCTTTCCATAGAAAGTGAAGATGCCTGAGTTGGGAGATTCCTCTTTCTTGTCTACGATGCAGACCCAGAAGAATTCGTCATTGGCATGGACCTTAACACCCTGTCCAATCTCTACAGCATCCACCTCATCTTGCGAAGGGATGACTTCATCTGGTAATTCTTTCTCCGAGATCGCCTCTATGTCTGAGAGGCGCTCATCGCATGTTGGAAGGCGCATCAGCATGATAGGCATGTCACCGAGAATATTGAGCGCTCCACGGGGTCTTGTACCCTCGGGTGCGAACCATGATGGATCAATTGTGGGCTTGAACACTTCATCGGCCAGATCGGTCCACTTCAATCCCAGCGGCTTCTTACCGTCATAGGAGATCAAGCTGTGTTCGGTCATCAACGTCATGACCATATCATTCCCGAATTTTTCGGCCACCTTGTTGAAGGGACATGTGCCGTTCATGACACATTCATCATTGATGAATAGCATCAATTGAATATGCTTTTCCGTCAATTCTGTCATTTTGCAGAACGTTTTGATCTTCTGTATTCTTCAAATAGCAAAGCACACAAAAATAGAGACGCGCCACCGAGACCTTCCAAGTAGGACATCTTCGAACGCATGGACCAACGAGTTGTGTCGAACGTATTGGTCATGAACGCACCGATAAGATATCCTACCAACGCGCATGCTATCAGCACACAAAGTGCGATGCCGATCTTTTTTGTAAGATTCATTTGGATGCTGCTTTTCTTTTGCGTTAGGAGTTCCTGATCTGGTCCATTACTATGGGATGATCGAAGTGTTCGGCCCGCATGTTCTCAATGTGCGGCATGCGATGACGCCATCGCTGGATGTATGCTCCTGGTCGCATGGCTGCATTCATCACCAACGTATGGCTTACGAGCCACAAAGCTTCTTTGCGTGTTTGACGCTCAAGCTCGCCTTCCTCAGAGCGCATGCCCCTTATCATGCGCATAAAAATAGACACTTTCCTCGAAAGAGAAAAATCTTTATGTCAACTGACGGGCGCGGGTGGCATTTCCAGCCAATGCGTTGCGTTTATCTCGCTTTCTGAATATCCCAGCCCAAGTATGGCCCATGTATCCTCGCCTAGCCATGCAGCAGAATGCCATATGCCAGGACCGAAGTGGCTTTCAGCTAGGATGAGTACATAGCGATCCGTATCTGGAAGACCGTTGGAAGCCAAGTTGGCCTTGTCCTTATCAAAGGGCATTTCCATCCAGTGAGTTACATCATTGGGGTCACGGAATTCCTCATCGGTCTCATCTTCAAAGCCGACGAATTCCCATTTGTCGCCTTTCCATTTGGCAGGATGCCAGTCCTGCCCGAACAGGCCATGTGAATAGATCATCACATGCCTGTCGTTGTCGGGAAGTATGTCAGAACATTTGAAGTATGTGTAGCTCATTCGGATGCTGTCTCAGCGTCTTTCTTTTCCTCGAAAGCCACGCTCAGTTTGTCTTCTAGGGCTGCCTTTGGCAAGGAGCCTAATGCGCGATTGACCACCTCACCGTTCTTGAGGACCAAGATAGTCGGAATGCTCCGAATGCCATACTTGGTTGCAAGGTTAGGATTGTTGTCCACGTTCACTTTTCCGATAACAGCCCTGCCATCATAATCCTTCGCAAGGTCCTCGATCACAGGACCCAACGTGCGGCATGGTCCGCACCATTCCGCCCAGAAATCAACCATGACGGGTTTATCGCTATTGAGGGCTAGTTCTTCGAAGTTGTGGTCTGAGAATTCGACCGCGTATTTTGTTTGGTTGCTCATTTTTCGTGATGATTTGTGAATACAAATATAGTCCCAATCACTTTTTCGACCAATATCCGTAAACACACCTTGTACCGCCACGAGAACAATCCGACATATCGTACAGAACGCCATCGATGAAAGCAGCGTAATGTCTGCTTAGGCTCAGGATCAATCGTCCCTTGGGAAGCTCATCAGGACGAAGATGGACTTTGCAACCAGAACCGATCGACATCGTAGGCGTGAAGGTCCATCCCAGATCGTTCATCAAACGGACCATGGTCACTTTATGGACCCCAGTCCGTGCATTGCTGATGCTGTCCTTGCGCTTGCCTTTTCTTTCTCGTTGTGCCAGACGATTGATTTCATCGTATATCTGTTGATAGGGTAGCTGTGTTGCGATCGCAACCGCCCTGACGGCACAATCGCCTGCTTCACCCTTGTAGCCTGCATGACTGCGGCCGCCATCACTCTCTTGGAATGGGATCTTCATGGGCTCCTTGCCTTCTTGCAGGCCGCCACAAACATCACCCAGTTCGATGCGTTCATTCGTCACAGGATCGAACCTCCAGAATGTGGAGGGAACGTTCTTGCGTGTGAACTCCTTCTTCTTTGAGAGCAGTTCACTCATGTCATAGTGTTCTATGGTATGCCCATAGAACCTGCTGACGTAGCCGATGTAGAAGATGTTCTTGTTCACTGGACAAAATGGGTTGACCCTGTATTATACGTGATTCGCTTCTGATTTGTTGTCGGCGCCTTCCCCGTGCCGACTTGTATTTTTTCTTGTGACTATTCTTTTTTTTGTGGAAAGTGCCTATGTTTGCCGAATAGCATCAAATTTTAGAAATGAAGATCCAAGATATCACCAAGGACGACCTCATCACCATCAAGAAGATATACGAAGACAAGGAGAGTTCATGGGACGACAGGATGTACAAGCTCATGAAGTTCTTCGGAAAGTCTGAGCGTGCGACAAGACAATGGTTGGTGAAATTGGGATTCAAGGGAAGAGTGGTGGAGGACTCCATGGAGTTCAAGAACGCACAGAAAAGGAAGCTTGACAAGACCAAGAAACGCTTCCTGATCACGTGGGCACAGAACAGCACGGACATCCATAAGGAGTTTTTCAATAATATGAAGGTGTATGCCGATCACATCGGTGCTGACATACACGTCATTGCTGGACGCTATAAAAATCCAACGTCAGTTTTCACGGACAAGGATTTCGATGTATGGGCGCCAGAAGTCGTGCCTTATCTGGATGCCGCACGGCATGACGTGCATAAGTACCTATCCATTATCAGTGACGCGAAAACTCCTCCAACAACATCAGAGCCATTGGCTGGGTATGAAGGAGTGTCGGGTATCAATAGCTGCATTTTTGGCCATCCTCGCGTCCACCTGAAAGTCATTCCAGTTCTTGAAGGGTACAAGCCAAAGGTGATGTGGACCACTGGTGCGGTCACGGTCAAGAATTATACGGACAGCAAGAATGGTAAGAAAGGTGAATTCCACCACACTTTGGGATTCGTGATAGTGGAGATCAAGGACAAGGAGATATTCTATTGCAGGCAGGTAACGGCCACGGATAAAGGCGACTTCTGCGACCTGTTCTATGAGGTCAAGGATGGTGCAGTGAGCAGAGTCGATACCATAGAAGCCGCCGTGTTGGGCGACGTTCACGTGGGCGAGATAGATCCGCGCATCATGACGGTTACGACAGCTATGCTGGACCGCCTCAAACCGAAGCATACCATGGTCCACGACTTGTTCAATGGCCATAGTATATCACATCATGATCTAAGAGATCCCTTCAAGCAATTCAAGAAAGAAAAGGATGGCACCAATGTGCTTAAGAAGGAGATCGACGAGACGTTGAATTGGGTCGGTAAGTATGAGAAATACAACTTGGTCATCGTACGTGGCAATCACGACGACTTCGTTGATCGTTGGCTCCAGACCGCCGACTGGAAACATAACATCAAGAACGCGCTGGAGTACATGGAGTACTCCAAGATCCTGCTTGAGGACAAAGCGCCGAACGGCATCATTCCTTATCTCATCAACCAGAAGTATCCGAAGGTCAAGACGCTCGGACGATCAGACAGTTATCGAGTATGCGACTGGGAATTGGCCGTCCATGGTGACATTGGAACGAACGGAAGCAGAGGTTCCTTGGAACAGTACCGTAGGATGAACACCAAGTGCATCACTGCGCACAGCCATACTCCTGGCCGCAAGGATGGAGCACTGGCTGTGGGAACCATGACCAAGCTGCGCGTAGGCTACAACATTGGAGGAAGTGGATGGATGCACTGTCACGCCATCATCCATAAGAACAAGAAGGCTCAGCAGATCCTCTTCATCGAAGGCGATTACACGACCTTCGACAAGAAGTGATCAGGCCATCTTGTAAAGCCCGTAGCATAGCCAGAGCAGAAGAGAGCCACCCAGCGATCTGGTGAAGATGATCTCGGCGACAGTGATGACGCCGAGAATGACGGGGATGGTGGGCTTGAAGTTCTTCATGACAGTATCTCGTTGTTTTCTCTTTCGTAGTTCCCTATGGGAAGATCGTTCGGGTCATCGTGGAATGGATTCTCGATCTCTGTGCTGATGATCTCGATGCCTGCGATGATGAAGAACAGCACCATCACCATGGGTATGCTCCATACGCCCATGCCGAAAAAGATGCCGAAGGGAAGGGACAAAAGGTAAGCGAACACGGATACCTTGATGTGGAACGTGTATGAAAGCGGAATAGGCGTATCTCTGATACGTTCCAGATGAGAGATCTTCTCAGCGATGTCGCCGAGCAGTTTTCTTACTTCTGGATTTCCATGCTTTTCTCCTTCCTGTTGAGACTTCGACTCCATGTTCGCATGGATCATGAGCATGTGGTCCAAGATCTCTTTCTTCATCTTCTTGGCTGCGACATTGTCCTCCATCTTCAGCATGGGGAACAGGCGGGCGTTCACTTCCTTCATGTAGCCCAATGCCGTGGCGTTGTCGGCGGCTAGAATACGG
>WBZS01002622.1_pt1 | contig 10746 bp, 19 predicted proteins | sample 5204201 | NCBI WGS metagenome assembly WBZS01 (sample SAMN12344357, study PRJNA552823) | activated sludge metagenome | biome: Activated sludge suspended growth; feature: Nitrification reactor; material: Wastewater; isolation source: activated sludge from nitrification reactor of wastewater... | reverse complement strand
ATACGACAGCCATGCCGCCCCGCTGCTGCAGGCTGGCGTCGCGGTAGTAGAGATCCATCAGGATGGCCAGCTCGGTGCCGCCAGGGATCCAGTCGAGGTTGGGGCGGACGCCCTCGACGATCTCGAAGTCGTGGCGGCGGCCGGCGAGCGCGTCGACGATGCTGCGGCCGTCGTCGCCCTGCCCGGTCATCCCCAGCGGGATCGCCAGCGATCCCGACTTGTCGACGTCCACCACCAGGACGCGGAGGCCGCCGGCGGCCATCTGGCCGGCCACGTTCGCGGTCGTGGAGGTCTTCCCCACTCCCCCTTTGTCACATACGACGGCGATCACGTTGCGAATGCCCGACTGGGGGGTCGGCTCTACCCCTACCATTCGTTCCTCCTGACTCGGTCTCTACACATAGAAGGTGTCCGGCGGCTCCGTTTGTGACCGTGGAAGCTCTCGGATCAACAGTCGCGGTGCTCCGGGGCCGCTCGCTACAGGTTGTGGGGACACCTCCTGGCATCCTCCCCCGTCCGGGCCGGTGCGAGCCGCTACATCCCCGGCATGTCGTACGACCACCGGCGACATCGTGCCCTCCAACCCGCACCATCAACGGGGCTTCCCCGTTGTCTAACCCGTGTGGCTGCGTTCTGTCAACGGTGTAACGCCGCTTCCACCCCGTTGTTCGCACCGTCGTTCTCCCGTTGTCACCCGCTGTTTGAGGCGGTGCAGGGACGGCGTTTCAACGTGTTCACACCGTCATATCTCGCTTTCGTCGCCGTTGTTAATGGCTGTTGGTCGCGGTGTGGCGTCGTCATCATGGGCTGTTGTTGGCGTCGTCTATGCGTTGTCTATAGTGCTATGTCGTCTTTATGTCGTGCGCTATGTAGTGCTATATAGCGGTTGGTGTGGCACGATCATGGGGGAGGGTCACAACCGGTGCGATCGGAGACCTTCTACGGGTAGAGAGCTGAAGGACGTTCGGAGAGGGAGTTGAATGACCAAGCTGCGGCAGCGCGACCCCGGCAAGGTGCTGGACAGCGACCGGGGAAGTAGCAAGCTCGGCAAGGCGGCCGAGATGATGCCGCTGGGTGAGGCGATTGAGCGTGACCTGGACCGGGCCGGGCTGCGTGACCTCGACCAGCGCATCGAGCGGATGCCCGGGATGTCGCGGGCGGCCAGGGACGCCCAGCGGGTCAATCCGCGGGCGACCGTCGCCGACCTCGGCCATCCGCTCAAGGAGCGGAAGCTGGCCGTCGACGCCGCGGTCCGCAGGCCATTGTCCGGCCGCCAGATGAAGGCCCGCTGCAAGACCAAGCGGCAGGTCATCGCTGCGCTACCCGAGACCCAGTACGTCGCCCTGAAGGACTTGGTCCACGACGACAGCCCCACCTGGACGCGCATCAACGGCGCCCTGTCCGACGCCGTCGGTGATCCCGACCAGCTCGAGGGGGAGGATCGGCGGACCGTCCGCCGTGTCGATGCCGCCATCCAGGCCTACGAGCGGTCCAACGATCGCGGTCACGTCGTGTACGTGAACGTGGCGATGCCGCCGGCGATCAACCGCAGCAGCCTGGCCGCGTTCGTGACCCGCGAGTACGAGCCGGGGGAGAGGATCACCTTCGACCGCTACACCGGCGCCGTGCACACCCTCCGCGAGGCGTCCGAGCGGCCGGATCCGGCCGGCCGGACGGCGGTGTTCGAGATCCAGACCCGCCGCGGCATGTACCTGGGCAACTCCGAGGGCGGCCGCCGTACCGGCCACGTGCTGCCCCGATCGATGGTGCTGCGCGTCCAAGGGGTCTCCGAGGCCACCTTTCAGGGGCCGGGCGGCGAGACTGGGACCAGGCTGGTCATCCAACTGGCCGACGTCACCGACTGAACACATGAACCGAAAGGAGGTGGACGTGATGAACGACACCACGCGCAAGCCGGCGAAGCCGGCGCGTCCGCGCGACGTCGACCTGGTGCTCCGCGACGACATCGCGCTGGACCTGGGCGAGCCGCGCAAGTTGCCGCGGCAGGACCCGCCGCGGCGATGATCCCCGCCGTTCTGACAGGTGCTGCAGCAGCTGTGGTGGCCATGCTGGTCATGCTGCGCTGGCTGCCTCACCCACGACCGGGGCGCTGGCTGCTGGCCGGATCCGCGGTCGCGGCCGGCTGCGCCGGCGCCGTCATGGCCGGCCAGGCCAGTCTGTGGCCATTGCTCGGGATATGTCTCACCGCGGCGGCGGTCAGCTGGCACGACGGCCTCACCCAGCGCATTCCCGACACCCTCACCGCGGTGACCGGTGCCGTCGTCATCGTCGCTGCCGTCCTCGCCGGCGGGGGCCTGGGCGAGTGGGGCACAGCGCTCCTGGCGGCCGCGGTGCTGGGCGGTGCCTACATGCTGCTCGCCCTGTTCGCATCCATGGGCCTCGGTGACGTCAAGTACGCGCTGCCGCTCGGTTTCTCACTCGGCTGGAGCGGCTGGGCCGCGGTGTGGCAGGCCACCATGCTCGCCTTCCTGATCGGGGTGGTCTACGCGCTCATCATGATGAGCCGGGGCCGCAGCAAGCACACCTACGTGGCGTTCGGGCCGTTCATGGCGATCGGGGGAGTCCTCACCGGGGTCCTGACCGGCCTGCTGCGCTGAGCTGTACCGCTTGAACGCCGCCTGACGGCTGTAGGGGCGGCCCTCAGCCGCACCGATCGCGGCTGCGATCCTCGCCCAGCTCACATGCAGCGCCCGGGCCTGCGCCACCATGCTGCTGCGCTCCGCCGCGGTGGAGGCGGCGATGGCGTCCAGGGCGGCTTCCTGCAGGCGGCGCGGATGCATCGCCAGCCAGGTTTCGATCGCCGCGGCGGCGAAGCGGGCCGGCCGATTCCGGCCAGATCCGGGCAGGGGAGTGGGCATCCCCGCGGTGATCCGGGACGCCGGCGTTCCGGCTTCCGCGAAGCCCGCCCGCAGCGTCGACTCGGCCACGTCCACTCCGAGCTCCTCCCGCAGCCGGGCCCGGACGTCGGCGTAGGAGTACTCCCGTCCAGGTTCCATGGCAGCATTCTGCACCCCCCGATGGTTGACGTTTCCCATCACTAGAGGGATGCTGGACGCACAACACCCCCGACTTGGGCCCATCCACCCCGAGTCATCTTCAAGGCCTGACCAGCCAAGGAAGGACCGTGTGCTTGCCATGTCCAGCTACGCTGCCAGCACTGAGATCATCCCGGGTGCCACGGGGACGTCCACACCAGACGCCCCCGTGGACCTTCTCCTCCCGATGCCCTCCCTCGACAACCCTCTGTGCGCCGACAGCCCGCTCGAGTGGGTTCCCGACCACGAGAGGGCTACCGTCCCCGCCGAAATGGCCGACCTCTGCCTGGCCTGCGACGTCCGCGAGAAATGCCTTCTGTGGGCCTGCCTGACCCAGACCCCCGGCTACTGGGCCGCGACGACCAGCCAGGCCCGCAGAGCGGCCGCCAGCGGCGATATCCGCCACCTCCTGGCGAACCCCACCGTCGGCGCCGAAGCAACCCATCCCCCCGGTGCTGGCAGCGTCCGCCACTACCGGGCCGGCTGCATCTGTGACGAGTGTCGGCTGGCGAACAGTGAATCGAAGGCGGGGGAGCGGAGCAGAGCCAAGGAACGGCACCGGCTGCAGCAGCTTGCTGCGTCCGCCAGCAGCGCCGCATGATCGGACTCGTGCCGGAACAACACCCGTGGAGCCGCATCGAACAGCCCAGCCCTATCCCTTCACCCCTGACGGTCGCGACCCTGCAGGTCCTCGACCAGACCGCCTACACCGAACTTGTCCGCGACCACCTGATCCCACGCGACGACACCGCTTCCGGACGCGCTCGATGGCAGACCCTGTGGCGCCACCTTGGCTCCAGCGACCTGCGGCAACGCACCTTCGACACCCTTGAGAACCTCCTCGACCAGGTCGAGGACCATCTCGAAACTCACCCCGACGACCGGCGGGCCCGCCGCTTCCACCAGCAGTGCAACGGCGCCTGGGAGCGGCTACGCCGGCCCACGAGTCAACCCGAGGTCTCCGATGCACTGACCGCGGCCATCCGCGACCACCGAACAGCGATCCTCGCCGAGCAGGGCCCTGCGAGGCCGGCCGATCGGACACTGTGGCGCCACCTCGGGCGGTCTTAGCAGGTCGCAACTGGGGAACCCGGAGCGTTGCACTTCGTTACGGCGGGCGTTGCATTGCGTTACGGTCCCGGGTATCATCGTGTTACGTCCTGCGAGAGGGAGCCTGACAATGATCGAGATCACGACCGCCACCGAAGAGCAGCTGGTCGCCGAGTTGGCCCGCATCGCCGACGAGGGCGAAGAGACGTCAGCACTCATGGAGGTCACCCCCGACTTCACCCCCGCGATGCGCGAGGTCGAGAGTCGGATCATCAAGCTCCGCCGCGAGCAGCGCGCGGTCGGCAACGCGCTCCGCGCACTGCGCGGGCTCGCTCCGATCCAGCCGCGAAACTACCGCCGCTGACCGAGAGCAAGGCAACCCACGAGAGGAAGCATCGCCGATGCCCGAGTACAAGACCCAGATCCAGGCCGACGACTACGACCTCGAATGGTCGCGCCGCAAGCTCCACATGTCCAGCGACGAGCGGCTCGCCGAGGCCCGGGAGTCGATGGCCGCCTACGCCGACTTTCCCGGCACGGACCTGCTGGCGGTCTACGACCAGGCAACCAGCGTGCTCCCCGCCCGCGAGGCCAAGCTCCGCTCCGCCGTCGACGAGGGACATCCCTTGACCGCGGTCGTTCAGGCGCGGCTCCTGACGCAGAAGGCGACCGTTGCGGCTCTGCGTGGCCTCATCGTGGAAAGGCTCGACAAGTGAGCGCTCATCCATACTTCGTCGCTATGGCCCAGTCGGTCTTCTCCCGCGCTGGTGGCGACCCCGACAAGGCTGGGCCGCTCGCCGAGTGGGCCGAGGAGGCGAAACGAGTCGGAGACCCGAAGCGTGGCGTGATCGTCAGCGAGGACGGCGAGCTGGTCGCAGCCACCCGCTACGTGGCGGACGTCGGCATCGGGGCAAGCTATGTGGTCGACGAGGATGCGAAGCGACTCGGTCTCTTCGGCACCGAGGTCGGCCTGGCGAGCGGTCAGATCGCCAAGCAGCTCGGCCGGCGGGTGATCCACGTAACGATGCCGGAGGTCACCAGAGGCGCGGGTACTCACGCGCCGGACCTGGACGGGCTACTGGAGGATCTGCGCAGAGTGGCCAGGGCTAGGGCGGCAGCCGAGCAGGTCGAGCGCCAGACCGCCCTCCTCGCACACACCGCAGGGGCCTCACCACGGCAGATCGCCGACGCGATCGGCGTCAGCCACACCACCGTGCACCGGTGGATCAAAAGGGCCGCGGCCTCCGAGTAGGGACGGCCGGCCATTCCCGGGGTAGCGCCACCCTCGACCTGCTCACCTAGCAGGTCGATCATGCCCGTCGTTGCCAGCGAATCTGTGCATAAGGAGGCAGACTCAGGAGCTATGGGTAACGACGCCACCAAACTCACCTCTGCCCGCGCCGCCGCCGCCGAGGCAGGGATCACAGCGCCCACGATCGAGAACTGGCAGCGCAAGGGCTGGCTACCAGCGCCGCCCTGGACCAAGCATCAGATCACGATGGCGCAGCGTCGGAGTCGCCAGCGGCCGGGGGAGGGGTCCACAGCCCCTCACGGAACGCCGGCCAGATATCGGGCCGGCTGCCCCTGTACGCCCTGCCGTGAAGCTGAGAACGCAGCGAACCGCGGCCTCACCTACCGGCGCGGCATGGCCCACTGGGCCGAGCTGGGCCCCGCGCTGCTCGACTCCCTGGCCAGTGGCGTGAGCTACCAGGACGCCCTGGCCGCCCACGGCGTGACCCAGCAGGCGCTCACCCGCCATAGGCACCGAGACCCCGACTTCGCCACCCGGCTCGACGAGGCACTCATGATCGGCCGAGACCCGACCCTTCCCCATGGCACGAATATGGGCTGGAAAGCCCGCTGCCGCTGCCCCGAATGCCGCGCTTTCCACCAGAGCTACGACACCCAGACGGCCGACTAGATCCGGCGCCTTGCGATGGCAGCGTGCGTCAAACACTGCCGGGTCAGGTGTACTCGTGGATTCGTGGGAGCAGCGTGCGGAGTTCTTCGTAGAGGTGAGGCCAGCCGCGTTTGAGCCAGACGGCGCGGCCTTCCTCGAGGCGGCCGCCGTCGATCATCTGGGAGATCCGGAGGAAGTGGTCTGGGGCGCCGAGTGCTCGAAGTTTGGCGTACACCGGGTTGAGCGGCAGGTGGTGGCTGGCGATGTAGGCCCACACTTCGTGGTCTCGCCAGTTCCATACCGGCCCGTAAACGGTGGTGCCGTCGGCGCGGCTGTAGCGGCCTCCGTGTCGGGTGGCGCGTTGGGTGGCGGTGGTGCAGCAGTTGCAGTGGTGGCGGGCCAGGGCGGTGCGGTAGCAGGCTGCGCGGCCCTTGGATTCCGCGGCTCGTACGCCCCAGAGTTCGCCGGGGCCGTGGATGTCGTGGGCGGCGTGCACCGCGGCGAGGAAGTCGTGCTGGAGGCCGGACGCTGTGGGTGCGTGGTGGTCCCATGCGCCGCCGCTGATCATCGCTGCGAGGACGCCGATGGCGGGTTTGGAGGGTTGCCAGTTCAGGTGCCAGGCGTCGACGAGGTCGGCGAGGTAGGTGTAGGTCTCGGGGTACTCCAGGCCGGAGTCGAAGAACACCACTGGCACGTGCGGGTCGACCTGGAGGGCGAGGTGCAGGACCACCAGGGAGTCCTTGCCTGCGGAGAAGGCGACATAGCCGTCGACGGCGGTGAGGTGCTCGGCGATCCGGGCCCGGATCAGGTCCAGGTCGTAGGGGAGCCGGCGCAAGCTGCGCAGCTGGTCGATGTCCAGGCCAGGCGTTGGGGTCATGGGTGCAGTGGTGCGGGGAGGAGGGCTTCGTGGCGGCGTGAGTGGTGCATGACGGGCGGGCGAATGCCGATGGTGCCGAGGCCCCCGTGGAGGACGTGAGGGTGACCGGTGAGGCAGCTGGCGGGGCAGGGCCGGCCGAGGTGGCCGGTGGGGGTGAGGTGTGCGGCGGTGAAGGCGTCGAGGTCGTCGGCGGGTTCCACTTGCCAGCGCAGAACCTGCCCTTCGCCGTGTGCGCGTTTCTTGCCGATGGCTGTGATGCCCTCCAGGAGGTCTGAGATGGCCTGTAGGGATCCGGCGGCGGTCCAGGTGATGGTCTTGCACAGCGTGACGGGTAGAGGCATGCGGCGGGGCCGGTAGCGGCCTTGCCGGCTGGAGACGACCTTGGGCAGCCGGTCAGCGAGTTGTTCGATGGCGCGGTGGTCGAGGTTGCTGGTCCAGGTGTGGATGTCGGGCCGGTCCGGGACGGGATCGGGGTAGCCGCAGGTGGCGGCCCAGTGCCAGGCGTCGGGCTGATCTGCGGGGACACAGCGGGCCAGCGGGAGGTCGAGGTCGGGGGGATAGTCGGCGTCGAGAGCCGGGCCCGGCTGGGTGTCCTTGATGGTGTCCCACAGTTGGGCGGCCAGGATCCCGTCGAGACCGATGGTCCACGGATAGGTGTGGGCCAGGCCGGTGGCCAGATGGGCAATCACTCGCAGCGGTACAGGTTCGCCGGCCTCCGGCGTTCGGGTCCCGATCGTCGTCATCGGGGTGCGTTCATCACGAGGTGGGCGGCGCACGGACAAGGTCCGTTCCGGGCAGGTTTGGTCTGCAGCTGGATCAGACGCTCACACTGCGTCTGGTGTGCGTCGTGGCCGCACCACGTGCACGTGTTCGAGGAGTCCGACGTCGGCCGCCGGCGGTCCTTGAGGAAATCACCCATCTGCTGCAGCGTCAGTTCGATCGCTCCGGCAGCGACCGCCCGGCGGCGCTTCGGCTCGGTGACGTCGAAATGTTCGCTCCATTCGCCCGGGTGTTGGATCCACTCTGCTCGCAGTCCTATCAGAGCGGCCATGTCGAGGAGTTCGGCGGTGTTATCGGCCACCAGATGACACCACACTCCGCGCACCACCCGGGGGCCGTTGGGAACCTCCGCGGGGATCCGGACCGCGTCAACGTAGACCGTCACGGCCCGGCGTCTTCCTGGACGTCAGATTCGGGGGCACGGACCAGGCGCAGCCCAGGATGGCTGGCCGCGGTGGGCTGCGCGGCGACGATGGTGACGGGGGTCGCGGCGTGGATCTGGTCGACGTCGACCAGGACGCGTTCGCCGCCGAGGGGCAGAAGTTCGAACAGAGTGACGCCGGGGTCGCTGATCTCGTCGGGGAGCCGCCGGCCTAGGACGTCGGTGTAGGAGACCGTGCAGGCGTCCTCGGGGATGGTGCAGGTGATGAGCCACCAGGATCCTGGTGCGGCGTGGCTGATGGTGGTCACGAGAGTCCTTTCAGGGCTTCGAGGGCTTCGCTGCGGTGGGCCTGCAGGTGGGTGCGCCAGTCCAAGGCCGGGATCTCGACGCTGGGGGTCAGGTTGAGTTGGAGGCGGCCGTGGCCGATGCCGAGGCGGCCGCCGATGGTGGCGTCGTGGTGGTAGTGGGCGAGGAGTTCGGCGAAGAAGGCGGCCTCGAGGAGGGTGGGTCGTTTCAGGTGGAGCCGCATGGTGAAGCGGGTGCCGGCCGGGAAGGTTTCGACGCCGAAGCGCATCGGCGTGGTCGAGGTGCCCTGGTCGTTGGCCTCGTGGCTGACGGGGGAGTGGTGGTCGGTGCTGGAGTCGGTCTGGGTGTAGTACTCGATCTGAACGGCGTCGAAGGCGCTACGGCCGGTGCGGATGCCGGTGAGGTGGCTGGTTTCGGCCAGGTGCGGGATGAGTTTGCCGACCTCGAGGCAGCCGTCGATGATCCGGCCGCTGGTGGCTGCGCCGAACAGTCCGATGACCGGGATGAGGGCGCGGAGGGTGGCCAGGCGGGATCCGGACAGCGGCTCGTGGCTGGTCTTGGCGAGGGATCCTCCGGAGCGCAGGGTGTGGGCTGCGGCCAGGCTCAGCTGGCCGGCGTAGCCGAGGACGTCGCGGAGTTGTTCTTCAGCGCGGCGTCGCAGGGTGCCGCGCAGGCAGTTGCCGGAAATGATCGGGATCTCGGCGATGGGTCCGTCGGGCAGGATGATGCGTTCGCGGCGCAGCAGGGTGAGCGTGCCTCGGGTCTCGCCGGCGTGGCTGATCGAGGTGAGAGCTGCTGCGGTACCGGTGTAGGTCACTGACGGCAGGGTCGACGTGGGGGCCAGCGTGTCAGGCATGGACGGCGTCCGGTGTCGTGCGGCGGGCGGCTCGGACCGTCTCGGTGACGATGCGGATGCGGAGCAGGAGTGCGTCGGTCTCGCTGCGGAGCACGGCCAGGACTGGCTGGGGCGGTTGGGCGAGCAGCTCGACGAGTTCGTGGCGTTCCTGGGTGTTGCGGGGTGTCGCGGTCAGGTCGGAGGCGATCACCGACCACCAGGTGCGGAGGTTGTCCGCCCGGTAGGTCGAGGTGAAGATCCGGTCGGGTAGCTGCCGGTCCCAGTAGGTGGCGCGGTGGTTGGCGATCCATCCGTGCTCCCAGTCGATGCCGTAGTGGAGCAGCAGCAGGAGGCGTTCGGCGGTGCCGGCGGGTCCGGACAGGGGCGGCATGATGTCGGCGACGCTGGCCAGCCAGCGATCGGTAGGAGTGGCGGGCGTGGTCATGTCCAGCTCGGCATCTGCCAAAAGGCGGTGGAGCTGATCAGGCAGGCCGAGCATTCGACCTCCCAGACGGGCTGGCCAGGGTTCGGTTTGGTGATCGGCAGACCGCAGATGGTGCGTGCCGGCGGCTGGTCGGGGCTGGTGCCGGGGATGGCCGGCGAGGTCACGGCCAGGTGGGTGCCCGGGCTGGTGGCGGCTACCACGGTGAGCGCGGCGGTCACCCGGCGGATCCCCTTCATCGGCGGGCCTTCCAGATTGGCGCGACGGCCACCTGCAGGCGCTGGCGCCTGAGTTGGCGGCCGCGCTCGTGCCGCGTAGTGGGCTGGTTCATCGGCTTCCTTCCTCGGTGATCTCGGACGAGTAGAGGGCGGGGTGCTCGGTGACCAGTGGGGTCCACCGCTCGCCGAGCTTGCGCCGGCGGACCTGGTCGTACGCCTCGAGGCCGGATCTGCACTTCCAGCGGGTGTGGAAGGCGGGAGCGGTGAAGCCGTCGAGCTCCACGTTCGGTTCCGGTGCAAGCAGGTGTTCTTGGCGGGTCGTGATCACTTCGCCGCACGCGTAGCAGATGCCGTCGGCTGCTTTCGCGATCTGCCGGGACAGGTACTCGATGTCCTCGCGTGCTTCACGCTCGTTGGTCTCCCGGGTGCAGGGCCACGGTTCGCCGCAGCACGAGCAGACCGGGATGCGGCCCTTGTAGACCTGGACGGTCGCCCACCGGGGGATGCGGAGGCCGCACTCCGCCCGGTCGTTCTCGGCGGGCAGCTTCGGGCCGAGGATGCGCTTCACGTGCGCGATCCAGCCGTCGTCGCGCTCGTTGTAGCCGAGGACCTCGAGGGCTCGATGGTGGTGGGCGATCACCGCCCCGATCAGTGGGAGGCGCTCGGGTGTGCCGTGTGCAGTGTCGACGGCGTCGAAGGGTGGCATCCAACGGTGGCGCATCACTCGGCCTCGCCATCGGTGGTTGGTTGGCGGGTCAGGGCGATCGCGAGCTCGAGGTGAGGGCGTGCGTGGAGACGCCAGGGATCGAGCGAGCGCCAGCTGGTGATCAGGTCGTTCCACTCGGTGGCGGGCAGTCGGCGCAGCTGTGGCCAGGGCGGGCTGGGTTCGGTGAGCATGCG
>WBZS01002621.1_pt1 | contig 10746 bp, 7 predicted proteins | sample 5204201 | NCBI WGS metagenome assembly WBZS01 (sample SAMN12344357, study PRJNA552823) | activated sludge metagenome | biome: Activated sludge suspended growth; feature: Nitrification reactor; material: Wastewater; isolation source: activated sludge from nitrification reactor of wastewater treatment... | reverse complement strand
CGACGGTTGCGGCGACCCGCGCCGTACTCGTCGTCGGGGTCGATGCGCTGGCTCTGCTGCGGCGGGGCGCTGCGAGGAGCCTCCGGCTCCGGCGCCTGCTGGGCGGGACGTCCGCCGTCACCGTCGGCGTCGCCGCCACCACCACCGCGGTTGCGGCTGCGGCGGCGTCCGCCGTCCGCCGACAGGGCCTCCAGGCGCGCGGCCACGTCGTCGACGGGCTGGGCCTGGTCGCGGTCGTCCGCGCGGGGCTCGCGGACGGACGCCTCTCCGCGGGACTCGCGGGGCTCCCGCGCTTCCCGGACGGCCGGCGCGGCGGCCGGCTGCCCCTCGGCGGGCGACGCCCCGGGGGCGTCGGTGCGCTCGTCGCGGCGGGGACGTTCACGGCGCTGGCGCTGCTCGCCGGATGCGGTGCCCGTAGGCGCCTGGGTGAGTGGCTGCTGCACGGAGGCGCCACCTTGCGCGGTCCGGATCGCGGCCTGCAGCTCCGCCTTGCGCATCGCGCCGGCGCCCTTGAGGCCGAGCGAGGAGGCGACCTTCTTCAGGTCGGGCAGGAGCATCGAGTCGATGTTGGTCACGCATGTCCTTTCGGGGCAGGCGGGCTCGCCGGTCTTGCCTGGGGCACCCTGCGGGGTTATCCGCCTGTTCAATGAGGTTCCAGATCCTTCGACCGCGACAGCGGCGGGCGGCCCGATCTGGGGGCGTGGCGCGAACGCGCCTGTGGTCAGCCTACCACGCGCTCGCCGGGCGCTGCGGCGGCGCGCTGCGTGCGCCAGGCCACGAACCCGGACCAGCCCAGGAAGGCGAGCCCGAGCACGATCCCGAGGTTGTCGACGACCTGGTTACCGATCGAATAGGAGGCCTCCACCCCGTCGCCGCCGGGCAGCTGCTTGAAGGGGGCGTGCAGGATCCAGATGCACCAGAACAGCCCCAGCACCCGCACGGACGGCGCCAGCGTGGTGCGGGTGATCAGCACCACCGCGAGCGGCACCACCCACACGTAGTGGTGCGACCAGCTGATCGGCGACGCCAGCAGGCTGGTCAGCCCCGCCAGGCACACGGCGAGTTCTTCCTGGCCGGCCCGGTAGACGACGACCGCCACCGCGATGCCGAGCATGGCGACCAGGGCGCTGGCCACCAGTCCCCCGCGGCTCAGCTCGCCGAACAGCCGAGCCCACATCCCCATCACCGACTGGTTGGTCTTGAACATGATGCCGGAGTTGATGCCCGAGTTGCCGGTCAGCAACCCGCCCCAGTAGTGCAGCGACGCTTGCGGGAGCAACGCGAAGCCCAACGCCGTGGCGCCCAGGAAGGTTAAGAAGGCGACCAGGCCGGGGCGGCGGCGTCCGGAGAAGAACTGGTAGGCGGCCACCACGGCGGGGGTCAGCTTGACGGCGGTGGCCAACCCGACCCAGACGCCCTGGGGCAGCCGACGCCGGCCGAAGACGCGCGGCCCGGGCATGGCGTCCAGGACGGCGGCGGAGACCAGCAGGACGCCGAGCTGGCCGAACCCGAGGGTCTCGCGCACCGGCTCGGCCAGCCAGACGGCCGCGGTGGTGGCCAGCGAGATCGTCCAGCCCGTGAGGCCGAGGCGGTACATCATGGCCATGAGCAGGGCGACCGTGAGCGCGACCCAGCCCACCTGCGCCACGCCGAGGTCGATCACCGCCAACGGGACGGTGAACAGCGCCGCCACCGGCGGGTAGATCCACGGCAGGCCCTCGGCGGCGTAGAAGTCCCCACCGCCCAGCAAGATCGAGCCGGTGCGCCGGTACACGTCGAGGTCGATCATCGCCGGACGCCACGGGTCGAAGCTGCCCCCCGTGATCGTCGTCGCCCCTGCCCACAGGGCCGCCACGAACGGGGGCAGGAACCAGGCGAGCGCCAGTGCGGCGCGGCGGGCCCGCCCGGACGCCGCGGCGTCCGCCTCAGCCGACACGGGCCGCCGCCTCGACGAACGCCGTGCGCAGCGCGTCGTAGTCGTTCGCCACGGGGAACTGGCCGAACTCCTCGATCACCCGCGCGGGCGGGCGGAACAGGATGCCCGCCTCGGCCCGGGAGAGCATGCCCGTGTCGTTGTAGGAGTCGCCGGTGGCGACCACGCGCAGGTTGAGCGACTGGAGCGCCGCCACCGCCTGGGTCTTGGAGTCGGGCTGGCGCAGCGTGTACCCGGTGATGCGGTCGTCGTGCACCACCAGGTCGTGGCACAGCAGCGTCGGATGGCCCAGCTGCGCCATGAGCGGCATGGCGAACTGGTAGAAGGTGTCGGACAGGATCACCACCTGGAACCGCTCGCGCAGCCAGGCCAGGAAGTCGGCGGCGCCGGGCAGGGGCTCGAGCGTGGCGATCACGCCCTGGATCTGCGACAGGGTGATGCCGTGGGCGTCCAGGACGCCGAGCCGGTGGGCCATCAGGCGGTCGTAGTCGCTGATATCACGCGTGGTCAGGCGCAACTCGTCGATGCCGGTGCGCTCGGCGACGTTGATCCAGATCTCGGGCACCAGCACGCCCTCGAGGTCGAGGCAGGCCAGCAGCACCTCAGGCCCCTTCCACGCGCAGCACCCGGACGGGGCCCCGGACGTCGCCGGACCGCTCCAGCTCCGCGGCGACGGCCCGGACGTCGGCGTCCGGGGCGACGTGGGTGGTGACGGCCAGTCGGGCGGCGTCGGTGTCGGCGAGCGGCTCCTGGTGCACGGTCTGGATCGAGACGCCGTGCCGCGACGTGGCGTCGGCGATGCGGGCCAGCACGCCGGGCTCGTCGCGGACGTCGAGCGCGAGGTAGTACCGCGACCGGACCTTGCCGGGGTCGGTGATGCCGGGCGTGGTGTACGCCGACTCCCCGTAGCCGGACACCCCACGCACCCGGTTGCGGGCCGCGGTCACCACGTCGCCGAGGACGGCGGACGCCGTGGGCGTGCCGCCGGCGCCCGGGCCCATGAACATCAACTGCCCGGCGTTGATCGACTCGATGAAGACCGCGTTGAAGGCGCCGTGGACGCCGGCCAGCGGGTGTGCCAGCGGCACCATGGTGGGGGCCACGCCGACGGCCACCGTGCCGTCCTGGCTGAGCTCGCAGCGGGCCAGCAGCTTGACGACGCAGTGCAGCTTGGCGGCGGCGGCGATGTCGTCGGCGGTCACCGCGCGGATGCCCTCGCACGACACGTCGTCGAGCCGGACGCGGGTGTGAAACGCCAAAGAGGCGAGGATGGCGGCCTTGGCGGCCGCGTCGTGACCGTCGACGTCGGCGGTCGGGTCGGCCTCGGCGTACCCCAGCCGCTGCGCCTCGGCCAGGGCCTCGTCGAACGACCAGCCGTGGGTGTGCATCTGGTCGAGGATGTAGTTGGTGGTGCCGTTCACGATGCCCTTGACCGCGGTGATCGCGTCGCCCACCAGGGAGGTACGCAGCGGCCTGACGATGGGGATCGCCCCCGCCACGGCGGCCTCGTAGTAGACGTCGACGCCAGCGGCGTCCGCGGCCTCGAACACCTCCGCACCGTGCTGGGCCAGCAGCGCCTTGTTGGCCGTGACGACCGACTTGCCGGTGCGAACGGCCGCCAGGATCAGGCTCAACGCCGGATGGACGCCGCCGATCAGCTCGATGACGACGTCGACGTCTTCCCTGGTGACCAGACCCTCGAGGTCGGTGGTGAGCAGAGCGGGGTCGATGCCGGGACGCGGAACCTGACGCCGTACGCCGACCCCCACCAGCTCCAGCGGCCGGCCGGTGCGGGCGCGCAGGTCATCGGCGGAGGCGGTCAGGATCCGGGCCACCTGCGACCCCACCACGCCGCAGCCCAGCAGCGCCACCCGCACCGGGGCGTCCCCCACATTGTTCATCAGCGCACGTCCTCGGTCGTCAGTCCAGGCCGGCGTCGAGGGCCAGCAGGTCGTCCAGCGTCTCCCGCCGGATCAGCGTCGCGATCCTACCGTCCCGCACCGACACGACCCCGGGCCGGGGCGTGTGGTTGTAGTTGCTGGCCATGGACCGGCTGTAGGCCCCGGACGCCGGGACCGCCAGCACGTCGCCCGGCCGCACGTCGCCGGGCAGGAACACGTCGCGCACGAGGATGTCGCCGCCCTCACAGTGCAGCCCCACGACCCGGCTCAGCACAGGCGCTGCGCCACTGACGCGGTTGGCGAGCAGGGCCGAGTACTCGGCGGCGTACAGGGCGGGGCGGATGTTGTCGCTCATCCCGCCGTCGACGCTCACATAGCGGCGGGAGTGGCCGCCGCCCAACTCGACCACCTTGGTGGTACCGACCGTATACAGGGCCGTGCCGGGGGGGCCGCTGATCGCGCGTCCGGGCTCGATCGACAGCAGGGGTCGCTCGATGCCGAACGCGCGGCACTCGTGGGTGATGATGTCGTCCAGCCCGCGGGCCAGGTCGTGCGCGGTGGCCGGGCTGTCGTCCGAGGTGTACGCGATGCCGAAGCCGCCGCCCAGGTCGAGCTCGGGCAGCGGCGTTCCGGTGGCTTCGGAGAACTGGCTGAGCAGCCGCAGCGTGCGGCGCGTCGCCACCTCGAAGCCGTTGGTGTCGAAGATCTGGCTGCCGATGTGGCTGTGGATGCCCATCAGGTCGATCCGCGGGCTGCCGTAGCAGCGGACCATCGCCACCAGGGCCTGGCCCCCCGAGATGGAGAAGCCGAACTTCTGGTCCTCGTGGGCGGTGGCGATGTACTCGTGCGTGTGCGCCTCGACGCCCGTGGTCACGCGGATCAGCACCTGCGCGCGGACGCCGAGCTCGGCGGTGAGCCTCTCCAGGCGGGTGATCTCGTCGGAGGAGTCCACGATGATGCGCCCCACCCCGTGGCTGAGCGCCACGCGCAGCAGTTCGTCGCTCTTGTTGTTGCCGTGCAGGCCGATGCGCGCGGGGTCGAGGCCGGCGCGCAGCGCGACGGCCAACTCGCCCGCGCTGCACACGTCGAGGTTGAGGCCCTCCGCGGCGATCCAGCGGGCCACCTCGGCGCACAGGAAGCTCTTGCCGGCGTAGTAGACCTTCCATCCGTCGAAGGCCTCGCGCCACGCGGCCGCCCGGCCGCGGAAGTCGAGCTCGTCCACCACGTACACCGGCGATCCGCACTGCGCGATGATCTCGGACGCCGCCAGCCCGCCCACGTGCAGCTCGCCGTCCGCGGCGCGCGTGGCGGTGCCGCTCCACAGGCCGTCGACCAGGGCGTTCGCGTCCGCAGGCTTGATCAACCACACGGGCGCCGCGGACGTTGCGTCCGCATGGATCGAGCCGGCGACGTGCATGTGGGTCATGCGCGCAACTGTGCCAGACCCCTTGGCGTCGGTCGGTGCTCCTCCGGACGGTGGTACAGTTCTCGACGGCCCGGCGTCGTCCGGATCGGCCCCCATAGCTCAGGGGATAGAGCACCGCCCTCCGGAGGCGGGAGCGCAGGTTCGAATCCTGCTGGGGGCGCCACGACAGTCGGACGCTCATCGATGCCTTGGCCGGCGGACGATCAGGGAATCTCCTCCACCGCGCGGGCGTAGGCGTTGGCGCGGGACGCCACCTGATCCACATACGAAGAAGAGTTGTTGTACGCCAGGATGGCGCCGCGCCAGGTCTCGGCCGAGTCCATCGTCCCGGTCGCGCAGAGGTAGCGCGCGGCCCCCAGCGCGGCATCGTCGACCTGGTTCGGGTCGCCGACGCCGTCGGCGTTGCCGTCGCTGGCGAACCGGGCCCACGTCGAGGGGATGAACTGCATCGGCCCGACGGCCCGGTCCCAGACGGTGTCGCCGTCCCAGCGTCCACCGTCGGTGTCGCGGATCGCGGCCACCCCGTTGCCGTCCAGCGCCACCCCCCGGATCGGCACAGACGGGTAGCCGGCGGCGTTCAGCCCCGTCCCGCCGTGCGTGCCGTGGCCGGTCTCCACCGAGCCGATGGCGGCCAGGGTGTTCCAGCCCAGCCGGCACGACGGGCTGGCCGCGTCCATGGCGAGGTCGGCGGCGGCGTAGGCCAGCAGCGCGCGCCGCGGGATGCCCGTCAGGCCCGCGACGGCGTCCGCCCAGGCCGGGGAGACGCGCTGCGTGGGCGAGACGCGCGTGGTCGTGCGCGACGAACTGGCCGCGGCCGTCGGCGTCGGTGCCTTCGTGGTCGGCGCCGCCGATGTCGCGGGCCCGGACGCGGTGGCTCCCGTCGGCGTGACCGATACCGTGGCGGACGCCGTGGGCTGGGGCTCGTCGCCGCCCGGGGTCGCGGCGGGGTTGTCGTCGCCAGGCGAAGCGGTGTCGTCCGCAGCCAGCGGGGGCGGGGCGACCGCGACGGCCGCCAGCGCGATGGCCCGCCTGCTGTTCTCAGAGGCCACGACCATGGCCACGGCGACCGCCGCCACCAGCGCCAGGGCGAGAGCGGCCCGGCCGGCCCTCGATCGCCACGAGCGGGTGGCTGCGGGCCTGGGCATGGGGTGCTCCTGGGCTTTCGGGGCCGCGTCCGGGGCGGGCGGGCTCGTCCGCACCGTGCGGACGCCACCACCGTACCCGGCGTCCGGACGACACCCCCGCCACAACGGGTGTGGCCCCGCCACGCCGCCGCGGGGTCACCCGGGTCCGTGGATTCCTCGCTAAGCTGTTTTGGGGGCAGGGTCGAGGGGTCTGCTCCGTCAGCGAGCTATCGAGAGAAGGCGATTGTGGCGACGGCGCCCAGCAACCACTCCCAGACCGATCTCACCGACTTCGGGGCCAACGACTGGCTGATCGAGGAGATGTTCGAGCAGTACTCTCAGGATCCCGACTCGGTCGACCGATCGTGGCGGGAATTCTTCACCCGGCAGGCTCCCACCGCGGACGCCGATTCCCCGGCCCCCGCACCGGCAGCCATCAAACCGCCGGCGCCTGCACCCGCAGCGCCCGCCACTGAGCCCGCCGCCAAGCGCGGCGTCCCGAACCCTGCGGAAGACCCGAAGACCGCCACCGCGGACGCAGCGGAGGCACCGCCGACCCCGCAGGCCGCGGACCGCCCCGCCGCCGCCCGCCCGGGGACGCCGCCCCCGGTGGCGACCCCGAAGACCGAACCGGCCGGACGCCCGCACGACCCCGGGTCCGGCGGCGGCCTGTCCGCGAACCGGCCCTCGCCGGCCGGACGCGTCGCCCAGAAGGCCGAGCCGACGCGCACCGTTCTGCGCGGCGCGCCCATGCGCACGGCGCGCAACATGGAGTCGTCGCTGGGGGTCCCGACCGCCACCAGCGTCCGCAACGTCCCGATGAAGCTCGTCATCGACCAGCGCGAGATCATCAACGCCCACCTGGCGCGCACCACGGGCGGCAAGATCTCGTTCACGCACCTCATCGGCTACGCGATGGTCAAGGCGCTGGCGCTCGTGCCCGACATGAACAGCGCGTACGAGGAGGTCGACGGCAAGCCGATGCTGGTCGTCCCGAACGAGGTCAACCTCGGCATCGCGATCGACCTGGCCAAGCCCGACGGCACCCGCCAGCTGCTCGTGCCCAACATCAAGGGCGCCGACCAGATGAATTTCCGCGAGTTCTGGAACGCCTACGAGGCGGTCGTGCGCAAAACCCGCGCCGGCGACCTGGCGGTCGAGGATTTCGCCCGCACCACGGCGTCCCTCACCAACCCCGGCGGCATCGGCACCAGCCACTCGGTCCCTCGGCTGATGAACGGCCAGGGCCTGATCCTCGGGGTGGGCTCGATCGACTACCCGCCGGAGTTCCAGGCGGCGTCCGACATGCGCCTGCGCGAACTGGGCGTCTCGAAGATCACCACGTTGACGTCCACCTACGACCACCGCGTGATCCAGGGCGCGACGTCGGGTGAGTTCCTCAAGGTGATGCACGAGCTGCTGATCGGGCAGCACAACTTCTACGACGAGGTCTACCAGGCGCTACGGGTCCCGTACCTGCCGCTGCGGTGGGCCTCGGACGACTCGGCGCACCGCCCCTACGAGGTCAGCAAGGGCGCCCGGGTGATGACCCTCATCGGCGCGTACCGCACGTGGGGTCACCTGATGGCCGACATCGACCCGCTGGAGTACCAGCAGCGCTCGCACCCCGAGCTCGAGCTGGAGGCGCACGGCCTCACGATCTGGGACCTCGACCGCGAGTTCCCCGTCGGCGAATTCGGCGGCCACGCCAAGGACACGTTGCCGCTGCGCACGATCCTGGCCCAGCTGCGCAGCGCGTACTGCGGCCACGTGGGCGTGGAGTACATGCACATCCAGGACACCGAGCGCCGCCGCTGGCTGGAGTCGATCCTGGAGCGCCCGGCGATCCGCTGGGGCCGCGACGAGCACCTGCGCATCCTCGACAAGCTCAACGAGGCCGAGATCTTCGAGACGTTCCTCCAGACCAAGTTCGTCGGCCAGAAGCGCTTCTCGCTGGAGGGCGCCGAGTCGACCATCGTCCTGCTGGACGAGGTCTGCGACATGGCCGCCAACGAGAATCTCGACGAGGTCGTCATCGGCATGCCCCACCGCGGACGCCTCAACGTGCTGGCCAACATCGTCGGCAAGAGCTACGGGCAGATCTTCAAAGAGTTCGAGGGCCGCATCGACCCGAACCAGTCGATGGGCACCGGCGACGTCAAGTATCACCTGGGCGCCGAAGGCGAGTTCACCTCGCTGGCCGGCCACACGGTGAAGACGTCGGTGGCGGCCAACCCGTCCCACCTGGAGGCCGTCAACCCGGTCGTCGGGGGCATCGCCCGGGCCAAGATGGACGCCTCGGGCGACCTGGAGGCCTTCTCCGTGCTGCCCGTCCTGTTGCACGGCGACGCCTCGTTCGCCGGCCAGGGTGTCGTCTACGAGGCGCTGCAAATGAGCCAGCTGCGCGGCTACAAGACGGGCGGCACCATCCACCTGGTCGTGAACAACCAGGTGGGGTTCACGACCGCCCCCTCGGAGTCGCGCACCTCGGTGTACTGCACCGACGTGGGCAAGGTCGTGCAGGCGCCGATCCTGCACGTCAACGGCGACGACCCCGAGGCCGTCGCCCGCGTCGGACGCCTCGCCTTCGAGTACCGCCAGCGGTTCCACGGCGACGTGGTCGTCGATCTGGTGGCCTACCGGCGCCGTGGGCACAACGAGGGCGACGACCCGAGCTTCACGCAGCCGAACATGTACGACCTGATCGAGCAGAAGCGCAGCGTCCGCAAGATCTACACCGAGGCGCTCATCGGCCGCGGCGACATCTCCACGGGCGACGCCGAGGGCGTGATGGTGAAGTTCCGCAACCGGCTCGAGGGCGTGTTCAAGGAGGTGCGTGACTCCTCCGACGACGACGACACCTACCGCAAGGTGCCGTTCTACCCGGTCAAGCTGGGCAAGGACCAGGGCACGGCGATCACGGCCGACGCCATGGAGCGCATCGCGGCCGCCCAGGTCACGTTCCCCGAGGACTTCACGGTCCACCCCAAGGTGCTGCCCCAGATGCAGCGCCGCGCCGACGCCATCCGCACCGGCCCGATCGACTGGGCCACGGCCGAGCTGCTGGCCTTCGCCTCGCTGCTCATGGAGGGCCGGACCGTCCGGCTCACCGGGCAGGACAGCCGGCGGGGCACCTTCAGCCAGCGGTTCGCGGCCGTGGTCGACCGGCGCACCAACGAGGAGTACGTGCCGCTGAAGCACCTCACGGAGGACCAGGGCCAGTTCCACATCTTCGACTCCCTGCTGAGCGAGTACGCGGTGATGGGGTTCGAGTACGGCTACTCGGTCGCCTCTCCGCAGGCGCTCGTGCTCTGGGAGGGCCAGTTCGGCGACTTCGCGAACGGCGCCCAGACGATCGCGGACGAGTTCATCAGCTCGGGCGCGGCCAAGTGGACGCAGAAGTCCGGGGTCGTGCTGCTGCTCCCCCACGGCTACGAGGGTCAGGGCCCCGACCACAGCTCGGCGCGCATCGAACGCTGGCTGAGCCTGTGCTCGGAGAACGCCCTGGCGGTGTGCCAGCCGTCCACGGCGGCGTCCCACTTCCACCTGCTGCGCACGCACACGTACGTCAACTGGCACCGGCCGCTGGTGATCCTCACGCCCAAATCGATGCTGCGCAACAAGGCGGCCCAGTCGATGCCCGAGGAGTTCACGCACGGCAAGTGGCGGCCCGCGATCGGCGACGAGTCGATCACCGACCCGTCGGCCGTCCGCACCGTGCTGCTGTGCTCGGGCAAGTTCCGCTGGGAGCTCGTGGCCGAGCGGGCCCGCCGGGGCCTGGAGGGCCAGGTCGCGATCGTCTCCCTGGAGCGCCTCTACCCGCTGCCGACCGACAACCTGGCCGCCGAGCTCGACCGGTTCCGGCACGTGACCGACGTCCGGTTCGTCCAGGACGAGCCCCTCAACCAGGGCCCGTGGCCGTTCATGGCGCTGCACCTGCCCCAGGCGATCGAGGCGGCCCTGCCGGACTACAAGCTGGTCATGACTCCGGTGGCGCGACCCGAGGCGTCCTCGCCGTCGGTGGGCCTGCTCAAGGTGCACCAGGCCCAGGAGGCCGACCTGCTCGAACGCGCCTTCGGCACCGGGGAGTGAGCGTGTACTCCACCGACCGCGGCATCGAGGAGCTGGAAGCCCGGCGCGGCCACGAGCAGGTCTCCGTGGCGTGGCTCGCCGAGCAGTTGCGCCAGTTCGTCGACGCCAACCCGGAGTTCGAGGTCGCGATCGAGCGGCTCGCCACCTGGATGGCCCGCCTCGACGACGATGACGAGGACTAAGCCCGGCGTCGGCGTCTCGCCCGGCCGGGTCAACCTGATCGGCGAGCACACCGACTACAACGACGGGTTCGTCCTGCCCATCGCGCTG
>WBZS01002620.1_pt1 | contig 10749 bp, 9 predicted proteins | sample 5204201 | NCBI WGS metagenome assembly WBZS01 (sample SAMN12344357, study PRJNA552823) | activated sludge metagenome | biome: Activated sludge suspended growth; feature: Nitrification reactor; material: Wastewater; isolation source: activated sludge from nitrification reactor of wastewater treatment... | reverse complement strand
GAGCGCTGCCCGGAGCCCGTTGGTGGCCAGCTCCCACAACTTGTCGTCGCCGACCGACTTCTCGAGCGGCCGCGTCGACAGCTTGGCCTGGAAGTCGGTGAAGCCGAACGAGCGCAACACGTCGAGCACGAAATCGAGCAGCGACGCGAGCTCCTCCTCGACCTGCTCGAGCGTGCAGAAGATGTGGCTGTCGTCCTGGGTGAAGCCGCGGCTCCGGAGCAGACCGTGCACGGCCCCCGACAGCTCGTAGCGGTACACGGTGCCCAGCTCGAACAGCCGCAGCGGCAGGTCGCGGTAGGAGCGCTGCTGCGACCGGTACACCATCACGTGGAACGGGCAGTTCATCGGCTTGGGGTAGTAGGTCGCGCCGTCCATCTCCATGGGCGGGTACATGGAGTCGGCGTAGAAGTCGAGGTGGCCCGAGGTCTCCCACAGCACCGACTTGGCGATGTGGGGGCTGAACACGAAGTCGTAGCCGCCGTGCTCGTGGCGGAAGCGGGAGTAGTCCTCCATCGTCTTGCGGACGAGCGCACCCTTGGGATGCCACACGGCGAGGCCGGGCCCGAGCTCCTCGGGCCACGACACCAGGTCGAGGTCGTGGGCGAGGCGGCGGTGGTCGCGCTTGATCGCCTCCTCCAGACGGTGCAGGTGCGCGGCGAGGTCCTTCTTGTTGGCCCACGCCGTTCCATAGATGCGCTGCAGCATCGGGTTCTTCTCGGAGCCCCGGAAGTAGGCGCCGGCGACCCGCATGAGCTTGAAGTGGCCGAGGCGACCGGTGGACGGCACGTGCGGACCGCGGCACATGTCCACGAACGCCGGCGTGTTGCGATAGAAGCTGATCCGCTCCCCCGCCGACACCTCGCCGTCGGCATCGTCGCCCGACGCCGCCAGGTCCATGAACTGCTGCTTGTAGGGATGCGCGGCCATCAGCTCCTTGGCTTCGGGAACCGGCAGCTCGAAGCGCTCGAAGGTCTGGTCGGCGGCGATGATCTCGCGCATGCGGGCGTCGATGGCGGCGAGGTCGTCCTCGGAGAACGTGGCCCCGTCGGGAAGCTCGAAGTCGTAGTAGAAGCCGTCGTCGATGGCGGGGCCACCGGCGAACGTGGCACCCGGCCACATCTCGAGGACAGCCTGCGCGAGCACGTGGGCGGTCGAGTGCCGGAGGTGTTCGAGGGCCTCGGGATCGCGGTCGGTCACGAACTTCACGGCGGCGTGGTCGGGCAGGGGCGCCGCCAGGTCGTGGGGTTGACCGTCGACATCGACGACGAGCGCTGCCTTGGCCAGGCCCGGACCGATCGACTCGGCCAGGGTGGTGCCGGTCGCGCCCTCGGGGAGGCTGCGTTCGGAACCGTCTGGGAGCGTGATCGTGATGTCGGACATGGCGAGCATGCTACCGGCGCCCCTTCGAGCCCCCGTGCAGTTTGCCCAACCCCCGAGACGAGTTGGTGACACACTGTTATGTATCCTCTCACGTAGCCACCGGCCCGGAGTGTGATGACCATGTCTCGTAGGTTCCGCTCGATCCCACTCACGCTGGCGACGGCAACCCTCGCGCTCGTCGCCACCGCCTGCCCGACCGATCCGCCGGCACCGTCCCCGTACCGTGCCGAGCTGCTGTCGCCCGGCAACCGAATCTTCGTCACGACCTCACCTGCCGGGGTCGGCACGATCCTCTCGAACCCGGGCGGCACGTCGGACTTCCCCGCCGACCCGGTCACGGCCCTCGACCTCTACTTCGACGCCACCGGTCTGGGAAACCCGGCGAACGCCGATCGCCTGGGTCGCGTCGACCACCCCGACGGGACGGTGTCCACCGGGATCTACGACGGCAACGGGGTCCTCCGAATCGACTTCGGCCCCCAGACGTCGGGGTACCGCTTCTCCGCCGACGGCTCCACCTTCGGCATCACGAGGTGGGACAACACGGGCGCCTACGTCGACATCTACAACGCGATCGACCTGACGCTCCACCGTTCGTTCGCGTGGCCCCTCGGCACTGGCCTTCCGACGATCCAGGACTTCAGCCGGGACGGGTCACGACTCATCGTCCGCGGGTACAACCTGTGGAGCATGTCGGAGGACTACGCCCTCTTCACCGCGACGACCACCGGCAGCGACCCGCTCGCCATCGCGGTACCGGTCACGGGCGAGGCCAAATACGCCTACCGGCTCACCGACGCCGGCCGCATCGTCTACTCGGTGTACCGAGGCCTGCTGCGCCCGGCGTTCGAGCTGCGCACCGTCGGCGTCGACGGACTCGGCGAACGCTCGCTCGGACTGTTCGACTCCTACACCGGCTACCCCGAGACGGCGGGCGAGATCGGCGGCGCCCGCGTGCTGGTCGAGATGCTGGTACCGGGCACACTCGACCGGACCGAGATCGTCGCCGTCGAGGACTCGCCCACCGCGACGCGCACCGTGATCGCTGGGCCACTGGACGGCAACAGTCAGCGGTTCTCGCGCCTCGTCCTCGCACCTGACTGACGCGAGGCGGCGGCGCGCTGAGATCAGCCGCGGCCGGGTCCCGATGGCGCTGTTGGTGGCCGCTGTCGAGGGCCCGGCCGGGGCGACGACGTCGGGCTAGAACGACAGGTCGACGAGCGGCCGGGACTGCAGCACCGCCGTGGACGACCGCGGCTGGGCTGCCTCGGTCGTGAGCGACGGCACCTTCTCGACGAGCGGAGGCAGGGCCTCGACATTCGGTTCGGGCGTCACGATGTGCGTGGACTCCGCCGGCATCGTCTCGTGCGTCTTGGTGGCGTACGTGTCGACGTACTCCTGACCGGAGAGGTCGCGGATCGAGTACATGAGCTCGTCGGTGAGTTGGCGCAACACCAGTCGGTCGTTGGCACGGTCGCGGTAGCGGGACACGTCGATGGGATCGCCGAAACGAATCAGCACCTCCATGAACGGCCGCGGGAACTTGGCGTCGGGCGGCTGCACCTCGACGGCGCCGATGATGCCGACGGGAACGATCGGGGCGTTGGCCCGGAGTGCGATCCGGGCGACGCCGGTGTGGCCCTTGTGGAGCTTGCCGCTGCGGGAGCGGGTGCCCTCGGGATAGATGCCGAACAGCTCACCGCGTTCGAGCACCCCGACGGCGGCGTCGAGCGCCCGCGACGACGCATCTCCACCGGACCGGTCGATCGGGATCATGCCCATCGCCGGGAAGAGGTACTTGGTCTTCCAGTCGTCCATGTACTCGGCCTTGCCGACGTAGGTCATGGCGCGCCCGACCACGAGCGGCAGGAAGAACGAATCGAGCACGGACGTGTGGTTGGGGGCGAGGATGGCGCCGCCGGAGGCCGGCACCTTCTCGAGCCCCTCGGTGCGAACCCGCCACGCGAACTTGAACACGGGGCTCAGGACGGCCTTGGCAAGCCCCTGGATCTGTCCCGCTTCCTTCACCGTCATCGTGTCCCCCTTCCTCGCTCGTCTCGTTGTCTCGTCGGTCCATTGTGCTCAAGATCAAGCACCGATGCTGCGACTTCCGGTGAACAACGTGTGAAGGGGCTCAGAACCCACCATTTCCGAGCCGTTCCTTTACGACTGTCTACCGCGTGCGACCGGGGTCGCGCGTGAGACCCTGTCTCAGATCTCAGATCACCGGACGGTCGGTGACGACACCGAGCAGGGCAGCAGCCTCACTGACCCCGAGCCCCTTCGCCGCCGCACGATCGATCGCTTCGATGGCACCGGGCGTGTCGAGGTCCTCGTCGAGCGCGGCCCGCACCTCGTCGAGGGCGCCGCTGCCGTTGCCGGCGGCAACCCAGGCTCGAAGGCGCTCGTCGTTGGTCGGCATCAGCGAATCGTTCCACTCCCACGGCTCGCGGTAGTGGTGTGAGACCACCGTCAGGCGGATCGCCCGAGGGTCCCAGTCCTTCACGAGGTCGGACACGAACACCAGGTTGCCGAGCGACTTGGACATCTTCTCGCCGTCCATCGACACCATCGCCTGGTGCATCCAGTGCCGGACGAGCGGCTCGCCGGTCGCCGCCTCGGACTGCGCCGCCTCGCACTCGTGGTGCGGGAAGATCAGGTCGGAGCCGCCGCCGTGCAGGTCGATCGTGGTGCCGAGCTCACGAAGGCACAGCGCCGAACACTCGATGTGCCAACCGGGACGACCGGGACCCCACAGCGAGTCCCACGCCGGTTCGTCGGGCAGCGACGGCTGCCACAGGATGAAGTCGAGCGGATCACGCTTGTGGGGATCGTCGACGTTGCCCCCGCGCTCGGCAGCGAAGGCCAGCATGTCGTCGCGGGTGTAGTTGCTGATCGTGCCGAACTTGGGGAACTTCGAGACCTCGAAGTAGACGGCGCCCCCGGCCTGGTAGGCGTAGCCCTCGTCGAGGACCATACCGATGAACCCGCGGATGTCGGGGATGGCCGACGTGGCCCGCGGCTCGGAGTAGCTCGGGATGGTCTCGAGGGTGACCATGTCGTTGTCGAAGCGCGCGATCTCCGCCGCCGCGAGGTCGAGGTAGTGCACCCCGATCTCGCGGGCCTTGCCGAGGATCGAATCGTCGACGTCGGTGACGTTGCGGACACACCGCGTCTCGTGGCCCAGGTCACGCAGCCGACGCTGCAGCACGTCGTAGCCGAGGTACGTCGCAGCGTGCCCGAGGTGCGTCGAGTCGTACGGCGTGATGCCACAGGTGTACAGCGACACCACGGGACCAACCTCGAACGGGACGATCTCCTGGCGGGCGGTGTCGAAGAGGCGCACGGCCTCCGAAGTTACACCCCGACCGGCGTTGCTCCGGTAACCCGGATCAGCCGAGGTACCGAAGCGTCAGAGAAGCTCTCGACGGAGTCGGGAGCGAACCTCAGCGCAGGTGGCCGAGGCCAATGAGTCAGATGTCGTCGAGGCCGGTGAAGCGGATGGCGACGCGGGTCTTGTACTTCATGTTGACCTGCAGCAACACCGCGGCGAACGCCTCGATCGGCGCCGCGTTGGAGAGCTCGCCGGCGTCGAGCGGACGCAGGTCGGGCAGCTGGGACACGATGTCGATCGTGGTCGCCGTGGCCGACGGGTGATCGGAGCACACCAGCACGTCGCTGATGCAGGGATGACGAATGTCGCCGAGTTCCTTGGCCGGCACGTGGTGCATGGCCGCTGCGACGAGCGATTTCGGCACCGCGGCCTGTACCGAGGCGGCCACCGAACCGCGCGGCGGAACGAGGGGCTGGAACTCGTGGCCGACCTTGGCGAGCGCGTTGGCCATCGAGATGACCACCTTGCCGCGGAGCTGGGTTGCAACTTCCGAGACCGTCACTGCTGCCGCGTCCCACGGGGTGGCGACCACCACGACGTCGGCCAGCGCGGCCGCCTCGTTGTCACCGGCATTGAGCGGGAGGTTGTAGTCCTCCCACTTGGCGTGCAGCTTGTCGCGGACTTCGAGCGCCCGGTACTTGGACCGCGATCCGATGACCACGTCGAAGCCAGCCGAAGCCAGTCGCACGGCCAAGCCGCTTCCTGCAGGACCCGTACCACCCAAGACGCCGATTTGCATGAGCGAGATTGTGGCGAACGAACCTCCGCGACGCCAACCTGACGGACGGCTCGTTTCTGACGGCCCGTCAGACCACGTCGGAGACCCGCAGGTACCGGGGGTTCGCGACGCGGACCTTGTCGAGCGCCGTCGCGGCGAGCGCGGTGACGACGTCGTCCCACCGGTCGTCGAGGTCGCCGGCCCGAATCGCGCCGGCGAGCTGGGCGTCGTCGGCGACGCCGAGCGCGGCGAGTCGCCAGCCGTGACCGTCCGCGGCGGCGGTTCCGGCGGCGAGTTCCCGCTCGACGATCGCCAGCGCGTTCGCCGCGACCCGAGCGTGGAAGCGGACGCGACCCTCGGTCGACCCCATGACATCGGTCTCGAGGAACTCCCGCACCGCCTCGATCAATTCGGCGGCCGTGGGGCGGTCGTGGACAGTGCGGGCGGCTGACGGAGCGGGCGGTTCGGTGTGGGGACTGCTCGCCCCCATCAGGGCGAGCGCGTCGTACTCGTTCTCACAGGCGCGCCGGCCGATCGTCGCGAGCTCGACCGACCGGACCGCGCCGCTCAGGTGGCTCTCGGCCTGGACAGCGCAGATGACTCCCCACCGGAGCGTGCCGAACAGCTCCCACCAGTCGAGCTCGACCGGATCGATGGTCTCGCCCGAGACCGACGCGTAGCCGTCGAGCAGCTCGTCGGCGCCGCCGAACCCTCCGGCGCGGTGCGGGGCACCGAACCGCCACGCCCGGACGCAGAACCAGCCCAGGTCCTCGATCGGGTTGCCGAGGTGGGCGAGCTCCCAGTCGAGCACGGCGGCGAGACCGGGGCGGGGGTCGGTGTCGGGCCGCACGAGGAGGTTCCCGGTGCGGAAGTCGCCGTGCACGAGCGCCACCGGTCGCTCCGGAGGTGGCCGCACCTCGAGGTGACGGAAGCCGGCTTCGAGGGCCGGATGGTGGCCGGAGACGAGGTCGAGCACGTCACGGAGGCGGGCAATGTGGTCATCGGCGACCAGGCGATCACCGAACGGCGCGACGTCGATCGTGTGGATGCGGGCGAGTGCGGCGCCGCACTCGAAGGCGAGCTGCCCGCGGACCCCGGCGAACGCGTCGTCGCTCAGGAGGCGTCGCGGCAGCGCTTCACCGTCAACACGGTCGCACACCATCCACGGCGCACCCAGTCCGTCGGTGTCCCCGCTGCCCGACGCGACGACCGACGGCACTGCGACGCCCACTGCCGCGGCAGCGCGCAGCAGGTCGGCCTCGAGCCCGACGTCACCGCTCAGATCGCTCGAGCCGGGGCGTCGACGTTGGAGGACGTACCCCCGGCCGGCAGCGTCGAACGACCAGGTCTCACGGCTGGCGCCGCCCGACAACCGGACGAGCCCCGAGACCTCCCCGCCGACGACAGCCGCCAACGCCTCGCCGAGCGCGGCTCCCCGATCGTCACCCATGGTCGCTCCCCCTGTTGGCCTACTCCTGGTCGGACTCGTCGATGATGTCACCGACGATGGCCTCGAGGACGTCCTCCATCGTGACCATGCCTACCGTGTGGCGGTGTTCGTCGGTGACGACGGCGACGTGGCGACGGGCCCGTCGCATCGCCAGCAGCACCTCGCCGAGACCCCGCTCGGGCGGGACCGTGAGCATCATGCGAACGGTGTCGAGCGGCACCGGCCGGTCGCGCGCGTCCATCGGGAGCCGCAGAAGATCCTTGGCGTGGACGAACCCGAGGACGTCGTCGACGTCGCGACCCAAGATGAGCACCCGGCTGTGTCCGCTCGAACGCATGACCTCCTCGGCGTCGGCCACCGACGCCGACCGTTGGATCGCGACGATCTCGTCACGGGGCACCATCACCTCCGCCGACGCGCGTTCGAGGAAGCCGAGCGCAGCGGTGAGCAGTTCGTGGTCGCCGTCCTCGAGCAGCCCCTCCTCGCGCGACTCCTGGATCATCAGGCCGAGCTCGGCCGCGCTCGCGGTCGACCGCAACTCGTCGGCCGGCTCCACGCCGAACAGCCGTGAGCCGAGGAACGCCAGCCGGTTGAGGACCCAGATGACCGGCCGGAAGAGCCACACGAACCCCGACGCCGGGATCGACAGCATGAGCAGCGTGCGCTCGGGCTGCGCGAGCGCAATCGACTTGGGGACCATCTCCCCCACCACCAGGTGGAAGAACACCACGATCGCGAGGGCGATCACGAGGGCGATCGGGTCGGCGAACGACTCGGGGATGTTCACCGAGTGGAAGACGCTCACGAGGAACCGGTCCGCCGCCGGCTCGGCCACCGAGCCGAGGGCCAGCGAAGCGAGCGTCACGCCGAGCTGGGTGCCGGCGAGCACAGTGCCGAGCCGGCCCATCGACCGGAGCGCGAGCCGCCCGCGAAGCTTGCCCGACTCCTCCTCGATGCGACTCCGGAGCGACGCCAACAGGGCGAACTCGACCGCCACGAAGAACCCGTTCGCCAGAATGAGCACGATCGCCGCGACGAGCGTCACGAGCGCCCCTCGGGCTCGTCGTCGGGACGGATGGTCTGCACGAGTCGCACGCTGGCGACCCGGTGGCGGTCCATCTCCAGCACGTCGATCGACCAGTCCTCGTAGGTGAATCCGTCACCGACCTCGGGGATGTGCCCGAGCTGGTCGAGCACGAAGCCTGCGAGCGTCTCGTAGTCGCCCTCGGGGAGCCGGAGCTTGGTCGAGTCGTACACCTCGTCGAGGCTCAGCCGTCCGGCGAGGACCGACGTGCCACCCCAGCTCCACACGGGAGCGCGGTCCGTGGCCTGGTCGTGCTCGTCGTCGATCTCGCCGACGATCTCCTCGAGCAGGTCCTCGAGGGTGATGATGCCGGCCGTGCCGCCGTATTCGTCGAGCACCACGGCGAGGTACACCCGCGAGGCGCGCATCTCGAGGAGGAGGCCGTCGAGCGGTCGCGACTCGGGGACGACGAGGACGTCGGTGCGGAGCTCGACGAGCGGGACGGTGTCGCGGCGCTCCGGTTCGATGTCGAACAGGGCCTTCACGTGCACGAGGCCGACGACGTCGTCGAGGTCGGCGCCGTAGAGCAGGAAGCGACTGAACCCGGTCTCGGCCGACCGCTGCCGGAGATCGGCGCCGCAATCGGCGACCGACAGGGCCACGACGGCCGTCCGCGGCGTGAGGGCCTCGGCCGCGTCCTTGTCGCGGAACCGGAACGTGCGGGTGAGCAGCTCGACCTCGGCCGGCTGGAGGCTCCCCTGGGCGCCCGACGACTCGACGAGCTTCGCCAGCTCGTGGCGCGACCGGACCTGGCTCAGTTCCTCGGTGGGCTCCACACCGAGGCGGCGCACGAGCGCGTCGGCGGTTCCGCCGAACAACACGATGACCGGCCGGAACACACCGGAGTAGACGCGCTCGGCGGGAGCAAGGAAGCGGGCGGTGCCGAGCGGGCGTGCCACCGCGATCGCCTTGGGCACGAGCTCACCCACGACCATCTGGACCACCGTCGCGATGAGCAGCGCCAAGAGGACCGACACGGTCTCGGCGTTCGCCGCGCCGACGATCGCCTCGATCGGTGAGCGGAGCAGGGACGCGACGTTGGGCTCGGCGAGCACACCGATGCCGACCGAACACACCGTGATACCGAGCTGGACGCCCGAGAGGTGGAACGACAGCCGTTTGAGCGACGCCGACACCATGGCGGCGCGCTTGTCACCACCACCGGCGGCGATCTCGACCTCGTTACGGTCGACGGCCACCAAGGAGAACTCGACCGCCACGAAGAACGCTGTGGCCGCCACCAGGACGAGGACGGCCGCCAACCCTAGGAACGCGCTGATGGCTGTATCCGCCTTCCGGAGTGCATCCGTAGCTGTGGTCGTCGTGTGGTGCCGGCCATGTCAGGATCACGCTAATGCCTCCCATCACGCCGACGACCCATGCTGCCCTCGAGCTCACCGACGTCGGTCTGCGCCGAGGCGACGACCAGGTACTCACCGACATCACGTGGAGCGTGCAACGCGACGAGCGATGGGTCGTGCTCGGCGCCAACGGGTGCGGCAAGACCTCGCTCATCCGCATCGCCGCGCTCTACGACCACCCCTCGACGGGCTCGGTCCGGGTCCTCGGCGAGTTGCTCGGACGCACCGATGTTCGGTCACTTCGTCGACGGGTGGGATTCGTCAGCTCGGCGTTCGTGGACCTGGTCCGACGCGACCTCATCGCATCCGACGTGGTCATGTGCGCGCTGAACGCGTCACTCGAGCCGTGGTGGCACCAGTACACCGACGACGACCGCGCCCGTGCCGTGGCGTCGCTCGACCGTCTCGGCATCGCCCGACTGGCAACACACCGCTTCGGGACCCTGTCGAGCGGTGAGCGGCAGCGGGTGCAGCTGGCCCGAGCCCTCATGACCGACCCGGAGCTGCTGCTGCTCGACGAGCCGACCGCCGGCCTCGACATCGCCGGCAGAGAGGAGTTCGTGGCGGACCTCGACGCGATCGGTGCCGACGGCACGCCGCTGGCGCTCGTCACCCACCACCTCGAGGAGATCCCGTCGTCGTTCACCCACGTCCTGGTGCTCGGAACCGGCACGGTGCTGGCGTCGGGCCCCATCGACGAGACGCTCACCGCCAGCGTGCTCAGCGAGGCCGCCGGCATTCCCGTCGTGATCGAGCGACACGGCGGTCGCTGGGCCGCCCGAGCCGCCTGACCACGTCGGCCGAGTCGCGCGGGTCAACCCGCCCGCTGCGCCTCGGCGACGAGCCGGGGGCGCGACCGTTCGATCTCGTCGCGGAGCACGCGGTCGAGCATCGGCACCCACAACGAACCGCCGTAGTGCAGGCGCATCGCCAGCGCGGTCGAGGCATCGGCGTCGGCGCCGGCGCCCGGGTCGATCGTGGCTTCGAGGATCCAGGCCGAATGCTGCTTGCCGTCGAGCTCGCGCCGTTCGAACCGCACGTGGCGAGGCTCGTCGGCGACCGTACGCACCATTCGCAGGCGCTTCGAACGGCGCAACGGACCCAGCTGACCACGGAGGTCGACCGACCACGCCGGGCCCGGGTCACCGGCGTCGGCGGGCGCCTCGACGGCGCGGCCGACGATGTCGAGCCACCGGGGGTAACCGCCGAGATCGGCGACGACGCCGAACAGGACCTCCGCGTCGACGTCGGTGTGCAGGGTCGCGGTGATGTCCATCAACGCTCCTCGGGAGGCAGGGTGCCGGTGACGCTCGCCACCCGCTCCATGATCGTCGATTGGAGGGGCATGGCCCGACGGCCCCA
>WBZS01002619.1_pt1 | contig 10749 bp, 10 predicted proteins | sample 5204201 | NCBI WGS metagenome assembly WBZS01 (sample SAMN12344357, study PRJNA552823) | activated sludge metagenome | biome: Activated sludge suspended growth; feature: Nitrification reactor; material: Wastewater; isolation source: activated sludge from nitrification reactor of wastewater... | reverse complement strand
CCCGCCGTTGCCGCTGCTCGGGTCGGTGGTGAAGTCCGCCGAGACCGGCGCGCCCTTGGTGACGGTGAAGTTCTGGCTGCGCGCAGCGTGGTTGCCCACGGTGGCCACTAGGGCGTAGGGGACTGAGCTGTCTCGGTCGATCGAGCAGCCGGTGAAGGTTGCGGTGCCAGCGTTGGCGGCCACCGTGGTGGCGTCGCAGGTCAGCACGGCATCAGTGGCGCCGGAGCCTGGTGCGATGGACAACGTGACCAGGCCGCCGGCTCCGTTGCCACCGGAGTCGGTGACCGAGACGACCGGCTGGGTGGCGAACGGCATACCGCCGGGTCCGCCGCCAGGATTGGTGGCGAAGGTCAGCTGGCTGACCCCGCCGAGGCTGACGTGCACGGCGTTACTCACCGCTGAACTCAGGCCCGGTGCCGAGGCGGTAAGGGTGTAGGCGCTGCCGGTCTTGTCGATGGCGCAGCCCGTGAAGGATGCGAGCCCGGTCGTGGCCGCGACCGGGTTCTGGGCGCAGGCCAGCACCGCGGCGGCGTCTCCGGTGCCGGCCGTGATCCGCAGGGTCACGGATGCGCTCGCCGCGGCAACGCGGTTGCCCAGGGCGTCGACGACGGCGACCTCCGGCTGGACGCCGAGGGCCTGACCCGCCTGGCCAGTGCCGGGCTGGGTGTCAAAACGCAGCGCCGCGGGAGGGCCGGCCGACACGGCAAACGGCGCGCTGGTCCCGAAGATGCCGTCATCGACGTCAATGGCGTAGAGCCGGAAACCCTCGCCCGCGCGATCGACCGAGCACCCCGAGAAGGTGGCGAGGCCGCCCTCGGCCGTCGTGGCGTTCTTGGGTTCGGTGCACGTCACGACCGCTCCGCCAGTGCCCGTGCCGGGCTTGATGACCAGCCCGATCTTGGCAGTGCTCGTCGCGATCAGCGTCCCGTCTGCGTCCACAACGCGCACCACCGGTTGCCCGAGCCAGGCGTCCCCGGCCTGCCCCCCGGTGGGTTGCGTCCCAAAGGTGAGGTATGCCGGTCCGCTCACCCGCAGCACGCCGCTGTCCGCGCTGACCCCACCGACGCTGACCGCACCGACGCTGGCCCGCAACGTGTAGCGGCCGCCCTTGTCGATGGAGCAGCCCGGGAAGGTGGCGACGCCGTCGACCGGTGTCACGGTGGCCGCCGGGCAGGTGAGCTTGCCTGAGGGTTCGCCGGCCTCGCCGGTCAAGGACAGGGTGACTGGGTCGGTCGAGTCGGTGACCGTGACGGTCGGTGCGACGTCGAAGACAGCCCCGGGGTCGGCGGCGCTCGGACTGGCGGTGAATGACAAGGACGGCGTCGCTGTTGTCTGGGCCGATGCCCCCGGCGTCGGGACCAGAGCGGTCAGCAGGACGAAGGAGATCCCCGCAGACACCCACCGGGCCGCGTGGGCGCGCCGAAAGGGGGTCGCGGCGTGACGATTCAGGGACAGCTTCACGGCATACTCGATCCTGGGCGACCCAAAGCGCTAGGCAGGCGTCCGCGCCCGGAGCGGCGCGCGATGGTGCTACCTCACACGGCATACCGGGGGGTTGCCATCGTAGAAATTGCGTATGCGCTGATCTGGCTCAGGACCCGCTCGGCTCGGCGGCGGTGCGCGTATGCAGATGGTGCGCCAACGCGGTCCGACCGTTCAGCCCCAGCCGCCGATAGATGTGGGTCAGGTGGGTGGTCACCGTGCGGGTGCTCACGAACAGCCGCTGGGCGATCTCGGTGTTGCTCAGCCCTTCGGCCACCAGGCGCGCCACCTGCAGTTCACGCTCGGTCAGCTCCCCGAGCGGCCCGAGCGACCCGGGGGTGGCCGCCGGTGCGCGGAGTCCACGCAGCAGGCGGCGGCCCCGTGCGGCGGCTTCGTGGGCACCTATCCGCGCCAGGTCTGCTGCGACCCGATCCACGCGGGCTGCTGCCTGGTCATCGAGTCGTCCCGCCAGGCCGAGCTCGGCCCACTCGAGCCAGCCGAAGGCCGCCGAGAGCGCCAATCCGAGCTCCTCCAAACGGGCACTGCTCGCTGCGAGCCGGTCGGCACCCGCCCCGTGGTCTCCGTCGAGGATGGCCCGCAGTCCCTCCAGTCGATCGACCACGGCCGCGACCCACGGCACCGGCTCGGGAAGGGCACGCAAGGTGGCCACCTGAGCGCCGAGTGCCTCGGCATCCGCCAGCCCGAAGTGCGCCGTTCCCGCCATCATGCTCGCGTGGAACCAGTGGCCGCGACGCGGTGTGCCCGCGTCATCGAGCGCGGCTAACACGTCGGCCAGCCGCCCCTGCCGGAGCGCGATATGGGCGGCCAACTCGCCGGCACCCACATTGAGATGGAGCAGCGCCGCACTCTCGCTGTCATAACAGCCCACGAACTCGTCTCGGCAGGCGAGCGCCAAGCCCACATTCCCCACGTGCCCGTGGATCAGACCGCGCACGAGGAAGCCCTTGGCCAGCAGCGCGCGGCTGCCCAGCCGCGCGCCGATGGCCAGGATCGCGTCCGCGTGCGCCAAACCACCGGCGATGTCGCCGCTCATCACCTGCAGGAACGCTGCCAACGCTCGATGGTCGGCCTCGATCGATTCGAGCCCTGCGGCTGCCGCCGACGCAATGGAGGCGAGGATGGCGTCGCGGGCCCCCACGTCCAACACCACGACCTGCGCCGTCTCGCTCGCCACGGCCGCCTGCCCCACGAGCCGAGCGTCACCGCTGCTCTCGGCGAGCCGACGGGCCTGGCGGGTCAGGTCGAGCATCTGCGCCCATCGGCCGTCTCGGGATGCCGCGTCGGAGAGCACGATCAGCCGTGCGACTCCCGCCGCCGGTGCGGCGTTCCGCCGCCAGAGGTCGTCCAGGTCTGCGACAGCCACGAGCTGCGCGGGGGTGGGCACCGGGGCTCTGCCGGCAAAGAGCCCACGGGTGAGGGTCACGGCATCGCGGATCGGACCGACGGCGACGGCCTCGTGGTGGCCCTCCAGCACCGCAGCTGCTTCCTCGATGTGGCCACTGGCTGCTGCGAATAGGCCCTCCTGCCACTCGACCTCAGCCAACTCACGAAGCCGGTCGGCCCGGTGCCCGACATCATCCAGGGGGGTCGCGGTGACGGCGGCCCGCCAGGCCGCCACGGCGTCCGTCCGGTGCCCCCCGGCGGCCAGGCCCCGAGCGCGCGCCTCATGCAGCCCCGCCAACTGGTCGTATGCCGCGAGCGCAGCCCCGCGCCGGATGCTCGCCTCGGCCAGGGTCACGGCCTCGCGCCAGGAGCCCGCCGCCAGCGCCTCGTCGACCCCCCGCCGGAGCATCTCGAAAGCGTCGCGGTCGGTCACCGGCCATCTCTGGCACAAGGTCGAGCCGTCGCCCGGCAGGCCCGACAGGCCCGACAGGCCCGACGTGTCGGCTCCCGCGCTCGCCTGGGGTCTGAGGGCGGCCCGCACTTCGTGGAGGCGTTGTGGGCCCATGGCCTGGTTGACCAGCCGCACGAGCAGCGGGACGGTCGCCCGCACCACGTGACCCTCGGGCCGCAGCTCCTCGTGCACGAGGCCCCGGTCCGCCAACACGTGCAGCGCCGCCTCCATCCGCGGCCCCTGGCAACAGGCGCGGCACAGGGCCGCGGTCGGGACTTCTCCGTCGCCTGCGGACAGCAGGTCGAAGGCACACCGGGCCACCTCGTCGATCCCGGCCAGCATCGAGACCAACATCGGTTCGGCGTCGGCGGGCACCGAGAGGTTGTCCACTGGTCCCAGCAGCCACACCCCAGCGCGACGTTCGAGGACTCCTCGGCGGCGCAGCTCGTCGACCAGCAGCCGCACCAACCCGGGTGATCCGCCGCTCAACCCGTGCGCCACTGTGGTCACGTTTTCCGGTGCCGGACCGGCCAGTATGCCGCCCAGCTGAGCGGACACCTCGGCCCGGGTCAGTGGTCGCAGCTCGATCCGCGTGCCGGCCCTCAGCCGTGTCAGCCACGTGACCAGTGCTGTGACCCCGGCCGGCGTCGGCGCCCCCGGATCAACCCGCAGGCCCAGCACGCAGGCGACGTCTGCGCCTTGGCGATCGGACAAGGCGTAGCGCAGGATCTCCAGCGACACGTCGTCGACGTCCTGCGCGTCGTCGATCGCCACCAGCACCCGGCCTGTGGCGGCTGCCCTCTGCAGCACCTGCCGGACGGCGTCCGCGAGTCGGGCGCGCTCCAGACCCGGCTGGGTCGGCAGTTGGCCAGAGGTCGGCCTAGGGCCGCCGAGCAGCCATTGCAGATCTGGGATCCCCTCCGTGAGCCGCGAGACCGCCGAGGGCATCGAGACCGCCGAGGGCACCGAGACCGCCGAGGGCGTCGAGACCGCCGAGGGCGTCGAGGGCGTCGAGCCCACGAGGTTTCGCAGCAGGTCGATGATCGTGGCATAGGGCATTGCCCGGTGGACCGGTGACCCTGATGCGGTGATCACTCGCCAGCCAGCCGATCGACAGCCGGTCGCGATGCCTTCGAGGAAGGTGGAGGTGCCGAATCCTGGGCGGGCCGACACCAGCACGACGTCGTGGTGTCGGCTGACCAGACCGCGCACCACGTCGGCGAGCTGGCCCGTGCGGTCGCGCTCCGAGCGACCACCATCCTGCATCTAAGCTCCCTCGCCGAAATCGCCTGCGGAGACCTCATCCTTCCCTAGACGAGAGCAAAACGCGCGGCGGCGTAGGGAGTTCAGCGATCCCGCCAATGCGGTCGACCACACGCGACGTCACCCTGGAGGGTGAGTCAGCGCAAGGGGCCCGCACCCGGAGTCCCTGGATGCGCGCGAAGACCAAGAAGAGGCGTCGGCTTCACCCACGCCGACGCCTTATCGGTTCTGATAAGATCGCCGGGTGGCGATGCTTGATGACGTTCTCGCCTCCGCTGCCCGTTTGCAGGAGATCGTGCCCGGAGCGGTTCTCGTTGGCGATGCAGCGGCGGCCATGTATGCCCGTCATCGAGAGTCTTTCGACCACGATCACGTCCTCGCCGACCTTGCCGAGCGGTATGCCGAGGTCGTCGAGGCCGTCGAGGCAACGGACGGCTGGGTCACCAGCGTGCGCGCCAGCTCCCCTCCTCTCACGCTGCTGGGTTCGCTCGACGGAGTCGAGGCCGGCCTGCGTCAGTTGCGCCGCACGCGTGCCGTCGAGGTCGAGGAAGTCCGCGTCGGCACGCGTGTCCTGCGCGTTCCGACGCTGCCAGAGTGCCTGCGCATCAAGGCTTTTCTCGTCGTGCAGCGCAATCAGGTCCGCGACTACCTCGACACGGTGGCCCTCGCCGACCGGCTCGGACTCCCACACTCCGCCGCCGTTCTCGCGGACCTCGACTCCTACTATTCCGACCGATCCGACGGGCCGGACGCCGTCGTGACGGCTGTGGTCCAGCGGCTGTCCGAACCCAACCCTCGCGACTCCCGAGTGACGAGCCAGTTGACGGCATACAAGGGTCTGGTCGCCCGCTGGCAGCGATGGGGCGCGGTCGTGGACGATTGTGCGGCACTGGCCGACGCGATCATCGAGCGCCGCTCGGCGGGTGGTGCCTGATGGCCGTCGCCTTTCGCAACGTCGACGTCGACCCGGGAGCGCCCGCCGAGCGGTGGCCGTATGAAGCCATCGTCACCGTCATTGAACGGGGCACGCTGGCGGACTGGCTGATCCTCATCCGAGCCATCACCGCAGACCCGTGGGGCACGGTGGCGCGGCAGGTGGAGGACTATCTGTCCTACGAACAGCCCTACGGGGTCGGGCCACTGCTGACCCGGGCGATCGCCCGAGCTCGGCGCCAGGCTGAGGCCGCTGAGCGGGCGCAGGTTGCCGAGGAAGTCCGTCAGCTCGTCGAGCAGTCGGGGCTTTCGCTCACCGAGTTCGCCAGCCGGATGGGCACGTCGGTCAGCCGTCTCTCGACCTACCGGTCGGGGCGGGTGACTCCGTCCGCTGCCCTGATGACCCGGATGCGCCGGGTGTCCGGCTCCCAACCGCGCTGAGACGGCGCCCTCCCGTATGCCGCGCCCTTCCGTATGCCGCGCGCGGGCGCTGGCTCGCTGGCTGACGGTGGTTTAGGTGGAGCCAAACCGACCGGTGCGGTGGGTTTGGCTCCGCCCAAGGGAGTCCCGGAAGCCGACGGCGATGCCCAGTGTCATGACACAGCCCTGCGGGCGCTCGGAGCGCGGAGGCCGCCTGCGACCCATGCCACCAGCCAGAGACCAAGCCGCTGCGGCGGCCGTGCGGTCTCCTTCCCCACGACCGAACCCGTGGGTGAGGCTGCTCAATCGACTGCGGGGACGGTCTTGACTGGCACCGACTGACCAATCACGCGCGCTCCTCAGTTTGGGGTGACGTCGGCGGGCGTGGTCGAGGCGGCCGTTGCGGTAGCCGTGGCCGGCGGCGATGCCGGTGTACCCGGACAGCTTGGCGAGGTCGGCGCATTCGGTCGCGATGGGGCAGGCGGCATACACGGCGGCGGGCTCCACGAGCTCCGCCAGTCGGGCCGACGAGGCGGGAGCTGCGGCATACCCGGCTTCCCGAACGTGCCCTGACCGCCCACCACCAGGACCCGGGAGACCCGCACCGCAGCGCCACGCGGCCATCCCACGCACCCCGAAATCCGGTTCAACCCCAAAGCACCCCGAGCCGACCGCCACACGGCCCAGCCACGACTCACATGAAAGACGGAGGCTTGTGCGGTGGAGCTGCGGTCCGCCAGTGGCTTCGTCGTCACCCATGGGCCGACACGCCACCCACCGACCGTCCTCGATGGGGATGTGCCCTCAATTGATCCTGCGGGCGAGTTCCTTCGCGTACTCGATCAGCGCCTGGCGAGTCTCCTCGGCCTCCTCGGGCGGCACCTCGAAGATGTCGTCGGTCGTCCCGCCGACCTCGGCTCGTCGCACCTTCTCGTCCGGCGCCCAGCCCCACTCGTGCTCACCCACGCGGCGCCACGCCTCGTCCCGAGCACCCGCCCGGCGTCGAAAGAGCTGGGGCGGGAACCGCAGGGGAGTCGGGATAATGACGAAATAGCGGTAATCCTGCTCGGACATGTCAGTTCCCTGCGTACTCGTCAAAACGGGTGGCGGCCACGCCGACGTGGGTCACGCCGCCGCCCACGGCCGCCGCCTTGAGAAAGGTGTGCACGTAGTCCGTGGCATCCTGCAGGTGAGCGGCGACCACGCGATCCAGGTTGCTGGGTTTCGGGACCAGACTGAAGATTTCGTGCTGCCGCATGATGCGCCCCATGGCTTCAGGCAAGGGACGGTGCCGTTACCCAAGGTCATAGCCACTTTCGCGAGGCGGCCGGCGGCGGACACATCGCCGAGCCTGTTGGTGCACACTACCGGCGACGCTCCTGCGGTGAGATCTTCATATGGTGCCCTCGATCTGATGATTCATTGTCGCCGTCCCGTCATCTGGGCGGGGTCGTCGGTCCAGGTGTCCCAGTCGAGCACCGCCTTGCCGATCTGCGAGTCAGCCTCGTTGGGGTGGTTGCGCGAGCTGTTGGGAGACGGCTTGGACCACGGCTTCGTCGTCCACACCGGCCGGGACTGCTATCCGCTGGGCGAGCGACTGCTGGCCGTGCCACTGAGCCTGGTCGCCGGCAGCGGCTAAAATCCGCGCCCCTCTTGCCAAGGCGCCATCCTGTATGCCGTGTGCCCGGGCGAGCGACCGGCTCAAGAGGCGACGGGAGCCACCCGTCGAACGCACCCACTGACGGTCCAACTGAACTTGTAGCCCCTATCCCAACATCCAAGTAAACGCGGCTTTTAGTTGTAGGGTCAGTAGCGTGCGCGCGGAGGAATTCACCGACGGCCCCTTCGGCCGAGCCGTCCGCGAGCCCGGAAGCGTGTGGGCTTTCACTTACTACCTCCCTCGGGAGATCCCGCGCGACCTCCACCTCGGGCCGCAGGTCATCGCAGCCCTCTCCGAGGCGGATGCTGCCCTCGGCCAGCTCCATGGTCTCGGGACGCTCATCACCGACCCCAGCCTGCTCATCGGCCCCTACCTGCGCCGTGAAGCGTTGGCCAGCACCCGAATCGAGGGCACACAGGCATCACTTTCGGACGTGTTCCAGGCCGAGCTCGACGAGGCCCGGCCCACCGAAGACGTCCTGGAGGTGCAGCGTTACCTCGAGGCGACCCGGCTGGCCCACGACCTCGTTACCACCCTGCCGCTCACCCAGCGACTCATTTTGCAGGTCCATGAGAGGCTCCTTCGGGACGTTCGGGGTGAGGAGCGGCGTCCCGGGGAGTTCCGCACGTCGCCGGTGTGGATCGGCGGCGCTGGCGCGACGCCGGAAACGGCGCCGTTTGTCCCACCCCTGCCTGAGCATCTGCCGGATCTGCTCGCCGACTGGGAGCGCTTCGTCAACGTCGACACACCGGCATACCCCGCACTCATCCAAGCCGCCCTCATGCACTACCAGTTCGAAACGATCCACCCCTTCCTCGACGGAAACGGCCGGATCGGGCGGCTGCTCATCAACCTGCAACTGATGCTGCGCCGCCGCCTCAACCATCCTCTGCTCTACCTCTCCACCTACTTCGAGACCCACCGCTCCGACTACTACGAACGGCTCCAAGGAGTGCGTGAGCGAGGCGACATCGACGCCTGGCTGCTGTTCTTCCTCGAAGCCGTTCGCGAGCAGGCCGGTGACGCTATCGCGCGGTCCCAACGCCTGGTCCAGGTTCGGGAGAGCTACTTCGGGGAGGCGATCCAGGCCCGATCCAGCCTTCCCCGGCTCGTCGCGATGATCGTCGAGAACCCGTTCGTCACCGTGCGTGCCGTCGAGTCGCGCCTGGGCCTGACCAACCAAGGTGCCCGGACGTTGATCCTCAGCGCCGTGTCGCGCGGTTGGCTGGTCAGCCTCGGTCGACGGGGGCGCGGAAGCCGTGAATATTGGTATGCGCCAGGCGTTTTCGACGTGATGAATGCCCCCATGGCCTCCGACGCTGATCGACCCGACGCGGACCCCACCTAAGCCCAGGCCGGGACCCGGTGAACGAGAAGGGCAGGTATGCCGGCCGCCACAGCTGATCCGTCAGCGCAGTAGCGCAACCGGATAGATCACCGGGTTGCAATTATCCGGAACGGCACTTATCGTAAAGAAGTGGACGTCGAACTGTTCCGGAACAGTCCGAGTGGAGAACTTGTCCGCATCTCGGGGACGTCGGCCTCCGGGCCGTGGACGCACCACGCGTTCCTCCCCCACCCACTGACCGAGGTCGGTCCCACGCTCACTTCCGCGGCATACCGGTCCGTGGCGGACGCGCGCGCGGCACTCGCGGCCCTCGACGCGACGGCGGCGCGGTTGCCCAACCCGCGATTGTTCCGCCACTCCTCCCTGCGCTTGGAAGCCCAATCGACCGCAGCCCTCGAGGGGACTTACGAGCCGCTCGCCAGAGTGCTCACCGAGGACCCTGGCGACGGTCATGACCCGTCGATGCGCGAGGTCCTCAACTACCTCACCGTCGCCGAGACGGCTTTCGAGTGGGCCGCGCAAGGTCGGGCCTGGAGCCTGAGCACCATCGGGGAGTTGCACCGGATGCTCATTAAAGGCACGGCCGGTGAACGGGACTACTCGGGCGTGCGCCCCATCCAGGTCGTCGTGGGACGCCGAGAGGACGCCCGCCCAGACGAACACCTGATCCACGCCGCGAGGTATGTGCCCCCACCGCCCGGAGATGACCTCGCCGCCCGCTTCTCGGACCTGCTCGATTGGATGTATGCCGACCACCGCGCCTCGATCGACCCGGTGGTGGCGGCAGCCATGGGCCACTACACCTTCGAGGCACTGCACCCGTTCCATGACGGCAACGGCAGGATCGGGCGGCTGTTCATCGTGCTGCAACTGAATCGGCACGGCATCATCACCGAGCCCAGCATCACGGTGTCCCCGTGGTTCGAAACACGCCGCCAGCGCTACTACGACGCGTTGCTGGGTGTCTCGACGACGGGCGACTGGTCGACGTGGGTCAGCATGTTCGCCGAGGGGCTCGCCCGGTCAGCCATCACGGCCCAGGACCGGATGTTGGCCCTGGCCCAAGCACAGGCGGATCTCAAGGATCGACTGCAGCGTTCCCGCACCAGGAGCGCCAGCGCGCGCCTGCTCGTCGACTACGCCGTTGGACGCCCCACCTTCACCGTTCGCGAGGCCGCGGAGGCGATCGGTCTGCAATACCAAGGAACCAACAAGCTCGTGGACGCTCTCGTCGAGCTCGGGATCCTCGCCGAATATGGAGTGCGGTCCTATAACCGCCGCTTCCACGCCCCCGTCGTGCTCGACATCCTGCTCCGTGAGAGTTCCCGATGAGCCGGCCGGTGGAAGACTCGGGATCCACGTCAGGCGTAGCGCCGGTGACTGAGGAGATTCATGGCTGAGCAAAGGCTTGAGTTGGTCTGGCCGGGCAAGGACAAGTTCCTCCTAGTCCCCAAGGACGAGACCGGCAAGCCCGTCTGGGTGGAGCGCGATCACCCGGCCGCGTCCGAGGTGCGGCTGGCCGACTTCACTGGGGTGGTTGGCGAAGTCCCCGATGACCCGTATGCCGCGAACCTCCTCTTCACCGGTGACTCCCTGGACGTCCTGCGCATCCTCTGCGAGGTCCCGGAGTACCGGGCCATCTATCGGGGCAAGGTGAAGCTCGTCTACATCGACCCACCCTTCAACACGGTTATCTAACCCCGGGCTGTGGGCGTCACCCACTGGTAATGACCCATCTCGGTTCGGCGTGTCTGACAGTTGCGGAGTACCCCTGTCAGTAACTTGCCA
>WBZS01002618.1_pt1 | contig 10754 bp, 9 predicted proteins | sample 5204201 | NCBI WGS metagenome assembly WBZS01 (sample SAMN12344357, study PRJNA552823) | activated sludge metagenome | biome: Activated sludge suspended growth; feature: Nitrification reactor; material: Wastewater; isolation source: activated sludge from nitrification reactor of wastewater treatment... | reverse complement strand
TGCTCGTCGGCCCTGAGGGGCCATCGGGGTGTGGCGCAGCTTGGTAGCGCGCATCGTTCGGGACGATGAGGTCGCAGGTTCAAATCCTGTCACCCCGACCAGCGGAAAGCCGCTCTGACTAGGGATTATGCTCCTGGTCAGGGCGGCTTTCGCCGTCGTGCATCCTAACCGCATCCTAAGCACGGCCAACTCGTGCTGGGTTCTGCGCGGTCCTGCGCACACTGTCACCCTGATTCTCCGTTGATCAGGGCTGAGGCGCGCGCTCATGCCGAGTTGAGGATGTACCGAACCACCCGGGCTGGAGCCCGGGGTCCGCAACTGGCCGGGGTCTGTCTGAATAACGGTGGAACTGGTCTGGTCTGATCGAGAGGAAGACCATGACCGAGATTGCCGAGATGATCGACCCTGTGACTGGGGAGATCGTCGGTACCAAGGAGTTGGCCGAGCAGCTGCTGCGGCAGGCCAAGGAGCAGGGCGTTGAGCTGGTGGGCCCTGGGGGGCTGCTCAACCGCCTGACGAAGACCGTGCTCGAGACTGCGTTGGACGCGGAGATGACCGAGCACTTGGGCTACGACAAACATGACCCGGCCGGCCGTAACAGCGGGAACTCGCGTAACGGGACCCGGGCGAAGACGGTGTGGACCGAGATCGGGCCGGTCGAGATCGAGGTGCCACGCGACACCGAGTCGTCGTTCGAGCCTCAGATCGTGAAGAAGCGGCAGCGGCGGCTGACCGGGGTCGACGAGATCGTGTTGTCGCTGACCGCGCGCGGGTTGACGACCGGGGAGATCGCCGCCCACTTCGCTGAGGTGTACGGGGTGACAGTGTCCAAGGACACCATCTCCCGGATCGTCGACAAGGTCACCGCGGAGATGACCGAGTGGGCCAACCGTCCCCTGGACCGGGTGTATCCGGTGATCTTCATCGACGCCCTGGTGGTGAAAGTCCGCGACGGCCAGGTCCGCAACAAGCCGATCTATGTCGTGATCGGGGTCAGCACCAATGGGGAGCGCGACATCCTGGGGCTGTGGGCCGGCGACGGCGGCGAGGGAGCGAAGTTCTGGCTCGGGGTGCTCACCGAGATCAAGAACCGCGGCGTCGAGGACGTGTGCATCGCGGTGTGTGACGGGCTGAAGGGCCTGCCCGAGTCGATCACGACCTGCTGGCCGTTGGCGACCGTGCAGGCGTGCATCATCCACCTGATCCGCAACACGTTCCGGTTCGCGTCCCGCCACTACTGGGAGGAGATGGGCAAGGACCTGAGGCCGGTGTACACCGCCCCGACCGAGGCCGCCGCCCGCGAGCGGTTCGACGAGTTCGACACCAAATGGGGCGACCGGTACCCGGCCATCACGAGGTTGTGGCGCAACGCCTGGACCGAGTTCGCGGCTGTTCCTGGACTACGACGTGGAGATCCGCCGGATCATCTGTTCCACCAACGCGATCGAGGGCATCCTTGAAGTGGGAGTCGGCCTGTGCATGGCCGGCCCGAACGTGAGCCGCGGAGGAAAGTATGAACTCTCGCATCAGCGCTTGCCCGGGTTGTGGAGCGCGTAATCGGGTCCCTGCGGTGGCGGCCGGTCTGCCGCGATGCGCCAAGTGTCGGGCATCGTTGCCGTGGATCGTTGAGGCTGAGGACACGGATTTCGGCCGTATCAGCGATTCGTCGAGGCTGCCAGTGTTGGTGGATCTGTGGGCGCCGTGGTGCGGCCCGTGTAAGCAGTTGTCGCCGATCTTGGAGAAGCTAGCGGTGCAGTACGCGGGGCGGCTGAAGCTCGTGAAGGTCAACGTGGACCAGTCGCCTGCCACCCAGGCTGCGTTTGGTGTTCAATCTATCCCGACGTTGGTCCTGCTGCGGGAAGGGCAGGTCGTGGCGCAGCAGGCCGGTGCCATGCCGTTGGGGGCTTTGGAGCGCTGGATTGAGCCATACCTGGCGTGATCCGTGAGGTCAAGTCCTCTGACCTCTTCAGCAATGGGCGGGATGAGTATCGGGTGCCCAGACAGTGGAGCCGACAACACCGTGGGGCCGATAGCCTTCTACCATGGCGAGTCGACCAGATTCCAAGACCCCCGCGACGCCCGAGCGGTCCCACGCGAGTTGGTCCTTGACTCAACGGTTGTTACTTGTGGGCGTGTCGAGCGTGCCTCTGGCCTTCGCGTCGGCTCTTGAGTGGTTCAAGGGCAGGGACGGCATCGGGACTGTTTCCTTTGTAGCGCTGAGCGCGATCGGGTTCCTGTTGGCGATGTATGGGCGGATGCCAGACGAGTTCAATGTTGCGGGGCACAGCGCAAAGTTCACCACGGAGCAGCGCTTGGAGGTTCAGGCGGTGTTGGACGAGATGTCCGCGCAGCAGCTGGAGGAGATTGCCTACGACGGATCAGATGAGATGCGTGAGCTGGCCAATGATGCCCTGGACTTCCGGGATCGGGCTCGGGCCTATCTGGAGGAGGCGGCGAGTCTTGAGGGGTTCAGCTTGTCGAAGACTGGCCATGGAAGCTTGGACGGCGGCTCGGGATTGGGCGCGGTGCGTGCGATTCAGGGTCTGGTGCTGACCCATCGAGACCAGGTGGTAGCGGTGGATCTTGGCGAGTTCGAGGATTCACACTTGGAGTTGGCGGCTCGTGGAGTCACCCACATCTTGGAGATTCAGCGCACGGAGGTCACCGTCCGCCGGGTGGCCGATGACCGGGAACTGTTCGTTAGCGAGCGGGCGATCTGCATCGATCAGCTGCGACGGGCACTGAGGGCGGTTGCAGCGGACAGCACCGGTGGCTGAGGCTCAACGCAGCAGGACAGCACGAGGCCGGGGTCCCAAGTGAGGAGACCCCGGCCTCGCTTTTGGGCTCAGCCGATGCGCAGCTGGTCGGTGTCGGGATCGACGTCGAACGTGACCACAGCACCATCGATGATCTCGCCGGCGAGGAGCTTTGTGGCGAGCTGGTCCTCGATGGTGGACTGCACCAGCCGGCGCAGCGGTCGAGCGCCATAGACGGGGTCGAAGCCGTTGCGGGCGAGCCATTCCTTGCCCCGGTCAGTGACGTCGATCACGATTCGGCGCTCCGCGAGGCGGGCGTTGATCTTGCGGAGGTTGGTGTCGACGATGTGGGTCAGGTCCTCCAAGGTCAGCGGGTCGAACATCACGATTTCGTCCAGCCGGTTCAGGAATTCTGGGCGGAAGGCGCTCCGTACCACGCTCATCACGGCCTCATGCTTGGCCTTGGTGTCCAGACTCGTGTCGGCGAGGAACTGGCTGCCCAGGTTCGAGGTCATGATCAAGATCGTGTTGCGGAAGTCGACGGTGCGGCCCTGTCCGTCGGTCAGGCGGCCGTCGTCGAGCACCTGCAACAGGATGTTGAACAGGTCGGGGTGTGCCTTCTCTACCTCGTCGAGCAGCACCACGCTGTACGGGCGGCGCCGTACGGCTTCGGTGAGCTGGCCTCCCTCTTCGTAGCCGACGTAGCCCGGGGGGGCACCGACGAGGCGGCTGACCGAGTGCTTCTCGGAGTACTCCGACATGTCGATGCGGATCATCGCGGACTCGTCGTCGAACAGGAAGTCGGCCAAGCTCTTGGCCAGTTCGGTCTTGCCGACGCCGGTGGGACCGAGGAAAAGGAAGCTGCCGGTGGGCCGGTTCGGATCGCTGATGCCAGCGCGGCTGCGCCGGACAGCATCGGCAACGGCTTTGACTGCTCGCTTCTGCCCGATGAGGCGCTTGCCGATGTGTTCCTCCATGTGGAGGAGCTTGTCGGATTCGCCTTGGAGCATCTTGCCGACAGGGATGCCGGTCCAGGCGCTGACTACCTCAGCAATGTCCTCTGTGGTCACTTCGTCGGCGACCATGCGACTGGCCTTCTCTTCGTTCTCTTCCTGCTTGGCCTGCTCCAATTCGCGTTCCAGCGCCGGAATCCGCCCGTAGGCAATCTCGGCTGCTGCAGCCAGGTCGCCGACACGCTGGGCCTTTTCTGCCTCGATCCGGAGCTGATCGATCTGGGTCTTCAGCTCTCCGATTCGGTTGAGTCCGGCTTTCTCCTGAGCCCAGCGGCTCTCCAGGAGCCGCAGCTTCTCCTCAGAATCCGCCAGTTCTTGTTCCAGCCGTTCCAGGCGCGCCTTGCTGGCAGCGTCGGTCTCCTTCTTGATGGCGAACTGCTCCATCTTCATCCGGTCCACTTGTCGCCGCAGCGCATCGATCTCTTCAGGACTGGAGTCGATCTCCATGCGGAGTCGGCTGGCAGCCTCATCGATCAAGTCGATGGCCTTGTCGGGCAGCTGTCGGTTGGTGATGTAGCGATGGCTCAGCGACGCGGCAGCAACAAGAGCGCCATCGGTAATGCGCACCTTGTGATGCGCCTCGTAGCGCTCGCGCAAACCGCGCAGGATGGCGATGGTGTCCTCCACCGATGGCTCGCCCACATACACCTGCTGGAAGCGACGCTCCAGCGCCGGGTCCTTCTCGATGCGCTCGCGGTACTCATCCAGCGTCGTGGCGCCAATCATGCGCAACTCGCCGCGGGCCAGCATCGGCTTGAGCATGTTGCCCGCATCCATGGCACCTTCACCACTCGCGCCGGCGCCGACGACCGTGTGCAGCTCGTCGATGAAGGTGATGATCTGGCCTTCGGCCTCCTTGATCTCCTTCAGCACGGCCTTGAGTCGTTCCTCGAATTCGCCGCGGTACTTGGCCCCGGCCACCATGGAACTGAGGTCGAGGCTGACGACGCGACGACCCTTCAGCGAGTCTGGCACGTCACCGGCGATCACGCGCTGCGCGAGGCCCTCGACGACGGCGGTCTTGCCGACGCCGGGCTCGCCAATGAGGACTGGGTTGTTCTTGGTGCGCCGGGCGAGGACCTGCACGACGCGGCGGATCTCCTGGTCGCGGCCGATCACCGGATCCAGCTTGCCCTCGCGAGCGCGCTCGGTGAGGTCGACGGAGTACTTGCTGAGGGCGGACTCGCCGCCTTCGGCCTCGGGGCTGGTGACGCGGCGATCGCCCCGTGCGCCTGCGAAGGCTTCTTCCAGTTTCTCTGTGGTCGCCCCTGCACCGACCAGCATCGTCTGTGCCTCAGACGGGATGGACGTCAGCGCAATGAGCAGGTGCTCGGTGGAGACGTAGGAGTCGCCCAGCTTGTCGGCGCGAATTTCCGCGTCGGCGAGTACCCGCGCGAAGGAACCGGACAGTTGCGGTTGGGCTACCGAGCTGCCTTGGCTGGAGGGCAGCTTGCTGATGGCAGCCTGGGCGCGCTGGTCAATCTGGGCCGGGTCGACACCAACAGATTCCAGTAGTGGCCCCACTGAGTTCTCGGGGACCATCAGCAAGGCATGCAGTAGGTGGACGGGCTCAACCGAGGGATTGCCGGCCGCCAATGCGTTGCGGACGGCGGCCGAGACCGCGTCCCGGCTCATCGTGGTGAGCTTCTCGGTGTCCATGTGCTTCTCCTCCGGATCGGGACTGGTATGCGCCCGCGGGGGCGGGCCGCTGCGAGGCTGTGGCGCCAGGGCTCTCGGGCGGGCCGTCAGCGACTGTACCGGCAGACCCAGCAGGAAACCCTGACGCACTTCGATGGTGGGCATCGGTGCGGCTCCGGGTCAAGCGCTTCGGCAGCATTTGGGGGGTTGGCCCTCACTGCAGTGGGGGACGACGCCCATGTGCGACCAGATCTATGGATTCGGGCCGTCCTCGTCGGCGATCCTTGCTGCATGGACAGGAAGGACTGTATGGCCAGGAAGGAACAGAGGCTCACCCTCACCTCGTCCATCCGTTCGCTCGGCCCGTCCGGACGCCGCGATCTCGGCGTCGGCGACCAGCTTGGCGGCCCTGGCCCGTGCCTCGGACAGCGTCGCGCGCGCCTGGTCGTTCGCGGACCCTTGGCCAGCGAGGACAGGCTCTCCAACTGGGCGACGATGGCCTGCTTGTGCTGGCTGCATCGGCTGCGGCGGGTCACCCAGCCCACAAGGGGGGCGCACTGAGGCAGTGGGGATCGTCTCGGCCACTTTGGGTGTCGCCAACCATCGACTACAACCCCGAAGTCGGGAACAGTAGATGACGTGGGAGCGCACCGGCCACGCCAGCGCTTCTCGATGATCTTTCATAGTTCGCAACAAAGGAGGAGAACAACCATGGCACGTTCAGTCGGTATCGATCTGGGCACCACCAACTCTTGCGTCGCCGTCCTCGAAGGCGGCGAGCCCACCGTCATCCCCAACGCCGAAGGCTCCCGCACGACGCCGTCGGTGGTCGCGTTCGCCAGGGGTGGAGAGGTGCTGGTCGGCGAGGTCGCAAAGCGCCAGGCCGTCACGAACGCCGATCGCACCATCCGATCGGTCAAGCGCCATATGGGCACCGATTGGTCAGTCAGCATCGACGGCAAGAAGTACACGCCGCAGGAAATTAGCGCCCGCGTCCTGCAGAAGCTTAAGCGGGACGCCGAAGCTTACCTGGGTGAGCCCGTCACGAACGCTGTCATCACTGTGCCGGCGTACTTCAGCGATGCTGAGCGTCAAGCCACCAAGGAGGCCGGCGAAATTGCGGGTCTGACCGTCGACCGCATCATCAACGAGCCCACCGCGGCGGCGTTGGCGTACGGCCTCGACAAGGGCGACAAGGAGCAGAGCGTCCTCGTCTTCGACCTCGGCGGTGGCACGTTCGACGTTTCGCTGCTGGACATCTCCGACGGTGTCTTCGAAGTCAAGGCCACCAAGGGCGACAACCGTCTGGGCGGCGACGACTGGGATCAGCGGATTGTCGATTGGCTGGTGACGCAGTTCAAGAACGCCAACGGTATCGACCTGAGCGCGGACAAGATGGCCAAGCAACGTCTGCAGGAGGCCGCCGAGCGCGCCAAGATCGAGTTGAGCTCGGCGCAGGAGACCCAGATCAACTTGCCGTACATCACGGCCGGCGCGGCGGGTCCGCTGCACCTGGACGCCAAGCTGACGCGCGCCGAGTTCCAGCGCATGACGAAGGATCTGCTGGACCGCTGCAAGGCTCCCTTCCAGGCCGTCATCAACGACGCCCACACCTCGGTGGATAGGATCGACGAGGTCATTCTGGTGGGCGGTTCCACCCGTATGCCGGCTGTTGCCGAGCTGGTCAAGGAGTTGTCGGGCAAGGAACCGCACAAGGGTGTCAACCCCGACGAGGTTGTCGCTCTGGGTGCTTCGCTCCAGGCTGGTGTCCTCAAGGGTGAGGTCAAGGACGTCCTGCTGCTCGACGTCACCCCGCTGTCCCTCGGCATTGAAACCAAGGGCGGCGTGATGACGAAGATCATCGAGCGCAACACGACGATTCCGACCAAGCGGTCCGAGATCTTCACGACGGCCGAGGACAATCAGCCGTCGGTGATGGTGCAGGTGTACCAGGGTGAACGTGAGTTCGCCCGCGACAACAAGCCGCTGGGCAACTTCGAGCTGACCGGTCTGATGCCCGGCCCGCGCGGGGTTCCGCAGGTCGAGGTCACGTTCGACATCGACGCCAACGGCATCGTGCACGTGTCCGCCAAGGACAAGGCCACTGGCAAGGAGCAGTCGATGACCGTCACCGGCGGCTCGGCGCTTGGCAAGGACGACATCGACCGGATGGTGAAGGACGCCGAGACGCACGCCGAGGAGGACAAGAAGCGTCGTGAGGCCGTCGAGATGCGAAATCAGGCCGATGCCCTGGCGTTCCGCACTGAGCAACTACTCGCCGACAACGCCGCGACCATCGGCGACGACGTCAAGGCACCCGTCGTGGAGGCCCTGGACAAGTTGAAGGAGGCCCTGAAGGGCACCGGCAACGATGACCAGGTGAAGGCTCTGATGGAGGAGCTGAACGAAAAGACCTCAGTGATGGGGCAGGCAGTCTATGCAGCAAGCCAGGCACAGGCTCAGGGACCGGCATCGCCGAGTGAGCAGGAGACATCCTCCGACGATGACGTGGTCGACGCGGAGATCGTCGACGACAAGTGATGCGCCCGGTGGGGTCGCCTTGCGACCCCACCCATTCCGGCGATCACCACGCGATCGGCCCGTAGCGGCCCGCGTTGCGAGCCCTTCGCGTGGTCCTGAGCCCATCCACGGTGGCGCTGCCTGTCAGGTGCTGCCACGACAATCACCCACAGGAGGAAGTATGAGCACAGACGACGTGACCACCACGCCCACTCCGCAGCCAGCGGCCGACGAGGTGCTCGCTCCTGACGCGCAGCTCGAAGCGTTGCGTGATCAGGTCGCGCAGCTGGAGAGCCGCTTGGCGGAACGTACTGAGGACCTGCAGCGGCTGCAAGCCGAGTACATCAATTACAAGCGACGAGTCGACCGTGACCGGGACCTGGCGCGCCGCGCGGGAAAGGAACAGATTCTCACGGACCTTCTGCCCGCCTTGGATGCGATCCAGCTGGCAGACCAGCACGGCGAGCTGGATGGCCCCTTCAAGATGCTTGCCGACCAGATCTCCGCAGTGGCTGCTCGGCACGGCCTGAGCAGTTACGGCCAGGTCGGAGACCAATTCGACCCCACCCTGCATGAGGCATTGATGCAGCTGCCGATGTCTGGCGCCACCAAGACTTGTATCTCGCAAGTAATGCAGCCAGGTCACCGCATTCACGACAAGGTCCTCCGCCCTGCCCGCGTCGCAGTCAGCGAGCCGGACACACAACAAGCCGCCACCGAGTCCAGCACGCACGGAGATGAGGAGCGATGAGCGCACAGGATTGGGTTGACAGGGACTTTTACAAGGTACTGGGCGTGTCGAAGGACGCTACCGACAAGGACATCAAGAAGGCCTTCCGTAAGCTCGCTCGCCAGAACCATCCCGACCAGCACCCCGGCGACGCTGCTGCTGAGGCCCGGTTCAAGGAAATCTCGGAGGCAAACTCTGTCCTGTCCAACCCCGACTCGCGACGAGAGTACGACGAGATCCGCGAGATGGTCGCCAATGGCGGCTTCCGCTACGGCCCCGGCGCAGGATTTCCGGGAGCCGGTGGCCAGTACGCCTATGGAAACCCCGCCGGTGGCCCCTACACCTACAGCTATTCGACTGGTGGGTCTGCCGAGGACCTCTTTGGCCAAGGTGCGGGTTATGAGGACATCCTGGGCGGCTTGTTCGGCCAGGACGGTGCTGGCTTCAGCGGTGCTCGGCGGCCCAGCGGCCCTCGGAAGGGCGCTGACATCGAGGGGGAGGTGACCATCGGCTTCCTCGAAGCTGTCAAGGGCACCACCGTTTCGATGCAGCTGGTCTCTGAGGTGGCGTGCACGGCTTGCGGCGGCGCTGGCATCACCTCGGGAAACCCGCCACAGGTATGCGGCTCCTGCCACGGCACCGCACGGGTACGCCAAGCCAAGACCATGAAGGTGCGCATCCCGGCAAGCGTCGACGACGGCCAGACCATCCGAATCAAGGGCAAGGGCTCGGCCGGCCTAAACGGCGGCCCGGCGGGCGACCTGCTGGTCCGCGTTCATGTCACCCCGCACCCACTGTTCGGCCGCAAGGGACGAGATCTTACCGTGTCCGTGCCGGTCACCGTCGATGAACTCATCCTGGGCGCCGATATCGAGGTGCCCACCCTCGAAGGCGGACGAGTGAAGGTGCGTATCCCCGAATGCACCCCGAACCGGCGCACCCTGCGTGTGCGGGGCAAGGGCGTCACCACCAAGGCGGGAACCGGCGACCTGCTAGTCACCGTCGAGGTCGTCATGCCGACGTCGCTCAACGACCAGGCCAAGCAGGCAATGCGCGACTTCGCCCACGCCATGGACCAGACCAACCCCCGCGCTTCGATCCTTGGGAGGAACTGAGATGACCACCACCGACAACAGCGTTCATGACGGTGTGGTGTTCACCACCAGCCAGGTGGTGCTCCTGACCGGTCTGCACCCCCGCACGCTCGAAGCCTTCGAGCGCGCCGGCATCGTGAGCCCACGCCGCAGCGCCGCCGGCCAAGCGAGCTACGACCAGCACGACCTTGTGCGGCTGTGCCAAGCGCGGAACCTGGTTCAGCGCGCCGGGATGGACCTCGACGAAGTCCGACAGCTCTTCGCCTTGCAAGACCAGATCGAGCAGACCCGCCAACGCTTGGATCAGATGGTGACCGAGCTGTGGGAGATCTTGGACCGGACCGTACCCACCCCCAGTGGGCGAGTGTTCACCTCGGGCAGCGATGGCAGGGCATGGCCCGGACGTCAGACGATGACGGGGTGTCGGCGCCTGCAGCGCTAATCAGCCTGGCTGGCACAGCGCGCCACAGCCGCTACTCCATGTGACGTGCAATGTCGTGTTGTGCCTGCCGGCCGCATTTCACAAACTTTCGATACTCAACTGTGCGACCGGCCTCGAAGGCCTCATTCGTAGTCACCCAGGGCCGTTCACCACAGAGCCCGTATCACCGGCGGCCAACCTCACGACAGAGCCTCATGTGCCCGCCTTCGCAGCGTCCTCCGGCCGCGTGAGTTGGTAGTTGGTGGACGGTTCAGCGTCCCGATGGCAGCGCGAGTCGGAACCGTGACGCTCGCTGAACCGCCCCGGTGTGTCCGGAGACTCGGTTTGTTGACTCCTCAGCTTGCTGCTGCGGGTTGTTGCTGAGCGTAGTGGACCTGCTCGAGGACGGCCGGTGGCATGTCCCCGGCGTACTCGTTGAGCCGGCGGTGGTTGTACCAGTCGACCCACCGGGCGGTGGCGATCTCGACGGCGTCCACGTCCCGCCAGGGGCCTTGGCGGCGAATGACCTCGGTCTTGTAGAGCCCGTTGATGCTCTCGGCCAGCGCGTTGTCATAGCTCGAC
>WBZS01002617.1_pt1 | contig 10767 bp, 11 predicted proteins | sample 5204201 | NCBI WGS metagenome assembly WBZS01 (sample SAMN12344357, study PRJNA552823) | activated sludge metagenome | biome: Activated sludge suspended growth; feature: Nitrification reactor; material: Wastewater; isolation source: activated sludge from nitrification reactor of wastewater... | reverse complement strand
GAGGATCCCGGCGCCGTAGGCCTTGACCTCGCCGTGCTCGCGGATCACCCCGAACTCCATCGAGAACCAGAAGACGTCGGCGACGAACTTCAGGGCCGCATCGGTCTCCAACCGCACCGCCGAGCGACCCGCCGCCTCGGTGAGCCGGGCGAACCGGGGGGAGGCGAGCTGGTTGGCGTGCCCGATGACCTCGTGGATGATGTCCGGCTCGGGGGTGTACAGCGGGTGGGAGCCGTGCCGGAGGTACTGGGTGGAGTTGAACACCCGTCGGCCGAGGTCGGCGTAGAACGCCCGCAACGGGACCAGCCCGGGCGCCGCTGTGTACGACCACCCGGTGAGCGGCTCGAGCCGGGCGGTCACCTCACCCAGCTGCGGGACCCGGTCGTGCGGCAGGTGGAGCCGGGCCTTGGCCGCCAGGTACTCGCTGTGCGCGTACTTCTCGTGCTTGGGCGCCAACTGCTCGCTGGCCAGCTCCCAGATGCCGTGCTCGGCGGCGGTGTAGTCGATCGTCGGCACGGTGCCCGGGGCCGCGTTGATCGCCGCCGCGGCGATCGCCCCCCGGCGCGCCCGGTAGGCCTCGTCGTCCCGCCCGGGGTGGTTGTCGGCGAGGTGCACCTCGACCGTCCCGTCGACCGCCGTCGTCACCGGCGAATACAACTGCCCGTCGTCGAACATCGACCCCACCTCCTCGTGCGAGCGTTTCGCCAAGGGAAGCAGAGGACCGGCCCCGATGAAAGGGTTGTGCGACACGCTGGTCACGGAAGCCACCCATTGCCCACCGAGTCCCCCGAAACCCTGCACACATTGCGTATGCCGCGCCCTCGCCGTCGCACGAACCGGGGCCCGCCGTTCGGCGCGCCAAGCGGCGCGTCCACGGCATACGCTCCCCGCTCACCTTGCCCACCGCCCGGGCGACTTGGAAGGCTGGCCGGGACCACTCGACGATGAGGAGCCCACCCGTGTCCGACGACAACCTGAGCAGCCACCTCGACCGCGCCACCCTCGAGCCGGACCCGGCGTTCGCTGCGGCGGCCAACGGCACGGCGGCCATGTATGCCGAGGCCGCGGCCGACCACGAGGGCTTCTGGGCGCGTCAGGCCCGGGAGCGGATCACCTGGAGCAAGGACTTCGACACGACGCTGGACTGGAGTGACGCCCCGTTCGCGAAGTGGTTCGTCGGCGGTGAGCTCAACGTCGCCCACAACTGCGTCGACCGGCACGTCGAGGCCGGCCGCGGGGACCGGGTGGCGATCCATTTCGAGGGCGACCAGGGCGACACCCGCACGATCACGTATGCCGACCTGCAGCGGGAGGTCAACAAGACCGCCAACGCACTCGCCGAGTTGGGCGTGGCCACCGGGGACCGGGTCGCGATCTACATGCCGATGATCCCCGAGACCGTCTTCACGATGCTCGCCTGTGCCCGGCTCGGCGCCCCGCACTCGGTGATCTTCGGCGGCTTCTCGGCCGAAGCCCTGCACACCCGGATCGCCGACGCCGACGCCAAGCTCGTCGTGACCACCGACGGGCAGTGGCGGCGCGGCAAGCCGGCCCCGCTCAAGGCCGCCGTCGACGAGGCCGTCGACCACGGCGGTGAGGTGTCCCCGGTGCAGAAGGTCCTGGTCGTCAAGCGCACCGGCACCGAGGTCACGTGGATCGAGGGCCGCGACATCTGGTGGGACGACCTGGTGCCGCGCCAGTCGGATCAGCACCAGGCCCAGCCGATGGACAGCGAGCACCCGCTCTTCATCCTCTACACCTCGGGCACGACGGGGAAGCCGAAGGGGATCTTCCACACCACCGGCGGCTACCTGACCCAGGCGGCCTACACGAACGCCGTCGTCCACGACCTGCACGCCGACACCGACGTCTACTGGTGCACCGCCGACGTCGGCTGGGTGACCGGCCACTCGTACATCGTCTACGGGCCGCTGGCCAACGGCGCGACCCAGGTCCTCTACGAGGGCACCCCCGACACCCCGCACCAGGGCCGCTGGTGGGAGATCGTCCAGAAGTACGGCGTGACCATCCTCTACACGGCACCGACGGCGATCCGGACCTTCATGAAGTGGGGGGCCGACATCCCGGCGGGGTTCGACCTCTCGACGATCCGGGTGCTCGGCTCGGTCGGGGAGCCGATCAACCCCGAGGCCTGGCTCTGGTATCGCAAGCACATCGGCGGCGACAAGGCCCCGATCGTCGACACCTGGTGGCAGACCGAGACCGGCGGCATCATGATCAGCCCGCTGCCCGGGGTCACCACGCTGGAGCCCGGCTCGGCCCAGCGCCCGATCCCCGGCATCGCCGCCGAAATCCTCGACGACGAGGGCCAGCCCTTCCACGAGGCCGACAAGGTCGGCTACCTGGTGCTCACAAAGCCGTGGCCGGCGATGCTCCGCGGCATCTGGGGCGACCCCCAGCGCTACCAGGACACCTACTGGAGTCGGTTCGGGCCGGAGTACTACTTCGCCGGGGACGGCGCGAAGTATGACGAGCGCGGCAACATCTGGCTGCTCGGCCGGGTCGACGACGTCATGAACGTCTCCGGGCACCGCCTGTCGACGGCCGAGATCGAGTCGGCCCTGGTCTCGCACCCGATGGTCGCCGAGGCGGCGGTCGTCGGCGCCAACGACGAGATGACCGGTCAGGCCGTCGTCGCGTTCGTCATCCTGCGCGGGGACGCGACCAACGAGGGTGAGGCGACCGTCCAGGAACTGCGCAACCACGTCGCCAAGGAGATCGGTCCGATCGCCAAGCCGCGCCAGATCATGATCGTCTCCGAGCTGCCCAAGACGCGCTCGGGCAAGATCATGCGCCGCCTGCTCAAGGACGTCGCCGAGGGCCGCGAGATCGGGGACGCGACGACGCTCGCCGACGCCAACGTGATGAACCTGATCAAGGAGACCCTGGCCCCGCCCCACTGACCGGCCGTCCCGGCATACAACCTCTCCCAGTGCCACTTTGCATACTGGAGTGCCACCTACGAACTGGCACTCCAGTATCCAGACCGGCACTGGGAGAGGTTGTATGCCGGGATCGGGCCGCTGATCGGGGAGCGGAGTGGATAAGGTCGGCAGTACAGGTCCCGCTCACCCGCCTCGCAGGACTCCGCACGGCCCGCAAGCCTTCCGTCCCGAAAGTGACCGCGATGTCCGAGAACCCGACCCCACCGCCGGCCCCGTTGGCCCCGCAGGCGCGCACGATCGGTCAGCTCGTCGTGAGTGCCTCCGACGAGATCAAGGGGCTCGTCGAGGACCACATCGCCTTGGCGAAGGCCGAGGTCACGCAGGGCGCCAAGATCATGGGCAAGGGCGCGGCCCTGCTCGGCGGCGCGGCCTTCCTCGGCCTGCTCGGCCTGATCTTCCTCTTCCACTCCCTGGCCCGGGTCCTGGCGATCTGGCTGCCGGTGTGGGCCGGCTACCTGATCATCACCGGCGTCCTGTTCCTGGTCGCCGCGATCCTGGGGATGGTCGGCGCCAAGGCCCTCAAGAAGGCGAAGCCGGTGCCGGAGAAGGCGATCGCCTCCGCCCAGCACACGGTCGCCGACCTCAAGTCCCTCATCTGAGCCCTCCCGTGCCACCCCGACCGGGTCGGGTGGTCACGAGTTCAGGCAGGGCCCGGTGTCCTGCGGCGCGTTGCTGACCCGACCCTGGTCCAGGTCACCGGCGACCTCCGCCACGGTCATCGCATACCCCGTCGCCGCGTCGTCGAGTGAGCGCGCGAACACCACGCCGGCCACCTGCCCCCGGTCATCGAGCAGTGGACCGCCCGAGTTGCCCGGTTGCACGACCGCCCGCACCGAGTAGATGTCCCGGGTCACCGCCCCCTGACCGTAGATGTCGCGGCCGGTCGCGACGAGTTGGCCGCGCACCCGGGCCGGCGACACGGCATACGGACCGCCGAGGGGAAACCCGAGGATGGCCGCGTCCGCGCCCTGGGCCAGGATCCCGCCCAACGGCAGCGCCGGCGCGCTCAGGCCGGGCACCACCAGCACGGCAAGGTCCCGCCGCGGGTCGAAGACGACGACCTGCGCGCTCAGCGTCGTGCCGGTGACATCGGTGACCTGGGACATCCGCGTCCCGGCGACGACGTGCGCGTTGGTGACGACCCGCTCCGGCGCGAGCACCCAGCCGGTGCCCTCGACGAGGTTGCGGCAGCCGGTGGCCTCCCCCTCGATGCGCACGACCGACCGCCCGGCCGCCGCCACCGCCGGGGAGAGCGCCAGCTCCTGGGACGGGGCGGCGACCGAGGTGATCGGTTCCCGGGCCAGGGCGTCGAAGACCTGCGGGAACCCCTGAGCGGCGAATTCGCTCCGCAGCCCGGCGAGCAGGCCGCCGACCCGGGCCGGCACGAGCGAGTCGATCCCGGACAACACCGCGGAGCGCCCGAGCGCCGCCGCAACCGGGGCCGGGGCCGCCGGGCGGACCGCCCCGGCGACGAACCACACGACGAACGCGGTCGTCACCAGCACCGCCAGGGCGCCGGCCCAGGAGTCCACCGCGCGGGACCCGGCCGTGCGCACCTCACCTCGGAGTCGTTCGCCGACCTTCGCCCCGGCCCACTGGCCGAGATTGGCGCAGGCGAAGACGAAGAGCACGATGAGCAGCAGGCGGAGCACCGATTCCGCGGCGACCGCCGACGATCCGGCCATCGGGGCGACGCCGACCAGCCGTTCGATCCGCGGCACGATCCACAACCCGCCCAGCGCCCCGGCGACGAAGCCCACGAGCGAGGACAGCGACAGCACGAAGCCGCGCCGGTAGCCGGACACCGCATATCCGACGAGGACCCCGAGGACGAGGAGGTCGACGATCAGCGCGAGGGCACCGGTCATGACGCGCCCCCGCTCAGCGCCGCATCCAGGGCGAGGCGTGCCGATCGGAGAGCTGCTGCTCGCGGCCCTCGTCCCACGGCGTCGCCAGGCCCGAGACGTCGAGGACGACCGAGAGCAGCATGGCGGTGAACCCCCAGACGTAGAGCTCGCCGACCTCGAACCCCGGCCCGCGGTACCCCAGCGGGTGCGTCACCGTGAACCGGTTGTCCGGGTTGACCAGGTCGACGACCGGCACCTTGGCCGCGAGCGCGACCTCGGCCGGGTCCACGGCATACACGTCGGTCGGCCTCGGCCACCAGGCCAGGACCGGCGTCACCGCGCTCTGGCTCGGGGTGAGGTAGAGCGGTGGAGTCGAGGTCACCACCTCGATGCCGGCCGGGTCGATCCCGACCTCCTCCTGGGCTTCGCGCAGGGCGGCCCCCACCGGGGTCTCCCCCTCGTCGAGGTTCCCGCCGGGGAAGGACACCTGGCCCGGATGGCTGCGCAAGGTGTGGGCCCGTTCGGTGAGGACGACCTCCTCGCCGCGCTCGCCGGGACCGAAGAGCATGAGCACCGCCGACCGCCGTCGGGTGCCCGGTGGTGGGCGGAACCGTTGGAACCATTCGTGATCGGTCGCCTCGAGGGCTCCCACCGCATCCATCCAGGCCGGGCGCGGGGCGCCGGGAGGAGAGGGCGGGTATGCCGGGGGCTCGCCGTCGCGGCTCATCGCGCCCTCCGGCGCGGGCGCCAGTCCGGCAGGGGTCCCGGCGGCGGGTCCGGCAGGACGGCCCCGGGGGCGAGTTCGTAACTGAGCAGGCGAAGCGCCGTGGCCGGGTCGGTCTCGCCCTCGCCATACGAGGGGCACCACTGGGCGACCGGGCAGGCGCCGCAGGCCGGGCGTCGGGCATGACAGGTGCGGCGCCCGTGGAAGATCACGACGTGACTGAGCGGGGTCCAGTCCTTGCGCGGGAACAGCTCGGCGAGCTCGTGCTCGACCTTGACCGGGTCGGTCTCCTGCGTCCAGCCGAACCGGCGGACGAGCCGCCCGACATGGGTGTCGACGGTGATGCCGGGCAGCCCGAACGCATCGCCGAGCACGACGTTGGCGGTCTTGCGGCCGACGCCGTGGAGGGTGACGAGGTCGGCGAGCCGGTTCGGGACCTGCCCGTCGAAGCGCTCGACGAGGTCGGCGGCGAGTCGCCGCACCGACTCGGTCTTGGCCCGGAAGAAGCCGGTCGGAGTGAGGATCGCCTCCATCTCGGCGCGGTCGGCGCCGGCCAACGCCGCCGCATCGGGCCACCGGCCGAAGAGGGCGGGCGTCACCTTGTTGACCGCCACATCCGTGGTCTGCGCGGACAGGACCGTGGCGACGAGCAACTGGAGGGGAGTCTCGAAGTCCAGCTCGCAGTGGGCGTAGGGATAGCGCTCGACCAGGGCTCGGAACATCCGTCGTGCCCGTCGCGTGCGGGCCATCGGTGTCTCGGCCACGACCTGATCGGGAGTGAAGGGCACCCGGCCAGCGTAGGCCCATGGCACACTGTGGCCCGTGGATCACGACGTCGTCCGTCGAGCGCCCCTCTTCGCCGGGCTCGACCAAGAAGCCGCTCAGCAGCTGATCGCCCAGATGACGAACACGCACATGGAGCGTGGCGACATCCTCTTTCACGAGGGGGATCCGGGCGACCGGCTCTATGTCATCGCCGAGGGCAAGGTCAAGCTCGGCCGGACGAGCCCCGACGGACGGGAAAACCTCCTCGCGATCCTGGGCCCGGGCGAGATGTTCGGGGAGTTGAGCCTGTTCGATCCCGGCCCCCGGACCGCGACGGCGACCGCGGTGGCCGAGACGCAGGTCGTGGCCCTGTCGACCGAGCAGCTGCGCGAGTATCTGCAGACCCGTCCCGCCGCCGCCCTGACCCTGCTCGCGGCCCTGGCCCGGCGGCTGCGGCGCACCAACGAATCGCTCGCCGACCTCGTCTTCACCGACGTCCCCGGTCGCGTGGCCAAGGCCCTGCTCGACCTGGCGCACCGGTTCGGCCGGCCGGTCGAGGACGGTGTCATGGTCAGCCACGACCTGACCCAGGAGGAGCTGGCCCAGCTCGTGGGCGCCTCCCGGGAGACCGTGAACAAGGCCCTGGCGGACTTCGCGACCCGCGGCTGGCTCAAGCTCGAGGCCCGGGCCGTGCTGCTCCAGGACGTCGAACGCCTCAAGCGCCGCGCCCGCTGAGCCGTCCCAGATAGTCCAGCTGCGCCCGGATCGACATCCGGGCCGCCGGCCACACGCTCTCCGGCACCCCGGCATACACCCGGGTGAGGACTCCCTCCACGGGGTCGGGCTCACCGGCCGCCCCGTCGGCGAGCGCCTGGCGGACCTGGTCGAGACGTTCGGCCCGATGCGTCCGGTAGAAGGCGATCATGTCGGCCGCATCAGGGACGAACGGGCCGTGCCCGGGCATGATCGAAGTCACCTCCCCAGCGCCGGTCAGGGCCGCGATCGCCGCCAACGAGGCCAGGTATGCCGTGAGCTCGCCATCCGGGTGCGCGACCACCGTCGTGCCCCGTCCGAGGACGGTGTCACCGGTGAGCAGCGCGTGGTCGGCGGGGAGCGCGAAGGAGATCGAGTCGGCGGTGTGACCGGGGGTGGCCACGACCCGGAGCTCGAGGTCGCCGGCGCGGAGCACGTCACCGTCGGTGAGGTCGTCGTGGCCCCGGCCGACCGCTCGGACGGTGCTACCGGTGAGCTCGGCGAATCGGGGCGCGGCCTCCGCATGGTCGTGGTGGCCGTGGGTCAGGACGGTCTGGGTGACCCGGGCGCCGCGCTCGGCGACGTGGGCCAGGACGCGCTGGAGGTGTGCCTCGTCGAGTGGACCCGGGTCGAGGACCATCGCCTCGGTGCCGCCGGGTTCGAGCAGGATCCAGGTGTTGGTGCCATCGAGAGTCATCGGACCGGGGTTCGGAGCCAGGACGCAGTGGGCCCGGGCCGTGATCTGCCCACCGGACCAGGGCATCAGGGTCGACGAAGGCGGCTGCGCGCTCATGGCCCAACCCTGCCACGACCACGCGATCCGATGCCCCGGCCGCCCCGCCAGGCTGGTCATGCTGGTCAGGCTGGTCAGAGGCGCCACACGAGCGGATCGACGAACCTGGCGTCACAAATGGGGGGCGGAAGGCCCCGGCCACCCCCAGACCGACGAACCTGGCGTCACAAATCGGGGGCGGAAGGCCCCGGCCACCCCCAGACCGACGAACCTGGCGTCACAAATCGGGGGCGGAGGGCCCCGGCCACCCCCAGACCGACGAACCTGGCGTCACAAATGGGGGGAGCGAGGGCTCGGGCGAGGTCAGGGCAGGTCGGAGTGCAGGGCGTACCCGGCGGGCGTCTCGACCAGTCGGGGCTCGACGAGGGCCAGGTTCGGTTCGTCGGCCAGGAACTCCGCCACCGACCCGAAGGCGCCGAACTGTTCCAGGGCCACGATCGTCGGGGGCATCAGCCGCAGGCGCCCGGCCCGCCCCGCCGCGAGCAGCACCTCCGCCCGCCCCCAGTGGTCACTCGTGGTCTCCCGCGTCGCCCCCACGGCCACCTGGCCGGCCGGCATCCGGGCGGCGAAGAACCACGTGTCGTAACGACGCGGTTCCATCACCGGCGTCAACCACCGGGCCCGCGGCCGCAGCGCCGAGGCGGGCAACCGCACCCCGCACTCCTCCTGCACTTCGCGCAACGCCGCACCGATCACGGCCCGAGCCAGCTCGCGGTCCACCCCCATCCGCTCGACGAGCCCGCGCAGCACGTCCTCGTCGACGGTCGCGTCGGCATCCGCGGCATCCACCCGACCGCCGGGAAAGACGACCATGGCCGGGGCGAACGCCATCGTCGCGGCCCGCTCCTGGACGAACACCTCCGGCCCGAGGTCGGTGTCCCGGACGAGCATCACGGTGGCCGCCGCTCGGGGTTCGGCCACCGGCGACCCGGCCTCCAGCCAGCGCCTCACGAAGGCATCGAAGCGGTCACCACGCTCGGCGTCGAAGACCCGGCCGGCCGGCATACCCGACGGCAGACCCCACGCCTCCGCAGCCATCGGCGACGACCCGGCCGACCCGCCCGACCCGGCCGACCCCTCTGACCCGTCAGTCACGGACGTGGACGACGACCTCGACCTCGACCGGCGCATCGAGCGGCAGGGCCACGACTCCCACGGCCGAGCGGGCGTGCACGCCCGCGTCCCCGAAGGCCTTGACGAGCAACTCGCTCGCGCCGTTGACCACGCCCGGTTGCCCGGTGAAGGACGGGTCGGACGCCACGAACCCGACGACCTTGACCACCCGTTCGACCCGGTCGAGGTCCCCGATCACACCCTTGATCGCGGCGATGGCGTTGAGCGCGCACGCCTGCGCCATCTCCTTGGCCGCCGCCGGGGACACCAGGCCCTCGCCGTCGCCGACCTTGCCGGTGGCCGCCATCGCCCCGGCAACCATCGGCAACTGACCCGAGGTGTAGACCCGGGACCCGTCGAGGACGGCGGGCACATAGGCGGCGACCGGCGGCACGACCTCGGGCACGCTCAGGCCGAGCTCGGCCAGGCGGTCTTCGACGGCCCCCATGTCAGGCCCCCTTCGGCCGCTTGAAGTAGGCCACGAGGCCCCCACCCGGACCTTCGACGATCTGCACGAGTTCCCACCCGTCGTCCCCGAAGTTGTCGAGGATCGCCTTGGTGTTGTGGATGATCACGGGCGCGGTCAGGTACTCCCACTTCTGCATGCGGCCACCCTATCCCTGCGAGAGTGGACGGCATGAGTGACGAACATCCGGTCCTGACGCGCACCGTGCGCCCGCCGGATCGCACCGTCGTCACCGGCCCGGGACAAACCGAGGTGTATGACGTGTGGGAGCCCTCCGCCCACCACGCCGGAGCGCCGACCCGGGGCACGACCCTCGCCCTGGTGCACGGCGGCTTCTGGCGGGCCGCGTACGACCGCACCCACCTCGCCCCATTGGCCGCGGCCCTGGCCGACGACGGCTTCCACGTCGCCAACCTCGAGTTCCCGAGGATCGGTATGCCGGGCGGCGGCTACCCCGGCACGGCCACCTCGGTCGCGGACCGGGTCGCCGCCCTGGCGCGCGACGAGCGCCTCCCCCGTCGAGTCCTGGCCGTGGGGCACTCCGCCGGTGGCCACCTCGTCCTCTGGCTGGCCTCCCAGGACGCCGGCGTGCGGCCCGCCGGTCTCGCCGGCGTCGTGGCCCTCGGCGCCGTGGCCGACCTGGCCGAGGCGGCCCGACTCGAGTTGAGCCACCACGCGGTCCGCGAGTTCCTGGGGGCCGGACCCGACGAGGACCGAGAGGCCTGGGCGGCCGCCGATCCGGGCCGCCTGCACCTGCGGGTGCCCGCCGTCCTGGTGAGCGGAGCGCGCGACGACATCGTCCCCGCGAGCGTGCCCACGGCATACGAGACCTCCCGCACCCCACACGAGTCGGTGACCTTCGTCGCGGTCGACGCCGACCACTTCGACCTGATCGACCCCGCGCACGCGGCCTACCTCACGCTGCTCGCGCACCTCGAGCGGCTCCGACTCGACCTACGCTGATCGGTATGCCGTCCCCGTCCCCCCAGCTCAGCCGCACCTTCGCCGAGGCGCGGCTGCACATCGTGACCGGCAAGGGAGGCACCGGCAAGACGACGGTGGCCGCCGCCCTCGGCCTCGCCCTGGCCAGCCGCGGCAAGCGCGTGCTGCTCGCGGAAGTCGAAGGGCGACAAGGGATTTCGCAGACGTTCGACGTGCCACCGCTGGGCGACGAGGAGGTCCGACTGGTCGCCGATGCCAGCGGTGGCGAGCTGTGGGGGCTGTCGGTGGACGCCAAGGCCGCGCTCATGGAGTACCTGCAGACGTTCTACAAACTGGGTCGGGCCGGGGCCGCGCTCGAGAAGGTCGGGGCGATCGACTTCGCGACGACGATCGCCCCC
>WBZS01002616.1_pt1 | contig 10771 bp, 8 predicted proteins | sample 5204201 | NCBI WGS metagenome assembly WBZS01 (sample SAMN12344357, study PRJNA552823) | activated sludge metagenome | biome: Activated sludge suspended growth; feature: Nitrification reactor; material: Wastewater; isolation source: activated sludge from nitrification reactor of wastewater treatment... | reverse complement strand
GACGGTCGTAGCGCAGGCGCGGCAGCGTCGAGCGCACCCAGATCATGAAGATCAACGACACGATCGTCTTGCCCCAGAAGTACACGATGCCCAGCAGCGGCGCCTGCTCGACGAACGGGCCCTGCCAGCCGCCCAGGAACATGGTGGTGAAGATCGCGCTCACGCCGATCATCTTGACGTACTCGGCCATGAAGAACATCGCGAATTTCATGCCGCCGTATTCGGTATGGAAGCCCGCGGTGAGCTCCTGCTCGGCCTCGGGCATGTCGAACGGCGCGCGGTTGGTCTCGGCCAGGCCGGCGATGTAGAAGATCAGGGCCGCCAGCGGCTGAAGGGCCACGAACCAGATCGGTTTCTGCGCGGCGACGATGTCGCCCATGCTCATCGAGCCGGCCAGCATCAGCACGCCGATCATCGACAGTCCGAGCGGGATCTCGTAGGCGATCATCTGGGCCGAGGCGCGGAGCCCGCCGAGCGTCGCGTACTTGTTGTTGCTCGCCCAACCGCCCAGTGCCACGCCGTAGACCGCGATCGAGGTCACCGACAGGATGTACATCAAGCCGACGTTCAGGTCCGCGAGGCCGAGCGGCATCGGGCCCATCTCGGGCGTCCGCCACGGCACCATGATCGACGGGCCCCAAGGCACCACGGCCAGCACGACCAGCGCCGGCACGACCGTGATCATCGGCGCGAGGATGAAGACCCACTTGTCGGCGCCGATCGGCATGGTCTCTTCTTTGAAGATCAGCTTGATGCCGTCCGCCACCGGGAAGAGCAGGCCGAACGGGCCGCGCCGGTTCGGACCGATACGGGTCTGCAGCTTGGCCGCGACTTTGCGCTCGGCCCAGGTCATGTAGGCGAAGCCGGCCAGCATCACGACGATGCTGATGACCGACTTCACCACCCACTCAATCAACAGGGTCCAATCGATGGTCATGCCCGTCCTCGTTCCTTCACTCAGGCGGCGACCCGCGCGGCTTTCGACACCCGCGCGGCGGCGGGACCGACGGGCGTCGCGACGCCCAGCCCGGCCGGCAGCAGCAACACGCCCTCGGGCGCATCAGTCGTCACTTTGACCGGCACGATCAAGGCGCCGGTCTCGAGCGCCAGCTCGGCCTCATCGCCCTCGGCCAGGCCGATACGCGCGGCGTCCACAGGGTTGACGGCCACGTACGGGGCCGGGACACGCGGGTGCACCAGCGCCGACGGCGCGAACGTCGCGCCGCGGTCGTACAGTTTGGCGACCGGCAGCACGAGCAGGGCGCCGACCGCGTGCGCCAGCTTGGGCGCCTCGGCCCGCGCCGCTTGCGGCACGGTGCCGCGCTCGGCCGCCGAGGGCAGCGGCACGCCCAGGCCCTGCAGGTTGGTCGTCGAGGTGCCGCCGTAATACAGGTCGCGCCCGCCGACATCCGGCCACTGCGGCGCCACCTTGCTGACTGCGGCGTAATCCAGGCCGGCGAAGGCCGGCACGGTCTTGGCGATTTCGAGGAAGACCTGGGCCGGGAAGATCCCGAAGCGCGTGACGCCCATGGCCTTGCCCACTTGAGCCGCGATCTGACAATCGGGTCGCGCCGAGCCGGGCGCCGGCACAGCGGGGTAAAAGCGCTGGACGCGCCGCTCGCCGCTCGTGTACGTGCCCTCGCGCTCGGCCCAGGCCGCCGCCGGCAGCACGACGTCCGCGACTTTGGCGGTCTCGGTCAGGAAGAGCTCCTGCACGACCGTGAAGGGCGGCAGATCCTTCTTGCTGACCCGGCCGTCGCCGATCGGGTCGGTGGCCACGATCCAGGCCGCGCGCGCGTCGGCGAGCAGCGCCGGCGACGCCGGCATGGTCGCCAGGCCGAGCTCGGCCGCGCCCTGCGCGTTGGCCGTCGTCCACACGCCGATCAGGCCGTTGTTGGCGCGGCCGACGTGTTTGGTCTCGATCAAGAGGTTGGCGCAGGCCTGGGCCAGCGCCTGGGTGCCGGCGAAGTCGAGGCCCTCTCGCCCGAAGAAAACGAGCGCGTTCTCGGCCTGCGCAAACGCGGTGGCGTAATCGCTCGAGCCTTCAAGCAGCATGCCGGCCACGGTCGAGACCGCGTTGCCGACGTCGTAGCGCACGATGTGTCTGGCGCGTCGATCGGTCTTGGTCGGGCGGGCGTTGGCCACGATCAGGGTGGCGCCGCGCTCGGCCGCGGCCTTGATCCGCAGCCACCACAGCGGGGCCTCTTCCTCGAGGTCGGTGGCGACGACCAAAATGGCCGTGCCCTTGCCGATCTGGCCGAGGTCGGTGCCCGCGCTCACGCCGACCACCGTGGTCAGGTCGCCGCCGGCGAGTTGGGCGTCGAGCAGGGCCTGGCCACCCACGCCCGTCACCGCCTGCTTGAAGGCGAACAGGTCTTCGTTGCTCAGCCGCCCGCCGGCCAGACCGACCAGCGATGAGCCGGCGGCCTTGAGGGTCTCGGCGACGCGCGTAAGCGCCTCGTCCCAGCTGGCCTCGACCAGCTTGCCGTCCTTGCGCACCAACGGCGCCGTCAGGCGCGCCGGCGACTCGACGAAGTGGTAGCCGAAGCGGCCCTTGTCGCAGATCCAGATCTCGTTGACCTGTTCGTTCTGACGCGGCTGAACGCGCTTGATGACGGGTTTGCCGCCGCTCTTGGCCTCGCGCCGGGTGCTGAAGCTGGTGTTGCAGCCGACCGGGCAGTGGTTGCAGATCGAGGCCGATGTGGTCAACTCCCACGGCCGGGCGCCGAAGCGGAAGTCCGCCGTGGTGAGCGCGCCGACGGGGCAGATGTCGGTGGTGTTGCCCGAGAACTTGCTGTCGAAACCGGGCTCGCTGAAGGTCGCGATCTCGAGTTTGCGACCGCGCTGGTAGAACCCGAGCACATGATCGTCGGCGATCTCGTCGCAGAAGCGCGTGCAGCGCGCGCACTGGATGCAGCGCTCGCGGTCAAGGAAGACCAGGGCGTCGTCGGGCCCGCCGAGCGGAACGTGCTTGTCGTTCTTCTGCTTTTCGTCGAACAGAAAGCGGCTCTTGCCGGGCCCATGGCGCACGGTCAGGTTCTGCAGCGGGCACTCGCCGCCTTTGTCGCAGACCGGGCAATCGAGCGGGTGCGAGGTCAGCAGAAACTCGAGGATGTCGTCGCGCGCATCCGTGACCTTCTGGCTGGCGCCGACCACGACCATGCCCGGCTCGACCGGCGTGGTGCATGCGGTTTCGAGCTTGGGGCCGTAACCGATCTTGGGCTGGCCGGCGTCGTCGAGCACGACCTGACCGGTGGCCCGGTCCTTCATGATGCGACCGACCTCGACCAGACACATCCGGCACATGCCCACCGGCTTGAGCTTCGGGTGATAGCAGAAGACCGGGATGTCGTTGTCGATGCGCTTGGCGGCGTCGACAATCAACGTGCCCTTCGGCACCGAGACCGAAACACCGTCGATCGTGAGAGTAACTTGGTCGGCCATAAGATTTCTGATTGTCGATTGTGGATTTCTGATTGCTGATTGGCATTCAATCAGCAATCAGAAATCCACAATCAGCAATACCTAGTCTCCAGCAGTGGGCACGGCTTTTTTGGGAGCCGGCTTGGGCGCCGCCGGGTCCTGGGTGTGGGCGTCGAAGTCGGCCCGGAAGGTCTTGAGCGATGCCAGCACCGGCGTCACCGAGAATTCGCCCAGCGGGCACAGGCACTTGTTTTGGATCTGGCTCGCGACGTTCTGGAGCAGATCGACGTCGGCCTTGGCCGCGCCGCCCTTGTTGATGCGCTCGAGGATGCTGAGCATCCAGAACGTGCCTTCGCGGCAGGGCGTGCACTTGCCGCAACTCTCATGCTTGAAGAAGCGCGTGGTCTTCAGGATCACCCACGAGAGGTCGACGGTCTCGTCGAGCACGATCACCGAGGCCGAGCCGAGCATCGCGCCCTTGGCCGCCACCGACTCGTAGTCGAGCGGTGTGTCGAGCAGGGCGTCGTCGACCTTGAGCACCACCGACGAAGCGCCCGAGAGCATCACGGCCTTGAAGCCCTTGCCGTCGCGGATGCCGCCGCCGTGGGTGTAGATCAACTCGCGCAGGGTGACGCCGAGCGGCAGCTCATACGTCCCTGGCTTCTGGATGTGCCCGGAGAGGCAGAACAGCTTGGTGCCCGGGCTCTTCTCGGTGCCGTTCTGGCGATACGCCGCGGCGCCGTTCTCCACAATGAAGGGCACGTTGGTGAGCGTCTCGGCGTTGTTGACGACCGTGGGCTTGGCGTACAGGCCCTTGTCGGCCGGGAAGGGCGGGCGCAGTCGGGGCTGGCCGAGCTTGCCCTCGATGCTCTCGAGCAGCGCGCTCTCCTCGCCGCAGATGTAGGCGCCCGCGCCGCGGTGATGATAGAAGTCCAGCTTGAAGTCGGTGCCGAACAGCTTCTCGCCCAGAAGACCGCGCTGATAGAGCTGGGCCACGCACGCCTCGAGCCCGGAGACCACGTCCCAGTACTCGCCGCGGACGTAGTTGTAGATCGTGTTGGCCTGCGAAGCGTAAGCCGTGATCATCGCGCCTTCCAGGAACTGGAAGGGGTTGTTGGTCAGGATCTCGCGGTCCTTGAACGTCCCGGGCTCCGACTCGTCGGAGTTGACCACGACATAGCGCGGGAACGAGTCCTTGGTCAGGAAGCTCCACTTCATGCCGGCCGGGAAGCCGGCGCCGCCGCGCCCGCGCAGCCCCGAGTTCTTCACCTCGTCGATCACCTGCTGCGGCGTCATCGTGGTGACGGCCTTCTTGAAGGCCTCGAACCCGCCGTGCGCCAGATACACGTCGAGGTCGCGCAGATTCTCGATGTCGCGGTGACGGAATAAGATGTGTTTGCCCTGATCCATAACACCCCGAGACACTGCTGATGGTTGATTGCTGATTGCTGATTGGCTTTCCGGCCACAATCAGCATCAGCAATCAACCATCAGCAATCACTTGCCCTTGAGTTGCTCCAAAATACCCACTGCCTCATCCACCGTCATCGCCGCGCCGGGCTTGCTCTCGTGGAAGTGGATGCCGGTGGAGTCCTGCACCTGGAAGCACGGCGCCTTGTCGCAGGCGCCGATGCACATGACGTGTTCGACCGTGAACTCGCCGTCGGCCGTGGTCTCGTCCCACTTCTTGAGGTTCAGGCGCGCCAGGAACTCGGCCGCCCAGGCGTCGGCGCCGCGCAACGCGCACGGCAGGTCGGTGCAGATCTGCACCCGGCGTCTGCCGGCGGCGTGGTCGTGATACAGCGAGTAAAAGCCGACGACACCGGCCACGTCGGTGGGCGCCACGCCCGTGATCGCGCCGACTTCGTCGATGGCTTCTTTCGAGATGTGGCCGTACTCGCTCTGCGCCAGGTACAACAGCGGCATCACCGCCGAGCGTCGGCGCTCCGCCGGATAACGGTTGAGGATCTCGGAAATCTCCGAAGCGTACTTGTCTGTGAGCATGGGTTACCGGTCCACGTCCCCGAGCACGATGTCGATGCTGCCGACCACGGCGACCACGTCGGCGATGAAGTGGCCCTTGGTCATCAGCGGCAGCGCCTGCAGATTGACGAACGACGGCGTGCGGAAGTGCACGCGATGCGGCTTGGGCCCGCCGTTGCCGGCCAGGAACACGCCCAGTTCGCCGCGCGGCGACTCGGTCGACACGTACACCTGTCCGACCGGCGCCGAGTACCCCTCGGTCCACAGCTTGAAGTGGTGGATCAGGGCTTCCATGCTACGGCCGAGCTCGGCGCGCGGCGGCGGCACGACCTTGCGATCATCCGAAGTGAACGGCGCGCCGGCCAGCTTCTTGAGCCGGTCGATCGCCTGGCGCACGATCTTGAGCGACTCGCGCAGTTCGAGCATGCGCACCCAATAACGGTCGTACACGTCGCCATGCGTGCCGACGGGCACGTCGAAGGCGTAGGTCTCGTAGCCGGAATACGGCAGCAGCTTGCGGATGTCGAACGCCACGCCCGAACCGCGCAAAGACGCGCCGGTCAGGCCCCAATCCAGCGCGGTCTCGCCGCTGATCACGCCGATGCCCTGGGTGCGATCGATCCAGATCGGGTTGTTGCGCGTCATCGTCTCGTAGTCGTCCAGCTTGGCCGGCAGGTACTCGAGGAAGGCCTCGACCTTCTCGATGAAGGTGGGCGTGACGTCGCGCCACAGCCCGCCGGGGCGCATGTACGAGGTCATCATGCGCTGGCCCGAGATGTCCTCGAAGATCTCGAGGATGTGCTCGCGCTCGCGCACGCACCAGAACAGCATCGACTGGATGGCGATGTCGAGCGTGTGCGTGCCCAGCCAGATCAGGTGCGAGGCGATGCGCTGCAGCTCGGCCAGGATGACGCGGATGACCTGAGCCCGCTCGGGCACCGAAACCCCCATGAGCTTTTCAACCGCCAGACAGTAGGTCAGGTTGTTGCCCATGTTGTTGAGGTAGTCGAGCCGGTCGGTCATCACCAGGCCCTTGGTGAAGGTCTTGGCCTCCATGTTCTTCTCGATCCCGGTGTGCAGGAACCCGATATCGGGCACCGTGTTGACCAGGATCTCGCCGTCGAGCTCGACGATCAGACGCAGCACGCCGTGGGTCGACGGGTGCTGCGGTCCCATGTTGAGCACCATCGTCTCGCCGGTTTCGGCCCGCGGCGAAAAGAGATGCTTGAGCTCGTCGAGCGTGGCTTCAAGAAGTTGAGGATTATTCGTCATCGAGATCTTTCGCCCAACCGCGTCGAGCGGCCACAAGGGCCGCCCCCACTGGCCGCCGCTACGACTTCGCGTACGGCTTCTTCTTATCGATCGCGTCGTAGTTGAACGTGAACTGGACTTCTTCGTAGCCCAACGGATAGTCTTTGCGCAGCGGGTGGCCTTCCCAGTCGCTGGGCATCAGGATCCGGCGCAGATCGGGATGACCGGTGAAGCCGATGCCGAACATGTCGAACAGCTCGCGCTCCTGCCAGCCGGCCGCCGGGTAGACCGACGTGCAACTCGCCAGGGTCGGCGTCTCGCCGCCCACGGCGGTTTTGACGCGCAGATTGAGCGGCTCGAGCAGGTTGCGGATCTGGTAGCACACCTTGAACCGCGGCTCGGTCGGGTAATCGTCGTAGGCCGTCAGATCCGCCAGAAAACGGAAGTTCAGCGCCGGGGTCTCGCGCAGGTGCTTGAGCACCTCGACGACCTGCGCCGGGGCCACGACGACCGTGGTCTCACCCTGAAAGGTCTCGACCGCCTCGATCGCGTCGCCGAACCTGGCTTTGAGCGCCGTGAGTGTCTGATCAAGTGAAGCCATAGTTACGCCCAGGTCGTGAGCTTTTCCTTCTTGACCTTTTCGTGCAGCGTCAGCACGCCGTTGATCAAGGCTTCAGGGCGCGGCGGGCAGCCGGCCACATACACGTCGACGGGCACGACTTCGTCGACGCCCTGCACGATCGCGTAGTTGTTGAAGATGCCGCCGCACGAGGCGCAATCGCCCATGGCGATGACCCACTTGGGCTCCGGCATCTGGTCGTAGAGGCGGCGCACGACGGGCGCCATCTTGCGCGTGACGCGGCCGGCCACGATCATCAGGTCCGACTGACGAGGCGAGGCGCGCATGAGCTCCATGCCGAAGCGCGACATGTCGTTCTGCGGCGCCGAGATCGCGCCGATCATCTCGATCGCGCAGCAGGCGAGGCCGAAGAGCATCGGCCACATCGAGCCGGTGCGGCCCCAGTTGACGGCCTGCTCCAGCGACATCGTCACCACACCCATATTGCCGAGCTTTTGTTCAAGACCCATAGATCGCTACCTCAGCTTGCTGCTGCGAGAGCCAGGCCTCGCCTCAACAGCCTCACCCGTCGCCCTGTTGCGCGGCGACCTTGCCCGCAAAGGGCCCGACCCGGCTTCAACGCATCACACGTGTCGTACAGGCGACGCAGGCGTCGCCTGGTGCCCGCGCTCTATTCCCACTCGAACGCGCCCTTCCTCCAGGCCCAGACATAGCCGACCAGCAGGATGCCGATAAACACCAGCATCTGGGCAAAGCCATACATCCCGAGCTGTTGGAAGGTCACGGCCCAGGGCAGGAAGAAGACCACTTCAATATCGAACAGGATGAAGAGCACCGCAATCAGATAGAACCGCACCGGCATTCGGCGCACCGACGGCCCCAGCGTGCGCATACCGGACTCGTACGGCTCAAGCTTGCGCTTTGTGGGGTTTTTTGGCCCAAAAACGGATCCGATGATGGTAATCAAAATCGCCAACAATGCGGCGAGAGTCACCAAGACAGCAATGGGAAGGTAATCGTTTGGCATCGGTTTGCAGCAAAACGCGCTGATCTGGCGGGTCTGCGAATTTTATCACAATCGCTTTTCCGCCAGAAGGAGTATTCATACAATGAAAGTGCAATTTGCCTTGATGGTCGGCCGGGCTCGGGATCAATGTTACATAACTCAATCTTGTGACATAACACATCACAGCCCGGCGAACAGGTTATCGTCGATCGCGCCCCCTCCAGGATGACCGACCCGAATAAACCGTTCAACACCGAACAACTGGCTGCGTTCCGGTTCCGGCACCGACGTCGTGAAGGTTTTGGGCAGACCGTCTTCGCCGAAGTCGAACTGCGACCGGTGCTGGGCCTGGGCGTGCAGTTTGCGTCCGAGATAGGCCCGGATGTCGATATGGGTGGTGATGTGCTCGTCCGGGACGCCTACGAAACCCAGCTGTTGGCCGCGGATGTCGGCCCGGCGATCTCGAAAAGCGGCCAGGCTCTGGCCGAAGCTGCGCGGGAGGGCGAAGTAAAACAGCCGGGCCGGGGCCGCCGCGCCGATGGCCGTCGGGGCAAGTTCGAAGGCGCGGGTCACGAAGCCGCTGACGGCGATGTGATCCGGGTGGGAGTAGCCGCCGCTCGGATCGTGCGTGATGACCACGTCGGGCCGCAGCGCCAGGAACAGCCCCAGCACGCGTTCGGCCGCGGCATCGACCGGCACGGCATCGACCTCGCCGTCCTGGTAGTTCAACACGATCGGGGGGTCGATCCCAAGCGTGGCGCACGAGGCGGCCAACTCTTGCTGGCGCACAAGGCCGAGGGTCTCGGGTGTGGCGGCATCGTTCTTGATCTTGGCGTCGACGCCGTCGCCACGGGTGGCACAGGCCACGATCGAGCGATGGCCGGCGGCCGCGTAGTGCGCCAGCGTGCCGCCGGTCGAGAGTTCGTCGTCGGGATGCGCCACGATCGCGAGGATGGTTTTGGACATAGCGCGCATTATACGCGCTCGATATCGGAGCACATCGGGAGATATCGGGAATGGCCGGATGTGGCCGGATATCTTTTGACATCCGGCCATATCCGGCCATTCCCGATATCGAACCCGATCACCGTCGCAGCAACGCCGTCACCTGCGCTTTACGGGCCCCGCTGAAGCTGCGGCAGATAGATCCAACGGTTGCGAACGTTGTAAGCCTCGCCCGCCACGTAGTCGCCGGTGCCCAGACCGGCGCCGCCAAGCCAGTTGTGCGCGCCGTCGATGATCGAGTCGTCGTCGATGAGATCGAGACGCAGCGTGCCCGACCCGACGCCGGTGGTGACCAGAACGGTATATGTCGTTCCGGAGCCGCTGACCGAACTGATGGCGGCTCCCGCCAGCCCGCTCGTGGTCAACACAAAATCCGTGACATCGACGTTCGCCACGCTCTCCGAGAACGTCACGACGAAACTCACGCTATCCGCTCGCGTGGGGTTCGGATCAACCCTCAGGCCGCTGACGACGACGGGCACGGATTTGTCGATCGTGTAGACCTCGCCGGACGTGTAATCCCCGTTGCCGGCGCCGACGCCGCCGAGCGGCTGCAACGAGACATCCAGGATGGTGTCGTTGTCGACCACGTCGAGGCGCAGCGTGCCGGAGCCCGTGCCGGTGTTGACCATCACGGTATAGGTCGTGCCCGAGCCGCTGACCGAATTGATGGACGCGCCGGCGATGCCCGTCGTCGTGACGGCGAAGTCCGCGGCGTCGACGCCGGTCACCGACTTCGAGAACAACAGGCCGTATTGCACGACGTCGCTGCCGGCCGGATTGACGTTGCCGCGCAGAACCGAGGCCACAACCGGTGGGGGGGGCGCCGGTTGCGTGCCATAGGTGGCCAGGTAGTCGGCTTCCTTGATCGGATCCGTACCGTGATTGCGCACGTTGGTGAAGGCGCCGCCCACCCACAGGTCGGTTCCGTCAAGGACCAGGGCCTGGACGTTGTTGGTGAGCGAGCCGACGCTTTGCCCATTGATCCCCAGGGCCGTCCAGTCGGTGCCGTCCCAACGCGCCACGTAGTCTGCGGCCGACACAACCGCACCGCCGTTGTTCACATCCCGGTACCAACCGCCCGCGTAGACGTTTGCGCCCTCGAGGGCGATCGCCTGCACCTGGCCGTTCAGCGCGCCAACGCCGGTGCCGCTATTGCCCAGGGCAGACCAGTTGGTGCCGCTCCAGACCGCGATGTAGTCGGCCTCGGGCAGGATAACACCGTGGTTGTTGACGTCGGTGAAACTGCCTCCGGCGTACACCTGTGTGCCGGTCACCGCGATCGCGTTGACCCCGCCGTTTAGCGAACCGCCGCCGGCCCCGTTATCGCCCAGCGCCGACCAATGCGTCCCGTTCCAGGCCGCGATGTAGTCGGCCGCCGGGAGCGGGGAACCGTTGTCGTTGACGTCGGTGAAGTAACCGCCGACGTACAGCGTCGTGCCCGTGACAACCAGCGCGGCGACCGAGCCATTCTGTATCGAGCCGTCGCCGGCGCCGTTAGTCCCGAGCGCCGCGGCGCTCGG